>Ga0316628_100004192_pt1 | contig 11257 bp, 12 predicted proteins | sample OWC_Aug_M2_C1_D5_FD_207648 | JGI IMG/M metagenome (GOLD analysis project Ga0316628, IMG submission 207648) | Wetland soil microbial communities from Old Woman Creek delta, Ohio, United States - OWC_Aug_M2_C1_D5_C | ecosystem: Environmental > Terrestrial > Soil > Wetlands | place: USA: Ohio... | reverse complement strand
GTCTCCAGTCGGCTCCAGACCATCCAGCCTTGAATCGCAATAGCCACAACCAATAGAACGTCATAGCGGGGAATGCCGAAGAATCCTGTGCGAGGAATGGTAAACACCGCAGCAAAGAACAGGCCCACGAACAGGCAGGCGCGAGCTTCTTTAATACCAAAGAAGAGAAACTCCATCGCAAAGCGAGAGAGCCCTGTCAGGTCATTTCGTTCGCGTGGCTTGAGCAGAAAATTGTCGATGGCGTTCAACTGCATAGGAGGTCTGCGCTATCCGTGATTTATTGTTGGCGAATTATCGTTGCATATTACCATGGGTCTACTCCTGGCAATGTGCGCTAGCTACCATGGGAGAGTGTCTTGGCGATCGTTTGCCGGAAGGCGCCTCACTCCCCAAAGGAACTATAGTTCGATGATGTCTTTGTGGACCGTTACGAGGGGTGGCATGGCCTTGATTATGAAAATCATCGGTATCGCCGTGTTGGCGATCCTGATCGCTGGGGTGGTTGGCTTGGCCTACCTGTCATTCACATCAACGACACCGGACGTGCGGCTGGTGAATGGTCGCCTGCGGTCATGTCCGCCAACGCCTAACTGTGTGTCGAGCGAAAGTAACGCTCCCCACGCCCATGTCGAGCCGCTGCGTTTTACAAAACCCCCTGTGGCGGCCTGGGCCGATCTCAAGACATCAATCCGTGTCCTCGGCGGAACCATCGTCGAGGAGCAGGACGGCTTCCTCTGGGCAACCTTCACCAGTCGCCTCTTCCACTTCGTCGATGACATGGAGTTTCGCCTGGTGGCAGAAGAGGGGGTGATCCAGCTGCGCTCAGGCTCGCGTGTCGGCCGATCGGATCTGGGGATCAACAGTGAGCGGGTGAAAAGGTTGCGCGTGCTCTTCGAGGAGCGGCAGGTGTCGGGTTCGCATGGGGGTTAGGGGGATCAGCTCTTTCGCTGTTCGGCCAGCACCCGCTCGACGGTGTCGACGATGGCCTGGGTTTGGGGATCGATCTCGATATTGACTCGATCACCCACGGCCCGGCCGGCGATGTTGGTGCGGGTGAGGGTTTCGGGGATGAGATTGACGCAGAATTCGCCATCACGCACCTCACCGATGGTAAGGCTGATGCCGTCGATGCCGATGTAGCCTTTGGTGAAGGTGTACCTGCCCAGCTCGGAGGGCAGGCGGAACCAGATCTGGCGATTGTTTTCACTCTCAAGGATGCGGCTCACAGGTACGCTGGTCATGATGTGGCCGGACATGGCGTGGCCGCCAATCTCGTCGCCGAAGCGGGCGGCCCGCTCTACATTGACCCGGTCGCCTACTTTTAATGCTCCGAGGTTGGTCAGGCGCAGGGTCTCCTGCATCAGGTCGAAGGAGACGAGGTCGCCGTCGATGGCGGTGACAGTGAGACAGCAGCCATTGTGGGCCACCGACGCTCCCGCCTGCAGGCCGGGGAGCAGCGCAGCGGGGAGGCGCACGGTGTGGGTACGAAACGCCTGTTTTTCGATGATGGCGGTGATCTCGGCGGTGCCCTGGACGATGCCGGTGAACATGGAGACTCCAACTCTAGGGTAATCAACAGGCCAATGGTCCTGTTTGGAATGATAACAGCCCTGCCGGATAACGGGCGCACATTTCACGGTACTGGGCGAGGAAGGCGAATCCTATTATCATGGGGGTGCCACCGAGGTGTTCATGCCGATTGTCACGCCACTGTCATGTTTCATGTTTCTAATGGTCAACACATGAATATCAGGTTACGGAAACATGACAACCAATAATATTTTGCTTGTAGAAGACGAACCAGCCATTCGCGAGATGGTGACGATGGCACTGGAGCGGGCTGATTTTGCGGTGGTGCAGGCGGCGAGCGCGGCCGAGGCCGAGCGGCGGCTGGCCGATGGCCTACCCGATCTCATCGTACTGGACTGGATGATGCCCGGCGTCAGTGGTATCGAACTGGCGCGACGTTTGCGCCGCGATGACTATACCCGGCAGGTGCCGATCATCATGCTGACGGCGCGCGGCGAGGAAGATGATCGCGTGCGCGGGCTCGATGCCGGTGCCGACGATTACCTGACCAAACCCTTCTCCCCGCGTGAACTGATCGCGCGTATCCGTGCGGTGCTGCGCCGCGCCGTGCCGTCAGGGGAGGAGGGGATTCTGGAGAGCGGGACCTTGCACCTCGACATGACCAGCCACCGGGTCACGGCGGGGGGGCAGATGGTCGAAATGGGGCCGACCGAGTTCAAGCTGCTCCATTTTTTCATGTCGCACCCGGAGCGGGTCTACAGCCGCGGCCAACTGCTCGACATGGTGTGGGGACGCGGCGCCTACGTGGAGGAGCGCACTGTGGATGTACACATTCGCCGCCTGCGCAAGGCTCTTGAGCCAAGCCGCCATGATGGTTATGTTCAGACTGTGCGCGGTACCGGTTACCGCTTTTCTCAGCAAGGGTAGAACTTGTCCGACGCCTGGATTACTGAAGCATGGCGCCTTGTCGCCGTTATCGTTGTCACTTTCATCGTGGGGGCGATCTTTGGCCATGGTGGCCTGATGGTCGCCTTCGGACTGCTGGGCTATCTGGGGTTGCACCTCTACAACCTCTATCGCCTTGCTGAGTGGCTCCACACCAGCCGCTCCCTCAGTCCGCCCGAAGCGAGCGGCGTATGGGGCGAGATCTTCGACCATCTCTATCGCCAGCAGCAGCGCAACCGCAGCCGCAAACGGCGTCTTGCGGGGCTGTTGCACCGGGTGCAGGAAGCGACGTCGGCCATGCCCGATGCCACGGTGATCATCGATGCCGCCGGTCATATCCAATGGTTCAATGAGGCGGCACAGCACCTGCTCGGCCTGGTTTCAGGCAAGGATGTGGGGCAGCGCCTCGCCAATCTGGTGCGCCATCCCGATTTCTTCCGTTTTCTGCACGAGAGCGATCCCAAATCGTCGCTGCTCATCCCTTCCCCGGCCGATGACACCCTCACCCTGAATCTGCGCATCGTTCCCTACGGCAACGATCAAAGGTTGCTGCTCGCCAAGGACGTGAGCCAGCAGCAGCGGCTGGAACAGATCCGCCGCGATTTCGTCGGCAACGTCTCCCACGAACTGCGTACTCCACTGACGGTGGTGAAGGGGTTCGTCGAAACCTTGGCGGAGAGTGATGACGAGTGCACTACCCGCTGGCACCGCTCCCTCGAGTTGATGCAGCAACAGACCGGGCGCATGCAGCAGATCGTCGACGATCTGTTGTTGCTGACCCGGCTGGAGACCGATCGCACCCGGCCGCCGCGTGAAGAGGTGGCGATGTCGGCGCTGCTCAAGGATATCGTGCAGGGTGCGTTGCCGCTGGCCGAGCGCAAGCATCAGCAGCTTACTTTCGATTCGGATGGTTCGGTCAATCTGGCCGGGGCGGAGCGCGAACTCTACAGCGCCTTCACCAATCTGGTGACCAACGCCATTCGCTATACGCCGGAGGGCGGCACCATTCAGTTACGCTGGTGGAGCGACAAGAGTGGCTGTTACTTCTCGGTGACGGACAGCGGTGTCGGCATCGCCGCACAGCACATTCCTCGCCTCACCGAACGCTTCTACCGGGTCGATGTGGGACGCTCCCGCGATTCTGGAGGCACCGGACTTGGCCTGGCTATCGTCAAGCACGTCCTCAACCGTCATGGTGCGCGCTTGCGCATCGAGAGCACCGTAGGGTTGGGCAGCACCTTTACCTGCGAGTTTCCTGCCAGCCTGGCTGTGCGTCGCCATATCGCCTGACCGATCCCTGGCGGCGTTGGTCCGCACCTGTTTTTTTCAGCGGTTTCTGCAACCGTTTATCAATACCTAAATCGCCAAGGCTTCACAACGAACAGGGTCTATAGTGTTGTGCATAGGCCAGTCTTTGGCTCGTGTCCGAACCCAGCAATTGGGAGGCAACATGAATAAACCTTCACGCCTTTGGCCCCTCGTTCTGTTATGTCTGTTCATCCTCTCGGGCACGTCAGCACAGGCGGCTGATGACGAGGCGGCGTGGGCCGCCACGCCACCGCGTCTCAGCTTCATCGATGGCGAGGTCTCCTATTGGCGGCAGGGTGCAGAGGAGTGGGCGGCCGCCCCGATAAATCTGCCGCTGGCGGAAGGTGATTCTCTTTATACCGGTAGGGATGCCAACTTCGAGGTGCAGTTCGGCAGCCGCAGTTTCGTGCGCGCCGATGAGAACAGCCAGCTCACCTACGTGGTTCAGGATGAGGGGAGAATCCAGTTCAAGGTAACCGGCGGGCTGGTCTCCTTTGACATGCGCCGGCTTTCGGCAGGCAGCCGTGTAGAAATGAGCACGCCAGATGCAGTCTTTGTCATCGAGGACCCGGGCTATTACCGGGTCGAGGTCGAAAGCAATGACACGCATTTCATCACCCGTCATGGCGGTCAGGCCCGTGTGACCACGGCGGATGGCCGCTCTCTCAGCATCAATCCCTCCGAGGATATCGTTGTCACTGCCGGCAATCCGGTGAATGTGGCCACTTACGCCGCACCGGCTCCTGATGTGTGGGATCGCTGGAATGATGAGCGCACGGATCGGATTGGCGAATCGATCAGCGCCCGCTACCTGCCGCCCGATGTTTACGGCGCGGAGGAGCTCGACCACTTCGGCTACTGGCGTGTAGTAGCGACGTACGGTGCCGTGTGGATCCCCTATGGGGTCAGTGCCACCTGGGTGCCCTACAGTACAGGCTACTGGGTGTGGGATCCCTACTACGAGTGGACCTGGGTTGATGATGCCCCGTGGGGCTGGGCGCCGTTCCATTATGGCCGCTGGGTAGTTATCGATGGCTACTGGGCATGGGTACCGGGACCGGTGGTGAGTCACTCGGTCTATTCCCCGGCACTGGTGGGATTTATGGTGGCCGGCAGCGGCGTGACTGTGAACGTTAACATCGGTTTGCCTGGCTTATGGTGGGTAGCTCTGGGGTGGGGGGAGCCGGTGATACCGTGGTGGCATCACCACCGCCACCATGGCAAACCACGCTGGGATGGTTGGGGTGGCCCCCGCATTGTCAATGACCGGGAGTTGAGGGATAGATCGTTCGCCAACGTAGCGGAAATCCGCTACCACAATGCCGACGTGCCGCACGCCATACTTACCGTTCCGCCGGACAAGTTTGGGCGGGAGCGGCTGCGCGTCACCGAGGAGAATCGCTACCGCCCCCGTGATTTTGCCCCCGTGCAGGGTGAGCTGCCGATCAAGCCATCGCGCGCCAGCCTCTATGGTGGTGCGCCCAAGGGAATTCAGCCACCACGGGAGATCGTCTCCCGTCCCGTAGTCTCGACACGCACCCCCCGTCAGCCCATGGCCCAGCCCTGGCAGGCGCAACCGCCACGTGCCACACCGGAAAAACTGCCGGAGGTGATCTATATGGTTCCCCCGGTTCAGCGCTACGAGGGCCGGGATTCGCTACCGCGCCCGCCCTACGGTTCCGAGGCCGGACCGGAGGTATCCCCGCCTCCGCAGCCGCGACGCTATGGTGATGTAAAACGCTCCGTGCCGTCGTCGGTACCCGCAACCAGCATTACGCCCGAGCCTGCCACACGCACCCGACCTGCACCTGCCATGCGCCCCGAGACCGGGCCAGTGATACGCACCCAGCCTGCACCTGCCGGGCGCCCTGAGACAGCCCCCGTGATTCGACCCCAACCTGCACCTGCTGAACGCTCAAAACCGGAGCCTGTTCCCCGCGTGCAGCCACTACGGCGTGATCAGGAGACGTCCCGTCCCCCGCTGCAGCAGCCTCCGCGTGGTGACATACGCCAGGAACAACTCAAACAGCAACGGCCGTTACCGGGGCGCCCTGCCAATCAGCCGCATCAAAAACGTGTAGCCGATTGAGTCAGGAAGCATGAGTGCGGGTCGTTCAGGGGGAGACTGGCGAATGAAGGGGATGGAGGAGGTGCTTTCTGCGCAAGTCATTTTCGTTGAAGGTTGATATACCTCATACAGGCGAATCTGCTTATCCACGGAATGGTTAGCCATCAGCTCACGGAGTGCCTGCTGGGCATCGCTGCTGCAACGTATGAAGCGTAACGTCGTCGTTCCTTCCGCACGATTGCTCACGTGGGCGATGACACGATGATAGGCGGTGCGCTCATCACGCTGATGAGCAAAAGTGATCTCCACCTCGCTGTGAGGTTCCAGCACCACCCGCCCGGTATCCACATGCATTGCCTCTTCGCTGATCCAATGGGCTACAGCTCCGACCAGCCCAATCGGGCGATAAAGTAGCTGGACATCCAGGTTCAGTGGGTGACGTTGGGGGGACAGAGCGGGAGACGGCTTCATGAAGGCACCCTCAGTCATGAGTACGGACCGTAAACTTTAGCCACTCCATTACGGCTTTCCAGCTTCAATTGAGCGAGGGTAAAAAACGGATGCGCTGATAAAGAGTTAAATTTTCCATACCACACAAAGTGTGCGGGATAGACTCATCCATACACTCGGCCTGATAACGAAGTAAGTCAGGAGCTTGTTTGGGGGCGTCACTCAGAAAAAAAAGGAGCGATTGCTTTTGCGCAGGGTGCGCAGAAACACAGGAAACTCCACGGCCATCTCCCGCTCCAGACCTTCGGCGCGATCGCCCAGTTGTTTGAGGCGCTTCTTCATGCCCGGCAGATTGCCGGCCAGGGCGATGACATTCTCCTTGCCGCCTACCGGCAGACGCAGCATCTCGCCTGAGAAACTGTCAGCCAGATAGTGGAGGATGTGGTCGAGGCTGACGCGATCCCTCGACCAGAGATTGATCGCCATCATGCCTGTGTTCGACAGCCGCTCGCGGCAGGCATCGAAGAAGACACTGCTGCAGACCGATCCCGCAATGCCCATCGCCTCGAAGGCATCGACGAGGATCAGATCGTAATCGTCATAATGCTCCCGATCGGCTTCGTGCATGAACTCGCCGCCGTCGCCGAAGTGCAGCGTCATGCGCGGATCATCCGGCAGGGCGAACCACTGGCGAGCGACGCTGTGCACGTGCGGGCGGAACTCCACCACGTCGAGGTGACAACCGGGGAAGTGATGGAGAACGAATTTGGCCAGTGAACCACCCCCCAAGCCGATGAGCAGCACACGCCGCACCTGCGTCACAAACAGCAATGCCGCAGTCATTGCCCGCGTGTAACTCAATACCAGCGCCAGCGGATCGTCAAGGCGCATGCTGCTCTGTTTCGGCTCGGTGCCGAAGTGGAGCGAGCGGTGGAGCGTGTCCTCCACCACCTCGATGGCGCCCCACTCGTCCTGGGTGCGGTGAACCAAAAGTCCGTCGTATCTTTGCATGGGTACATTGTAATCCAGGCACTTGTGGGATCGCGATTCCCTCAGTAGTCTGCACTCAGACCCATTCAAGGGAGCGCTCCATGCGTTACGGCATCGTCATCAACCTCGACTACGTCACCTACCCCCATGAGCCGGTGAAGCGTGCCTATCTGGAAATCCAGGAGGCACTGGCTGAGGAGGGGTTTATCCGTGACGGGCGGATCTTCATCATCGACTGCTCCTCAGCCGAGGCGCAGCGGCGCGCACGCCGTGCGGTCGACCTCGTCGAGGTGCGCCATGTGGCAAAGGGGGAGAGCGTCTACCCCTACATCAAGGAGTTCTTTGGCTTCGAACTGCGCCACGCTACCAACCTGCTGCTCCCGCCCAGCGACGATATCCGCGTCATCGAACTCTCCGATCTGGAGGGAGTCGAGGGGGTGGAGAAGATCGAGCTGCGTGATATTGAATGATCTGCTGGGTGTATTTGCCTGAATGAAACAGTTTGACCTGTTATGGGATGACGACCTGACCATCCGCCGCCATCCCCAGGCGCGTCATGTGCGGGTCAAGGTGGTGCCGCCGGGACGGGTGGAGGTGGTGGTGCCAGAACGCTTCGATGCGCGCGAATTGCCGGCGATCCTCGCCGAGCACCAGGAGTGGATCGATCGCACGGTCGATCGTATGCGCCACGATTACCGCACCCGCGAAGCGCTGCAACCGCCATCACTGGTCACCTTGCCAGCACTCGGCGAAGAGTGGCCGCTGCTGCATGAACCGCAGCAGGGGAGTCGTGGCTCATTGCGCGAAGTCGATAACACTACGCTGCGCCTCCGCCACGATGGCAAAGAATGGCGTCCACTGCTCAAGCGTTGGCTTTTACGCAAGGCCGAGGCCCATCTTGTGCCCTGGCTGGAGCAGACCAGCCGTGAACTGGCGCTGCCCATTACCGGCACCTCCATCCGCTGCCAGAAGAGTCGCTGGGGCAGTTGCTCCTCCAACAAACGTATCAACCTCAACGTGAACCTGCTCTTCGTCCCGCCGCCGCTGGTGCGCTACCTCTTCATTCACGAACTCTGCCATACCCGCCACATGAACCACTCGGAGCGCTATTGGCGCCTGGTGGAAACCATGGAGCCGGATTACCGCCGGATCGACAACGAACTGCGCAAGGCCAATCATCTGGTGCCGGTATGGGCACTGCCGGAGTGAAGAAAGTGTAATGCAAAATAATAAAACAGGTTTAAGTACACTAAGTCATCACCTCCTTTAACCCTCGATACCATCAATGGCTGAAACTTTTATCTTTATTTCTTACTCGCCGGCCGACAAAACCAGGTCTTTGGTCATATCTTCTGAAGAAGAAGTGAATGCTTTTATTCAAGCACAGGAGCGCAATCAGTTCATTCCTGAAGAAAACAGAGTAATTTATGATCGCATAGGAAGCGCGGCTGATATTCTTAAACAACCTGAAACTTTGGGTGAAAATATTTATTTTGATCTACTAAACATCACTACGGGTGATGATTGCCAAAGATTGAATTTCTCGTCACTGACGTTATTTTCTTTTAAGAGCCTTGCAGTCAACAACAAGTGTGTTTTTTTAAACGAAACATTCCCGATACTAAGAAGCGTTGAAGAGTTGGTGCTTGGAAAGTCTGTCGTTGGTACGATTGATTTTAGTAAATTTCCTGATTTGAAATCGGTGACACTCCTGCAATGGAGTCAAAAATTTCATTTCACTGGTGAGAACAATGTAGGTTCGCTCACGATATGGGGGCTTAATCCAAAGATAGGGAAAACCTTTGATCAGTTTCAGCCATTCATAAACCTTAAGGAATTGACACTCAATAGGGCAATATGTGTCGATTTACAGGGGATCGAGGCTTTCCATCGTTTATCAAAGCTTGATGTTAACTATGCAACCAAACTGAAGAACATAGAATCGATTTCCAGGCTGGGTGATTTGGTCGATATCCGGTTTGATGTTTGTAAAAAGATTGAAGATTTCTCTCCATTAGGCGCGTGTAAAAATCTGTCAAAGGTGGCTATTTCAAATTGCAACGTTATCACTGGGTTGGATTTCTTGTTGCAGCTAACGAGACTAAAAAGAGTGGTTATTTTGAATACAAAAACAAACGTCGAAGATACTTCTGTAATTGTAGGCCTTCAGAAGAGGGTATCGGAATTTGTAATTGATAAAATTCGATAGACGCTTCAAATTCATCGGTTCGTAACCGAATCTTTCACTTATCCAACACCACACCAAACTCATGCCGTCCTCTCTTCAACCGCTTGTACTGGCGGATCATGATCACCGTCTTGCGGATGGCGGGCAGGTCGAAGCTGGGTAAGGCGAGGGTGACAGTGAGTTGCACGCCATCCGGCCCTTCATTGCCGATCTCGATAGTATTGGGCTGGCCTTTCTGAGCCACGCGAAAGGTGGCGTCCCAGATCACGGTGTGCCCCTCGAACGGGCCGGAGAAACGCAGGTATACCTGCGGCTCGCCCGGTTCGCTGCGAAGGGTAATCTCGGAGTCAAGCACTTGGAAGTGTATGGGGTTGGCCATACAAGAACCATATCAGGCAAAGTGCAGTGTTAGCCACTACACTTCAAATTAACCACATAAAATAGGGATAACCCATGACCACACCGAAAATCGGTACCGCCATTCCCAAACGCCGTTACCAGCTGGGTGAATTTATTGCCGTGGTGCTGGGCGAGGTGGAAAGCAAGGATGGGGAGGAGTATCGGTTCGTGATGGCACTGGTGCCGGAGGGGCAGCATCAACCGATCTTCTATGTCTCCTCGGTGCGTAATCGATCCGGGAACGAGGGAAGCCACCGCATGCGTGCCGCCAGTGCCCAGCTGACCCGTGACTTGGGGGCCTCTGATGGCTGGTCAAATCTGGATGATTTCTGCGACGAGGCGCTGCAGGTGGCACGCCAGGCGCTGGGATTGATGGACGAACAGCCGATACGGCTTGGTTGAATCGCGACCTGCCACAGATGGTGTACCTGCCTGCAGCGCCAACCGCGCTTTAATTGAAGGATCTCCATACGATTGTTATAGTGGCCTATGGTCCGCAGCAGCGGTGCCTTTCAGGCAGATTCGAGGGGGAAAGTGCGGTATGGAACGCACCTGCACCAGCGATACCCGGACGATATCGATGACAGTATGCCGAATGTGAGCAGGGCGGCGGACAGGGCCGCATGCGGCAGATAGAATTCACCAGGCTGGCGCAATGGCGTGCAGCTCAGTCAAGAGTTGTGGAGAGAGTAACATGGAAAAGAAGAATATCGGGCAACACATTTCCCAGCAGTACAACGCCGAGCTGGAAGATTTGCGTAACCGTGTGTTGGCCATGGGCGGGCTGGTGGAGCAGCAACTGGAAAACGCACTGGCGGCGCTCGAAAAAGGCGACGTCGCACTGGCCGAGCAGGTGGTTTACAACGATGTGAGCGTCAACGCCTTCGAAGTCTCCATCGATGAAGAGTGCGGTGTCATTCTGGCGCGCCGTCAGCCTGCCGCCAGTGACCTGCGTTTGATCGTCACGGTGATCAAGACCATTACCGATCTGGAGCGTATCGGCGATCAGTCGGAGCGTGTTGCGATCGTTGCCATGCGCCTCGCCGAAGGTGATCAGGATACTTCACGCTGGAACGTCTCTCTGCGCCATCTGGGCAACCACGTCCGGCAATTGCTGCATGACGCGCTGGATGCCTTCGCGCGCATGGATACCGAGGCCGCAGTACGTGTTGCCAAGGAAGATGTGCTGGTGGACAAGGAGTACGACGCACTGATGCGCCAGCTCATTACCTTCATGATGGAAGATCCGCGCACCATCACCCGTTCACTGGAAGCAATCTGGGCCGCCCGCGCTCTGGAGCGCATCGGCGACCACGCGCGCAACATCTGCGAGTATGTCGTCTACATGGTGAAGGGCAAGGATGTGCGCCACATCGGCC
>Ga0316628_100004191_pt1 | contig 11258 bp, 11 predicted proteins | sample OWC_Aug_M2_C1_D5_FD_207648 | JGI IMG/M metagenome (GOLD analysis project Ga0316628, IMG submission 207648) | Wetland soil microbial communities from Old Woman Creek delta, Ohio, United States - OWC_Aug_M2_C1_D5_C | ecosystem: Environmental > Terrestrial > Soil > Wetlands | place: USA: Ohio... | reverse complement strand
CCCACCGTCGCAGCATAGACGCGAAAGTCACCAGCGCGCCTAACAATCCGATGGGAGTCAGAAAAAAGAAGCTCCAGCGCCAACTGAAATAGTCAATCATCACTCCGCCGATACCGGGCCCTAATAAAAATCCCGTATGATGCGCAATGGTCATGGAACCCTGGGCCCGCCCGCCCATCTCTTCAGGCACGGCCTCCGAGGCCAAGGCCCGGGCCGACGATTGCACCATCGCCCCGCCGACGCCTTCAAGGAACCGAAAGCTGATAAGCTGCGTCACGGTTTGCGAAAGTCCGCACAAAAGCGAGCTCAAGGCAAACACCAAAAAGCCGCCCGCGAAGACTTTTTCTCTGCCCCAGAGGTCGGCAAGGCGGCCGAAAATAATCGCAAGCCCGATGTTGGACAACTGATACGCGAGCAGGGCCCAGGATATGCCGATCAAGTCAGTGCCGAGGCTGCGGGCCACCGTCGGCATCGAAATGGCAACGATGCGATTCGCGGTCCCTGAGAAAAACGTCCCCAAGAGAGCCGTGGCGAGGAGCAGGTAGTTGATGCGCCCGGTTGCTGGGCGTCGCAATTGCGCAGTCAATTTTCGATTAGATACGTATAAAACTGCGAAACGTCAAATCCGTTGTTGTGGACGGGAAGAGCCACCAGGGTTCGGTCCAATCGCCTCAGGCAACCAACGACGCAGCGTGGCCGCCATCGGCCTGCCAACGTGGCATTCTTCGTGATCAGAGGAATAACGATTACACAGTGTCCGTCTTGTAGGGGCGCACCTGTGTGTGCGCCCGAATGTTGGGCGTGTGGGCATGCCGCAGGGCACGTGTGCTCTCGGACAGGGCCGACACGCAGGTCGGCCCCTACGATCGGAGAATGTGGACTAGCATTTCCGTCAGTAATTTGTTTCGTTATTAACACGTCGGCAAGCGTGAGATTGGCTCTGGCGCCGGACGAGACGCTGCAAAATGCTGCGCTTGTTTGTCACTGCAAATACCCGGCGGTTTCCGCCCCGATCGAAACCCTGTTAATGGCGATGACGCCACGTCCTTCTCTGAGTATGGCTGAGCGACTGTTCTCTCCAGAAAACAAGATTTGGGAAGTGGATCGTGAGTTGGCTCTGTTGCTGTCAGGCGGCCGCGCGTTGCTCATGCAGCTAGCTCATCCGAAAATTGCCGCCGGCGTGGCCGAACACAGCAATTTCAGAGACGATCCGTTGGGGCGCCTGTACCGCACCATGAGCGCGATGTGGTCGATCGTTTTCGATGAAGCCGCGCCGGCTCGGGAGGCGCTGGAGCGCATCAACAACGTTCATGGCCGGGTCCACGGCATTGTGCCGGCGGCCGAGCCGTCTTATGGCGGTATGGCCTACGATGCATTCGACCAGGCGTTGTTGTTATGGGTGCACGCCACGCTGATCGACTCGGCGCTTGTGGCGTACGAGCTTTTTGTCAAGCCGCTGCGGCCCGAGGAAAAGGCGCGCTACTATGCGGATTCTAAAAAGCTTGCGCGAGTTTTTGAAATCAGCGACCGGCTCATTCCTGCGTCGCTGAAAGCATTCACCGCTTACATGGAATGGATGCTGGGCGGGCCGGGCATTGCCGTGGGTCCTACCGCGCAGTCGCTGGCTCGCGACATCCTATACCCAAAACCATGGCTGTTGAGACCCGCGGGACCGGTATTCCGCTTGATCACCGCCGGGCTGCTGCCGGAGCGACTTCGTCGTGATTATAAAATCGCCTGGAATCAGCGGCGTCACAAAACGTTTCGCCTCGCTGTCGCCGGCATACGGCATCTCCTTCCGCTGGTGCCGCGCCCGCTGCGCATCGTTGCCAATGCCCGCCGGGCGGAGCGGCAGTTGCGGCCCAAAACGTAGGGTGGGTAGAGGCGCACAGCGCCGAAACCCGCCGTTTAAAACGATGGGTTTCGCTACGGCTCAACCCATCCTACGCCCGGTTCGCGTCGCAACAATCTGCAAGAAATAAAGGCCCCGAGAATTTACCGCGGTAGGCCGGTTCCTTCAGGCAAACCGAGCATTAAGTTTAAATTCTGAATCGCTACCCCGGCGGCCCCTTTGCCGAGATTATCGAGGCGCGCCACAAGCACCACGTGACCTGATTGATGCGGCAGCACGCGCAGAGTGATTCGGTTGGTTCCGTTGTGAGCCTGCGGATCGAAGGTAAACTCATCGGCTTCGCTCGCGTCGGTGAGCGGCTCAACCTGCACAAACGCTTCGGCCTCGTAACGCGTGGTCAAAGTCTCCCACATCGCTATCGCCGTGCTTGCGCTGGGCAGTGCCTTGGCCGGAATCATGATCTCTACCCGCATGCCGCAGCGAAACGGCCCCACCGACGGCAAAAATTGCGGCTCCACATTGAGCCCGGCGTGGCGCATAATCTCCGGGATGTGTTTGTGCACCTTGCCAATGCCGTAGGGCGCCTCGTACGGCAATTTAAGCAAGCCCTGCTTCGGGTCTTCCCAGCGCTCGATGAGCGCGCGACCGCCGCCGGAGTAGCCCGAAAGCGCGTGGATTGAAAGCGGCGTGTCGGGTGTAATCAGGCCCGCTTCAACCAGCGGCCGCGCCAGGAGAATGACAGCGGACGCATAGCAGCCCGGATTGGCCACCCGCCGCGCCTGCGCGATCCGCTCGCGCTGTCCGGCCATCAATTCCGGCAATCCGAACACCCAACCGTCGGCAACACGATGCGCGGTGCTGGCATCGAGAATTCTCACCGCACAATCGGCAAGCCACGCGGCGCTTGCGCGCGCGGCGTCGTCCGGGAGACAAAGCAGCACGATGGCGGCGTCACGCAGCGCCTGCTTGCGCGCGTCGGGATCTTTGCGCAACTCATCGGGAAGCGTGACGACTTCTATATCATCCCTGCCCGCGAGCCAATCACGAACCCGCAGCGCCGTCGTTCCAGCCTGACCGTCAATGTAAAGTTTGGCTGCCATGCGAATTTCCTTCCCGCAATTTGACCAATTAATTGCGCATAAAACAAGGCATGGGGGTTTCCCCCGGTAAAATACGGAAGTGGCAATTTGGACGAAAATGTCTCATCATCTCTTGTCTAAATGCGGCTCAAAAAGCTCAATGTTAGAGAGAGCCTCCGAGCATCCTTCAAGGACGGCGTGTTTGCTGCCGTCATGGCCGGCATTTCCGATTATTATGCCACTCCCATGGCTCTTTTTCTCGGCGCTACGGTACAGCAGGTCGGTTTGCTTACCGCCTTTCCCAACCTGTTGTCTTCTTTGTCCCAATTCCTGGCCGTGCGGGTGATCCGCTGGGTGGGAGGGCGTGTTCGACTTTTGGTCCGCTTGGTCGCAGGCCAGGCAACTCTCATTGTGGCCATTGCCGTGCTTCCGTGGGTCGAGGTGCCTTACCGCGTTGCGTTATTCATCATTTTTTTGATTTTCGCCGCCCTGTGCGGCGGATTGGCGGGACCGGCATGGGGCAGCTTGATGAGCGACTACATCCCGGCGCGCCAACGAGGGCGATATTTCGGATGGCGCAACCGGATTGTGGGGATCGTCACTCTGGCCAGCGTTATTGCTTCGGGACTTCTTCTGTATGGGCTTGAGGATGTTTCGTATGCCGCGGCATTCTCGATTATTTTTGCCGTCGCCGCGCTGGCGCGTTACGTCTCGGCCCACTTCATCAGCCGGATCGACGAGCCGCCGCAGAAAAAGGATCCCGCCAGCGAGTTCACCTTCGTTATGTTCCTGAGGCGCTTCCGGGAGAGCAATTTTCTCAAGTTCGTCATTGCCATCGCTTGTCTGAATTTTGCTTCTTACTTGGCCGCTCCGTTTTTTCCCGTTTTCATGCTCCGTGATCTTCAATTCAGCTATCTGACTTACATGGCGCTTCAGGTCGGTTCCTCGCTCGCAGCGCTTATCGCGCTCCCGCTCTGGGGCCGCCACGCCGATCTCGTGGGCAATGTGAAACTACTGCGACTCAGTTATTTATTTGCCGCGCTCGTGCCTGCGCTCTGGCTGCTTTCGCATAACCCTGCCTATTTGATGCTGGTGCAGATTTGGGCGGGCTTCTCCTGGAGCGGCGTGACGCTTTGCGCCGGCAATTTTATTTATGACGCCGTTACGCCACAAAAACGGGTCCGCTGTATCGCCTATTTCAACGTTATCAACGGCGTGGCTATTTTCCTGGGCTCCTCCATCGGCGGTTTTCTTGCCTCGCGGATGCCGCCACTTTTTGGCTATCGTCTTCTCAGCCTGTTCGCCGTCTCCTGCCTGGGCCGTCTGATATTTTATCTATTGCTATCGCGCCGCTTTCGCGAAGTCAGGCCCGCGCATGATGTTTCCCTCCAGGAGCTTTTTTTCAGCGTGGTCGGCATTCGCCCGCTCGTTGGACCGGCGCGAGATTAGGTAAGGTCCAATGAAGGCTATTCGAATTCACAGGTTTGGTTCACCGGAAGTACTCTCGCTCGAGGAAGTGCCGAAGCCCGAACCGGGTAGCGGCGAGGTCTTGGTGCAGGTCAAAGCAGCCGGAGTGGGAGCATGGGATGCCCTAGTCCGCAGCGGGAAGAGCTCCCTGCCTCAGGCGCTGCCATTAACATTGGGATCCGACTTTTCAGGAGAGATTGACTCCATCGGTCCCGGCATGGAGCACTTGAAAGCGGGCGATGAAGTCTTCGGAGTGACCAATGAGCACTTCACCGGCGCGTACGCGGAATACGCGCTTGCCAAAGCGAGCATGGTCGCGCCCAAGCCAAAAAGCCTCAATCATGTGCATGCGGCTTCGGTTCCGGTTGTGGCGGTGACCGCCTGGCAAATGGTTTTCGATTACGCGCAGGTAGCCAAGGGGCAGTTCGTGCTCGTCCATGGGGGCGCGGGGAATGTCGGCGCCTTTGCCGTGCAATGCGCTAAGCGCGCCGGCGCGGTGGTGATCGCCACCGCATCGGCCGAGAATGAAGGCTATGTCCATCGTCTGGGCGCTGATGGAGTCATGGACTATCGCGCGACGCGCTTTTACGAACGCCTGAAAGATGTCGATGTGGTGCTCGATACGGTCGGCGGGGAGACCCTGGAGCGGTCTTATGAGATTGTCAAGCGCGGGGGCATTATCGTTTCTTCGGCGGCCCGGCCGTCAACGGACAGAGCCGAACAATGCGGCGTGCGCGCGCTGTTCTTTCTCGTTGAGGTGACACGCGAGCGACTGGAAAAGATCGCTCAGCTCATCGACGCGGGCGAGCTAAAGACCGAAGTCGGCGAGGTACTGTGGCTCGCCGAGGCGCGCCAGGGACACCAGATGCTCGAAGGCGCGCCGCACCGGCGCGGCAAAATTGTCATAAAAATATCCGATTGATCGGAGGCTGGGCGCCGGACGGCCACAAGCCAAGCTCCACCCCGTGTCGAGCTGTTTGTCGTTCATGCCAAAGCATGCCGTTTTATTTTCTCAAGATTGAAAAGCGCCTTCTTCCAGTGCGCATTTCTGTCCGATGTTTTAGCGCGCGCTGTTCATAACATAACTAACCGGTCTCTCTTGAAGTTTCCCCTGCGGCGCTCTCGTCAGCGATTGTTGCTGTTAATCGCGTTTACAGTTTTATCGCGGGGAAAACTCCCGTGAGTTATGGTACGCATTTTGGGTTCTATACAATCAGTCACGTTTATATCATCGAACTGGATTGTAAGATCACCGCATTTGAAAGATTGGCTTCAATGCTGAAGTTTCCTTGCCGGCTCCTCGCAATTGTGCTCGCCTCATCGATGTTTTTACTATTGGATAGCGCCGCCAAGACCACAGTTGGTTACTTTGCCACGAATCCCCAGTTCATGAATATACATGCTGAGCCCTCGACGCTTATTCTCATCGGTGCCGGTCTTTTCGCGGTCCGCCGCCTGCTGCGCTGGCAATTGAATAAGTCAGAGTAAACGGGTCAGGCGGCGTCCCTGCCGGCAATTCAGAAGCCATCTCCATGGAAGGCTCGCACCTTGTGCTCCTGATTCAACTTCCTACTGCGGAATCCGGGTTGATGAGAAACGGCAGCTGATTTCGCTTTGCAGTCGCAAAAAAAATGGTTGGCCATACTTCGCCGGGTGTGGGAAAGAGAGCCAACCACGATAATGAATGATCACATGAAATCGGGATGGGCGCCGACGGAGAAGGCAGTATGCCGTGCCGGATCTCTTGTCGGCCTTGTTGACATCCCGCACATTTCTTCGCCCAACATTCTGCATAAACGCGCCCCGTGGATTGACTTTCCCTAGCGGAGTGCTAGCTTAATAGTTACCCCGGAAAAAAAATGTCTGCCAGATTAAGTAAAACTCTCGCGGTTGCGAGTTTTCTTTTTTTATTTGCCCCGGTGATTTCGATCGCGGGCGTGCAAACGGCGAGAAAACCCAATTTGTTCCGCCACTTGACGTTTGGCCGGACTCTTGATGTGGCGAGTCAATTGGAGAGCGCCCGGCGCAAGACTTTCTTGTCGGCGCAGGATGCAGATGCCGATCTACCCACCCCATCGGTGGGCCGACTAGCGGCGCAAGTAACGGCGGCACGCCCTCATATAACCTCGCGCATCGTTTCCGTTTCCCGAACTGTCTTCATCCGGAGCGTGTCCACAAACATTTTTCTTTCCACGCTGATCCTTTGATTTTTCTTCGCTTCAGCGAAATTCCTGTTTCACCCTGTACATAAGTTCACAGCGGCGTGGTCCCCGCGCGGCGTATGAACATTAGTCAGGGATCGGTCTGCGCTCTCAATAGCCATGCCGAGGCGGTTCAATATGATGGTACTTTGCAAACTGAATTGGAGATCTCAACCGTGGCCATAAAGATGAAATCCGATGCGCTTCTGGTTCGCCAGAGCTCATCCTGTCGAGCAAATGGATTAACCCAGAATAAGGAGAATTATATGTACACAATTTCAAAGATTCTTGTTCCAGTAGACTTTTCGGAATGCTCCGCTAACGCCCTTAAATATGCCGCCTCCTTGGCATCCCGCAGCGGCGCCGATATTACCGCGTTGCATGTCATGAGCAAAGAAAATGACGACTCACTGCGGCGCGTGCTCACCGCTTTCGAGGGCTGGCCCGTCCCTTCCATTGCGGCTAGGCGACTGCCGCTCGATCGGCAGCTTCAGGAGAGAACTTTGGACCTTTATAACTTCATTGAGAAGGTGCTCGGCAACCGCTACTCATCAGCGATCGGGCGAGAAGTGAGGATCGGCGATCCGGTTAAGGAGATCGTTCGGGTGGCGCGCAAGAAGCGCTTTAATCTCGTCGTCCTCGAGGGCCCAAAAAAATCTATTTTTTCTTATCTGCGAGCCCAGGGGTTACTTCTTAGGCTCACCTTGAGATTGCCGTGTCCAATCCTTCTTGCGCCACCGGATTCTTACACCGACTGGGACGGTTCTGGGAACTCCCGGCTACTGGCCACCTTAAGGCCCATGCACCGTTAAGCCTGGATTCTGCGGTCTAAGTTACAGCGTCGGCCGAGCGAGGTGCGAGACTGGAGCAGCACGCCCTTCGAGAGGTCAAATCTCGAACGGCGAATTTTGAACTGTGTGATTGGCAATTTCTCGCGCACGAGGACTAGCCTTGTTTCTGTCGCTACGGAAGGCTCGCACCTTGCTCAATGTCCGCGTCAACTTCTCACCGCGGAGTCTGGAATCGATTAACGCCGAATCGGCTTGCGGTTTTCGATCACCGCTACGGCATGAATTTCCAGGAGAGCGCCGGGCGTTCGCAGTTGTTGCGTGACGGCAAAGCTCGTCGGCGGATTCCAATCGCTAAAGCTCTCTTGCTGTAACTCTTTAAAGGCATCCTGCCATTTCGCGTCGGGCGTATATACCGTGATGCTGACAATACTCCTCAGCGGACTGCCAGCGCTTACGATCAGGCGTCGAAGATTTTCCCAGGTCTGCTTGAACTGGGCCGCAAAATCCCCCGGCGCCACCAGTTTGCCGTCTTTGTCTCGCGGTCCAACGCCAGCTATAGTTATCATCGTTACTTCCTTCGTCCGAACAACCTGAACTTCGGGCGGTTGCCCCGACTCCCGACTTTCCTGCGCAAAGACTCTACCGACCGGCAGAACTAAGAGAATCCCACCGACAATCAACAGGGCGCGGCAGAGCCGCAGCCAAGCGGGAAATGCAGATTTCGCCATGAACGTCGGGAAGATCAAGAAGTAAAAATTCGGAATTCGAATTGTCCATACTTCGCGTCGTTTGTTTACTATGCTTTTAGATTTTCCAGTCGCGCAAATTTCTTGACTGGCATGCGCCCCCACCTCTTTCCTCCCCCGCAAAAACAGACTGTGTCGCAATGTCGAAAACATCAGGTTGTCATCCCGAACGAATGTGAGGGATCTTAGATTTCTCACTGCGTTCGAAATGACACGGGGACGGCACATGCAACCTTTTCTGTATTGCGACACCGTCTCAAAATGCGGAGGAGGCTGGAGGAGAGGGTCTCTGCGTTGTTTGCGATTAAATGCCTTCTTGGATTGCGGCTGCATCGCGCCAAGCCCTCGTGGTGAAAACTAGCAGCGCTGCCGGATTACCCTATCAGCAGCTCTTTAAAAAAGGCGTTGAGCATTCTCCCTTGGGGATCACCTTTTTTAACCCACTCGCTTAGTTTCTTCCACCTTTCGCCGTATGCCGCGACGACGTGTTTTTGCTCCACGAAGGGGCTCTGGTTCAGTAACGGAATACCTCCTCGGTTGTACGCCCACGCATTAAACTCCTGGAGAAAATATTGCCAGGCGATTTTTTCGCCATCGACACACGCATGAATGGGGTCAATGGAAATGATATCTCCGTTGTAAGAGTACGACAATACTGAACTGACATCCCGCCTGATGAAATACGATCCTAACGGTAGATTGCAACGGAAACCGTATTTTTTGAAGTGGTTTTCAGCAAATTCAAGATACGCTTTCAAGTTGCTCACCCATTCACTTCGGGGGAACGCCCAAAACGTAAAGGCATATCTGGCCCAGGGCGGTGTTTTTTCGTAATTGACGGTCTTGTCGGGGTTGTATAGGGAGAAGCCGCCGAGGACACCCAAAAATCTATAGCCTGCCCTTTGGATCGCAAACCACAGATCTTCGATCAGATTCCTGAGCGTTTTACCGGGAGCGTAGCGGCGTATGGCGCGTCCCACACAAGCGCCGATAAAGTTCCAGCTGCGGCGCCGGACGCCGGCCAACCACGAGTGTTTGAGATCCGTGGCGCGATTGCGCGTCTGAATGATCACGGTTCGGCCCACGGTCCAACAAACGATGCTTTCGTTCGCGCCGATCATGCTTGAAACTTTTTCCTGGGTGAGGTCGTTGATGTCAAAGCTCGTGTAATTGAACCTGACCATCTCCAACGGTTTAATTTTAAACGTCACTTCATATACAACTCCGCACAGTCCGTAGCTTGAACGCACGAGAGAGAGAAGTTCGGGGCTTTCTTCCTCAGACGCCTCTTCGAGTCCCCCTGTCGGGTTCACCCACTTGATTTTGGTGACGTATGAATTCACCTGTCCGTACTGAGTTCCATCCAGAGCATCCTTGGTCTGGCAACACGCCGCCGCACCCAGAGTCATATTACCGATTTCGATGTTGAGCATGAACTGCATGTCGTGTTTCCGCAAAATTTCCGCAGCCTCCACCAATTGGAGTCCGGCTTGAGCCGTAAAGGTCATTTTTTGCGTATCGACGCGCTGCACCTTCCTTAAACCCGACATGCTGACAATGGTTCCGGAAGAGGAGGCGCAGGGAGTTAAGGAGTGAAAACTCCCCATCGCCCGGACCGGGCTGGGAAACCGTTCCGCATCCTGCAAAATCGCTTGAAGCTCTTCCACGCTCTCAGGACGCACAACTTTTTGTGGGGCTGTAACAACGCTACCATCGTAATTTGTAATCGTCGTGTCCATACGTTTCGCGCTCCATTCATTCGGTATCCTACCGAGTGGCTTCCGTGAAAACGGGACAGAGGTTGCGGGAGATTGGCCTTGCGCCCAAAACTAATCGGCGATCATCCGGTTGTCAATTAAAATGGGTATGACCCATCGCTCGCGAGTGAGCTAGCGAGGTATACGAGCGGAAAAACACGTTTTATCTGACTTGATAAAGGTGTTCCGCGTTCTGGTAAGCAATTTTTGTCGCCGTGGCGGGCGTTAGCCCTGATAAGACCCGTTCCATCACCGCCGCGTTTGCGGCTGCCGTGCTGACTTGACGGCCCCGGTCCACATTGGTGGACAGGTCGAAACCGACCAGGAACCGGTCCGGAAACTCCTCAAACAGAAGCCGCCAAGGTTCGTCGATTCTCCCGAAAAAAGACAACAAAGTGTGCTTTCGCGGCCAAGTTTCATCCATGGCGGCGAGGTCAAAGTAAAGGTTGGGGAATTCTCGCAACAGACTCCGGATCTTATCAGGAGGCAAATGGCTGCCCGTATGCGCCCAAATCACCGTCGTGCCCGGCGCTGCGCGCAGCGCGTGTTCCATTTCAGGCAATCCAAAATCGCTGCAATGAATATTGATGGGCACGTGGTATCGTCCCGCCAGTTCCAACAAACGCAGCATGAGCGGCGAGTCCGGATAAATCGGGTCATTCGGGTAGGCATGATGATAGGTGGAAACCTCGCCCAGCCCCCGATAGAGGCCGGATCGGAGTGCTTGCTCAAATTCACCGGCAACTTTTTTCGCCATCGCTTCATCTTTTCCGCCGTTCAACTCTCGGCGATTCAATTGTGTGCGGCCTGAGTAAGATGCAACGAAGCGTTCGGGATATTCACGGGCCATGTCGCTCGCGCTTTCGGTCCCGAATAATACCGATCGCGTGATATGCGCCGCCGCCAGATCTGAAAACATTTCGTCTTCATCCACGGGGTCGTTGTTGTAATGGAAATGCACATCGAATAACGGGAGGAAAGTTGCTCGTTTCCCAGCTAGTTGTTTGCCTTTGAATCCGCAAGCCGCCACACCGACGACCAGAAGACCGACAAACAATGACAATCTTAGAGTCTTTTTTAGGCGGTCAATTCTGGCGCCGTTCCAATTCATTAAAGCTTCTCCCAGGGGTTCCTTAGCATTCGAGCGCTTTATTGTCGGGTCGCTCTTCGCCGTTCCACTTCATCAAAGCTTCTCGCAGGAATTCAACATCGCTCGTAAAGCCGTCATCAAAAGGATAGCAGATGGGCTTCGAAACAAAAGGGTGATCCGGACCCGCGCCCCGTACAAGCGCGACGACGAAAACCTGGCATCGCCTTTAACGATGATCTCAAGATGCCAGGTTTGACAATTTATTGCTGGAACAG
>Ga0316628_100004190_pt1 | contig 11263 bp, 7 predicted proteins | sample OWC_Aug_M2_C1_D5_FD_207648 | JGI IMG/M metagenome (GOLD analysis project Ga0316628, IMG submission 207648) | Wetland soil microbial communities from Old Woman Creek delta, Ohio, United States - OWC_Aug_M2_C1_D5_C | ecosystem: Environmental > Terrestrial > Soil > Wetlands | place: USA: Ohio... | reverse complement strand
GTTCTATTGATGATGGGGGCGCGATTCTCCACAAGGACCTCCCACTTCACGCCCTTTACTGTTGAAGCGGTGAACATGTTCACTGCAACGAGGGACCTTCCACATTTCCCGAATTCCATGCTCCGTGTCAGAGGGTCGTCGCCGTCGATCGGAGAGTCATTCTCAGTCCATAGCAGCGAGTAGGGGACGCCGTCAGGATTCTCAATCTCGATGGAGAATTCCACCGTTTCGTGCTTGAATAAGGTGTTCGTCCGCTCAACCGGAAGCGCGTTGGCAATTGATGGCATCATAGGCCTCCGCACATGGACGATCCATCGATGGTAGAGTGTCGTCAGGAGGTTCGTCGCGCTGACGTTCAGGACGTACGTCCCTTCCTTCTCGGGAACGAATGTGAATGACGGGACGTCGTAGCCTGTCGATGTCCCTGAGACCGCCCAGTCATAGAAGATGGACCTTGAGAACCTCTCCTTCACCAATATTGCGCAGGTTATGGGATCTCCTGTCTTCAACTCGACATCGCCATCTGGCACCGCTCCCTCAAGGATCAAGCTGTCGAAGACATGGTCTACCCTCACAGAGCGGTACTCGAAATTCGACCAGCTCGTACCATCGAAGGCCTGGAAGACGAGCAGGTAGTCGTTGCTCGGCACTGAGGAGATGTCGATCGTCTTGCTCCAGGGTCCCAGACCATTGATTTCCGGGAAAGGAAGGCCTTTGACAAATGTGATGACGTCCGGGTCTTCGTCCAGGTCAAGGGTCTGCCCCGATATGGTCAGGTGGTCCGACGCTATCGTCGAGTTCTGGGGATTCTCGACGGAGAGCCTTGGAGGATTGTTCACGCCAGAATATATATGAACGTCGAGCATGTTATTATCGAGGATGTTCTCGAACGGTTTCACGTGACGAATCAATAACCTGAGTTGATTGTCCCCTCGTGGGAGAGCGAGCGTAATATGGAGGCCATAGGTACGATTCGGCATGATCGTGGCATCCACCGAGAGTCGCTCGAGAATCTCGGTCTCAATCCCATCCGAATGTATCCGCTGAAGCTCGAGCAGGAAACCATCACACGCTGCGCGTCCGATGTTCGCGAGCTGGACATTTATTCCGATGGGTTCCTCTCGGGCCGGATCCTCCTCGATCGAGATGGAGCCATCCACGAATGCGATGTCAGGCGCCAGCGGCGTCTGTACGATATAATGGATGCGATAGAGTCCATCTTCGACCTCCTGCCAGGCGATAAGGACCTGATCCCTACCGCCCACAATTGCCCAGATCGTACTGTAGTAAGGCACTTCATAGAAAAAAGGTTGTGAAGAGAAATCGAACCTCAGGATGTTGGACTCATAGTCCGAAGAGATGACATATACGCAAAGGGTATTCTGGTATGTGTTGTTAATAAACTCGGTCTGGATGAGGTAGAGACAATCTGTATCGTTGATAAGGATTGTAGGATACCCATATCCGTTATGATAGAAGTCAATCCGTAATCTCTTGTTGAGCGCGCCTAGAGGAGAAACATTTAGAAGCTGGTATTCGGAAGCGTCGTAGTCGAAGACTAGCACATGTGCGTTTCCTTCAGAATCAATGGCAAAATCACAGACATAATCTGCATGACCGACCTCGTAAAAGACGAAAGGCTTTGTCATTTCTTTAGTCGTGATATTAAAGACGATGAGGGAGAACGTACTCGGAATGGGCGGATCGTAGGCATCTGGTCCGGCTTCTTCTATGAAGTAGAGGCAATCGCCCGCCAATTTGAAGTCGACATTTCTTGAATGATGATCCGTTAGGAGTATTTCCTCTGAGTTGCGTTCGAATGTCACAGTATTTAGCGACAAGATATGATATGAGTCTTCGTCAATCGAGGAATTGCGCGTGTAGAGGAGTATCTTCAACCAATCATCGTAGATGCCTAGGATTTGAAGAGATATCAATACTCCTCCACTGTGAATTTCTGACACATTTAGGCACACACGGTCCTCGATGACGCCCTGTACTTGCACGTGGATAGAATCGTTCCAACTGGAGACGCAAAACCAGGTCCCATTGTAGACCAAATAATCCCTGTGCCAATTGTATGTAACCGAGATATTATTGGGGTTGATGCAATCACGGACTCCCCTGAGCGAGAAGGACATTTTGATATCATCGTAGAGGGCAAGCACCGTAGCATTCGGTGGCCACTGATCCATATAGGAGGGGACGTCGGGCTCTTTGTTGTTTAAAACGACATAGACCTCCTCTGTGACGGGATCCTTGACGGTCCTCTCGATGAACTGGTTGTACCCAGTTTCCACAACCGTTGAAGGGGGCCTCCATTCGAAGTTCTCCGGAATCGAGCTCCCCGAGGCGACCGAGGTGAGCCCTATACCCTGCATCGCAAGGAGAATAAATAATGAGATTCCGAGGAACGCGAAGAACCAGGTGATTGTCTTGGTCATGGAGCGATCCGTCCTTGAGAAGGCTTGCGCCTCAGCTATGACCCTAACCATGTGAACCACGCCCTGGAGATGCGCGCAACCCCACATCATCTGGTCGCATGCTCAGAATCGCCAAATTCATCCCTGGCTTTGATTAGTAATAGACTTGATAATACTTTTGATACAATGTTCGAATGTTGCTCATGGGCGGAAACCACAATGGTGGTTTTTGCTCCATCGCTTTACCAACTCCCTCCCTCGTTTGATTTGTATTCTCATGCCGTCTCACCGGCGTGATAACTCCGTCATTTTTCTTCCCTTGGCCGGTGGATTTTTAAAATGCGATGAAATTGGACCATCTCAACGCTCCTATCGATCGAATTTCACGTGGAAGGGGGCTTCATGGTACTATTGGACGTTCTTAAGTCCTCAAACCGTGCCCTGCCGCTCCACCGCGGCCTCCCGCAGCAGCAGCGCGATGAGCACGTCCGCGGTCTCGTGCGCGTCCTTGGTGCTGATGACCGCGACCTCCCAGTCCGCCTGCAGCGCGGCGAGCGCGGCCCACAGCCGGTGGGGGTCTCCCCTCGCGACCGCGGCCAGGGGGCCGCCCTCCACCACGATGACGGGCTTGGGGAACTGCTCCTTGAGGTCGCGCGCGAGCTGGAAGAGCACGTTGCGGTGCAGCATGTCGATGAACTCGTCCGCGCGCAGCCTCCGCACCCCGACCCACTGGGAGAGGCGGAAGTCCGCGACCCCGTCGGGGCCCTTGCGGGTCGCCACGCCGAGCTCCTTGAGCCGTGTCGAGAGCCAGTTGCCGTACTCCCGCGCGGCGATGTGCACGACGCCCGCGCGCTCGAGCGCGGCCCTGTCGATGGTCGGGGGCAGCTCGGGCGCCTGCTGCGGGACGGCCTGGGGCGGGGGCACCTCCTCTATGGGCTCCGTCAGCTCGACGGGCGGGGCCGGGGCCACTATCCTGTGGACCGGGACCTCCAGCGGCCTCTCGGCCGGAGGCGACGGTGCGGGCCGTGGGGCTGGCGGCGGCCTCGGCCTTGCCGCCTCTGGGGCCGTGCCCATCCCGAACGAGTAGAGGTCGCGCTGCGGGCCCGCGAGGCCAAGCCCCAGGTCCTTGCCCAGCGCCGACGAGTCCAGGAAGCCGGGCGGGATGCGCGCCTCGCCGACCATGAGCCGGCCCTGCAGGAGCCGCCGGAGCCGCTCGAGCTCCCGGTGCATCTTCTCCTCCTTGCTCTTGGCCGAGTAGGTGTAGGCCTCGTCCCTCGTGCCCCGCGTGACGAGGATGCGCACCTCGCCCGCCCTCGCGCGGCCCGTCCGGCCGCGGCGCTGGATGGTGCGGATCTCGCTGGGGATGGGCTCGTAGAACACGACGAGGTCCGTCGAGGGGATGTCGAGCCCCTCCTCGGCCACGGAGGTCGCGACGAGCACGTTGTAGACGCCCGCCTTGAAGTCCGAGATGAGGCCGACCTGCTCCTTCTGCGACATGCCCTTGTCCTCGCCGCGGTTCGCCTGGCCAACGAACCGAACGGGGTGGACGTTGGGGAGCGCGCTCAGCCGCGTCGCGATGAGCTCCGCGTTGTCGCGGTAGTGCGTGAACACGATGATGCGGGAGTCCACCTTGGCGGCGAACTGCTCCTCCACGATCTCGACGACCTTCTTGGCCTTGGGGTGGTCATCGGTGATGGCGCGCGCCCTCGCCGCCATCCTCCTGTAGACGTCGTCCTTGACCAGCCCCCTGCCCGCCCGCGAGGCGCCCTGGCCCTCCGCCTCCTCCTCGAGCCTGTCGAGGTAAGACGCGAGCACCTTGGCGCCCTGCGTCTCCGCGAGCTCGAGCGCGTGGCCTACCTTCATAGCCCGCGCGACCGCGGAGGCGACGTGGTAGAGGTGCGGCGGGGGCTTGGCCTGCGCGGAGAGCTGCGCATGGACCTTGCGCTGCGCGTCGAGGATCTCGCGCGTCGTGACCTGGTCGCCCTTGCGGACGAAGCCGAGCTGGCTGAGCTTCCGCAGGTCGTCGGCCATGAGCCGGTGGAGGTCCGCGATGATGGGCGCCATGTAGGCCGGGACCTCGACGTAGACGCGCTTGACGTTGATGTCGTGCACGTAGGGCGCGACGTCCACGTCCTTGGGGGACCGGATCTCGACGCCCTCGATGTGCAGCGTCTGGCAGACCGTGACGATCTCGTCGGCGGTCGTTCCGGGGGAGGCTGTCATGCCGAGCGAGAGCGTCGTCATGGAGTCCTGCGCGGCCGCGACGTGGACGTAGGCGTAATTGCCCACCGCCCTGTGCGCCTCGTCGTAGACGATGAGCGCTACCTTCGAGAGATCGTAGCGGCCGGCCTTGACGTCGTTGGCGATCACCTGTGGCGTGGAGACGATCACGCGGTTCTCGCGCCACGCGAGCTCCCTGTCCTCCGCGGGCACCTCTCCCGTGAACACCGAGACGTCCTCGACCGTCGTCATGGCCTTGACGAACGCCGAGTGCTGCTCGACGAGGGGCTTCGTCGGGGCCATGAAGAGCACCTTCCCCTTGCCCCTCTGCAGGACGTCGGCGATGACCAGCAGCGCGACGATGGTCTTGCCCATTCCCGTGGGGAGGACGACCAGGGTCGACCGTGAGAGGCACGAGGATGCGATGTTGACCTGGTAGGCCCTCGCCTCGACCGTCCGCGGTCGCACGAGCGGGTGCTCTACGTACACGCGGGCTCGATGGTCGCGTGGGCTTTATAGGCTTTCTGCGGGGGGTGGGTGAATGTCGAGGAATCCATGAGCCATCTCTAGAGGATGTAGTACGCAAGGTAGAACAGCTCTCCCGTCAGGAATGCGATCCACCAAAGGGGGAACAGCACCTTCGAGAGCTTCCTGTGCCACCGGCCGAACCGCATCTTCCTAGATAGCATCACGCCAAGTACCAGCACGGTAGTCTCGAGCACCATCACGGTCGCGGCCATCGTGCCATGGACGATGAAGTACGCCCGGAGGCCCCCCGTCAGGTCGAGCTGACTGCCCCCTACGGTCCCGCCGAAGCTCCGGAAGAGCATGTACCCGATGGACATGGCAAGGTCCCACGTTATTGCGATGGCGCCCGTGACCTGGTGGTACCTCCAGCGCTTCCAGCCGCTCAAGAAGGCGTGGAGGAAGAGGAAAGCGACGGGGATGAGGGCCAATGCGATGAACGTGCTCACGGAGGGGGGTTGTGGCATCAACATCCTATCCAGAATTTCTTTCCCGACCGGGGAGCTAGATAGCCCATCGCGCTCCCATAACCCCTGGAGTGTCATAAGTATTGCTATGTTCGGGCAGAGGATCTCCCAATCCATCGGCAGCGCATCGGATCCGAGGGTCCTGTCCCCATGGGCCGGGGCTGAACAGGTACGCCGAAACGGTTTTGTAGGATGCCGCCTTCTTCCCCTCGCCCCGAGGTCGTTCGCCGAGGGAGGGACGCGTATGGAAGGAGACAGGATCTCGCAGCACGAATCCGTGAGGAAGGCCTACGCCCGAATCAAGCGCGACGGGTTGACCAACATGTGGGACCGCTACGAGGCCCAGGCCCTCGGCGGGCTGGACAATCGCTGCCCCTTCTGCCAGGCGGGCGCGAGGTGCGACCTCTGCTCGCAAGGCCCCTGCCGCTCCGACGCGGCCAAGGACAAGCGGGGCGTGTGCGGCATCACCGCCGACGGCATGGCCATGCGCATGATGCTGCTGCGCAACGTGATGGGCACCACCACCTACCAGTACCACACAGAGCAGGTCGTCAAGACGCTCCGCGCCACGGCCGAGGGCAAGACGCCCTACACCATCAAGGAGCCAGCCAAGCTCCGCGCGTTCGCCAAGCGGCTCGGCGTCGACACCAAGGGCACCGACAGGGATGTCGCGCTGCGGGTGTGCGACTTCGTCACCGCCGACTTCAACCGCACCTACCAGCAGCCGAGCGCCATCGTCGAGGCCCTCGCGCCGCCCGAGCGCAAGGAGGCATGGAGGAGGCTCGGCATCTTCCCCGGCGGCGTCCACGGCGAGATCCTCTTCGCGACATCGTCGTGCCTGACCAACATCGACGGTTACTACCAAAGCCTCGCGCTCAAGGCGATGCGCATGGGCATCGCGATGGCCTACCAGAGCCAGATCGTGCTCGAGGACCTCCAGGACGTCCTGTTCGGCATAGCGCGCCCCCACGAGATGCGCGTCGACCTCGGCGTCCTCGACCCCGACTACGTCAACGTGCTGCCCAACGGCCACGAGCCCTTCCTGGGGTTCGCCATGGTCGAGCTGGCCCGCGGGCCCGAGTGGCAGAAGAGGGCCAAGGCCGCGGGCGCCAAGGGCCTCCGGGTCATCGCCAACATCGAGACCGGACAGGAGATGATCCAGCGGTGGCCCATGGACGACGTGTTCTGGGGCTTCACCGGCAACTGGATAATGCAGGAGGCCGTGCTCGCGAGCGGGGCCGTGGACCTGTTCGCATGCGACATGAACTGCTCGATGCCCGTCGACCCGATGTACGCGAAGAGGTACCAGTTCGCGCTCGTCCCCCTGAGCGAGCTCGTCGCGTTCGAGGGCGTCACGGACAGGGTCAACTACGAGCCCGAGAAGGCCAATGAGCAGGCCGCGAGGCTGCTGCAGATGGCGATCGACAACTTCCCCAAGCGCCACGGCAAGGTCGAGCCCATCCTGGGCCAGCGCGTCGGCAGGGCGATCGTGGGCTTCTCCACCGAGAGCATCGTCGAGGCGCTCGGGGGCAAGCTCGACCCGCTCCTCGGGGCCATCAAGGACGGCACCATCCGGGGCGTCGTGGGCATGGTCTCGTGCACCACCTTGCGCGACTCGGGGCAGGACGTGCACACCGTGCGCGTCGTCAAGGAGCTCATCAGGCGGGACGTCCTCGTGCTATCGCTGGGCTGCGGGAACGGGGCGGTCCAGGTCGCGGGGCTGTGCACGCCCGAGGCGGCCGACCTCGCGGGGCCGGGCCTCAAGGGCCTGTGCAAGGCCCTTGGTATCCCCCCGGTGCTCAGCTACGGCACCTGCACGGACACGGGCCGCGTCGGCGACCTGCTCGCGGCCATCTCCGGCGCGATGGGCGGCGTGCCCATCCCCGACCTGCCGGTCGCGGCGGCCGCGCCAGAGTACATGGAGCAGAAGGCCACGATAGACGCCATCTACGCGCTCGCGCTGGGCCTCTATACCTACGTGAACCCCATCCCGACCGTGACGGGCGGCCCCAACCTCGTAAGGCTGCTCACGCAGGACCTGCCTGGCGTCACGGGCGGAGTGCTCTCTGTCGAGCCCGACGCGGTGAAGGCCGTCGACGGCATCGTCGCGCACATCGAGTCTCGGCGCAGGAAGCTCGGCATCTGAGCCGCCTGGGAGGGCGGACCAAGACAGAGGGAGCGGGGAGGGGGGAGACAGGATGGCCACCAAGGATGGGGCGAAGGCTGCGAGGCCGCGGTTCCCCAAGGGCATGCGCCCCGCGACCCTGGAGGAGCGCAAGCTGTTCTACGAGCGCGAGCTGGACCTCCGCGCGGTGGCGCGGTGGATGCGGCAGCACCCGCACGCGGTCTACGCGCTCATCCTGGGGCGGCACACGGGGCTCGTGCTGCCCGAGTACGCGGAGCTTCGGGACCGCACCGTGGTCGTGGACGACTACAAGGACCTGCCCGACCTGCGGGAGTACATCGTCCAGTACCTGCCCGAGGGCGTGTACTACGACCGGAACCTCTACAGCAGGCACCCCGCCTGCGAGGGCTGGAGGAAGGGCTACACCGATGCCTTCGGCTGCCCCGACATGCTGGGGCAGGAGCTCGCGTTCGACATCGACCCCGAGAACATCACATGCCCCGTGCACGGCGACCTGCGGAGGAAGCTCGACGAAGGGCAGGGGGTGGGGTTCTGCAGGTGGGAGCTCGAGGAGGCCAGGCGGCTCGCTTGCGAGCTCGTCGACGAGCTCTCGGGGAAGTGGGAGGACGTGCGCGCGACCTACTCGGGGAGGGGGTTCCACGTGCATGTGATGGACCAGGAGGCCTACGGCCTCAACCGGAGGCAGCGCGCGGCCATCGCCCGCGAGGCGCACAGAAGGTACCCCATCGACCGGTGGGTGACGTCCGGGGAGATGCGGCTCATCCGACTGCCGCACTCGCTCAATGCCATCGTGTCGCGGATCTGCCTTCCGCTGACGAGAGAGGAGCTAGAGAGGTTCTCGCCCGACGAGCCCAGGTGCGTGCCGGGGTACCTGCGGGCGAGCAAGCAGGAAGGATGAGGGCTACTTCTTCTTCTTGGCGGCCTTGGTCTCCTTCTTGCCGTAGTACTTCTTCTTCTTCATGTCCTCGGTCTTCTTCCCTCCGCAGCCGCATCTCTCTGCCATGCGATTCACCTGCCGCGCATATCTCCCGCACCGATTTTATACCTTGCGCCGGCGAGGACCTGCGGGCGATGCTCGGTATCCCGACTCGGACGGGCCTTGCGATCCTAGCGGGCCATGACCGTGGGCAAGGCGCGTCCTCGCGGCGATGGTCGGCCCGCCACCGCGTCCTCGTCGCCATTGACCTCATGCCTTCCGCCCCGCCCAGCCCGACGCGCGACCATTTCTAGGGTCGAAAAGGAATTTATAGGGCTTCGACCCCTATTCATTCCACCATGGGGAGGGGGAAAAGGTGAGGCAGTCGCGGAATCGGCTCTATCACCTCAAGCGAGAGGAGGACGGCAAGGTCAACGCCTTCCTGATAGGAATGGTGCTGATCGTCCTGCTCATCGTCGGGGCCATGATCGCGGTATGGCCTCATGATGATGGCATCAAAATCGCCCGCATCTCCTGCGAGGTCATGCCCATCAGCAATGTCGAGTACTCCGGAAACGTCATCTTCCTGATCAACGCCGACCAGAACGGGAGGGCCCAGCTGAACATCACGGTCACCGACTTTGACGATAATGGCGTAAAGTCAGCCGCCGTCGAGGTCTCAGGCCCGGGATTCTTGAAGATGACCAACACCACGAACAGGTTCGGCAGGGCCTATTTCGTGATCGATTTCAGGCTCCTTTCGTCCGATGGGGACCACATCACCATGAAGGCGTCCGGAGGCCAATCCGGCCTCGGCGGCTCCGCAATACTGAGGATATTCGTTCAGGCCATGTGAAGCCCGGGATCGGCCCGCGGTCATCCGATGCGCTCGGAGACCCCAAGGACCGCGACGACCGCCGGTTTGCTCGCACATGGAATGTTGTCGAGCAGGTTCTTGTCCATGGGAACGTCCTAGGTCGTTGGTTCCGACAAGCGCGATCATGTGGGTATACGTGCAATGCGGAGACTGTGCTGGCCATCCGTGTAAAACATTAGTTCGGAAAAGGCTTTATCATACATATCCCCCTTCCCTGAAGCGTGGCCGATAAGGACGACGGCGCGCAGCCGGAGGTCGACGAGGACGAGGGCACCCCCTCCGACGAGGGCGCGACCGCGGCGGAGCCGCTCCCCGTCGAGGAGACCGGCGCCTCCAGCGTCGAGAGGCTCGAGGCCGGGCTGCAGGACTCCCTGGACCTCTCCTCGTGGCGCATGCCGGCCGCGCGCGACTACGCCTGGTACATTGCCGTCTACGGGGTGGCCATCGTCGGGGCCGCCTACGTCATCGTCCGCTACCGCGCCCTCTGGGCATACACCATCTGGGGCAGCTACCTCGCGGTCCTCATCGTCCTGGCCTTCCTCCTGGTCCGGTCGCTCGGCTACAGACGGTCGATGCTCTCCAAGCGGTTCGAGGCGTCCACGTTCGACCTCCAGACCGCCGTGGAGACCGCGCTCAAGGAGGTCGGCATAGGCATCGTCGCGGCCGACGCGGGGGGCAGCGAGTTCCTCCACCCGCTCATCACGACCTACCGGCTCGACAAGCGCGACTTCATCGTGCGGCTCGAGGGGCGCGCCCACCACGAGCGCAAGACCGTCAGCGTCGGCAGGCTGGACGACCCCCGCAAGCTGTTCGAGGGCCAGCGGTTCTCCGCCGCGCTCGACTGCGCGCTCGACAGCATCTGCAAGGAGAAGGTCCCCAGGGCGCTGTTCAAGTGACGGGACCGGCGGCCCCCCCTCCACGCGAGGCAACCCTTATCTGCCCCCGCGGGGATTTCGCGCGCATGGAGAACCTCGAGGAGATCGGCAAGGAGCTCGAGCGGTTCCTGGACGAGAAGGAGCGCATGCGCGAGGACATGCTGCGCCGCTCCCGGGACATCCTCAAGCTCTCCGCGCGCACCATCGCGGCCATGCACCGGGGCGCCTTCGTCGAGGGCGACGTGCTCCGCATCCGCGACATCACCCGGTCGCTCCGCGAGGACCTCAAGGAGCACAAGGACATCTGGCACTCGGGCGCGCTCGAGAACGCGCTCCAGGAGGCGGCCGAGGTGGCCATCGTCCACGCGATGGTCAAGGGGGAGCGGCTGCCCCACCCCGACGACATCGACGTCACCTACCCCGCCTACCTCCTGGGGCTGTGCGACGCGGTCGGGGAGCTGAGGAGGTTCACCCTCAGCGCGCTCAAGGAGGGCGACCTCAAGGGCGCCGAGCGCGACCTCGACCGCATGGAGCAGGTGTACCTGGTGATCATGCAGTTCCACTACCCCCAGGCCATCGTGCCCGTCAAGGTCAAGCAGGACCAGGTGCGCGGCATAATCGAGCGGACCCGCTCCGACGTGGCGCTCGCGGCCTCCGCCCACCGGACGGTCGCGCGGTTCGAGGCCGTCGCCAGCGGCGCTGGCATGGATGCGGAGGGCGGTGACGGGGGTGGCGGTGGTGGCGGCGGTGGCGGTGGTGCCGGCGGTGGCCGCCCAGGGCCGGGTGGGGGACGCGCGCCCGGGGACGAGGACGA
>Ga0316628_100004189_pt1 | contig 11264 bp, 5 predicted proteins | sample OWC_Aug_M2_C1_D5_FD_207648 | JGI IMG/M metagenome (GOLD analysis project Ga0316628, IMG submission 207648) | Wetland soil microbial communities from Old Woman Creek delta, Ohio, United States - OWC_Aug_M2_C1_D5_C | ecosystem: Environmental > Terrestrial > Soil > Wetlands | place: USA: Ohio... | reverse complement strand
CAAGGCCTTCCGCCTGCCCGTCGCCTACCGCGACGGCCGGTGGGTAGCCAGCGAGAGGGACCTGGCCGCGATCGAGAAACGTTTCGAGAGGTAGGCGCGCATCTCTCGCGTGCTTACTCGCGCCACCTGGTCACGAAGACGTTGGTCTCGCGTGGCCGGGAGTTGTGGCGGTTGGAGCAGAAGACGAAGGTCGTGCCGTCCGGCGACCACATCGGGAAGCCGTCGAAGTCCGCGGAGAACGTCACCTGCTCGAGCCCGCTCCCGTCGAGGTTGACCAGGAAGAGCTCGAACTCGTGGCCCGCCGGGTCGCTCGAGTTGGTGGAGAAGATGATCTTCTCGCCCGACGGGTGGAAGAAGGGTGCAAACGCAGCCGCACCGAGGTCGGTGACCTGGCGCTTGCCCGATCCGTCGGCGTTCATGACCCAGATCTCGAGCTGGCTGGGGCGGATCAGGCCCTCGGCGAGCAGGGCCTGGTAGTCAGCCCTTGCGGCCGGGTCGGCGGGGTGGTGGGCGCGGTAGACGATCCTGCCTCCGTCTGGCGAGTAGAAGGCGCCGCCGTCGTAGCCGAGCTGGTCGGTGAGGCGGATGACGTCGCTGCCGTCGAGCTTCATCGAGTACAGGTCGAGGTCGCCGTCGCGGGTGGAGGTGAAGACGATGCGGTCGCCGGTCGGCGACACGGTGGCCTCGGCGTCGTAGCCGGCGGCGACGACCAGGGGCCGAACGTCGCTGCCGTCGGCGCGGGCCGTGAACAGGTCGTAGCTCGAGTAGATCGGCCACACGTAGCCGCGGCTCTGGTCGGGCGGGGGAGGGCAGGCGTCGCCGCTCGAGTGGGTCGAGGCGTAGAGGATTCGCTCGTCCCCGGGCAGGAAGTAGGCGCAGGTGGTGCGGCCGCGGCCGGTCGAGGCGAGGCTCAGGCCCGAGCCGTCGACGCCCATGGTGAAAATCTGGTCGCACTGGTAGGGCGGCCGGGTGGACTGGAACACGAGCCGCGAGCCGTCGAAGGAGAAGTAGGCCTCGGCGTTCTCGCCGCCGTCGCTGAGCATGACGAGGTCGGAGAAGTGCACCTCCCCGGGCTCGGGGGCGTGGCTGCGGGGGAGCCAGGGCGACGCACTGTCCACGCTCGGAGCCGGGGCCGGGCCGGCGCAGCCGAAGAGGACGAGGGTGATCGCGGTCAGAGTCGGCTGGAGAGCACTTCGGGTCGTCACGAGGGCCTCCGTTCATTGCGGATTGCGGAATGCGGAGTGCGGAGCGGAGCACCGACACCGAGGATCACGAGACCCTGCGCCTTTGGATTCGGCAATCCGCAATCGGCATTCCCCGGTCAGCCTGCGAGCACGAGCAGGAACGGCTGCTCGAGCGTCTCGGCCACCCAGCGGACGAAGCGCGCGGCGTCGGCGCCGTCAACCAGCCGGTGGTCGTAGCTCAGGGACAGGGGGAGCACGCGGCGCGGCGTCCAGGCGCCGTCGACCCACGCCGCCTCGACCCGCGCCCGCGACAGGCCGAGGATGGCCACCTGGGGCCAGCTGACGATGGGCGTGAAGGCGGTGCCGCCGATGCCGCCGAGGTTGGTGACGGTGAAGCTGGCGCCCTGCATCTCGTCGGGCATGAGCTTGCGCTCGCGGGCACGGGTCGCCTTGTCGTCGAGCTCGACCGCGATCTCGGTCACGGACTTGCGGTCAGCGTCGCGGATCACCGGCACCAGGAGGCCGTGCTCGGTGTCCACGGCCACGCCAACGTGGACGTACCGCTTGAAGATCACCACCTGCCGGCCCACGTCAACGCTGGCGTTGAGCATGGGAAAGCGGCGCAGGGCGGCGGCCGCCACCTTGACCGCGATGGCGGTGACGGTGAATCGGCCACCGGCCGCGGCCATCCGCTCGCCGAGCTTCAGGCGCAGCTCCTCGAGGTGGGTGATGTCGGCCTGATCATGGTGGGTGACCTGGGGCACCATCGACCAGGCGCGGGCGACGTGCTCGGCGGTCAGCCGTCGGACCGTGGTCATGGGCTCTTCGGAGACCTCGCCCCAGGCACTGAAATCGGGCAGGGGGGGCTGGCCTGCTGGCCGTGACCCAACGCCGCCGGTGAGCTGCGCCCGGGCGTGGGCCTTGACGTCGTCGCTGGTCAGGCGACCGTCCGCGCTCGAGGGTCGGACCTGGGTCACGTCGACCCCGATCTCGCGCGCCAGCCGGCGCACCCCGGGCGAGGCCGGGACCAAGGTCACGGGCTCGATCTCGGGGCCGGGCGCCTCGGTGCGAGTGGGCTGGGGAGGCTTGGCCGCCGGGCCGGGAGCCTGGTCGCCGGCAGGCGCTGCCGGCGCCCGGCTGGGTGCGACCGTGGGCCGCTCCGCTGCCGCGGCCGCCTCGGCAGTTTCCACGGTGACGATGGCGGCGCCCGAGACCAAGGTGGCGCCCGCTGCCACGTGCACCGCGAGCACGGTCCCGGCGACCGTGGAGGGTACCTCCACGGCGGCCTTCTCGGTCTCGACCTCGATCAGCGGTTGCTCGGGCGCGACCTGGTCGCCGGCCTTGACCAGGACCGAGGTCACCTCGGCCGAGGCCACGTTCTCGCCCAGCTCGGGCAGGGTCACGGTGGTCCGCACGGCCGCCTCCTACACCGTGACCGGGTTGGGCGCGTCCGGGTCGATCCCCAGCTCACGGGCGGCGGCCTCGGCCCGCGCCGGCTCGACCTTGCCGTCGGCCGCCAGTGCGCTCAGTGTAGCCGAGACGATGTGCTCGGCGTCGACCTCGAAGAAGCGGCGCAGCGAGGCCCGGCTCTCGGAGCGGCCGAAGCCGTCTGTGCCGAGCACCAGCGGCGGCCGCGGGAACCAGCGGCAGGCCGCGTTGGCGAGGGCCTTGACATAGTCCGAGGCGACGACGTACACGCCCTCGGTCGAGCCCAGGCAGCGCTCCGTCCAGGTCGCCCGGCGCTCGCTCGCCGGGTGGAGCCGGTTCCAGCGCTCGGTCGCGACGCCGTCGCGGTAGAGCTGCTTGAAGCTGGTCACGCTCCACACGTCGGCGGCGACGTCGAAGCGTGACTCCAGGATCTCCTGGGCGCGCAAGGCCTGGTTGAGGATGGCGCCGGCGCCAAACAGCTGTGCCTTGGGACCTCCTGCGGGCCTGCCCGAGGCGCGGAAGCGGTAGAGACCGCGCAGGATCCCCTCCTCCTGGCCGGCCGGCATCGGCGGCATCGGGTAGGGCTCGTTGCCGACCGTGACGTAGTAGAAGATGTCCTCCTGCTCGGCGTACATGCGGCGGATGCCGTCGCGCACGATCACCGCCAGCTCGAAGGCGAAGGCCGGGTCGTAGCTGACCAGGTTGGGTACGGTCAGGGCGAGCAAATGGGAGTTCCCGTCCTGGTGCTGGAGGCCCTCGCCGGCCAGAGTGGTGCGACCGGCCGTGCCGCCGATCAGGAAGCCGCGGGTGCGCATGTCGGCCGCGGCCCAGATCAGGTCGCCGATGCGCTGCAGCCCGAACATGGAGTAGAAGACGAAGAAGGGGATGGTGTTGATGCCGTGGGAGGCGTGGGCCGAGCCGGCGGCGATCAGCGAGCACATCGAGCCGGCCTCGGTGATGCCCTCCTCGAGCAGCTGGCCGTCCTTGGCCTCCCGGTAGTAGAGCAGGGTGTCGGCGTCGACCGGCTGGTAGAGCTGGCCGGCGTGGGAGTAGATCCCGACCTGGCGGAACAGGGACTCCATGCCGAAGGTGCGCGCCTCGTCCGGGATGATGGGCACGATCAGTCGCCCCATCTCGGGGTCCTTGAGGAGCTTGGTCAGGAGGCGGACGAAGGCCATGGTGGTCGAGATCTCGCGGTCGTTGGAGCCGAGGGCGAACTCCGCGAAGAGGTCAGGGGGGGGCGGCACTAGCGGCTCGCAGCGCACGCCCCGGCTGGGAACCGGCCCGCCCAAGGCCCGCCGCCGCTCGCGCAGGTACTCCATCTCGGGGGTGGAGTCGGGCGGCCGGTAGAAGGGCGCCTCGGCCACCTGCTCGTCCGAGATCGGAATCCCGAAGCGGGTGCGGAACTCGCGCAGCTCGTCCTCGTTGAGCTTCTTCTGCTGGTGCGTGATGTTGCGGCCCTCGCCCGCCTCGGCCAGGCCGTAGCCCTTGATGGTGCGGGCCAGGATGACGGTCGGCGAGCCGTGGTGGGAAACGGCGGCGTGGTACGCGGCGTACACCTTCTGCGGGTCGTGGCCGCCCATGCGGAGGTGGCGCAGCTGCTCGTCGGACATGTCCTCGACCATGGCCAGGAGCCGGGGGTGGGAACCGAAGAAGTGCTGGCGGATGTAGGCCCCGGACGAGATCGAGTAGCGCTGGCTCTCGCCGTCCACCACCTCGTTCATGCGCCGGACCAGGAGCCCGTCGTTGTCCCGGGCCAGGAGGGGATCCCAGTCCGAGCCCCAGATGACCTTGATCACGTTCCAGCCGGCGCCGCGGAAGGCCGCCTCCAGCTCCTGGATGATCTTGCCGTTGCCGCGCACCGGGCCGTCGAGGCGCTGCAGGTTGCAGTTGACGACGAAGATCAGGTTGTCGAGCTGCTCGCGAGCGGCCAGGGTGATGGCGCCGAGCGCCTCCGGCTCGTCCATCTCGCCGTCGCCGAGGAAGGCCCACACCTTGTGGTTGGAGGTGGGGTGGAGGCCACGGTCCTCCAGGTAGTGGTTGAAGCGGGCCTGGTAGATGGCCATGATCGGCGCCAGGCCCATGGACACGGTCGGGAACTCCCAAAAATCCGGCATCAGCCAGGGGTGGGGGTACGACGAGAGCCCACCGCCCGGCTCGAGCTCGCGCCGGAAATTGTTGAGCTGGGCCTCGCTCAGGCGCCCCTCGAGGAAGGCGCGGGCGTAGATTCCGGGCGCCGAGTGGCCCTGGAAGAAGACCTGGTCTCCGTCGTAGTGCTCGCCCTTGCCGTGCAGGAAGTGGTTGAACGCAACCTCGTACAGGGTGGCCGCCGAGGAGTAGGTCGAGATGTGTCCGCCGATGCCCGGTGACTCGCGGTTGGCGCGCACCACCATCGCCATCGCGTTCCAGCGGATGATGCTCTTGATCCGGCGCTCGATCTCGCGGCTGCCCGGGTAGGGTGGCTCGAGGCTGGCCGGAATGGTGTTGATGTGCGGGGTCTCGGCCGAGAACGGGATGCTGACCCCGGACTTGAGGGCGTGGGTCTGGAGGTCGCGCAGGAGGCGGACCACCCGCTCGGCCCCCTGGCTGCGGTGCACCCACTCCAGGGACTCGATCCACTCCCGGGTCTCGACGACTTCGGGGTCGCTGGGCTCGCTCGATTGGGCCATGGACGTCCTCTCCAAGCTCGTTGAAGACGGCGGCTCGCCAGTCCTGTGTACAACACGTGCGCCGTCCGCGCTGTTTCACCGCATCCACCATGGTAGCCCGGACAGCGAGGCGGGAAGTGCGGATCGCGGATTGCCGGTCGCAAGCTGTGGACGACGACACTGCCGGGTCATGCCCGAGGCCCGCGCAGGGTGAGCGGCGAGCGGCGGCGCGAAGTGCTCGCTAGCGAGGGGTCACGACCAGGTTGTCGAAGGCGACCTCGGAGCGGCCCGAGCCGGCGCCCCCGGCGCGCAGTCCGACCGATCCGCTGGTCAGGCGCGCGTCGGTGACAGTGAGCAGCTGCTCGCCGTTGACCGAGAATGCCAGGCTGTCGGCCACGCACTCCAGGCGCAGGCGGTTGACCCCCTCGCGCCAGACCCCCGGTCTCTCGACCTTGGCGAGCACCTTCTGTCCCTCGCCCTTGATGTTCGCGCCCAGGCGGACCTCGCCCTCCGCGTCGACGTCGGCGAAGTAGCGGCCTTGGGCGCCGTCGCGGCACAGGAGCCCGATCGCGGTCGACGGATCTCCGGAACGCTTGCTGACCTCGACCTCGACCGTGACGCCGCGGTGCTCGCCGGGGACGTGGACCGTCATCGGCTGGTACTGGCGGGCCGAGTTGTCGACCCAGATGAGGAGCGCACCCTCGCGCACCGCCGCGCCACGGTCGGCCTCGTCCTTGAGCTCCCAACCCGCTGGCGGGGCGTCGAAGGTCTCGGGGACGGCGACGGCCTCCTCTGCACTGGCGGTGACTGCCGCAGCCACGATCAGGGCGAGAGCGCACATCCCGAAGCTCCGCATGGCTTTCCTCCCTGGCGCCCTCAAGGGCGCACGTCAGGCGCCGGCGCAGGTCACGGGCCGACCGCGGGCTCCCAGGAACCTGCTCCGGGCCATCACCCTATCACGGGCGACGGCTGACGGGGCAGGAGCTGCACCCGTACCTGTCCATGCCCCGCAGCGCTATGCTCGTACCAGGGACACCGCACCAGGAGAGGCCGAGCCTACGGGCTGAGCCCGCGCCGAGAGGAGGGTTCATGGCTCTTCACCCGCGCACCCTGATCGCCGTCGCGGCCTGGCTCGCAGCGGGCGGCGCAGCGGCCGCTAGCGAGCCAGCTTCACCTCCGGCAGGGGCGGTCGTGGTGGAGGTCGACCCCCACTCCGCGACCGCCCGGGCCGACCTGCAACCCGGCGACGTGGTGCTGACCTGGGAGCGGCTGGCGAGCCCGCCCGCGAACCCATCCCCGGCCCGGGGCGAGATCCGGGACCCGTTCCAGTGGCAGGCGCTGGTGTGGGAGCAGGCGCCGCGCGGTACCGTGGTGTTGACCGGCCTGCGCGCGGGTCGGCCGATGAGCTGGGAGGTCCCCCCGGGCGAGTGGGACCTCGAGGTCCGCCCCAACCTGGCGCCCGCCGCCGCCGAGCGCTTCGAGCGGGGAACGGCACTGGTCAGGGCGAGCAGAGTGGGGGAGGGAGTGGCCGTGTGGGTCGCGCTCGCGCGGCGCGCCGCCGCGGCCGGTGACTGGCAGAGCGCGAGCTGGCTGTGGCTGCGATCCGGCCGAGCCTGTTTCCGGGCGCAGCAGTGGAGTGAGGCCGAGACCATGTTCGGCAACGCAGAATGGGCGGCGCGCCAGGTCCGCGAGCCCCTGCCGTGGGTGGTCGCCAGCGTGGCGCGCGGGGATTGCTGGCGGGGGCAGCTCAAGCTCGCCTCGGCTCTGGCGAGCTACCACCCGGCGCTGCCAGTGCTCGCCGCAGCGCAGGGCGAGAGCCTCATCGTGACCGAAATCCTCGGGCATATGGCGGAATCGCTGCGGGAGAGCGTGCCCGCCCCCCTGACCGAGGCCACGCGGCTCGTCGAGCGCGGCCTCGGGCTCGCCGAGAAGCTCGCGCCAGGGAGCCTCGCCGTGAGCGACGCCGAGTTCTGCCTCGGCCGGCTCGCGTATTGGCAGGTCGACCACCCGCGGGCCGTCGTGCGGTGGGAGAGGGCATTAGCCATCGGCCAGCGACTCGCTCCGGACGGCGCCTTGACCTCGCGCGCGCTCTACTACCTGAGCGACGCGGCCCAGTGCCGGGGTGATCTCGACAGTGCCAGGAAGTACGGGACCGAGGCCCTCCGGATCAGTCGCGCGCGTGAGCCTGTGAGCGTGAGAACTGCCCTCTGCCTGTGGGCGCTGTCCGCCATCCATCTCAAGCTGGAGGAGCTGGAGCAGGCCGAGCAGCTGGCGCGCGAGACCTTGGCCGTGCTGGACCAGCTGCCCCATCACGCTGGGATGCGCAGCGGCGCCCACGACGTGCTCGGACTGGTGGCCGGCAGGCGGCACGACCACGTGACTGCCCTGCGCCATCACCGGCAGGCCCTGGAGCTGGAGATCGAGTACCGGGGCGAGGGTTCGCTCGAGACGACCAGCGTCCTGGTGCACGTGGCGGACGACCTGGCCGCCCTGGGTGACGAGGCCGGCGCGAAGGCCCTCTACGAGCGAGCCCTGACCAAGATGCGGGCGTTGTCGCCAGACCTCGACGACATCCGGACCCTGCTCGACCAGATCGGACTGCTCGAGAGCCACGCCGGGCGGTTCGACCGTGCCCTCGAGCTCTTCCGTCAGTCGCTCGCCTTTGTCGACTCCCACGGGATGGTGGAGGCGCTCAAAGTGGGGGCCCTGCTGGGCACGGCGGAGGCTCTGCTCGAGCAGGGCGAGGCGGCGAGGGCCGAGGCCAGCGCGCGCGAGGCGGTGCGCCTCGCCGGGCGTTACCGACCCGGGACCCAGACCGAGGCCGAAGCGCTGGGTCTCCTCGGCCGGGCGTGCCGCCTCGGGGGCCGGCGAGACGAGGCCCTCGAGCTGGCGCGGCGGGCGGTCGACGCCCTCGACGCGCAGATGGGCAAGCTGGGTGGGTCCGAGACCGAGCGCGCCGGGTTCCGGGCGGCGTTTGCCGGCCTCTACCGCCAGTACCTGGAGCTGCTGCTCGAGGCGGGCCGGGCAGAGGAGGCATTCCACGTCCTCGAGCGCTACCGGGCAAGGGGCTTCCTCGAGCTGCTGGCGACCCGCGACCTCAGGTTCGCGGAGGCGGATGCAGCCCAGCTGGATGCCGCCTGGACCCGGCTCGCGCGCGAGGTCGATCAGGCGCAAGGCGAGCTGGCCGGGCTCGGCGCCCGGGCCGATGACGCGACCGTCGAGAGGGCGCACTCCCGGCTCGAGGAGCTGCACGCAGAGCGCGAGCGTCTGCTGCAGAGGACCCGTGACGTCTCGCCGCGCCTGGCCTCCCTGCGCCGACCCGAGCCGCTGGACGTGACCGGCGCGAGCTCGGCGCTCGACCCCGGCACGCTGCTGGTCTCGTACAGCGTCGGCGAGGACGACAGCACCCTCTTCGCACTGTCTCGGGGCGAGGGGCTGACGGCGTCTCCACTCGGCGTGAGGCGCGTGGAGCTCGAGCGTGAGGTGGCGGCCTTTCGTCGTGCAATTACCGTGGGTCACGCGGCAGCCGACTGGCAGCCTCATCTGGTGGCCGCCGCGCGGAGACTGTACGACCTCCTGCTCGGACCTGCCGACTCACGCGTACAAGGCTGTCGTCGGGTCCTCATTCTGCCCGACGGCCCCCTGCACACGCTTCCCTTCGCGGCCCTGGTCCGCGCCGACCGGGACGAGGTGGGCGGAGCGGACGAGGCGTTCCTGGTCGAGAGCCGACCCCTCTACACGGCGATGTCGGCGACCGTGCTGGCTGAGCTGACGCGCTCCCGCCCGATGGCCCTGTCGATCCGTGAGGGCGGGGTCGTCGTCTTCGGCGACCCGGTCTACCCGTCGCCTGAGCCGAGCTCGGAGTCGGGCGGGGACTCCGGGCCGCGCGGGGTCGCCGATCTCGCGCTCCGCCTCGATCCATTGCCGAGCACGCGGGCCGAGGCCGAGGCGATCCACGCCGTGTTTGCGCAGCAGGCGCAGCTCTTCATCGGCGAGGCAGCCACCGAGGAGCAGGCCAAGGCGGTGGGACCAGGGGCGCGGATCCTGCACTTCGCCTGTCACGGGCTGCTCGACCCCCACCTGCCCCTCAGCTCGGCCTTGGTCCTCAGCTTGCCCGCCGACCCTGGCAAGGGTGGGGACAACGGCCTCCTGCAGGCCTGGGAGGTCATGGAACGGATGCGGCTCGACGCCGACCTGGTGACCCTCTCGGCCTGCAACACGGCACTCGGTGAGGAGCTCGGCGGCGAGGGGCTGATCGGGCTCACCCGCGCCTTCCAGTATGCCGGCGCGCGCAGCGTCCTGGCCTCGTTGTGGAGCGTGGCCGACGAGTCGACGGCGGTGTTGATGGGCCGCTTCTACGGCTACCTGGCGCATGGCGAGCCCAGCGCCGAAGCCCTGCGGAGGGCCCAGGTCGACCTGCTGTGCGGTGCCGCGACGCGGCCCGGCGAGAGCGCTGGCGAAAGCATGCCGGACGCCGCCCACCCCTACTTCTGGGCCGGTTTCCAGCTGGTCGGCGACTGGCGTTAGCCCGACCTTCTCACCCTGTTTGTCGCGCGGTCGTGAAATGCCGTGAGATGCGGCGCTGACGCAGCGCGAGCGAGTGAGGCGTGCTCTGCAGTACGTTCGCTGCGCGCCTTCGGCGCTTGCGTCTCACCGCCGTCAGCGGGTGGCCGATGGGCTCGCCTCGAGCGAGCCCTCGGCCACGAGCCGCTGCTGCCGGCGAGGTCGAACGAGCGAGCGCAAGCAAGCGCCGCAGATTGCGGCAGATCGCGGCCCGCAGTAGAAGAGGGTGAGAAGGTCGGGTCAGGGCCGCTGCGGGAAGCCGGCCGGGGAGAGCGGCTGCTCGGCGTCGATCCCTTCGACTCGGCGGCTGGAGGCCGCTATGATGGCGGGCATGGAGAAGCGTGGCCTTCTGCTGCCAGCGGTGGTGGCGGTCCTGTTCGCGGTCGCGCTCGGGGTCACGGCCGGCGCCCAGGAGCCGGAACTGGAGCTGCCACCGCAGACCTCGACTGGCCTGCCGATCAACTTCTCACCGCCCGGGGCGCGGGCTCTCGGCATGGGGGGCGCCTTCATCGCCATCGCCGACGATGCCACGGCCTCGGAGGCCAACCCGGCGGGCCTCACCATCCTCACCCTGCCCGAGGTCTCGGCCCACCTGACCAGGGCCTCGCACACCCTCGCCTACGAGGACCCAAACACCGATTTCTTCGCCCAGTTCGACCCGGTCGCGGGGGAAGCCGCCCCGAGCTTCGAGTGCAGCTCGACCCGGTTCTCTTTCGCGAGCTGGGTCTACCCCTTCGACAGCGTCTCGCTCTCCATCTACTACCGGGAGGCGGCCCTGTTCGACGCCCAGGACGAGGTCGTCGCCACCAACGAGCCGTATCAGGACTGGTTCGTGTCCGGCCGCAGCATGGGCTACTCGTTGCGCCACTTCGGGGTCGCCGCGGGGTACCGCTTGGGGGACATGGTCTCGATCGGGGCCTCCCTGCGGGACACCCACCTCGACATCCTGGCGGTCTCGAGGCTGCGCGGTGACTACCTCACGGACCTCGAGCTCATCACCGGCAACCTCGACCATACCGACTTCGTCGAGGTCCGTCAGACAATCGACGGCCTGGACACCGACCTGACCTTCAACCTCGGGTTGCTGCTCAACCCCAACGGGAAGATCTCGGCCGGTCTGGTCTACAGCGAGGGCGGCGACTTCAGCTACGCTGGGGAGGTCACCTACCTCGAGTGCGTCAACGCCCCCGAGCTGGGCTACACCTGCGACCTCGAGTCCGGCGAGGGCAGCCATCTCGAGATGCTGTTCGGGTCCGAGCCGGTCGAGCTCAGCCTGCCCGACGTGTGGGGCCTGGGCGTCGCCTGGCGGCCGTCGCGGGAGCTCACGGTCGCGGCCGACCTCCGGCGGGTGGAGTACGGCAGCCTCTACGACCCGGCCACGGACAGCGAGCGGGTCGGCTCCGAGCTCGAGGTCCACCTCGGTGTCGAGTACGCCTTCCTG
>Ga0316628_100004188_pt1 | contig 11266 bp, 9 predicted proteins | sample OWC_Aug_M2_C1_D5_FD_207648 | JGI IMG/M metagenome (GOLD analysis project Ga0316628, IMG submission 207648) | Wetland soil microbial communities from Old Woman Creek delta, Ohio, United States - OWC_Aug_M2_C1_D5_C | ecosystem: Environmental > Terrestrial > Soil > Wetlands | place: USA: Ohio... | reverse complement strand
GAACCATACACGCAGGCAATCATGCAGGTGCCGCATTCCAGACATCCGGCAAATTCGACGGTCATCTCTCCTTTTTCGTTGAGAGCGTAAAGGTTTGCCGGGCAGGCATAAACGCAGAATCGCTCTTTACAGGTGTGACAGATTTTTTGGTCAAGGATGATGTGGGTTTCTTTATCGTTTTTAAAGGCATTGAGGGCCAGTTTCTCGGTAATCTTCATCCATCGCTCCTAAATTTTCCTGAATTGGAGCCAGTCTTTAAATGCCTCCAAATTGAAAAATCCTTCCCTCAACCCTTGAGAGATGGTTTTATAAAGACTTTCTTTAGGATTTTCCTCAACCCTCATCACCTTCTCGAAGAGATTTGAGATGGCCTGCGGATATTTGGAAAAAAGCCTCTTGTTCTCCAGGACCGAAAGAGTGTTCTTAAAATGATTCATTTCTTTAATGATAAAACTTTCATTGAGAAGTCTTTCATAATAGGCCAGGGAGGAAGCAGAAAAATCATTCTTCTCTTTTGCCCTCTTGATCGCCCTTCCAGCCAGGACACCTGAAACCATAGCATATTCCATGCCCCTTACGGTGACCAGCATGTTGAGGCCCAGGCCTGCAGCGTCCCCCGTAACCAAAATGCCATCCCCGTAGATTTTCGGTTTGATGTGGAGCCCCCCCTCCGAAATAAGGTGAGCGGAATATTCAACGACCTCTCCGCCCCTGATCAAACTCTTGATCTCAGGCCTTTCTTTGAATTCGTCCAAGAATTTATAAATCTCCTCACGGGGTTCTCTCAGATTGAGCGATTCGATTCCCACAACGACTCCAAGAGAGAGGCTATCCTGATTGGTATAGAGAAAGCCTCCTCCCATCACCCCCCGGGTAAGGGAACCGATAAAAAGCTGGGCTGCCCCCTCGTTTTCCCCCAGCCGGAATCGATCCTCAATGGCTTTCGGATCAAGGGCGATCACCTCTTTAAACCCCAAGGCAAAATGTTGGGGTTTAAAAGGTTTCCGGAGTCCTGCCTTCTCGGCCAAGAAAGAGAGGATTCCATCCGAAGCCACGACACAGTCTGAACCGATCTCCTCATCCTCTGTCTTGACACCTATGATTTTCTCTCCGTCTTTGATGAGATCGTTCACATTCTTTTGAGGGATGACGAAACCCCCTTTTTCTGAGACGAGGTCAGCGAGCCATCGATCGAACTTGGCTCTCAAGATGGTGTAACTGGGGTAGGGCTGCCGGTTAAACCGGTCGCTATAAAGTTCAAGGGTGGTCGAATTCATTTCACCCAATAAGGTAATGAACTCCTTGGTCACGTGCCTTTCTAAAGGTGCCTCTTTCCAGAGATCTGGAAGGTAATTTCGGATAGGGCCGACATAAATCCTTCCTCCTGTCACGTTTTTACTTCCAGAGAAATCTCCCCGCTCCAGGACGATGACGGTCATTCCTGAATCGGCCAGTTCGTAGGCGCAGGAGAGACCCGCCAATCCTCCGCCCACAATGATCACGTCCACCTTATCCATCGTTATTCCTTCGTCACTTTTCTCAATTCTTCAGTCAGTGCTGGAACGATCTGGAAGAGATCTCCAACGATCCCATAGTCTGCATAGTTGAAAATGAGGGCATTTGGATCCGTATCCACAGCTACCACTGTTTTGCATGTCCCGATCCCCAGGATATGGTGGATGGCCCCTGAAATTCCAAAGGCCATGTAAAGTTTAGCAGAGATGTTCTTCCCGCTCTTTCCGATCTGGTCCTTCTGGTCCCTCCAGCCTTCATCAACCGTGGCTCGAGTGGTCCCCACAGACGCATTGAGCACATCCGCTAGGTCTTCGATGATCTTAAAATTTTCAGGTGCTTTGATTCCCCTTCCAGCTGCCACCACGATTTCAGCCTCCGTGATATCCAGCTTCATTCCAGCTGCCTTCTCCAGTCCGAGGACTTTCTTTTTCAATGAGGAGAGATCCGTTTTAGCTGATACCGGAATGACCTGGGCTGACTTATTGAGATTTTGATTAGCGGGAAAGGTATTATTCCTTACTGTAGCCATCTGGGGTCTGGCTTCCGAAAAAACCATCTCCGCAAAGACCTTTCCTCCATAGATAGGACGTTTGGCTACAAGCTTTCCATTTTCTTCAACGGCGAGACCCGTGCAGTCAGGGGCATAACCTGTTTGGAGGTGCATGGCCAGCCTTGGAAAAAGATCTTTTCCCGTCGAGGTGGCTCCTCCCAAAAGGACAGAAGGTTGATGCTCCTTAATGAGCGGAGCCATATTGGTTAAATAGGTATCGGAAGTGTATGAAGCGAGGGAGGGGTCATCCATCAGGTAGATTTTATCAGCAAAAGAAATGAGGCTCTTCGCCGCTTCTTGAAGACCGCTTCCCAGTAAAATTGCGACCATTTGAGCGCCGGTTTTCTTCGAAAACTCAGCCCCGACCGACAGGAGTTCAAAAGTGACCTTCCTGACCTTTCCCTCCCGTTGCTCTGCAAAGACCCATATCTCATTAGCCATGATGCTTCCTTTCGGAATAGTTCGGAGTAATTTAGTTCGGAGTTCGGTGTTTTCCTTCTCTTGCCCCGAACTCTGAACTCCGAACTCGGAACTTTATGATCAGATGACTTTGGCCTCTTCCCTGAGAAGCTTAACCAGTATCTTCAGATTCTCCGGGAAATCTTCTTTGATCATTTTTACCGGCGGCCTCTTGGGAGGCGGCAAATATTTGCGGACTTTTATTTTCGCCGCTTGGCCGCCCGCATCGGCTGCACTCAGCCCGAGCGTTGCGAGATCTAACTTCTTAATCTGTGCCTTCATGGCCTTCATCACGTTCATGACCTGGGGGATGCGGGGATTGTTCAGGCCTTTCTGGCAGGTGAAAAGGGCGGGGAGGGAGCAGGAAAGAATTTCTCTTCCACCTTCCACCTCCCGGATCACCTTTGCCTCTTTCTTCGGGTCCTCCATCTCGAGGCCAATGATCGTATTGACATGTGGAATCCCCAATAACTCAGCGACAGCAGGCCCGACGATTCCCGCGTCATCGTCCATCGCCTGCCTTCCCGCTAAAATCAGATCAAAAGCTTTATCTTTGAGATAAGCCGTCAAGGCTTTGGCAGTTGCAAACTGATCCGAGCCATCCAAGGCAGGGTCAGTGATTTGAATCGCATCATCCGCGCCCATGGCGATTCCTCTTCTCAAGGCGTCAGCCTTCTTATTGTCTACGGTCAACACCGTAACCTTGCCGCCAAACTTCTCTTTCAATTTCAGACCAGCTTCGATAGCAAATTCGTCGAAGAAGTTGGTAAAATATTTATTTTCGATCTCCAATTCAGAATCCGATTTGACTTTTATGATCGCCTCCGGATCAGGGACCTGTTTCACCAGAACATAAATATCCATCATCAGTTCTCCTCGTAGCCAAAAAATGATAAAAAATCTCCCCTCCCACCAGGGGAGGGGAGAAAGGGGAGGGGGATGAATTTGCGGCCCCACCCCCATCCTCTCCTTCCCCCCTGCCTTCGCCGAAGCGGCTTCGCGCAGGCAGGCGTCAAGGGGAAGGGAACAGGTGGAAGTTAATCCTTACAAAAGATTCTTCCTAAGTAGTCGCAAATAACTTCATGGGTGCCACCGCCGTAGAGCAGGAATTTGGCGTCTCTCCAATATCGCTGCGGAGGATATTCTGTGCAGAAGGCATTCCCGCCGTAAATCCTCATGGCCTCTTCAACAGCATACAGGCACATCTCAGTGGCATGATATTTGGCGATCATACATTCAGGGGTACAGGGAATGTTGTTTTGAATCATCCAGGCGCATTTATAAGCATAGTTCCATGAGGGCTCATACCAGGCCCAATATTTTGCAAACTTTTCCCGGATCAACTGATACTTACTGATGGGGTTACCAAAAGCAATTCGGTTTTTGGCGTACTCCCTTGCATCCTCCATGGCCCCCTTTGCAATGGCCAAGGCACACATCGCCGTCATGATACGGACTTCATTCAGAATATCTCCGGCATACTGAACGCCTTTGCCAATCTCCTCACCCAGAAAATTTTCATCGGGAACAAAGACGTTGTCAAAAACTAACTCACCCGTGACGGAGCAGCGGGACCCTAGCTTATGAAGCCTCTGACCGGGAGCGAACCCATCGCGATCTGCTGTTTTCTTCTCGACCAAGTAGAAATTGAGACCTTTGAGTCCCAATTTGGGATCGATCGTTGCCATGCAGGTACAGAACTCAGCGATTGGTCCATTGGTGATCCACTGCTTTCTCCCGTTGATCCTCCAGCCTCCATCCACTTTGGTCGCCAACGTTCTCGTTCCACCCAGGTCAGAACCGGACTGGTCTTCCGTGAAACAAATGGTTCCAATTTTTTCGCCTTTGATTGCCGGGACGAGGAGCCTTTGTTTGATGTTCTCGTTTCCAAACCGGGCGATGAAGTAAGTTCCCATAAGGATTTGCATGATCGCCGCCATGGCAAACCCGCAGGATCCCCTTGCCAGTTCCTCATAGAAGATCATCTGGGAGAGGGTGTCCGTGGCCATTCCACCATACTTTTCTTCATGCCTCAGGCCCAGATATCCCAGGGCAGCGAATTCCTTCCAGAGGTCCCAGGGGAATTCTTCTTTTTCATCCAGTTCAGCCACACGGGGCATGATCAAACGACTGACCGCATCTCGAACCATCTGTCTGAAGAACTCCTGTTCCTCGGTAAAAGTAAAATCAAGCGCCATCGGAAACTCCTTTCGTCGCTATTGGAGAGATAAGTTCGGAGTATCCATTCTTAGACCTCCGACCTCCGAACTCCCAACTCAGAACTAAATGATGTTTTTCTCCTTGTACTCCTTCAGCTGGGCACCACTATATCCCAGGAGACCACCATAAATCTCCTCATTGTGTTCACCAAATCGGGGAGGGAAACTCATCATTCGGTTGATCGATTTGAGATGAGGGTTATTCGTAGGAGGGGGGGCGATGGTAATCTCCATCCCTGTCTTGGGGTCTTTGCTTCGAATCAGATTCGGTTTGACCAGCGGATCCCGGGCGACATCTTCAATGGCGTTGACTTTGGAAATGGCGATCGTCGCTTTGTTGAAGATGTCGATCAATTCGTCCGTCGAAAATTTCTTGGTAATGGCTTGGATCGCATGATTTAAGTTGTCCACATCTGCAATGCGGCCGGCATTTCTTTCATACTCCTTTTTATAAAGGGATTCAAACCCGGGAATCTTTGTCATCGTCTCCCACTGCTTATCATTTCCCACCGCGACATAGGCATAGCCATCTTTCGTCTCATAGACAGAAACAGGAGCAAAAAATTCGTGAGTATTTCCCCTTCGGGAAACTTTCTTATGAAAGGAAACCGTGTGGGTGATTGCCTGGGTGAGCCAAGAGACGGTACTTTCGAACATCGAGAGATCGATGCGACTTCCTTGGCCTGTCACTGCCCTTTTGAAGAGGGCCTTCATCAGAAGGCCATAGCCGTGTTCACTGGCTCCCATATCGGGAAGGGGGATGCCCATGACTTGAGGCGTTCCTCCCTTTTCTCCGGTTAATTCCATCAATCCCCCTCTCGCCTGAAGCACGGGATCATAAGCGGCTTCATTGCTCTGGGGACCGAATCCTGTCATTCCCAGCCAAATGATGTCCTCCTTGGTTTTCTTGAGCATTTCATACTCGACGCCAAGTTTTGCATAATTTCTGGGAAGTTGATTCGTGGCAAAAATATCCACTTTTAGTTTGGTGATGAGTTTTTTAAGAATCTCCTGCCCTGCAGGGGCCCCGATATCAAGGGTGAGGGCCTTTTTCCCGGCATTGATGGACAGGTAATAGGAGAACATCCGATCTTCCTCCAACACATCGTCCCCCACTCGTCGATTGGGATCTCCATAAATGGGATGTTCCATGCGAATGACATTGGCTCCTTCCTCAGCTAAACGGAGGGTTAAATAGGGGAGTACAGTTGCCTGTTCCAGACTCAAAACAGTAATATGTTTAAAGAGTTGGACTTCGTCCATAAAAACCACCTCCTGATCTATGTTTGGATACTGTATACAAAAAATTATATATACCCAAAACCCTGGTGGTGTCAAGCCTTTTCCCTTTCCCTGTTTCCTTTCCTCACCAAAAAACGCTTGACAAGCCAAGACCCTTGGCATATAAGAAAGATGATATTCTGGATACAGTATACAGAATCCTACGTAGGAAAGGAAGGTTCTATGGTAACGACATTAGGAAGCCTTCGGATTCGAAAAAGGAAATACCTACGGGAAGAAGTCTATGAGTCATTAAGAAAAACTATTCTTCACGGAAAAATGAAACCTGGGGAGCATCTCATTGAGGAGCAATTGGCCGACCACGTCGGAATCAGCCGTACCCCTGTCAGAGAGGCTTTCCACAAATTGGAAAGGGATGAATTAGTCACCCGACTTCCCAAAGGGGGTTTTGCGGTAAGGAAGTTCACCAAAGAGGACGTGGAGGAAATCTTTGGAATTCGGAGTGCCCTCGAAAGTTATGCCGCTTATTTGGCCACCCTTCATATGGCTCCGGACAAAATCTCCGTTTTGGAGAATAAATTGAAGGAATCGGAAGATGCCTTAGAGAAAGGAGACCACGATAAGGTCATCCAGCTGAATACTGAATTCCATGATCTCCTCTACAAATCCTGCAAAAGCAAAAAACTGGTCGAGATGATCAATACCTTCCGTGACTATTTTTATCGGTATCGGTCTGCCTTGCTCCATATCCAAGATGGCATCAGCCAATCCAATCGAGACCATCGTCAGATGTTGGAAGCGATGAAGAAGAAGAACCCAAGATTGGCAGAAAGGCTTGTCCGAAAGCATCTGACGAGAGGCAAGGAACTTATTTTAAAGGAAATTGATGAGGGGAGAATGATCCCTTAAGGGAGTGAAGAGGTGGAGAAAAAAATTCGTATTTTAGTCGCAAAACCTGGTTTGGACGGTCATGATCGAGGGGCTAAAGTGGTGGCGCAAGCCCTCCGCGATTCGGGGATGGAGGTCATTTACACCGGCCTTCATCAGACCGTCGATCAGATCACCCATACCGCCATCCAGGAGGATGTAGATGTCATCGGCCTATCCATTATGTCCGGAGCCCACTTGCCGATCTGTGAGAAACTGATGAAGGAAATGAAAAAGAAGAAGATTGATGACATCCTGGTCGTCATCGGCGGTGTCATCCCCAAACGGGATATTCCTCCTCTCCAAAAGATTGGGATCCAAGGCATCTTTCCCGGAGGAACCTCTTTCGACGAATCGATCCGATGGATCAAAGAACATATTAAACCCCGAACTTGATGGGGAAAACTTTAAATTAGAAACACCTGCCCTGTGAAAACGGGACGAAATCTAAACAAATACAAATGTCCAGAAAACCAATTTCTCTGACGAAGGCCTTTTGAATTGTATACTTGGATGAAGGCGTAAAAAGGTAGAACAAGCCTAAGGATCGTCATTCCGGCCCCGATTTTCATCGGGATAGACTCCAGCCGGAATCCAGTAATCTCAGAGAACTATGAAAACACTAGACACCGGTTTTCACCGGTGAGACGAATTTGAGCGAAACCATCGTTGTTGGATTTGCTTAGGATTTCGATATTCGGATTTAGGGTTTTGGGGGTTCTCTATGGGTGTTGCAAAATATATCAAAAATGAGAAAGACGAAGTTCGGGATGTGATCCTCCAATCTGGCATTCACGTCAAACCTTTCTATACGAAGAAGGATTTGGAAGCGATCGGTTTTGACCCGGAGAAGGACTTAGGGCCTCCAGGCGAATATCCTTACACCCGGGGAATCCATTCCCTTGGCTACCGGAGTCGGGAGTGGACTACCCGGCAGTATACGGGTTTCGGAACGCCCAAAGAGACCAACGAGCGTTTTAAACTGATGATCTCCCACGGCCAGACCGGTCTCAATGTCGCCTTCGATCTTCCCACACAAATGGGCCTCGATTCCGATGACCCTTTGGCCGAGGGTGAAGTGGGAAGGGTGGGTATGGCGGTTGATTCGCTTCGCGACTTTGAAGTGGCCTTCCAGGGGATCCCCCTGGATCGAATTGGGGCCGGGCTTACCATCAATGCGGTGGCAAGCATCATGCTGGCCATGTTCCAGGCGACAGCCGAAAAATATGGATTTAAGAAAGATCAAGTGAGCGCCACCCCTCAAAATGACATTCTAAAGGAGATGGTCGGTCGTGGGGCCTGGATCTTTCCAGTGAAACCGGCTGTGCGTCTCATCGGCGATACGATCGAATATTCGATGAAGGAACTCCCCCGAACCAATCCTGTCAGTGTTTGTGGTTATCACATTCGCGAATCAGGTTGTTCTCCTGTTCAGGAGATCGCTTACGCCTTCCAGATTGCCAATACCTATATCGAGGAAGTCTTGCGCCGTGGCCATCACATTGACGATTTTGTCAAGGGCTTCACCTTCAACCTCAATGTCTTTGGAAACCTCTGGGAACAAGTCGCCAAGTTCCGCGCGGCAAGGAAACTCTGGGCAAAAAACCTGAAGGAGCGCTACGGAGCCAAGGATGATCGATCCCTTCTCTTACGGGGAATCTTTGGCGGTGGCGGATATGGAATGGCGAAGGCCCAGCCCGAAAACAATATCATTCGAGGTGCTTACTATGCCCTGGCGGCAGCTTTAGGTGGCGCTCAGACGACTGCCCTCTGTTCCTTTGACGAAGCTTATACCATCCCAACGCCCAGAGCAGCCCTTCTCTCCCTCAGGACATTCCAGATTCTGATGGAAGAGATTGGGATGAGGGATACGGTCGATCCCTTGGCGGGTTCCTATTTTATCGAAACCTTGACCAAACAGATGGAGGAAAAAATTCTTGAGGAGATGAAGCAGATCGATGAAATGGGAGGAATGATCAAGGCCGTTGAGACCGGCTATGTTCAGAAAGAAGTCGCAAGGCAGGCCTACGAGTTTGAGAAAGGGGTCCAAAAGGGAGAGTTGATCAAGGTTGGAGTAAACAAATATACTGAAGGGGAAGAGATGGAGGTTGAACTCCATGAATACCGGTTGGGATCTGCAGTAGAACAGGTCCAGCGGCTTCGAGAGGTGAAGCGCGAAAGGGACAATCGAAAGGTTTCACAGTTGCTGAAAGATCTCGAGAGTGCTGCAAGGGCTGAGAAGAATGTCATGCCCTATCTTCTCGAATGCTGTAAGGCTTATGCCACTCTGGGTGAGATGACAAAGGTCTTTAAGGGTGTCTACGGAGAGTTTAAAGAACCGTCCATCTTCTAAAACATGGAGTAACGGAATGTTGGAGTACTGGCAGAACGGGTTTCCGACAATCCAGTATTCCAGAGCCTTCCCTCCTGCTCACCTGCCGGTAGGCATCAAAGGGGAAGTAGATTGAATCCTTTCTTCATCGTCTTATAATTTACTCGAACTTTTCAAGATGATCAACATCGGTGATTGGATAAGAAAATGGAGCTCTCTTCAACCTGGCAAGAGAGCCTTAATCTTTGAAGATCGTCCGTTCACCTATCAGGAGTTAAACCTACGCACCAACCAACTCTGCCATCTCCTTCTTGCCCTCGGAGTTCAAAAAGGAGATCGAGTTTCCGTCCTTCTTTACAATAGCCATCAGTATCTGGAGATCTTCTTCGCCCTCTCAAAAATCGGCGCTATTCTTGTCCCTCTCAACTGGAGATTGGCGGGGCCCGAGCTCGAATTCATCCTCAAGGATAGCGGCACCAGGTTGATCATCTTTGACCCCGAGTTCAAGGAGGTCCTTGCATCCATTCGCCCCCACTTGAATCTTTCCAACAGAGATTACATTAGTATTGGATCGCCTTGTCCGGCCTGGGCAAAGGATTATGAAAAAGGCCTTTTGGAATGTCCTGTCAGGGAACCACACCTGCAGGTTTCTGCAGGTGATGAAGACCCTCACATGCTCATGTATACTTCCGGGACAACAGGACTCCCCAAAGGGGCGATCCTCTCTCATCGAAAAACCTTTTTTAATGCCTTGAATGCAGATTTGTTCTATAACCTCACCTCCAAGGATATCATGGTTGTTTCGAGGCCTCTCTTCCATTCAGGAGGGCTCCTCGTTGAAGCCGCTCCTGTCCTTTACAAAGGCGGAACCCTCATCTTAAAGAAGCGGTTCAGGTCCCATGAGATCCTCGAGACGATTCAAAAATATCGAGTCACCTTATTGGAAATGGCTGCCACCGTTTATCAATTTATTCTTCAAGAGTGCGATCTGAGCCAATACGATCTGAGTTCCATCCGATGTTACTTTACGGGGGGAGAAAGAGTTCCTAAGGCGATGCTAAAAGAATATTACAGAAAGGGCATCACCATTTCCCAAATTTTTGGCCAAACGGAAGCTTCCACCATTACCTTTCTCTCTCCTGAGGATGCCGTACCGAAAATAGGATCCGTGGGGCTGCCGGTTTTCCATGGGGAAGTGAGAATTGTCGATAAAACGGGAAAAGAGGCCAGCCCGGGAGAGGTGGGTGAAATCATGATCAAGGGTCCTACCCTGATGAGCGGATATTGGAACCGTCCGGAACTCACAGCTGAGACGATTCGAGACGGCTGGCTCTATACCGGAGATCTAGCTCGGATGGATGAAGATGGATATATCTACATCGTGGATCGTGAAAAAGATATGTATATCAGCGGAGGGGAAAACGTTTACCCAGCTGAGATTGAAAAGGTTCTTCATACCCATCCCAAGATCTTTGATGCAGGAATCGTCGGAATTCCGGATGAGAAATGGGGAGAGGTGGGGAAAGCCTTTATTGTCCTCAAACCGAAAGAGATGATGGGCAACGGCGAAGTTTTGGAATTCCTTAAGGGAAAGGTGGCCGAATACAAAATTCCAAAGGTTGTGGAGTATGTTGAAGCACTTCCCAAGACCGCAAGTGGGAAAATTCAGAAGTTCATCTTGAAAGAAACGCATGTAAAGCACCGTCATTCAAGCACCCAATAAAGAATGACCGGGTCATTCGGTCAATAAGTCATTGGTCATTGAACGACTTAATCACCCAGTGGCCGGAACGTGCCCCGCAAGCCCCGCCTTATAGGCGGGGTCAAGGGGCACAATATGAACGAAACTTCCTTTGCTCGCGAGACGCTCGCCACTGCGTGCCCGGGAAGCCCCACCGTGCCTGTCCCGTCCTAACGGGATGGGTGGGGAGCTTCACTTAATGACTAAGAAGATTTTCGGATTTGGGACGACAGATTAGGGGGTAAGGATGGCAGAAAAGTCCTATCGGTTAGGCTGTGACA
>Ga0316628_100004187_pt1 | contig 11267 bp, 13 predicted proteins | sample OWC_Aug_M2_C1_D5_FD_207648 | JGI IMG/M metagenome (GOLD analysis project Ga0316628, IMG submission 207648) | Wetland soil microbial communities from Old Woman Creek delta, Ohio, United States - OWC_Aug_M2_C1_D5_C | ecosystem: Environmental > Terrestrial > Soil > Wetlands | place: USA: Ohio... | reverse complement strand
GGCGGTGGCGAAGCATCACGGCGTGAAGGCGTTCATCAATATGTCGCAGATGACGCTCTCACAGATGAGCATTACCGAAACCACCGCGAGCCCGCAGCACAAGCTGCACTGGCTCGCCGAGCAGGCGCTGAACTGGTCCGGTCTGCCGGTCGTGCACGTGCGGCCGACAGTGTTTCTCGAAGGCTTCTTCCTGATTTTCACATTGGATTCGGTCAGGAACTCAAATCAGATCAGACTACCGCTCGGCGAGGGCAAGACTTCGCCGATCGCAGCGGAAGACGTTGCACGTGTGATCGCCGCGCTGCTCGCCAATCCGCAGCCGCACATCGGCGAGATCTATCACCTGACCGGTCCGCAGTCCGAGGCCATGCATTTCTATGCACAGGAGTATTCGAAGGCGCTTGGCCGCACGATCACCTATCAGGACATTCCGGTCGAGCCGTGGCGGGACGGGCTGCTCGAGCGCGGCTTGCCGGTTCACCTGGTGAATCACCTCGTGACAATGGCCGATCTGCACCGCGCGGGGCGCTACGATCGGATGTCGGACGACGTGCTCACGCTAACGGGGCAAGGGCCGCTGAGCGTGCAGGAGTTCGTCAGGAAGAATGCGGCGACATTCACCGCGTCGGCAAAAAAGGCGATTTAGGTGTACGCATAAGAGGAAAGAACATGGCAAATCTGGAGTTTGACAAAGAGATCACTGCACTCCTCGTCATCGATCCGTATGAGGTCGTCGAGACCCTTTCATTTCACCTTCAGCTGACGCAGACCAATTCAAACGCGTGACGGTGGTGTGCGAAGGGTGGTGCTCAAGCCTTCCGCTCGGCACTCCGGTCGAGCTGGAAATCATTTTCGAGGTGGATGGGGCAAGAGGGGCTGCGGGAGGCAAGATTTCCGAATAGCCGACTGGATGCTGGACTACTTTTCCAGGAACGTCGGGTGGTAAGCGCTCATCGGCGAACGGGCAACGAGGAAATCGGACCAAAGGAGGAACGACACATGGCGAAAATGAGGGCAGTGCAAGTACCGAAGGCTGGCGCGGACTTCGAAGTCGTGGAACGTGAAATTCCGCAACCAGTCCCGGGACAGGTGAGGATCCGCGTGCTAGCGTGCGGCGTCTGTCACAGTGATGCGATGACCAAGGAAGGCTTGATTCCCGGTATCCCGTACCCTCGGGTTCCGGGGCACGAGGTGGCCGGTGTGATCGACGAGGTCGGAGCCGGTGTGCAGGGCTGGAAGAAGGGGGAACGGGTCGGCGTCGGCTGGCACGGCGGCCAGGACGGCACCTGTCTCGCCTGCAGGAGAGGAGATTTCGTGAACTGCGCGAACGTGAAGATTTGCGGGATCAGCTATGACGGGGGTTATCAGGAATTCATGATCGCGCCGGTCGAAGCGCTGGCCCGCATGCCCGAATCCTTGGACCCTGTCGAGGCCGCGCCGCTGATGTGCGCTGGAATTACCACATTCAATGCTCTCCGTCATAGCGGGGCGCTGCCGAGCGACCTTGTCGCCATCCATGGGATTGGGGGGCTTGGCCACCTGGGAGTTCAGTTCGCAAAGAAATTCGGCTACCGGGTCGCGGCAATAAGCCGTGGGGCGGAGAACGCCACGCTCGCAAAAAGGCTCGGCGCTGATTTTTATATCGACAGCGCCGCAACGGATGTCGCGACAGAGCTGCTGAAACTCGGCGGCGCGCGCGCGATTCTTGCCACCGCGCCCAGTGGCAAAGCGATGTCGGCGCTGGTCGGCGGTTTGGGGGCGAACGGCACACTGCTGGTCGTGGGGGCCACGATGGAACCAATCGAAGTGCCGCCCATCCAGTTGATTATGGGCAAGAAGCAAATCCAGGGCTGGGCGGCTGGGATCCCAACCGACTCTGAAGACACGCTGCGCTTCGCGGAAATGACTGGCGTCCGCCCAATGATCGAAAGGTACCCGCTCGCGAAAGCGGCTGAAGGCTACGCGCGCATGATGAGCGGAAAAGCAGAATTCCGCGTGGTCCTGACCATGTGAGGCATGCACGTTTCTGGACGGATAGCGCGGTACGCATGAGTGGAAGAAGCGGGCAGCGAATACATATTCCCTATTGACGCGCACGAGGGCATGGATCGAAGGAGCATTCTTAGCCCCACGTTTCGTTGATGAGTTTCGAAGCAGAGCCCTCGTTACAGGGGAGAGGGCGATCCAAGCGACCTTAACCCAACAAAACAAACACCCAGAAAGGAGAAACGTATGCCCACCGAGGGATTGAACATGATGGGACAAGGTTTGACCCTGTTACAGCGGGCGGCAATCTGCTTCGCGGCGGGGGTGATAGGCGGACTGGCCGTAGTCCTTTTCAGCCACGTCCTGTTTACGTTGGGGCTTGGCGCGACATTCGGAGTAAAGGCCCCGGTCTCCTTGAAATCGCCGGATATATACAGGCCGCTCTTCTGGGCCGGGCTGTGGGGTATCCTGTTCGGGCTTTTTATAAAGACCGCCTGGAACCAGCTGTACCTCTTCGGTCTTCTATACTTCCTCGCGCCGGTGCTGGCGTTGTACATAATCTTTCTGCCGATGAGCGGCGCGGGGTATTTCGGACTGAAGCAGGGCGGGCCGATGTTCGCAGTCTACCTACTGCTGGTAAACCTGCCGTACGGGATAATCACCGCTTTGGCCGCAAGGGCGATAATAGGGACGCAGCCATAAGCACCTAACACAGACGTCGAGTTGTGTCAGTTGAAAACTAACTTCAACAAACAAAAAGAAAAAAAACTATGAATGCAAAAAGTAAAGAACATCAAACGGCTATCGTTACGGGCGCATCGAGCGGCATCGGCTTGGGCATAACCCGGGCGCTTCTCGAACGCGGTTACCGGGTCGTGGGCAATTCACGCACGATAAGCAAATCAAAGGAGTTGAAAGCCACCGGGGATCTAGTCCTGGTGGACGGCGACATTAGCAAAAAGGATACGGCGATAAGAGTGGCCGATGCCGCCATCAGGCATTTCAACCGCATCGATCTCCTCGTCAACAACGCGGGCATCTACATTCCGAAGCCGTTCACCGAATATACGCCCGAGGATTTTGAAATGATGATCGGCACCAACATCGCCGGATACTTTTTCATAACCCAGCAGGTGGTTGCGCAAATGCGCAAACAGAAGTCCGGGCACATCGTGAGTATTTCTACGGTCTTGACGGATCAGCCGCTGGCTGGCGCGCCCATTTCACTGCCCGTCATCACCAAGTCCACAATTCCGGCGTTCAGCCGCGCCTTGGCGATGGAATATGTGGCAGACGGGATTCGAGCCAATACGATCTCACCCGGCGTCGTTGACACTCCGATGCACGCCAACGACGACCACGAGTTCCTGAAAAAACTCCACCCTATTCCGCGACTGGTTCAAGTCTCGGAAATCGTGGATGCCTTGCTCTATCTGCAATCGGCACCCCTGGTGAATGGCGAAAACATTCGAATCGATGGAGGCGCTCATGCCGGTGCCAAGTGGTAATAAACCTGTCGCACGCAGTCCGGGTTCGCGTGTCAGCGAACTCGGACTCGTGCTGCCCGCGCCCCCGACACCGTTGGGGGCTTACGTCGAGTCTTCGGATTCCGGGAACTTGCTTTTCCTGAGCGGAATGCTCCCGATCGTAGATCGGAGGCTCGTGGTTTCTGGCCGCCTGGGCGAAAACCTTTCGGTTAAGCAGGGTCAGGAAGCCGCGCGCGTGGCTTCGCTCAATGCACTTGCGGCGGCAAAGCAACATCTGGGCGCTCTAGATCGGCTAAAAAAGCTTGTTAAGTTGACGGTGCTGATGGCGACGACCGAGCAGTTTGCCGACCATGCGCCCGTCGCAGACGGTGCGTCAAATTTGTTTGTTCAAATTTTTGGGCAAGAGGCCGGCCACGTTCGGTTGGTCTATGGAGTCCAAAGTTTGCCCGTTGGCGCGCCCGTGATAGTTGACGTCATTTTTGAAATTGAGCCAGCACGTCACTCGATATGATCGTCTCACACGATTTTTATCGCGCAGGCTTGAAAGAGAGAAACAGACACGATCCTATGGCCTATTCTTGGGCTTAGGGGTCTCTTTACAATAATGGAGGAGCGAGGAGGGGCCGTATGAACCATCGACTTGAAAACAAACGCGCGCTGGTAACCGGCGGCAGCCGTGGCATCGGAGCTGCCATTGTCATGCGGCTGGCCCGCGAAGGTGCACACGTGGCACTGACTTATGTCGGCAATACGAGTCAGGCCGACAAAACGGTGAAAGCCGCCCAAGCGTTGGGCGTAAAGGCGATGGCGATTCAGGCCGACAGCGCCGATGCCGAAGCTGTAATTGCTGCCGTGGAACAGGCGGTGCGGGAACTGGGTGGCATCGACATTCTGGTCAACAACGCCGGCATCGCTGTCATCGCGCCGATCGACGGCTATCGCCTCGAAGATTTGGACCGCACTCTGGCCGTGAACGTGCGCGCCGTTTTCGTCGCCACACAGGCCGCGGTGAAGCACATGCCGGCGGGTGGGCGCATCATCAACGTCGGGAGCTGCAACGCCGAACGCGTGCCATTCGCGGGCGGCGGGGTTTACAGCATGAGCAAGGCCGCGCTCGTGGGGCTGGTCAAAGGGTTGGCGCGCGACCTCGGTCCGCGAGGGATCACGATCAACAACGTCCAACCCGGCCCCGTTGATACCGACATGAACCCCGCCACGAGCGACTTCGCAAAAATGCTGATGCAGCAGATGGCGCTGCCTCGCTACGCTAGCGGCGACGAGATCGCCTCACTGGTGGCCTATCTGGCCAGCCCCGAGTCAGCCTACGTGACCGGTGCCAGCCTGAGCATCGACGGAGGATTCACCGCGTAACGCGATCTGCACCCAACACGAAGCAACGACATGCGTTTAAACATTGGAGGAAACGATCATGGCAAACATACTTCCGAATACTGATAAAGGTCTGATCACCGCCGATAATTCTGCTGTGGTCTTCATCGACCATCAACCCCAGATGACCTTTGGGGTAGCCAACATCGAACGTCAGCAACTCATCAACAACGTGGTTCTGCTGGCCGAGGGAGCCAAGGAATTCGGCGTACCGGTCATTCTGACCGCCGTGGAGACGGAATCTTTCAGTGGGTATATCTGGCCGCAGTTGATGGATGTTTTCCCTGGAAAGCAACCGATCGAACGAACCAGCATGAATTCCTGGGACTCGCCTAAATTCCGGGAGGCCGTCAAGGCGACCGGCAAAAAGAACATCATCATCGCCGGGCTATGGACCGAGGTTTGCGTCACCTGGCCCACGCTTAACATGATCACCGAGGGATACAACATCTACATCGTCGAAGATGCCTGCGGGGCAACTTCGCAGGCTGCACACGAAGCTGCCATACGGCGCTGCGTACAGGCCGGGGCGGTCCCGATGACCGTCATTGCAACCGTGCTTGAATTCCAGCGTGACTGGGCCCGCCGCGAGCACTACGACGCCCTGATGACTATTTTCCGTGAACATGGCGGAGCTTATGGCAGCGGCATCGAATACGCTTATTCGATCGTTCACAAGGCACCGCAGTCGGCTCATAACCCGCATGTGGTAAAAAAGTGAGGCCCACCCGGAAGCAGCAGGTCCTGCTCTTTCGGGCGGGCCTGCCGCAGGAGTTCAACGATGAATACCCCGGTGCATGTCGCCATCACCCGCACGGTGAGACCGGGCTGCGAAGAGGCTTTTGAGGAGGCGATTCGGTCCTTTTTTGCTGAATCGCTGAGAGACAAGGCAACGCTCGGAGCCCAGCTGCTGCGGCCTCTACCCGGAACCCGTACCCGCACTTACGGAATTCTGCGGTCTTTTGTAGATGAAAATGACCGTGACGCCTTCTACCGGTCGGAGAGTTTTCTTCGATGGCAGGAGGCAGTCAAACCATTTGTGGAGGAGGACTACTCCCGTCGGAATTTGCACGGGTTGGAAGCCTTCTTCAACGATCCCAGCATCATCGACAACCCTCCGCGCTGGAAAATGGCTATCCTCACATGGCTGGGGGTCTGGCCGACCGTCTTATTCTTCACAGTCTTGATCTCGAATCGACTGCCAGCCTGGCCGTTCTGGCTCAACAACGGCTTTTCTAATCTGTTCGTGGTTGCGGCGCTGACCTGGGTGGTCATGCCGGTGCTGACGCGTTTAGCCCGACCGTGGCTGAGATGAGTCGGAAGATACTCAGGGAAAAAGAAAGGAACGGGGCATGAAACCAAACCTCGTATTATATAACGGGAAAATCACCACGATGAATCCGCTGCAATCTGAGGTCAAGGCTCTTGGAATTGCCGATGGTCGAATTATTGCAGCCGGAACCGATGATGAGGTGCTCTCGCAGGCCTCGGCCGAAACAAAACGGATAGATCTGCATAGAAGACGGGTCATCCCCGGCCTCAACGATTCTCACATCCATGTGATCCGCGGCGGCCTCAACTACAATATGGAGCTGCGTTGGGACGGGGTGCCGTCGCTTGCGGATGCGCTCGGGATGCTGAAGGAGCAGGCCGCGCGGACGCCGCCCCCGCAGTGGGTGAGAGTCGTCGGCGGCTGGACGGAGTTCCAGTTCGCCGAGCGCCGTATGCCGACCTTGGAGGAGATAAACCAGGTCGCCCCCGACACACCGGTATTTGTTCTGCACCTCTACGACCGCGCGATGCTCAATGGCGCTGCCTTGCGCGCTGTTGGCTATACCAAAGATACGCCCGAACCGGTCGCAGGCGAAATTCAACGGGATAAACACGGCAACCCGACGGGGCTGCTCATTGCACGGCCGAACGCGATGATTCTGTATGCCACGCTCGCAAAAGGGCCGAGGCTCTCGCACGAAGACCAGACGAACTCGACGCGCCAGTTCATGCGCGAGCTCAACCACTTCGGAATCACCAGCGTCATCGACGCTGGGGGCGGATTTCAGAACTACCCGGACGACTACAAGGTCATCAACGAGCTTCACACGCGAGGCGAGCTAACCGTACGATTTGCGTACAATCTATTCACCCAGAAGCCCAGGCAGGAGCTGGCGGACTTCCAGCGATGGACGCGGATGACGAGGCACGGGGAAGGCGATGAGTTCTACCGGATGAACGGCGCAGGTGAGATGCTGGTCTTTTCGGCGGCGGATTTCGAAGACTTCCTCGAGCCGCGCCCGGAAATGCCGCCCGTGATGGAGGAGGAACTGAAGGCGGTCGTTCGGCACCTCGTTCAAAATCGTTGGCCGTTCCGCCTGCATGCTACCTACGATGAGACGATCAGCCGCGCCTTAAACGTCTATGAAGCGGTGAACCGCGAGATTCCATTCGATGGTCTTCACTGGTTCTTTGACCATTGTGAGACGATTTCCGACCGCAACCTCGAGCGCATCAAGGCGCTCGGCGGCGGCATCGCGGTGCAGGACCGGATGGCGTTTCAGGGCGAATATTTTGTTGATCGGTACGGCAAAAAACTAGCGCAGCGAACCCCTCCCATCCGGCGGATGCTTGAGTTGGGCGTTCCGGTCGGCGCGGGCACTGACGCAACGCGAGTTGCAAGCTACAACCCCTTTGTCTCACTTTACTGGCTCATCACAGGCAAGACGGTTGGGGGCACTGCGCTCTACCCGCAAAGCAACTGTCTCGACCGTATGGAAGCACTCCGGCTTTATACAGTCGGGAGCAGTTGGTTCTCTTCCGAGGAAGGGATGAAAGGGGCAGCCGTGCCGGGGCAATTCGCCGACCTCAGTGTCCTCTCCGCCGACTACTTCTCCATTCCGGAAGAGCAAATCAAACACATAGAATCTGTACTCACTCTCGTCGGAGGCCGTATCGTCTTCGCCGCAGGCGATTTCAAGGAATTAAACCCGCCTCCACTGCCCGTTAGTCCTGAATGGTCGCCGGTCAAGACGTACGGCGGTTACTCGAGCGGGGGTGTCGCAAAAGCGGCTGGAGGGCCTCGGCTGATCGAGCGCAGTCACGCTCGTGGGGCGAGTTCGCACAGGAGAATGCTCAGCAGGTTCGGGTTGTGGCGTCTGGGCTGCGATTGCTTCGCCTTCTAAGCCTTAAACGATGGAGGGTGCCTTGAGATCCATCACCATTCCAAATAAGATCAAACGATGGCTGGCAATGCCCGCGACGGAGTGGGCCGCCCGTTTGGCTCTCGCTTCCCCATTTGTCATTAGCGGGATCGCCAAACTATTCGACTTCCATAAGGCAGCATGATGATGGAGGAACCCCGCAGAGGAACCGATCCTGCTGTCGAGGTTTCGCCGGGAGAAAATATTTCCCCCTGGAGCCCCTTCCGTCATTCCACGTTCACCGTTCTTTGGATTGCCACTGTGGTCTCAAATGTTGGCACCTGGATGCAGAACGCCGCTGCCGGCTGGCTGATGACCGAGCTCAGCCCGGACCCCTTGGTCGTCGCCCTGGTGCAGGTTGCGACCTCGCTGCCGATGTTCCTGTTCGTCCTGCCTGCCGGAGCACTGGCCGATATTATTGATCGCCGTCACCTCTTGGTCGCCGTCCAGATTGCAGCAGCGGTGATCATTGCGATCTTGAGTTTCCTGGTCTGGGCCGATAGTGCGACCCCATCTATACTGCTCGCGCTCACCTTTCTGGCCGGAAGCACCGCGGCGCTGATCTCGCCGGCATGGCAAGCGATCGTACCTCAGTTGGTGCCGCGCCAGGATCTTCCGGCGGCAATCGCGCTGAACAGTGTTGGCTTCAATGTCAGCCGGGCGGTCGGGCCGGCGCTGGCGGGGCTGATCATCGCGGCCATGGGATTGGCTGCACCATTCTGGTTGAATGCAATCAGCTATCTCGGCGTGATCGCTTCCTTGATCTGGTGGCAAGACCCTGGAAGCCGCACTCGCCGTCTGCCCGCCGAGCATTTCGTTGCAGCGATGCGGGCAGGCCTTCGCCATGCTTGTCATAACCCGCACCTGCGTTCGACTCTCATTCGCGCGGTTGGATTTTTCCCGTTCGCGAGCGCCTACTGGGCGCTCCTGCCCCTTGTGGCTCGGAACCAGGTGGCTGGCGGGCCGGAGCTTTACGGGTTTCTGCTTGGGGCGATCAGCGTTGGCGCCGTGGGCGGCGCGTTTGGGTTGCCTCGGTTGAAGTCGATCATGGGCGCCGACAAGCTGGTTGTGGCGGGCACTATGGGCACCGCGGTCGCCCTGGTGCTGTTCGGCTCGGCCCGTCAGCCAGCCGCCGCCCTTTGCGCAAGTGTAATCGCGGGCATCTCGTGGATTGCCGTGCTTGCGACCATCAACGTTTCGGCGCAGCTGGCATTGCCTGGCTGGGTGCGGGGCCGCGGGCTCGCGGTGTACGCTGCAGTCATGTTCGGCGGCATGACCATCGGCAGCGGCCTTTGGGGCCAGGTTGCCACTCTGATCGGCCTTCCCGGGGCTCATTTCGCTGCCGCCGCAGCAGCGCTTGCTGCCATCCCACTCCTAAGGCGCTGGAAGCTCCAGACCGGTGCCGGCGTCGACCTGATGCCATCGATGCACTGGCCGACACCGGTCCTTTCGCGCGAAATCGATTCGGACAGAGGACCGACGCTGGTGACTGTCGAATACCGAATCGATTCACGAAACCGCGACGCATTCCTGGACGCCCTTGAAAGATTAGCGCAAGAGCGTCGTCGTGACGGCGCTTACGCATGGGGCGTTTATGAGGACGCCGCCGAGGAAGGGAGGTTCTTGGAAACCTTCCTCGTAGAATCGTGGCTGGAACACCTGCGGCAGCACGAACGCGTAACCAATGCCGACCGCCTCCTGCAAAATGAGGTTCATCGATTGAATATGGAGGGAATTCCTAAAGTCACGCACTTTATCGCTGCTGCGCCAGGAGAAAAACAATGCCTAAAATGAGCAAGTTGCCGATCTGTATCTGGCTCGCAATGATTCCCCTGCTTATATCAGGATGTGGATTGGGGCCATCGATGATGCGCGCCGATCGCCTGACTTACAACGCTGCCGTTCAATTAACCGAGCGCCAGGAGCTGCTGCTCAATACTGTGCGCCTCAGATACTAATGAAGGACCGGAGTTTCTCACCACCAGTTCCATATCAACTCAATGTTGATCGGGTTTTGCGGCTGACTTCAGAAGGCATCAATGGACTCCGCAACGATATGATTCGCGAAGCTCCCTTCGAAAATTATGAAACGCAGTTGCGCGAATTCACTCAGACGGCTAAAGATCTGGGAAGACTGCAACAGCTGGGCTTGGTTGAAATATCGTTTGAGTCCGAAGAAATCGGCGTATCCGGACCCCTCAGCGCTGAGAAGGTCAATCTTGGCAACATTCTCAGGGCCAACACCGATAACTATAAATTGGAGTATCCGACTTGTTTCGAGTTAAGGTGCAAAAAGAGAAGCCCAATCACGCGAGTTTGACGGTACCCTACAAATATTATTAGTTTTTCATAAACGAAACCGATATTTCATCAAAGCGAACGATGGGCGTTCTGAATTCTTTGATGCGGTTGAAGATCAGAGCTGCCGGCGCACAGAATATTCCAGTTCTGACATTACCAGTGGGCCGATAAGAGAATTTTCAATGATCGAATTCGAAAAATTTATCTATATTGCAGCATACGGCGATATTCGAAACTCTGTGATTTTGAAGGCTTTGGGTTCACTGGTCTCATCTTTAATGTCGTTTTGGGGTCTACGGATATCTTGGACGGCTGCGACGATGACCGCTGCAGCCCGGTCGACCTCTTGAGCGGTGGTCATGCGGCCGGTGGTCAGCCTGAGCGTCCCCTTGGCCCATTCGGTCGGCACCCCCATGGCCCTGAGCACGTGGGAGATCTCGACGCTGTCCGCGTGGCAGGCGGCGCCGGCCGATGGCGCTAAAGCCTTTCACGCGTTTTTTCAGCGAGCTTCTGCCGGGCGATCCGCCGGCAGACTCCGCTGCGCCGCGCCGGATCCCGGATTCCATGAAAACGGAATTCATGCAATGGCTGACCCAAGACTCGAGGCTTCAGGACTACGAGATCTCCGAGAAGCTGGGGCGGATCTTCGAGGATCTGTTCGGTGAGGTCGAGGCCGAGTACGGCCGCGCGGCAGCCGAGGACCTGGATCCGAGATTCGTGCAGCTGTTCCTCTTAAAGACCGCCTAGCCCGAAGATTTCACAAAAATTTTCAGTGGTCCTTGTCAGCCAGTGCTTTTTTCAATTTCACCTGGGCCCGCTTCTCCACCAGAATGGCGCGACTGACTTTGGCCTGCTTGATTTTTTCAGCCAGCTCGTTGAGGTCTACCGGCTTGGGAATGAAATCCATGGC
>Ga0316628_100004186_pt1 | contig 11267 bp, 6 predicted proteins | sample OWC_Aug_M2_C1_D5_FD_207648 | JGI IMG/M metagenome (GOLD analysis project Ga0316628, IMG submission 207648) | Wetland soil microbial communities from Old Woman Creek delta, Ohio, United States - OWC_Aug_M2_C1_D5_C | ecosystem: Environmental > Terrestrial > Soil > Wetlands | place: USA: Ohio... | reverse complement strand
CGAAGACACCATGGCGCGGAGGACTCACATCAGTAGCCACATCTTCATGGGTCACACAGCCGGACACGCCGAGTCGATGCCCGTGCTCCCTGACACGGATCCGCGCGCCGGAGAGTCCCATCTCTGGGCACTGCCACTTGCCCAGCGGCTGATCAAGCTCGTTCAGCGCACGTCCGACTGGAGAGCTGTCGAGCCGCGCGCCCTGGAGGAGGTTGTCGCCGAGCTCTTCGACGGTTTTGGGTACGAGGTCGAGTTGACGAGGCAAACGCGCGACGGAGGTCGAGATATCATCGCTGTGCGGCACTCCCATATCAAGGACGACAAGTACTTGATTGAGTGCAAGAGGTGGGAGGACAGGGTCGGTGTCCAGATCGTGCGTGAGTTGCTGGGGGTGCGAGTTGTCGAGCCCGGCTCGGGTCTGATCCTCGTTTCCACGAGCGGCTTCACGGCTGACGCCAAGGTCTTGGCTCAACAGGAGCAGGTCCGCTGGCTCCTCGCTCTCAAGGATCGGGATGATGTCGAGGAGTGGATTCGCCTCTATGCGCGACAGCGTGGGTGGATTCAGTAGCCGTGTGCTCCTGAGCGTATGAAGCCGCCGGCGCGCCAGAGACGATAAGATGAGAGGGACGAAGGAAGTCGGCGGAGCTTGCTCTGAGTTGAACGGGATGGGACGCAGAAGGCCATAAGGGTGTCCACCGACCCGGGGCTGCGCGCCGCAGCTGCGGAGCCCCGCGCGGCGATCTGGGAGCCGCGCCCCCAGCGCGCCCCGACCGGCAGTGCCTGCTTCCCCGCCCGGTACGCCAGCGTCCGCCGCTTCGTCGCCCCACTGCGCTGGTGACGCCCGCAGGCTCTGGGTCGCGGGCATCCGGAACCCCGAATCCCGACTTGACTGAGCACTATAAGATCTTATAGTGCAACTACTTGCGTCTTGCGCGCGCCGCCGCGGACGCCTACCGTAGCACCCGTTCCCCACACAGCTCCCATTCAGCGAGTTCAGGCTGGTGAGTGATCACCAAGCCGTGCCGCGCCATCCGGTGGTCCCCGGTCAGTCGTACTTCTCGAGATGAGCGCGTCTCCCCCCATGGGGAAGGAGGCAATCAAATGGCTCTGCGTGCTCCCATTCCACTTCTGACGATCATCGTCGGCGCGGGCGTGCTTGCGGCCTGCGGTCCGGACGCCGCCGACCGCGTCGCGCCCCTGGGGCCGTCGTACCAGGTTACCGCCGCGAGCTACACCGTCTCGGGCACGATCTACGGCCCGTCAGGAGGCAGCATCTGCGACGACTTCCCGTCCGGGAGGGTCGTCGCTTGGTTGCTCCGGCCGAGTACGCCAACGACGCCGCCCCGTGTCCAGGTGCTGGACATCAAGGAGTGCCCTAGCTCGAGTCCGGTCGCGTACGCGCTCACGGCCCCCGAAGACACGTACTTCCTGATTGTCACGTTGCGGAGTCCTGTCGGCACTCTCCCGATGCGCTACATCGATCCTCTGCCGGTCGAGCTCTCCGGTGCGACCGTGCGAGACGTGCATGTGCCGAATGGCGTACCGCTCGGCGGTCGGGTCACGCTGGACGGGCAACCGGCGGCCGGCGTCCCGCTGACGCTGTGGCAGGACATGCCCGTCGGCGGGTTTGCACTCGTCGCCATGCAGTCGGACGCGAGCGGCCACTGGCTCGAGTCCGCCACCGGGCGCGTGCCTGCCTACCTCCAGCCGGGCCTGCGCTATCGCGGCGCATCGTGCCCGGCGCTGGGTACCTGGCCGGCGACGGGCCTCCCGTCGGAGCCGTTCCTCTTCCCGACCGAGGTCAGCGAGCTGAACTGTGACCTGGTGTCGAATCACGCCAGCGAGCGCACGCACTTCTCCGGGCGTCTGGTCGTCACGTCCGACGCCGGTGACATCGGCGGCCAGTCCGGGGGCATCGGCATGAGCCTGCGCGGCTCGGGCTGGGGCGTGCAGTTTCCGGTCGGGCCCGGCGGGCCGGTGCACCTCCCTACCACGGCGACGCAGCTGTTTCGCGGTGGCCTCTTGCTCGGCTTCGCGCCCGACGTGGTGCTGAGCGGAGTGGACCTGACCGGCTACGAGCTGGCGTGCGGAGGTCCGGCCGGTGATCAGTGCCACGATCTCGGCGCGGATGCGACCGTGCATGTGGCCTCGCCGCACCGGCACGGCAAGTTCATCACGTGGCGGTACTCTGACGCGTTCTCGGCGGAGGCGGAGGGCATCGAGATCACCCAGCGGTCCTTCGACGGCGCCGGCGACTACGTGCTCTTCCAGTTCACCTTCAAGAACGCCGGCCGCCGGAACCTGACGTTCTGGGTCGGTACGTTCATGGATTGGGACATCGATGGCGATGCTACCGACGACGTGTCCGCCACGGACCTGGGTGGGCAGCTCATGTACGTGACCAACGCCGGTGGCGGCAATCACCTCGGGACCCTGATCCTCGGTGCGGCGGCATCAGGGACGTACAGCTACGCCAACGGGGTGCAGCAGTCGACCGCGCGGCAGGTTGAGGCGCTGAGCGGCGCCGTGAGTGTACCATCCCTGGGGCCCGGCGATATCCGGACCATCCATGGGGCGGGGCCGTTCACGCTGCGCAAGGGCCATCAGGCGGTGCTATGGATCGCGGTGGTGGCGGGGCAGGACAAGCCGTCGCTGCTCGCTGCCGCTGCCGGGGCGCAGGCCGACTTCGAGGAGCGCGGCCGCCAGCCCGTGAACTGAGGCCGCCGATCGTCCGGCCAGGCGGTCGGCGCGGCAACGCGGCTATGGGGTCGGTCTCCGGAGGCGGAACCCGGGAGTCCGGTGTACGGGCCCCGGCTTGGGTCGCGGCTCAGGGTTGAAGGGGGCGGCTCTGCCCGCCGGAAGCGGCCGACCCGCAGGCACGAGGGGGGTAGCCGGTCCCTACCGGCTACCCCCTATCCCGATTCAAGGCCATGAAACTCGAGCGTGGCGCCCGTCGCTTCGACGGGCGGCTCCGGAATCGCCCTACGCGGCCTTCTTCTCCCCGAACAGCGGCTCCAGCTCCTTCGCGGTGGGGGGCGCGGTGAGCAGCGACACGATCACCAGCGCGCCGATGGAGATGACGGCCGAGGGGTAGATGCTGGGGATGCCCCACGCGTCGGCGCCGAACACGCCGGCGGTGGCGCCGGCGGCGCCCTGCATCACCGACGGGGCGAGGCGCGGCAGCACCAGCTCAAAGAACACCACCGCCACCGTCCCGCCCACGATGGAGGCGAGGCCTCCCTGCCGCGTGGCGCGCTTCCAGGTGAGCGCCGCGAATAGGGCCGGCGTGATGGCCACGCCGTAGATGGTGTAGGCGAAGTAGGCGTACTGCAGCACCGAGATCTGCGAGTGCAGCACGGTGGGCACGAAGATCATCAGGAAGGCGCAGATCCCCATCACCACGATGAACACCTTCTGTAGCCCGACCAGGGAGTTCGGGTCGGCGCCCGGCTTCAGGAAGCGCATGTAGATGTCACGCATCACGTTGGAGCTGGACGAGAGCAGGTAGTTCATCCCGGTGGAGAGCACCACGGCGCAGGCGGCGGCCAGCAGCAGCACGCCGACCGGGCCCGGGACCATGTTGCGCGCGGCCTGGAGGACCAGGGAGCGCGGGTCCCAGCCCATCTGGTGCTCGACGTTGTACGAGGAGGCGAACACCGCGATGGCGATGGCGATGGTCTCGACCACGATGACGCCGACGATCCAGATGGCGACCGCGCGCTTCGCCTCGGCGGCGGAGCGCGCCGCGTAGAACTTCTGGTACATCGACTGCACGCCCATCAGCAGCAGCAGGGTGGACAGGAAGTACGACAGCCCCTTGAGCGCCGGGTACTTCCCGAAGCCGGGGGCGAACACCTCGAAGTGGCCCGCGGGGAGGACCTGGGCGATGTGCCCGAATCCGCCGGCGAAGGCCACCACGAACGGGAAGGCCAGGAGGCACGCCAGCACGATAATGATGCCGTTGGGCAGGTCGGTGTGCGCGACGGCGATCATCCCGCCCAGGGCGACGAAGGTGATCACGAACAGCGCCGCGATCATCTGGCCGATCTCGAGCGAGACCCTGCCGTCGGTCACCACGTTGAGGATGTAGCCGCCGGCGCGGAACTGGTACGCCACGATGGTCGTGAAGGCGACGATCAGAGCGAAGGCGCCGAACAGGCGCGCGTACTTGCCGTAGCGTGCCTCGAGGATGTCGCCCACGGTGTACTGGCCGAAGGTGCGGATCTTGGCGGCCACGAAGTAGATGATGGCGATGCCGACGAAGGCGCCCGCCGGCTGCCAGATCGCGCTCCAGCCCGCGTAGGAGGCGTACTCGGCGCCGGCTATGAAGGTGCCCGAGCCGATCCACGTGCACACCAGAGTGAAGACCATCTTGGTGAGCGAGAGGCTGCGGCCCGCCACCATGAAGTCGTCCTGGGACTTGACCTGCCTGGCGCGCCAGAAGTTGAATCCCGCCAGGACCAGCAGATAGCCCAGGATCATCCACAAGTACCAGCTCACGGCACCTCCTCGTCACCCTGATGTGGGGGGGCGCCCGGCGGCCGCAGGGGCCGCCGGGCGCGGCGGAACGCGTCAGACGTCCAGCAGAACGAGGCTCTCCTGCTCGGCACCGCAGACCTCGACCTGGCCGGCCGCCGTGACGAAGACGTCGATCTCCGAGCGCGCGGCCATCTCGCCCTTGAGGTAGATGCCCGGCTCGATCGAGAAGCAGATGCCCGGCACGATCTCCCGCTCGTCGCGAGTCTCGAGGTTGTCGATGTTGACGCCGTTGCCGTGGACCTGCTCGCCGATGGAGTGGCCGGTGCGGTGGATGAAGTAGTCGCCGTAGCCGGCCTTCTGCACCACGGCGCGGCACGCGTCGTCCACTTCCCAGCCGCAGACCTTCCGCCGCGCCGCGAAGCGCTCGCGCACGAAGGCCACCGCCGCCTTGCGGGCGTCGCGCACGGTGTTGAACAGCTCGACGTACTTGGCGGGCGGGTTCTTGCCCACGAAGCCGCACCAGGTGATGTCGTAGAAGATGGCGCCGGGCTGGTCGAGCTTGGCCCACAGGTCGATCAGCAGCGTGTCGCCCTTCCGGATGGGGCGGGCGTTCTCGGGCGTGGGCTCGAAGTGCGGATCGGCGGGGTGCTCGTTGGTGCCGACCATCGGGTTCTCGCCCAGGTTGTCGAGCCCCTCCTCCTTGAAGCGGCGGGCGATGAACTGCTGGGCGTCGTACTGGGTGATGGTCCGGCCCGCGCGAAGCTCGGCGGCGATGTGGGCGAACGCCTCGTCCTTGACCTTCTGGACGCGCCGCCCGGCCTCCACGTGGGAGCGGTAGGCGGCGTCGTCGAGCACGGCCTGGAAGGTCTGCACCAGGCCGGCCGACGAGACGATCTCGTAGCCGAGGCGGCGGATCAGGTCGATGGTGCCGCCGTCCACGATGGAGACGTAGGGGATGTTGCAGTCGGGCGCCCACTGCATGGCGACCTTCTTCGCCGCGCCGAGCAGCGCCTTGATGCTCTCGTGCAGCTCGCGCCACGACAGGTAGAAGCGCTGCTCGCCGGGCAGGGCGTCCAGCCGGTGCGGCTCCACCTTGGAGCTGAGGCGGATCGGCTGGCCCCGGGCCGGGATCCAGTAGTACCAGCGGCGGCTGGTGAACTTGCCGAAGTCGAGTCCCAGCACCTGGTAGGCGATCTTGTCGCGGTTGTGGAAGTCGTAGAGGAGCCAGCCGTCGCAGCCGGCGGCGGCGATCTCCTTCTGGATCCGAGCGATGTCGGGCATGGCGTGTGTTCTCCGTCCGGCGGGTTGAGGACGGTGAGCTTGCCGGATTGGGGGGGAGATGTCAACCGGGGGGGAGGGTGGGCCCCCCCCTGGGGGGTGCTGTTGACAGAATTGCGGCCGCGAGTTATGTGGAGTGGGAACGACCGGGCCCCAGGGCCCACTTTCCCGAGCGGCACAGCTTTGGCTCAGCAGCACGGCAATCGATTGCACCGCACGGTGCGCGTGCGGGCTACCCGGCTCCCAGCCGGGTTAATTCCATGGGGCATCTGCTGCTTTCGACGCGCTGGGGCCGGCGATCCTGCCGGCCAGGCGCTTTTTCACCTCGCTCCGGGCCGGCGATCGGCCGGGGCGTTTGCGGTACACACGGTGTGAGGAGACGCGTATGAGACGACTCCGGTTCATCATCGGTGTGCTCCTGGCGGTGCTGTGGGTGGCGCCGCTCAGCGCGCAACAGCCCACCGGTACCATCCGCGGACGCGTCGTAGACGACGCGACGCAGCAACCGCTCGCGAGGGCCACGGTCACGATCGCGAGCCGCGGTGCCGTGTCCCAGGCGGACGGTCGCTACGTCGTCACGGGGGTTCCCGTGGGCCCGGGCTTCCTGCGGGTGAGGATGCTCGGCTACGCGCCTGTGACGCAGCCCGTCACGATCGTGGCGGGCCAGGCGGTCGTGGCGGATGTCGCCATGACCTCCCAGGCGATCTCCCTGGCGGAGGTCGTGGTGACCGGCTACGGCGAGCAGACCGCGGGCACCATCACCGGAGCCGTGGCGCAGCTCAGCATGGACGAGTTCAACCCCGGCCGCATCGTGAGCCCCGAGCAGCTCATCCAGGGCAAGGCCGCGGGCGTGCAGGTGGTGGACAACAGCGAGCCGGGCGGGGGCGTGAGCATCCGGATCCGCGGCACGACCTCGGTGAACGCCAGCGTCGATCCGCTCTACGTGATTGACGGGATGCCGGTCTCCACCGGCCAGGGCGGTGGCCTCTCCGCCGGCCGGAACCCCATGAACTTCCTGAACCCCAACGACATCCAGAGTATCACGGTGCTGAAGGACGCCTCGGCGGCCTCGATCTACGGGTCGAACGCGGCCAACGGCGTGGTGCTGATCACGACGAGGTCAGGGGCCGGACGGCATGGGACGCAGGTGGAGTACGGCAGCAGCTTCTCCGCCATGACCATAACCCGTCTTCCGGAGGTGCTCGACGCGTCGCAGTACCGGACTGCGGTGGGCGCCCGCTACCCCAACCTCTTGAGCATGCTGTCGAACGCCAACACCGACTGGTTCAGCTACATCGACCGCACCGGGTACGGCCAGGAGCACAACCTGTCCGTGACCAACTCGAGCGAGAACGCGTTCTACCGGCTCTCGCTCGGGTACCTCACTCAGGACGGCGTCCTGAGGGGGACCACGACGGAGCGGCTGTCTCTGGGCTTGAACTACGACCAACGGCTCTTCGACAACGCGCTGGGCCTGAAGTTCAACCTGAGGGGCTCACGCGCGAACGATCGGTTCACGCCCGGCGGCGCAATCACCAACGCGTTCCAGATGGGGCCGACGCAGCCCGTCTACGATTCGACCAGCGTCACGGGCTATTACAACTGGCCGGGGAACAGCCTGACCTCGCCGGACAATCCGCTGGAGCTCGTGGACCTGGCGGACGACCAGGGCACGACCTGGCGCAGCGTCGGGAACCTGCAGGCCAACTACCTGTTGCCGTTCCTCAGCTCGGTCCGGCTCAACGTCAACCTCGGGTACGACGTCGCCCTGACCGAGCGGCTGCAGTTCTCTCCGAGCACCCTGCACGGCCAGACGAAGAACGCGAACTTCGGCAACTTCACGCGCAACGCGCAGAGTCAAACGACCGGGGTGTTCGAGACGTACCTGAACTACGCGGCGCCGCTCGGCGTCATGCCGGGAACCATCGACCTGACGGGCGGCTACTCGTACTCCCAGTCGCACAGCGAGTACCCGAACTTCTACGAGAACACCTTGAGCAGCGACCTGCTGCGGATCTTCGGCATCCCGAACGCGGGGACGGTGGTCCCCAGCCTGTACGTCTCGGACGCCAAGGTCATCTCGTTCTTCGGGCGGGTGAACTACAACTACAACGACCGCTACATCGCGGCCTTCAGCATCCGGCGCGACGGGTCGTCGCGGTTCGGCGCAGGCAACCAGTGGGGGAACTTCCCGGCCCTGTCGTTCGCCTGGCGCCTCTCGCAGGAGCCGTTCCTGCGCGGCGTGGGCGGCCTGTCGGACCTCAAGCTCCGGGCGTCGTGGGCCAGGACGGGCAACCAGGGCATCCCGGATTATCTGTGGTCCCCGACGTACACGTACAGCAACCCGTACGCGCAGTATCAGTTCGGCGACCAGTGGGTCACCACGATCCGGCCGGGCGCGGTGGACCCGAACATCAAGTGGGAGGCGACCGCCTCCACGAACCTCGGCCTCGACTTCGGCTTCTCGAACCAGCGCTTCAGCGGCAGCATCGACTGGTACACCAAGAAGACGACGGACATGCTCTTCGATGTGACGGTGGCCGCGGGCAGCGCCCTGACGAACCACTTGTGGACGAACATCGGCAGCATGAAGAACACCGGCCTCGAGCTGATGCTCAGCGCCAGGTTGATCGACGGCCACGGCAGGGATCTGGCGTGGACCGCCGACTTCACCGCCTCGACCAACTCCAACGAGCTGTTGACCATCAACCCGCGCGCGGTCGGCGCCCAGCAGATCCTCGAGACCACAGTCGCCGGCGGCGTGGGCACGTTCATTCAGGTCATCCAGCCTGGCGCGCCAGTCCACTCGTTCTTCGTGTGCCGGCAGGCGTACGGGTCGGACGGGAGACCGCTGGAGGGGCAGTACCTCAGCCTCGTGGGCGACACTGTCCTCACGGGATGCTCGAACAGTGAGCGCCGGCCGTACCACAGCCCTCAGCCGAAGTGGCAGCTGGGTCACACCTCCCGGTTCACCTGGCACGGCTTCGACCTCAGCTTCACGCTGCGTGCCTACCTGGGCAACTACGTCTACAACAACGTGGCGTCGAACTACGGCGTCTACCAGGAGCTGAACCGCGGGGCCCCGTACAACCTCAGCACGTCGGTTCTGGAGACCGGCTTCACGGCGCCGCAGTACCTGTCGGACTACTACGTGGAGAGCGCGTCGTTCCTGCGGGTGGACAACATCGCGCTCGGCTACGCATTCAACTACGCGGGCCGGCCGTGGCGCGCCTACCTCACCGTGCAGAACGCGTTCACGATCACGGGCTACAGCGGCGTGGACCCGACCGCCGGCGTCAACAACGTCGACTACAACCTCTACCCGCGTGCGCGCACCTTCACGGGTGGGCTGAGCGTCCGGTACTAAGGGGGACGGGAACATATGAACATCAGATCGAGCAAGGCGCTGTTCGCCGTCGCCGCCTCCCTCCTGGTTGTGGCCGCGGCGGCATGCACGGACCCGACGGTCGCTCCGAAGAGCACCGTCACGCCTGCGAACGTCTTCACCGACCAGAACTCGTACCAGCAGTTCCTGGCCCGCGTGTACTCGGGCCTGGCCGTGACCGGGCAGCAGGGGGCGGCCGGGAACGCCGACATTTCGGGCATCGACGAGGGGTTCAGCCAGTACATGCGGCTCTACTGGGAGCTCGAGGAGCTGCCGACGGACGAGGCGGCGATCGCCTGGAACGACATCGGCATCCCCGAGTTGAACGCGGGGCAGTTCACGTCGACGGGCACGATGATCAAAGCCATGTACTACCGCATCTTCTTCCAGGTGGGGATGGCCAACGAGTTCCTGCGCGAGACGACCGACGCCCTCCTGGACTCGCGGGGCGTCGGCAGTGCCCTCAAGGCCACCATCCACACGTACCGCGCCGAGGCCCGGTTCCTGAGAGCCCTCAGCTACTGGCACGGGTTGGACCTGTTCGGGAACATCCCGCTGGTGACCGAGAACGATCCGCTGGGCGCCACGCCGCCGAGGCAGGTCGCGCGTGACAGCGTGTACCGGTACGTCGTCAGCGAGCTGAACGACATCATGACTCAGCTGCCGGCGCCCGGTGGGGCCGCCTACGGCCGCGCGACGGCGGCGGCCGCGCACATGCTCCTGGCCAAGCTGTACCTGAACGCGGCAGTCTACACCGGCACGGCGCACTATGACCTGGCGCGGACCGAGGCGGAGGCCGTCATCGCGTCGGGCTACAGCCTCGCGGCCAGATACCGGAACAACTTCCTGGCCGACAACAACACCTCGCCGGAGATCATCTTCGCGATACCCTTCGACGGCGGGCACACGCAGTCCTGGGGCGGGATGACGTTCCTCATCCACGCCACCTGCGGCTGGAACGACGGCTACAACCCCAACGACATCGGCGTCAACGGCTGCTGGGGCGGCATCCACATGCGGCAGCAGGCGTACCTCAACTACGAGGCCGGTGACACGGCGCGCACGTCGTTCTTCTACCTCACCAACCACACGATCCCGATGACGGATATGTGGGACTTCAAGACCGGGATCGCGGCGCCGAAGTTCTCGAACCGGACGTCGACCGGGGGGACCGGCTCGGACTTGGGGTTCCCGGACACTGACTGGCCGATGTTCCGGCTCGCCGACGCGTACCTGATCTACGCCGAGGCGGTCGTGCGCGGCGGCGGCGGGAGCCGGGCGACGGCGCTGGGCTACATCAACCTGATCCGGGCGCGCAGCTACGGCGGCACTGCCGGCGACATCACCGACGGCGAGATGACGGAGCGCTTCATTCTCGATGAGCGGGGTCGCGAGCTGCTGTGGGAGGCCACTCGCCGCACCGACTTGGTGCGGTACGGCCTGTTCACCGGCGGCGACTACCTGTGGGACTGGAAGGGTGGCACTTTTGCGGGGGCGCCCTTGGACGCGCACTTCGCGCTCTACCCGATCCCGGCGGACGAGTTGATCACCAACCCGAACATGACGCAGAACACGGGCTACACCAACTAGGCGCGGCAGGACCATCGACGTTCACCTCCTCGCAGCTCCGCCGCTTCGGCGGCGGAGCTGCGGTTCTTTTGTGAGCCGCATGCACCTTCCAGATCGCGCCGCGCTGCGCGCACTCCGCCTCGCCGTCTCCACGCTGCTCGCGCTCGCGGCCGCGGCGTGCCACGAGGACTCCACCGTTCCGCACGGCGGCGGGCCGCCGGCGCCGCGGCCGACGCTGGCCCAGGCCTACCGCCCCAGCGGCCGCGCCGCGGCGGGTGACGTCTTCGTCCACCTCTTCGAGTGGAGGTGGACCGACATAGCCACCGAGTGCGAGCAGGTCCTCGGCCCGGCGGGGTTCGCCGCGGTCCAGGTCTCCCCTCCGCAGGAGCACAGCATCACGCCGACTTACGACTGGAGCGAGCGCTACCAGCCGGTGAGCTACAGCATCGAGCGCAGCCGCTCGGGCACCGGCGCCGAGTTCGCGGACATGGTGCAGCGGTGCTGGGCAGTGGGCGTCGGCATCTACGTGGACGCCGTCATCAACCACATGACCAAC
>Ga0316628_100004185_pt1 | contig 11268 bp, 6 predicted proteins | sample OWC_Aug_M2_C1_D5_FD_207648 | JGI IMG/M metagenome (GOLD analysis project Ga0316628, IMG submission 207648) | Wetland soil microbial communities from Old Woman Creek delta, Ohio, United States - OWC_Aug_M2_C1_D5_C | ecosystem: Environmental > Terrestrial > Soil > Wetlands | place: USA: Ohio... | reverse complement strand
GTCTCCAGCTGCGGCCTCTTGGGGATGTGCGATGATCCCGAGCCGACCCGCTGGGCCCGGAATTCCGGATTCGTGTTCATGCCGGAGCTCAGGCCGTACATCAAGAAGAAGGTGTTTCCGTTCGACTTCCACGAACTGCTGGCGCTCATCGCCCCCAGGCCGTTCATGAACATATCCGCTCGGAACGACCTGATCTTCCCGGGTTCGGCCGAGAGCTCCGAAAGAGCCTACGGCGAGGCTCGACAGGTCTACGAACGGATCTACGGAGAGGACCGTTTCCTGAAGAACCTGGTTCATCCCTTCGGGCACAGGTTTCCGACGTCGGTGAAGGCGAGGGCTTACCACTGGCTCGATTCGTGGCTCAAGGGTGACGGTCACGGTGGGGAGGACGAAGGCGAGGACGGCGGGGAGGACGAAGGCGAGTACGATGACGCCGCGGGCAGGACCGACGGCGCCGTGCGGGAGTCCGCTGCCGGGTCGGGCGCGGTCGCCCTGTCGGGCGTCCCCGTCGGCGCAGGCGGGAATTCGCGCAGTACGTTCAGCATCTTCCTGGCAGGGCGTTCGCGAGTGAAGCTGGCCATATACGATGTGACCGGCCGGAAGATCAGATCACTGGCCGACGGCGAGTTCGGACCCGGAGAGCAGGAGTTCGCGTGGGACTGCAACGCGGACGACGGGACGCCCGTCCGCCCGGGGGTGTACTTCTACAGGGCCGTCAGTCCGGACGTGGTACGCACCGGAAAGACGCTCGTGCTCAGGTGACAGATGTCAGACCGATCAAGGAAGCTCTGCGTCTTACTCATCGCCGCTCTTGTGGTGACCTCGTTGCAGGGTTGTTCGCGACCCGGGACGACCACGCCGGAAGAGAGCGGTGGCGCGGCGGCGTCGGCGGTGACCTCGGCGCCGGGCGAGCGAGGCGCTTCTCACGGGCAGGCGTGGAAGCGGACCGAGCGGCAGAAAGACTGCGCCGCGGAGCCCGTCGAGCTGTTCGGGGCGGGCACCAACGTGGACGTCATACGTTATTTGTGGCAGGACTGCAACGGTAACGGCGTCGAGGACGAAGCCGGCGACACATACACCGCCGACTACCTGGCTGACGGCACGATTGACAGACGCGTCGTCTGGCGCGACGGCGAGACCACGGTGGACTATTACGCGGCCGCGGGAGACAGCATCCCGGTGTTCTCCTGGTACGTCTCGGACGACAGGTGGCATCTCACCGACTTCAGCTACTCGCAGGCCGTTGACCAGTGGACGAGCGAACACGCAGTGGGATGCTTCGCCATGCAGAAGTTGTCCAGGCTGAACAACCAGTGGTACCCGTTCGGCGAGAGTCCGTTCTGCTTCTATGATACGGACGCCGACGCGTCGCCCGAGGTGGCGCTGAGATTCTGCACGCTCTACGGCCCGGAACAGGACGCCAACGACTATTCACTCATCTGGACTCCCCTGGACCGGAGACCGAGGCCGCTCTTGTGCGGGTTTCGCCTGAGTTTCGACTTGGAGAACGACGCCGGTCCCGCACAGCCTTATTCGTATTCTCTCTCGCTCACGGTCGAGCTGCTCGACCCAATTGACGAGGCGCCGTACCTGAGACCGCTCATGACCGCCTACGGTCGCAAGCTCAACTTCATTCCGAAGGACGCGGCTCTGGACCTGGCGTGCGACGTCTTGGCCGGCCGCATTCCCGTTCGCAAGAGAGTGGGGCTCGCGCACGAGATAGTCTCGTCCGGGCGATGGGAGGGGGTCATCTGGTACCAGGACGGCGTGCACAAGATCAGGAACGCCGGCGGCCCGGGCACCCGCGAGAACAGGCTGCAGGACTTCGTGAACTGTGAGACGGGCAGAGTGAGGCTTTACGCCTCCAGTTACGACGGCCTCGTTCACTTGCTGCGTGCCGACCACTCAGTCATAAGGCGGAATCACCGGAGGGTGGTCTACAGCGATTCCGACGGCGACGGCTACGCCGACCTGATCGTAGATGGAGACACGGTCGTTCACGTGGGCAGGGATTCGTTCTCCGACTTGAGCGTCGAGGAGCTCGTGCAGGCTTCTGGCGTCAGTCCGCAGCAGCGTTGACGTGTTCCTTCCCGCCTCCCGGCGCAGGCTTCGTCTCTCCGCGCGATGGCTCTCTCCTCACCGCCACAGCGCGCGACAACGCGTGCGGCGCTCGCGCGGAGGCCGGTCAACGGTTTTTGGGCTTGACAACGACTGCTCCGGAGCTTAAAGTTTTTTGACCGATATGCCTGTCGGGGGATTCTCTTGAGGATGAGAGGTTTGTACAGATGAGAAAACGTATCACGCTCTTCCTGGCTCTGGGCGCTCCAGCGCTGTTTCTCCTGCTGACCTTCGGATGCAGCGAGAAGAATACGTGGCCTGCTCCGTCGCTCGTTCTGGAGTCCGTGCCGACTACGCTGGCTCCTCGAATAGACGGAAGTGCGACTGACAGGGAGTGGTACTCCGCGCCGGAGCTGCTGATCGCGCTCAGCGACGAGCAAGCCAGCGGCGGCGGCAGCGTCTACTTGCGGATGAAGTCTGTCTACACGCCCTACCCCGACACGGTTTACTTCATGCTGGAGTGGGCCGACTCCACGGACGACGTGCTGCCCGACCGCCTGATGTACGTGGGCCCGCAGTGGAGGAACATGGATTGTAATGACGATCAGGCCCTGATCAGCCCGGCCAACTGGACGAAGCGGGTGGAGGAGAACGGCAAGGAAGATAGGTTCTGCATACTGTTCGAGATAACGCCCGTGAGCGACGAGTACGGCAGCTTCGCGGCCAGGGGATGTCAGGTCGCCTGTCACAACGGCATGAGCGTGCCGCCGCGCGGCGCTTCAACGGGTCGCTTCGACGCTTGGTACTGGATGAGGGCCAGAACTGACCCTGTCCTCAGGTGTGACGACATGTACATGGATTCCACCGGGTTCCACGGAGACGACGGGATCGGGTCGTGGAGCGTGAACCTGAGGGGAAACGGTTTCGTGCCCAAGTTCATCGCCAGGGGCACGAACGCAGGGCTCAGCCCCGCGAAGTTCGTGTTCGACCCCGGCCTTTTCGGCAGGGCCCTGACCCCGTGCGACACCGTCAACCCCGCCTCTCTGCTCAACTGGAACGACCCCAGGGACCCGGCGGCCGACTACGTGCCGGGATACCTTGTGAGGGAGCCGACGGGAAGCCGCAACGACGTGAAGGCGGTGGGTGACTGGGACGACGGCAAGTGGCAGGTGGAGATGAGGAGAGCGTTGAACACGGACGACGTCCTGAACGACGTGGCCTTCAACGTCGACAAGACCTACATTTTCACGATTGCCTTGATGAACGGTTCGGGAGTCTATCATAGCGGGTCGGTCCCACTCACGCTGAGATTCAGACGCTAGTTTTCTCGCCGGTAACGTCTTTGTGAGCCCCGAGCATCAGAGCTCGGGGCTTTTTTTTCTTGACACTGCGGGACGCCGACTTTAGACTTCTCTGACGTTCCTTAGTGCGTGCATTATGCTAACTTAGCGTTTCAGTCAGAGTTCAGTCGACGTTCCCTGACGTTCCTGACACAAATCGAAAAAACGGGGTTGGGCAACTGAAAGGAGACTTTGCCATGCGCAAAGCTGGAAGTGCCAGGCTTATCTTGGTCACAGCCGCGGTTCTGCTTGCCATTCCACAACTTTCGTTTGCTTATCTTGATGAGGCCTGGCTCAGCGGAACGGACGTGAAGCTTCTTCAGGGCCCGGGGACAATTCGACTGGCAGGAATGGGCAATCTGACCATCGCCATCGAGGACGTGAACAACCAGGTGGATCTCTATGACTTCACAGGCAACGTGGCCTCGTTGATCTTCGACAAGGAGACGAACAACGCCGATGCCTGGGGTACATACAGCAAGTGGGTCGACGTGAAGAATGGATTCAGGTGGCAGGACTTCGGCGTCTGGCAGGCCGGAGCCCTCTCGGTCCTGAGGGGAAAGGACCAATACGCCGGCGGTGCGACCATTCTGACCCGTGTCCTGGACTTCACGACGCTTGACGATCGGTCGTTCCGGAAAGCGCTCGGCATCGCATATCCCAAGAGCGAGGTCGCGTACCTCGACAGCACGAAGATCGACATGGAGGCCGTCGGCACCATAGTGCAGGGATACTACGCCCACAAGACGTACGACTTCCTGTACGTAGGCGCGAAGGGATGGGGAGAATTCGAGGGCGAGAAGAAAAATAAAGAGCTTCGTTACGAAGTTCTTAACGACTGCAACTACCTGGGGGCCGGAGCAGCGGCCGTGGCCGTGCCCTCCAAGTGGGTGCGGATAGGCGCCAGCTATGACCTCGGCTCTCAAATCGTCGAATCGAAGAGCTCCGATCCCTTCCACAATGACGTGTACTCGAGAAAGCGCGCCGTCCCAACTTACGCCGCTCAGGCACTGTTCACGCTCTGGGGCAAGGTTCGCGGCGTGTTCAACTATCAGCATTCTTCCTACGACACAGACCAGACTCTGCATATCAACTGGTCCGACCGCTACGTGCTCAACCCGATGGGCATCGACATCGACAGGAAGCTCAAAGTCGGCTCAGAGTCATTCGGGTCGGACTTCGTAGCCACTCGGTGGATAACCCACGAACTGGCCGGAGTGCCGGTAACGTTGAGCGCTTACTTCGACATGACCGATCAGGACTCGCGGTACACGCCGGAGCCCAACGCGCTGGTGTGGATGGACGCGTTCGACCAGTCGCTGCGGGAATGGAATCTGGGGGCAGGCGTCTCGTACGGATTCATGGGAAAGGGTCTGGTCGGAGCCGAGTGCTTGTTCAACAGAGGCCGCGTGGACGATCACCTCGCGCTTTCAACTGACTCGGAATACACGAACTTCAAGGAAATCAACGTGAAGGGTGGCGGCGAATACAGGGTCCTGCCCTGGCTGGCGGTCAGAGCCGGGTACTGCCGGTCCACCGAGCAGCGGTTCATGGGAGTGCCGGAGCAGGATTTCGCTTCCAACGCGTTCAGTGCTGGCCTGGGGTGTCTGCTCAAGGGCGGAAACCTCACCGTGGACACGGCGTTCACGCAGAAGACCAGCAAGCCCGAGAAGGACCTCGGTTACGATTTGGAGGAGAAGGACCAGACCGTGATGCTCTACGGCCGGTACCTCTTCTAGGCAGAGGGACATGATGAAAGAGCTTGCAGCGCTCGCAATGGACGCGGCGAAGGCCCGGGGAGCCGCCTACGCGGACATCCGCCTCATCGAGACCCGGGTAGAAAACGTGGCCACCAAGAACGGAAAGGTGGGCTCTTACGAGGCTTCGGAGGACGTCGGCTTCGGCGTGAGAGTGATCGCCTCCGGAGCGTGGGGGTTTGCCAGCAGCGATGACCTGTCTAAGGAATCGATCGAGCGGACGGCCAGAGCAGCGATGGACACGGCGCTGGCCAGCTCCAAGGTCAAAGAAGAGGAGCTCTCGCTCGCACCGGAGTCCGCCCACGTGGCCAAATGGTCCACACCCTACGACACGGACCCCTTCACGGTGCCGCTGAGCCAGAAGCTGGCTCACCTCTTTCAGGTGGACGAGGCGCTCAGGAAAGTCAAGGGACTGACGATAGCCGAGTGTTCCATGGGGTTCGTGCGCGAGAAGCAACTGTTCGCCAGCACCGAAGGGTCGTTGATCGAACAGGAGCTCGTGCACTCGGGAGTGGGGATGACGGCCACGGCCGTGGGGGGCGGCGACGTTCAGCGCAGGTCTTTTCCGTCTTCCGAGGGGCATTTCGCTTCGGGCGGGTACGAGATGATCAAACAGGCCAGACTGCTCGAGAACGCCGGCCGGATCGCCGAGGAGGCGGTGGCCCTGCTCTCTGCGGATGAGTGTCCGTCAGGGAAGAAGGACATAATACTGGACGGCTCGCAGCTGTGTCTTCAGATTCACGAGTCCATAGGCCATCCTTCAGAGCTGGATAGGGTCCTGGGGACGGAGGCGAACTACGCCGGCACGAGCTATCTGAGCTTGGACAAACTGCGCAAGTTGAGGCTGGGCTCCAAATTCGTGACCATAGTGGCGGATTCGACTCTGCCCGGCGGATTAGCGACGGTCGGGTTTGACGACGAGGGAGTGCCGGCTCAGAAGTGGGACCTCGTGAAGGACGGGCTTTTCGTGGGCTATCTCACGTCGAGGGAGTTTGCCAGAGTGTGCGGTGACCAGCGAAGCCGGGGCTGCATGAGGGCGGACGGCTGGAACAGGATACCGCTGGTCAGGATGACCAACATAGGCCTCGCGCCCGGCACTTGGGCCCTGGACGACCTCGTGGCGGACACGGCCGACGGGTTGCTGATGGAGACGAACAAGAGCTGGAGCATCGACCAGATGAGGTACAACTTCCAGTTCTCCACGGAGATCGCCTGGGAGATAAAGAACGGGAAGAAGGGGAGGATGCTGAAGAACCCCAACTATCAGGGGATCAGCACCGAGTTCTGGAATTCGTGTGACGCAGTGTGTGACAAGTCGCATTGGTGGCCGTGGGGCATAATAAACTGCGGCAAGGGTCAGCCTGGGCAGATCGCGCGAATGAGCCACGGCTCGGCGCCCGCCAGGTTCAGAGGCGTGAACGTAGGAGTCGCCAGGTAGCAGAAGAAACCGGGTGTAGATAATGGAAAAGGCAAGAGCAGAATCAATTCTCAAGTCGGCGTTGGATCAATCGAAGGCGAACGAAGTCGAGGTTTCTCTCGGCGGAGGAAATTACTCACTAACCCGCTTCGCCAACAACACCATCCACCAGAACGTGAACGAAAGGCGCTACCAGCTTTCCGTCAGGAGCGTGTTCGGCAAGAAGAGCGGCAAGGCCGCCACCAACAAGCTGGATCCTGCCGGTGTCCTGGCCGCAGTACGACAGTCCGAAACGGCCGCTTCCACCCAACCGGATATACCGGAGCTTCTACCCGTGCCCGGGTCGCAGCAGTACAGGGCAGTAGACGCGTTCAGCCCCGAGACGGCTTCGCTCACGCCTGACTTCAGGGCGGAAGCCGTGGCCCACGCCGTGGCGCTGTGCAAGAAGAACGGCCTCCAGGCCGCAGGGTATTTCTCAAGCGGCTACGGTTCACTGGGCGGCTACGGGGAAGTGTCTCCGCTCGCCATGGCCAATTCGAAGGGGCTGAGCGCCTACCACTCGGGCACCGAAGCCTCGTTCAGCCTCACCGCTATGGGCGAGGACTGCTCCGGATGGGCACAGCAGACCTCCTGGTCGGTGTCGGACATAAACGTGGAGAAGGTCGCATCGGTGGCCGTGGAGAAGGCACTGGGCAGCAGCAAACCCAGGCATTTAGACCCCGGCAAGTACACCGTGATCCTCGAGCCGGCGGCGGTCGCGGAGCTTATGGTTTACATGGCCTGGGTGGGGTTCGGCGCGCTTCAGCTCCAGGAGGCCAGGAGCTTCATGGCCGGCAAGCTCGGGCAGAAGGTGTTCGGCGAGAACGTGAGCATCTACGACGACGTCTACCACGACCTCCTTAGGGGGAGGCCGTTTGACAGCGAGGGAATGCCACGGAAAAAGGTCACAATCGCCCAGAGGGGCGTTTTGAAGGGCCCTGTTTATGATAGAATTACTGCAAACAAGGAACAGAAGGAGAGCACCGGGCACGGACTGCCGGTTCCCAATACGAGCGGGCCTGAAGCCAGCTCGGTGGTGATAGAGGGAGTCAATGCGGTCTCTCCGGAGGAACTGCTCAAGCGTCTGGATAGGGGAATACTGGTCACCCGGTTCTGGTACGTGAACATCGTGGACCCGATGAAGGTGGTCCTGACCGGCATGACCCGGGACGGGACGTTCCTCGTGGAAAACGGAAAGGTGGTCGGCGGCATAAGGAACTTCCGCTTCAACCAGAGTGTTATCGAGCTGTTGGGCCGAATAGAGGGTATGTCGTTCCCAGTAAGGTCGGGGGCGTGCGTGGTGCCCGGCCTCCTTGTGAGGGACTTTAACTTCTCAAGCGGTACGGAGTTCTAGGCGGGCGACTGCTACTCAGGCCCCCTGTAGGGTGGTTATTCGGTAATCGTCAAACCTCAATATTTTCCATTGAGATACGCGCTGGGACGGAGCGTGGTGGTTACGTAGGTTTCATTTGGGACCTCCGATGCCGTCCCGCGAGGGTACCGGGCGGCCCGTGACTCTCGCAATCTGTTACGCCACATAGGATTACATAGATGAAAAACTCACGCTGTGAGCTTCCGGTGGCACAGTTTGTGCTGCTTCAAGAGGAGGGGATACTGACCGACTTTCATTTCCTTCCTACGCAACAGAGGTCGGGAGCCGGGGCTCACGCGATCTGCAGTCACATCGTACATCCTTTTTTGTCACGCTTAGGCTTTTTCGAAAGGGGTGCTTCGACATGATGCGTCAAAGGGCACTGCTCGTGGCGGGGCTCGTGCTTCTCTTCACGTGCTCCGTGGTCAGCCCGGGATTCTCGCAGGGGACCGGGAAGATTGCCGGCAAGGTTGCAGACGCGAAGACGGGCGAGGCACTCGGCTTCGCGAACATCGTGGTGCTTGGCACGACGTTAGGGGCGATGGCTCTCGACGACGGTTCGTTCGTGGTCGAGAAGGTGCCGGTGGGCGTCTACTCGGTCAGAGCGATGATGATGGGTTACGACCTTGTGACCAAGACCGACGTGGCCGTCGACGCGGGCAAGACCACTGTCGTCAACTTCAGCCTTTCGACGAAGATTGTTAAGACTCTCGAAGAGGTCAAGGTAAAGGGCGAGCGTCCGGACATTGACCTTGAGAGCTCGTCCACGAAACACGTGATGGAGGCGAAGGAGCTGACTCAGCTGCCGGTGGATTCCTTCCAGGACGCGATTGCCTTGCGTTCCGGAGTGATTGCCCAGGGCGGACAGCTGCACTTCAGGGGCGGCCGCACGGGTGAGGTGCTGTACATGGTGGACGGTATTCCGGTGCGCGACCCGTTGGTGGGTGGCGCAGTGGACTTGGCCACGTTGGCGCTTTCGGAGTCCGAGATTCTGCTCGGAGGACTTGACGCCCAGTACGGCAACGCCCAGTCCGGCGTCGTCAACATAAGCACGAAGGAGGGCAGCAGCACGTTCTCGGGCGAGATGCGTTACCTCACGGACGACTACGGCGCGAGTGACAAGACGTTCGACAACTACGACAAGATAAGCGTCGGGTTCGGCGGGCCGTTCTTCATCAAGAACATAACGTATTTCATGTCCTACGAGGGCACTTGGGAAGACACATATCTGAAGACCAGCGAGGAGCGCACCAGGCACAAGATCCTTGACTTCATATCGCTGGGAAACAGGCAGAGCAACGAATCAAAGTTCCAGACCAAGTTGGCGTACAGGATCGGGAGCAGCTACAAACTGACCACGGAGTACGTGCAGAACTACTCGCTCGAGGACCGCTATCTTCATGAGTGGAGCAGGGACGGATTCGTCAAGGTCCTAAACGACACTTCGACGAACGGGGAGATCACTCGGCAGTACGGAGCCTGGTCCTGGTACCAGGTGGATTCGACGTACCTGCCGTACAATCCGGCGGAGCACACTCCCAACTACTTGAACAAGTTCTACCAGTTGAAGATGGTCTGGACGCACACGGTCAACAAAGACCTGTTCTACACACTGAAGTTCAGCCGGCATTCATACGAATCCGAGGCCTCGGTTGAGAGCAAGCAGCCGTGGGAGTACGCGATTCGCTATCCCGAATATTGGTACAACCAGATTGACGGAGACGTGGAGCCTTTCTACGTCACGCACGGCGACTTTCCCTTCTACTACACTAGATCCACCGACGTCTGGACCTTCAAGGGAGACGCCACTTGGAAGAAGAGAGGACACACTCTTCAGTCGGGATACGAGGGCACGTACAACGACATGCAGCTTCTCAACATAAGCTACCCCGAGAGAACCAATAGCCAGGGCAATTACGGTACCCTGCGAAGCGATTACCACTACTACAACCCCGAGGGCGCCGTCTACTTGCAGGACAGGTGGGACCACGAGGGTATGGTGCTCAACATAGGGCTGAGGTACGACGCGTTCTCGGTCGGCGACCAGATAGACGCCTCGGAGATAGCAGACCGGGTGAAGGACCAGGTGAGCCCCAGAGTCGGCATCGCTTACCCGATCTCGGACAGAGACGTGCTCAGTTTCCACTACGGCAGGTACTATCAGATTCCTGACCGGCGGTACATCTTTGAGGACAGGGGAAGCACGAGCCCTGTCAACGTCAGGGGCAACCCCGACCTGAGCAACGAGACCACGATTTCTTACCAGGCCGCTGTGCAGCACATGTTCACCAGCACGATATTCGGGCAGTTCTCGGTCTACTACAAAGACATATTCGGCCTCTTGTCCGCGCAGGAGAGAGTGGTGGCGGACAGCCCCGCTCCGATACTCGTGTACGTGAACCAGGACTACGCTTCGGCCAGAGGGTTCGAGCTCAGCCTTCGCAAGAGGTTCAGTCACAATTTCGGCGGAGAGCTCTCGTACACGTTCGGCATCGCCTCGGGCGTGGCCTCCGACCCCGACGCGCAGACGAGAAGGACGTTCCTGTACCTGCCGGTTTCCGAGCAGCCGCTCGACTGGGACCAGAGGCACACCGTGAACGCCTCGCTCTACATGAGCGTCCCCGACCAGTGGTCGGTCAGCTTTGTGTGGAGATATGGAACCGGATTCCCGTACACGCCGGTGCGGAGGAACGAGAGAGAGCAGGATCCGTCAGTGGTCAACTCGGAGAGACTTCCCAGCACCACGACCCTGGACGTCCAGGCCGAGAAACACTACACGATATGGGGCCAGCATCTCACCGTGTTCCTTCAGGGCATGAACCTGCTGGACGCGAAGAACATCTCGACGCTGGAGCCCAGCAACTGGCCCATCGCCCCTTACGCCACGTCTGACGACTACACGATTTACTACACGGAGACGGGCAGGGCCGGTGGCGCTTACAACGCCGGAGACGTCAACGGTGACGGAATCGACGATTACTATCCAGTGAACGACCCTCGCGTGTGGCAGGAAGGCGCACTCGTGAGAATGGGCATAGGTTTCAGATTCTAGTCTGGCGAGACATCCACGCCAGAGGGAGGAACGGAAATGGGGGTTCTCAAACGGATCCGGCCGCGCAGGCTGTCGCTGGTCAGCCTGATGGTCGTGGCCGGCTTGCTGTTGGTGGTGGGGCAAACGGTCGCCTGGTACCCGATGGAAGACCCGGGGGAGGGTGTGGTCGGCGGCGTGTACTGCAACAGGCCGCCGGACATATTCACGCATGACGTGGGAAAGATGACCCTCCA
>Ga0316628_100004184_pt1 | contig 11269 bp, 6 predicted proteins | sample OWC_Aug_M2_C1_D5_FD_207648 | JGI IMG/M metagenome (GOLD analysis project Ga0316628, IMG submission 207648) | Wetland soil microbial communities from Old Woman Creek delta, Ohio, United States - OWC_Aug_M2_C1_D5_C | ecosystem: Environmental > Terrestrial > Soil > Wetlands | place: USA: Ohio... | reverse complement strand
ATCTACGTTGTGGCAGTGGTGGAGGAGGACCACTGGGAGCGGGACCGGGCGGTTGCCTTTGACGCCACGACCCGGCAGCTTGCGGCGAGCTTCCTCCGCCCCTCCGACCTCGAGCTGTACGAGATCTCCAAGATCTCCGTCTGCGGCGGCAAGCTGCTGGTGAGCTACTGCGACCGCGACGACGTGTTCGAGGGTGACGGCACGCTGGTCGCCTACGACCTCGTCACCGGCCGGGAGGCGTGGAGGCTCGACCCAGGCACCGCCATCACCGGCCGGGTCGCGTGCAACGACGGGCTCGGGCGCTGCTACGTGGCGACCGACCCGTACCTCTACGCTCTCGACTCCGGCACCGGCGGCGAGGTCTGGCGCCACCTCTTCTTCGGGAAGGCGTACAACCCCTCGCTCGCCAACGGAGTGGTGTACGTGCTCTCCGACACCAACATGTACGCCCTCGACGAGGCCACCGGGCAGCAGCTGTTCCGCTTCGGTCTCGGCGAGCAGGCCTACGACGCTACCCAGGTGGCGATCGCCGACGGCATGCTCTACTTCTCGGGCAACGGTGGCACCTGCGACCTGTTCGCCCTCGGCCTGCCCGGTGGCGCGCCGGCGGGCCAGCCCGACGGGGTGATCCCGGCCGCGGCCTCCAATGCCGGCGCCGGGGGCACGTTCTGGGGAACGACGGTGTGGGCATTCCAGGACGGCGCCGACACCGCCACCCTGACCCTGCGCGCCGGCAACGAGACGGTCCCCGCCAGCCAGGTGGAAGCGCTCGAGGTGACGGTGCCGCGCGGCCGGGTCACTCGGATCGACGACGTCCTGGCGTCGTTCCCAGAGATCACGCCGCCCGCCGCCCTTCTCTACGCCTGGGACGGGGTCGACCCGGAGCGGGCAGTGGTCACCAGCCGCACCTTCACCGCCGCGCCGGGCGGCTCTGCCGGGACCCTCGGCCAGGGGATCCCCGGGATCAGCCTCGGCCTGTTGCCGACCGCGACCACCAGCCAGATCGTGCCGCTGTCGCCGGACGAGAGCATGGTTCGCTCGAACCTCGGAGTTGTCAACGCGGGCGAGGAGGAGGCCGCCGTGCTGGTCCGCCTGCGCTCGGAAACCGGCGCGGTCCTGGCCGAGGAGCGCTTCGCGCTGGCCGCGGGAGCCTGGCGTCAGCTGAGCCGAGTGTTCGACGAGGTCGGCATCCCGGCGGCAGCCCGCGCCTACGCCGAGGTCAAGGCCGAGGGCTCCACCGCCGCACTCCTCGCCGCCTACAGCTCGCTGGTGGACAACGCCACCGGCGATCCCACCTACCTCGCGGCGCAGTGGGCGCAGGGTAGCGGCGAGGTGATCGTGCCGGTGGCCGCCCACAACCCGGGCCAAAGCGGAACCCAGTGGGTGACCGACGTCGACCTGGTCAACTGGGGCGGCAGCGACGGCGCCGAGTGCGAGCTCGACCTGCTCGCCGAGGGATTGGCCAACTATCCCGACCCGGCCGGCTCGCGGACGTTCGCGGTCGGGGCACAGGACCAGCTCGTCCTGCCCGACGTGGTCCTGTCGGAGTACGGCGAGAGCAACCGCAAGGGGGCGCTGGCCCTGGCCTCGGCCCAGGGCATGGCGTGCTGGAGCCGCACCTACAACGCCGGCGGCGTGGGCACCTACGGCCAGGGCGTACCGGGGCTCGAGGTCAGCGAGCACCGCCTGGCCGGTTCCGACCGGGGCGAGCTGGTGGGGCTCGAGGAGAGCGCCGCCTTCCGCACCAACCTCGGCCTGGTCAACACCTCCACCGAGGTCTGCACGGCGACTGTGGAGCTGCACTCGGCCTCCGGGACTCGGCTGGGCACCCTGGTGCGAACCCTGTTGCCGCGCAGCATGGAGCAGGTCGCGTCGCCCTTCGCCGACGTCGGCGGGGTGGTGGACGGCCGCGCCTCTGTGACCTCGGACCGCGGCGTCATCGCCTACGCCAGCGTGGTCGACAACGCCACCGGCGACGCCACCACGGTGCTCGCGAAGCGGGTTCGGTGACGAGCGGGTAGGCTACCAGAGAGCGACCCTCCCGGCGGCGGAAGGCTGTTGGGTAGACCCGGGCGGGAAGCCGCCCGGGTCCGCGCGTTGCCCCAACTTCGCCGCGCGCGCTGAACGGACGGCTACCACACCGTCGACAGGCTCTCCTCGACGAGGCGCCAGTCGCCGCCGTCCTTCTCCATCTTGACCTTGCCCTCGACCGAGTCGCCCGACCAGTCCTTGCCCTTCACGGTGAGAATCGCCCAGCCGTCGAACAGCTCGCCGCCGGTCACGGTCATCTCCCGTTTCGCCATTTCCTTCATCGAGTCGACGATGTAGCCGCGGTAGGCCTCGTCGGCCTCTGCCAGGCTGGCCGCGCTGTCGACCGGCAGGTGGCGCTTCAGCACCTCGACGTCGCCCGAGCGCTCGGCGGCGGTCAGGGCGGCGTAGGCCGCGCCTGGCTCGCCTCCTCCCCCGCCGAGCTGCGTGCCAAGGGCGCGCTCGGCCAGGATCGGGATCGCGAAGCGGAGGTCGAAGGCGATCGGCGTGTCCCCGATCGACTCCTCGCCCTCGGTGTATACCCGCCCAGCCACCCGCCCGTCGCCGATCTTCACCTCCGCCTTGCCCCCGGTCCCGAAGCCGAAGTTCTGGCTGCCCTCCGCGACGTAGGCGTAGACCATCTGGAGCACGCCTTGGGCGGACAGGGTGACAACGACGAAGTCGCCGTCGATGCTGCCGCGCACCGCGTCGTAGGGGTCCAGCGCGCGTCCGGCATCAGCGGTGCTGATCGGCGAAGGCGCCATGATCACCTGGAGCACTTTCTCGCCGGCGTTCCATGCCGCCGTGCTGACCGTCCACATCGCCACCGCCTGGACCGGCGCGATCGTGGTTCCCGCCACCATCAGCTGGCCGGATGCAGGCGGCGCCTCCTCCGCCCCGCCCGCGGTCAGACCAACCACCAGCACCAACATCGCCACGTGGACCATCGGTCGCATCGTCTGCTCCCCCTTTCTCTTCGCTGAGAGACAACGCGCCAGGATCGACAAACCGCACCGTTGCACGAGCGCTCGCCGACAACGCCTCAGGGATGTTGTCTTCTCGCCCCCCTGACGCACGCCGAGCGTAGCACGGTGGTCGAGACCGAAGACGGGGGTGGCAACGCCGGGACAGACTCGAGTCCCGCCGCTGACCGGGGCCCGGGTGAGCTGACCAGCTGCGCTCAGCGCACCGGGTTCGAGAGCACGCCCACCCCCTCGACCTCGACCTCGACCACGTCGCCGGATCGCAGCGGGCCGACGCCGGCGGGCGTACCGGTCAGGATCAGGTCGCCGGGCTCGAGGGTCATGATCGAGCTCACGTAGGCCACGATCGTGGACGGGGGGAAGACCATGGCCGAGGTCCGGTCGTGTTGACGAGCCTTGCCATTGACGCGGCAGCTCACCGCTAGGTCGTTGACCCTCTCCTCGGCCACGCCGACCATGACCCACGGTCCGACCGGGCAGAAGGTGTCGAAGCCCTTGCCCCGGGTCCAGGTCTTGTCCCGACGCTGCAGGTCGCGGGCCGTGACGTCGTTGGCACAGGTCACGCCGAGCACGCACGCCCACGCCTCGCCGGCCGGCACCCCACGGCACCGTCGGCCGATCACCAGCGCCAGCTCGGCCTCGTGCTCCACCCGCTCCGACTGCCAGGGCAGGACGATCGAGCGGCCCGGCCCGAGCAGGCTGCTCGGGGGCTTGAGGAAGAGCAACGGCTCACTCGGCACCTCGGCGTCGTGCTCGCGCGCGTGCTCGGCATAGTTGCGCCCGACGCAAACGATCTTGGACGGCGCGACCGGCGCCACCAGCTCGAGGTCGGCGAGCTCGCCCAGGGACTCGCCCGGCACCGGTTCCGCGGCCCACGGCGGAGCCTCGAGCCCCACCACCGCGCCGCCCCGGACCATGCCCCACTCCGCCTGCCCGTCGCGCACCATCCGTACCAGCTGCCATGGTTTTTCACCCATGCCTCAAGCCTCCACCAGTGCCCGCCCCGCCCGCGGCACTGGTCTCGAGCGTGACCAGCCCGGTGTCGCCCCTCCGCGGCTCGGAGGACACGGTCGAGCTCGCCGGCAGGGCGGTGAGCGGCAGACGCCAGCGGGCACCGTGTCCTATGATAGCCGGGCGACGATCAGGGACGGACGGAGCCGGAGGCGGCGGTGCGCATCACTGCACGACCAAGGACGGTCGACATCTCGGGAGCTCCGGTGGAGCTTTCCCGCACCACCGGCGGGGTGGCCGAGATCCGGGCGCCGGACGACCTCGGCCTGGCCCGGGGCCTCGGCTTCATGCACGCCCACGATCGTCTGGTGCAGCTGGTACTGGTGCGGCTCGCCGGACAGGGACGCCTGGCCGAGCGCCTCAAGTGCACGTCCGAGACCCTGACCATCGACGTGTTCATGCGCCAGCTTGGCCTGGCCCGGGACGCCGTGCGCGACGTGGCTAACTGCAGCCCCCAGGCTCGCGAGTACGCCCAGGCCTACGCGAACGGGGTCAATGCCCACCTGGAGCGCCACCGGGCTCCCCTCGAGCTGCGCCTGGTCGGCCATCGTCCCGAGCCGTGGACCGTGGCCGACACCCTGCTCACGATCAAGCTGATGAGCTATGTCGGCCTGGCCCAGACCCAGCAGGACATGGAGAAGCTGATCATCCAGGCAATCCACGGCGGAGTCTCGGCCGCCCGCCTCAAGCACCTGTTCGCGCCCCACCTGGACGGTCTCGACGACCGGATCGTGGGCTGGATCCAGCAGCTCAGGCTGGAGCAGCCGCTGCTCCCGCCCGCGTTTCGCTTCCTCGCCGCCCTGCCCCGCGCTACGGCCAGCAACGGCTGGGCCGTGGCCCCCAGCCGCAGCGCCACCGGCCATCCCCTGCAGTGCAACGACCCCCACCTCGAGGTCAACCGGCTGCCCGCCATCTGGTACGAGGCGGTCATGCACACCGACGACGACTACCGGATGGGCGCCACCATGCCCGGCGTGCCAGGCCTGGTCATGGGGCGGACGCGCCACCTCTCCTTCGGCTTCACCTACGGCTTCATGGACATGCTGGACTACTTCATCGAGGAGTGCCGGGACGGCCGCTGCCGCCGCGGCGACGACTTCGTGGCCCTCGAGACCCGCACCGAGACGATCCTCAGGAAGGGCGCCCAGCCCCTCGAGATCGTGATCCAGGAGAGCGACTGCGGGGTCCTCGAGACCGATCCCCACGCCGCCCGGCTGGCCGACGGGCTGTACCTGGCCCGGGCCTGGTCGGCGCACAGGGACGGGGCCTCGGCCTCGCTCCACGCGCTGCGCGCGGCCCTCCTGGCGCGCACCGTGGCCGAGGCCCAGGAGGTGCTGCGCGAGGTCACCATCTCCTGCAACTGGGTCCTCGCCGACCGCGCCGGCGCCATCGGCTACCAGCAGTCGGGCCTGGCCCCTGCCCGCCGCCACTCGGGGTTGTACCCGGTTCCGGCCTGGGACCTCGACCTACACTGGCAGGGCCTGGTGCCGTCCCGCGCCCTGCACTCGTTCCGCAACCCGGCCGGAGGCTTCGTCGTCACCGCCAACCAGGAGATCAACCCGCCGCAGGGACCGCAGGTGGTCAACCTGCCCATGGCCCCCTACCGCGCGGAGCGCATCCGGGCCCTCCTCGACGAGGGCTCGAGCCTCGAGCTGGGCGACATGAAGCGCATCCAGCTTGACCTCTACTCGCTGCAGGCCGAGCGCTTCATGCGCCTGTTCCAGCCTCACCTGCCGGACACCCCGGCCGGCAGGCTGCTGGCCGAGTGGGACCGCCGCTACGACCGTGACTCGGTCGGCGCCAGCCTGTTCGAGGACGTCTACGACGCTCTCCTGCGCCGGGTCTTCGGAGCGGGCCTGTTCGGGCTCGAGGCGTGGGACGCGATCGTCGCCACGACCCCGATCCTGGCCGACTACTTCGGCGTCTTCGACGCCGCGCTGCTCGGCGCGGACCACTCGTGGTACGGCGACGAGGGGCGTGACGCGGTCCTGGCCCAGGTTCTCGGCGAGGTCCTGGCCGCGACCGACGTCGACCGGCTCGAGCGCTGGGGCACGCGCCGCCGCGTCCTGATGACCAACATCTTCTTCGCCGGGACGCTGCCCCGCTGGCTGGGTTTCGACCATGGCCCGGTGGAGCTGGCCGGCAACCGCGCCACCGTGGTCCAGGGCGGGCTCTTCTCGCACGGCGGCCGGACCACCACCTTCGCCCCCTCCTGGCGCTACGTCACCGACCTCGGCGAGGACCGCATCGACACCGTGCTCGCCGGCGGCCCTTCGGCGCGCCGCACCTCCCGCCACTACCTGGGCGACGTCAGGCTGTGGCTCGAGGGGAGGTACAAGGCCCTCCAGCCTTCCCGCCAGGGATAGCCCGCTCGCCCCCTCGCGCGAGGTCGCGACCGACCGCGGCGGCGTGCCGGGGGCCACCGTGCTCTCCGACGGCCAGGTGCGCCTGTTCGTCGGCGGCGCCCTGGAGGACCAGCCGGGCGTCCTCAGCCTGGTGTCGGACGACGGCCTCGAGTTCACTCTTGATCCCGGCCTCAGGCTCCCGTGGGCGAACGGAACGCTGGTGGCCAACCTCCACCCTTCCCGCATCGGGTCTGGCGGCTACATCGGGTCGTACAACGAGGTCCCGGACTCAAGCCTCGAAGACCAGGAGACGCTCATGGCGACGAGCGCGGACGCCTTCACCTGGGTCGCCAGCCCCGCCGTGGTCGCCCTCGCGAGCATGCCAGGCGTGGTCGAGCCGGCGGACGAGGGCGGCCGTTTCCCGACGACGTACGATCGGGCTACACTTGTCCCCGCCAGGCCCGACAACCGGAGGTGCTTCGGTGGACGACGACCGCTACCTGCTGTTCGGCGTGCTCGCGGTGAAGCTGAGGCGGGTCTTGCCGGCCCAGCTGGCCGAGGCGGCAGCGGCCTGGGCCAGCGATCCGTCGCCGGACCTGGCCCAGCGTCTGGTCGACTCCGGAGCGCTGTCGAATGCCGACCGCGAGCTGGTCGAGCGGATGGTGGCCGGTGCGGTCTCCGGCCATGACGGGGACGTCACCGTTGCGCTCGAGGCGTTTGGCGGAGCCGAGGAGGTGCGTCGCTCGTTCCTCGGCGCCATCGAGCGCACGCCCTCGGGCGGCGTCCGCTGCTCGGTGATCGAGACCATGGCGAGCGGGGACGGCGGGAGCGACTCGGGGGCAGCCGTACCCGCCGTCGAGGAGACCCGCGGCCGCTACACCGGCGCGTCGGAGCAGGGCCGGGGCGGAATCGGGCGGGTACTGCTGGTCCACGACCAGGTCCTGGGCCGCGACGTGGCGCTCAAGGAGCTGCTGCCGGATACGGCCGCCGACTCTCGAGGTGACGCGAGCCCTGTCCGCCAATCGGCCGAGATCCTCTCACGCTTCCTCCAGGAGGCGAAGATCACGGGTCAGCTCGAGCACCCTTCGATCGTGCCAGTCTACGAGCTCGGCACCCGTCTCGACGGCCGGCTCTACTACACCATGAAGCTGGTTCGCGGGCGGTCACTGGCCGAGGCCCTGGCGCAGGCACAGACCGCGAGGGAGCGGCTCGAGCTGCTGCCCCATCTGGTCGACCTGTGCCAGGCCGTGGCCTACGCCCACAGCCGGGGCGTCATCCACCGCGACCTCAAGCCGGCCAACGTCATGGTCGGGGAGTTCGGCGAGACCGTGGTCATCGACTGGGGCCTGGCTCGGGTCAGGGGCCGGGACGACGTCCGCTCCGAGGAAATCAGACGCACCCTCGCAGCCCTCGACCTGGGCGACGGCTCGCAGCTCGCCCGCACCGCCTACGGCGCAACCCTGGGCACCCCGCTCTACATGCCGCCAGAGCAGGCGCGGGGCGAGCTCGAGGCGATCGACGAACGTTCCGACGTCTACTCCCTGGGAGCGGTGCTCTACGAGCTGCTGACCGGCAAGCCCCCGTTCGACGGCACAAGCCTGCGCGAGATCCTGGACCAGGTCCAGCACGTCCTGCCGCGGGCGGTTCGCGAGCTCGAGCCCGACACCCCGCCCGAGCTGGCGGCGATCTGCGAGCGGGCCATGGCCAAACGACCCGAGGAGCGCTACCAGTCGGCCAAGGAGCTGGCCGACGAGCTGCAGCGGTTTCTCTCCGGCGCGCTGGTCCAGGCTTACCGCTACCGGTTCTCCGAGCACTTGAAGCGTTTCGTGAAGCGCCACAAGGCCCTGGTGAGCACCGCAGCCGGGTTCACGATCGTGCTGGTCGCGGTCCTGGCCGGCTCGGCGGTCTGGAACCTGCGCGAGCGCCGCCGCGCCGAGCGCGAGGCCGAGACGGCGAAGCGGGTGTCGGAGTTCCTGCAGAGCATCTTCCAGGTCTCGGATCCGTCGGAGGCGCGGGGCAACGCCATCACCGCCCGCGAGCTCCTCGACCGCGGCGCCGAGCGGATCGAGCAGGAGCTCGCCGACCAGCCGTTGGTCCAGGCCAGGATGATGAACGTCATGGGCATGGTGTACATGGCGCTCGGGCTGTACCAGCAGGCCGCGCCTCTGCTCGAGGGGGCCCTTGGCCTGCGCCGCGAGCACCTCGCGGGCGACGACCCGGAGCTTGCCATCAGCCTCAACGACCTGGCCCTGCTGCTCCACGCCAGGGGCGACTTCGCGCCGGCCGAAGCGCTCCTCCGCGAGGCGCTGGCGATGCGGCGCCGGCTGCTCGGCGACCAGTCGCCCGAGGTGGCGGACGGCCTCAACAACCTCGCCGCGCTGCTCCAGGAAAAGGGCGACCTCGACGCCGCCGAGCCGCTCTATCGCGAGTCGCTCGCGATGCGGCGTCAGCTCCTCGGCGACAATCACCCGCTGGTGGCGTCCAGCCTCAACAACATCGCCTCGGTACTGGCAAACAAGGGGGAGCTCGACGCCGCCGAGCCGCTCTACCGCGAGGCGCTGGCCATGAACCGCACAATCTACGGCGGTGATCACCCCGAGGTCGCCACGAGCCTCAACAACCTGGCCGCGCTGCTCCTCGACAAGGGCGACCTCGACGCAGCCGAGCCGCTCTACCGCGAGGCGCTGGCCATGCGCCGGAGGCTGCTGGGCGGCGCACATCCCAAGGTCGCCGAGAGCCTCAACAACCTGGCCGCGGTGCTGGAGAGCAGGGGCGACCTCGACGCTGCCGAGGCGTTGTACCGCGAGGCGTTAGCGATCAACCGCGCCGTCTACGGTTCCGAGCACCCCGAGGTGGCCACCTGCCTCAACAACCTGGCCGGGCTGCTGCACGAAGAAGGCGAGCTGGACGCCGCCGAGCCGCTCTTCCGCGAGGCGCTGGGCATGTACCGTCGGCTCTTCGGCGCCGAACACCCCGACCTTGCCGCAGTCGTCAACAACCTCGCGCTGCTGCTGGCGGACAAACACGACTACCGCGGCGCGGAGGCCCTCCTGCGCGAGGCGGTCGCGATCAACCGCCGGCTCTTCGGCAACCAGCACCCAAACCTCGCCCGTAGCCTCGGCAGCCTGGGCCGGCTACACCTGGCCGAGGGCAATGTCGACGCCGCCGAGCCGCTGGTCCGTGAAGCCCTCGCCATCTTCGAGAAGACGCTCCCGCCGGACCACCCCCACCTGCTCAGCACCGTCCGGACCTACGCCACCGTGCTGCGCAAGCTGGGACGTGATGCCGAGGCGGAGGCGCTTGAGGCGCGGACGGCGGCGGCTCAGCCGACCGCCTCGGATGGGATGGACTGACGGCCGTGGGTCGGCCGGCCCGACGTAGGATCGGTCCATGACAGGACGCTTCAGGTCGTGGGCTGTGCCGGTGGCCCTTGTTCTCGCCTGCTGGACCGTCGCCGGAGGGCCGCCCGCCGGTGTCGTGGTCGAGCGGGTCGCGGCGGGCACGGCCGCAGCCAGGGCCGGCCTCGAGCCGGGCGACGTCCTCCTCGGCTGGCGCCAGGGTGACGCCGGCGGCGATCTCCGCTCGCCCTGCGACCTCGATCAGGTCGCGGTCGAGCACGCGCCGCGCGGCGAGGTGCTACTCGACGGCGAGCGGGGAGGCGTCCCCCGGGTCTTCGTCCTCGCGCCCGGCAAGTGGGGCCTCGCCGCGCGACCGCGCCTCGACGGCACCGCCGACCTCGAGCTCTCGGCGGCCCTGGGTCAGGGCGGGGGCGGCGAGGCCGAGGCCCTGGCCGGTCTGGCGCGGGCCGCCGCGCAGCGGGCGGTACGCGCCTGGCTGCTGGTCCGGGCCGCGGAGGCGGCCGGTCCCGAGGCCGGGGCCGGGCTGTGGGCCGAGGCCGCGGTCTCTGCCGACCAGGGCGCGCTGCCCTGGGTGCACGAGCGCCACGGTCAAGGCCGGGACCGAGCTCGTCGCCTTCGATCGCGAGAACGACTTCTACCTGGTCAAGACCCCGGACGGAACCCTGGGCTGGATCTACGACGACAACGTGATCGCGACCGGCGACTGAGCGGGCGGAGCAGGGCCGCGCCGGCAGGCTCCCCCGGCAAGGTGCGCAGCTCGAGGAAGGCCTCGGCCACCCGCCGGGGCCGCAGGCCAGCAACCCGGTGCCGAAAGTAGTCCTCGCCCCCCGCGTAGCCCCGCGCCCGCACCATGCGGTACACCACACTCGCCGCCAGCCGCGGGTAGCGCTCGAAGGTCTCACGGACGAACGCCTCGAAGCGGTCGACCATCGACCGCCGCCGGGCTTTCTCACGCGTCACGCCGTTACGAGCCAGGACCCGGCTCACCGCGCTGTGGTGCACCCCGAGATGGCGGGCGATGGTGCCCACCCGCCACCCCTCGACGGTGTACAGCCGCACGATCTCGACCCCGACGGAGGATGGGATAGTCACACTCACCTCCGCGCCGGCGAACGAAATCCGACCGAAGCGACCCCTTCTCGACCAGGACACCGCAGAAGGAGCACCGCGGGGTAGAGAACGAAGGCAAGCTCGGCACCACGGACGACGCAGACGACACACATGGGTCCACGGTGCGCGAGACCGCGCCCTGGGGTGAAGCCTGATGCGTCACACCTCGTGCGCCTGAGCGCCGCAGGCGGTACCGCTTCTGCCGCCGCGCGTGGTAAAGCCGTCCTCGCTCACTCCGCGGATACCGGCGCCCGGCAGCCTGGACCGACCGGCATCGCGCCTCCCTGCTGCGGCCGCGCGAGCAGTACCTCTGCCCCCGATCACAGCATGAGCACACGACCACCAACCAACCACAGCCGTCGCAGACCAGCAGCCTCCCGCCCCCATTACCCCGCCCCCGCCCATCGGGAAGCCCGCCACGTGCACGACAGGA
>Ga0316628_100004183_pt1 | contig 11270 bp, 9 predicted proteins | sample OWC_Aug_M2_C1_D5_FD_207648 | JGI IMG/M metagenome (GOLD analysis project Ga0316628, IMG submission 207648) | Wetland soil microbial communities from Old Woman Creek delta, Ohio, United States - OWC_Aug_M2_C1_D5_C | ecosystem: Environmental > Terrestrial > Soil > Wetlands | place: USA: Ohio... | reverse complement strand
GCGCTCAGCGCGGCCGACGAGGGCGTCGTGCGGGGCCTCGAGCCCCGCGCATCGATGGCGTTCGAGGAGAGGCTGGCCGCGGGCGCGCCCGCATGCATCGCACGCATCTACGTGGGGGAGGCAGAGCGGATTTGAAAGTCGTCGTGGTCGGCTCGGGCGCGGGCGGGGCGACGGCGGCGCGGGAGCTCGCGTCGCGCGGCGCCGAGGTCGTCGTGCTCGAGGCAGGCGCCCCCTTCAAGCCCTTCACGCGGCGCATCGGCTGGGCCGCGCCCCTGAGGCGCACGGGCGTGCTCGGCGGCGAGCGCACCATATCGATGCTCTTCCCGCCCATGGACGCGAGGAGGTCGAGCAAGGACCTCGTGCTCGTGCGCGGCGTTGCCACGGGCGGCTCGACGGCCATCTCGTGCGGCAACATCGTGCGCGCCGACGCGGGGCTGCGGGAGATCGGGCTGGACCTCTCGCCGGAGTTCGCCGAGCTAGAGCGCCAGGTCGGCGTCGCGCCCGTGCCGCGGGAGAGGTGGCGCCCCCTCACCGCGCGCATGTTCGACGAGGCCGAGCGGATGGGGATGCGGCCCGTGCCCACGCCCAAGGCGGTCGACCATGGGAGATGCGTCGCGTGCGGGCTTTGCGAGCTCGGGTGCGCGTCGGGGGCCAAGTGGGACGCCCGGCGGTTCCTGGAGGACGCGACCGCGAGGGGCGCCTCGCTCAGGACGGGCGCGCGCGTGCGCACCGTCGTGGTAGAGGGCGGCCGCGCGCGGGGGGTCATGGTCGACGGGCTGGGGCGCGTAGACGCGGACGCGGTCGTGCTCGCCGCGGGCGGCGTGGGCACCGCGCAGGTGCTCAAGGCCTCCGGGCTGCCCGCGCGCGACAACCTGTGGTGCGACATCGTCCTCACCCTGGGCGGCGTGTCGAGGGGCGCGCGTATGCTCGAGGAGCCGCCGATGGCCTGGTACGCGGCGCGCGACGGCTACATCATCTCGCCCTACATCGACGTGCTCTCCCACTGGTTCCACCCGCCCTGGCGCAACGTACCGGTCGACGACCGCGTGGGCGTCATGGTCAAGTACGCGGACGCGGAGGACGGCGAGGTCGGCGCCGACGGCACGGTGCGCAAGGCCGTCACCGCACGCGACCGAGAGCGGCTCTCGGCCGCGGCCGGAGAGGTGCGGGCGCTCATGGAATCCTCGGGCGTCGAGGGCCCCTTCATCGAGGGCGTGCTGAACGGCGGCCACCTGGGCGGGACGGTGCCCCTCGCGAGGAGGGACGTGCCGTCGATGAGGCCCGCGGGGCTGCCGGAGGGCCTGTGGGTCGCGGACCTGTCGTTGGCGCCGCGGTCGCAGGGCATGCCGACATCTCTGCTCGCGGCCGCGCTCGCGCTTCGCGTCGCGCGGCGCCTGCACGAGGACCTCGGCCGCGCCTGAGACCACGCGGTGCGCTCCCACATCCCGACATCCGATATGGGTGGTGGCCAGTATCCTGCAGCCGCCGTGCCATGGCATGTTCCTCTCACCGCGTGAGAGCCGTGCGAAAGGTTACAAATATCGCACGTCCCCTAGTGGCCTGGAGGGCGGACCAGCCATGCTGTCTAAGGGTCATGGAGTGCTCGGCGCGCGCAAGATGGGGGCCTTGGCACTGCTCATGCTCGTCCTGGGCCCGATAGCGATCGGGATGCTCGGGGGCGCGTACCTCAACCACCCGCCGTGCCGCACGGGCGCGCCGGGCGAGGGCACGTGCCAGAACTGCCACGGGACCTACTCGCTCAACTACGGCGAGGGGTGCATCATGGTCATGGGCATCCCCGAGACGTACGAGCCCTCCTGCACCTACACGCTCAACGCCAGCGTCTACTCGCCCGGCATGGATCGGTGGTGCTTCGAGATCACCATCAAGCCGGTCGTCCCCAACCACCCCATCGGCTCATTCTCCCTGTGCGACTCTCGCGGGACGTGCATCAGCGAGGACCAGAGGTACATCATGTCCTCGCGCTACGGCTGCGGAAACGCCATCAACGGGACCCGGTGCTGGGAGTTCAAGTGGACCGCGCCGTCGCGGGCCGACAGCGACCTGACCTTCTACGGCGTGGGCATGGGCGAGGACGGCGGCGGCACGGGCGGCGACTGCGTCTACACGTGCATGATGGCGACGCTCGCGCCGCCCCGCGTGCCGGACCGGCCCGCTGGCCTCCTCGCCGAGCCCGGCGACGGGTGCGCCAAGCTCACTTGGTGGATGCCGGAGTGGTGCCCCGAGGGCTGGACATACTCCTCCTACCGCATCTACTGGAGCGACCAGTCCACCGGCGGGTCGCGCTTGCTCACCGAGGTGGACGGCACTACCTACGAGCACATGGGCCTCACGAACGGCCGCGCCTACCGATACCAGGTGGCTGGCGTCAACCGCATGGGCGAGGGACAGCTAAGCGAGATGGTCACGTGCACCCCCGCGAGCGTGGCCATGCCCCCTCGCGCCCTGGACGCCGACGTCAGCACGGGCGGTTCGGTGCAGCTCTACTGGCAGGACCCGACATCCTGGGGCGCGGGTTCGGGCCGGTTCTACACGGTGCTGCGCGGCGAGCACCCCTGGGAGATGTCGGTCGTGGCCCAGGAACTCACGTCCCCCTCGTGGGTGGACACGACGCTGCCGCGCCACAACCTGACCTACCACTACATGGTGCGGGGCAGGACCTCGTCCGGCGACGGCCAGGTGGCGACGGTCTGCCTCGTCGTCCCGCCCGCGGCCCCCGCGGCGCCAGTGTGCGTCGAGGCCACCGCGATGTCGGGCCGCGTCGAGGTCACCTGGCAGGCGCCCGCCGACGACGGCGGCGACGCGGTTCGGTGCTACAACCTCTACCGCACCGTCGCGGGAGGCACGCCGCAGCTCCTGGCGGAGCGCATGTCCGTCACGTGCTACAACGACACCTCCTGCCTCTACGGCACGGCCTACTCGTACACCGTCACGGCGGCCAACGCGGCCGGCGAGGGCGCGATGAGCACGGCCGTCGAGGCGCAGATGGCCCTGCCAGCCACCGAGCTCGACACCGTCGACCTGGACATCGGGGACATCCCGTTACCAGCAGTGGGAGCCATGGCGGCGGTTATAATAATAGGCGCGGTGATGGTCGGGCGCCTCGCCCTCAGGTCGCGCAGCGACGAGTGACGGGGCCCAAGGCGGTGTGCGAGTGAGGGGCGGCTTGACGCTCGCGGCAGCGGCTGTGCTTTTCGCGATCGCTGCGGTCGCGCTCGTCCTGGCCTCGGACACCGTCGACGCCCACGCGCCCGAGGGGCTCACGCTCGTCTTCGACGACCGTACCGACGTGCTGACGGTGAGCGTGCGCCACAACGTCAAGGACCGCACGACCCACTACGTGAGCTCAGTAGAGGTGTGGCTCAACGGCGGCGAGGCCTACGAGCGCCCGTACACCTCGCAGAGCGCGGGCACGTTCACCCTCCGCGTGCGGCTCGACGCCCAGGATGGCGATGCGGTCATGGTCAAGGCGTACTGCGTCCTCGGGGGGGTGAAGGAGGAGGCATTCACCGTCGCCCCTGGCATCAACGAGGCCGGGACGAACGCCGGGCGGGTCGGCAACGTGGTCATGACACACGCGGCCATCCAGGTGGTCGCGCTCGTCCTCGCGGTACTGGCGATGCCAGGCGGCCTCGGGTTCCTCAGGGCGTTCAGGACCGGGACGGCGCCGAAGGGGCGGCGCAAGCTGCACGCGCGCATCGGCATGGCCGCCGTGGCGCTGTGGGTCGTCGGCGCGCTCGGCGGGGCCTACATCGTGTACATGACGAGCGGCATGTTCCTGGCGAGCCCGCACGGCTGGCTCGCCATCGGCACGGTCGCACTCGCGGCCATCGCGGTCGCCGCGTCCTCCCCGAGGTTCAAATCCGCGGGCTACGGCGCGCGCATCACCACGCACGCCGCCCTCGGCGTGCTCACGGCCCTCGTCGCGGCCGGCACCATCCTGCTGGGGCTGATGGCGTTCGGCGTGCTGGCCCTCTGAGGGCGCGCGGGGCAAACGCAATTATCCCCGTCCTCGGTACGGCAACCTATGCAAGGCGACGCGCCCTTCGAGGCACGGACGGTGGCCGCGGAGGCCACCCCCCCGCCCGAAGGGGCAGAGGGGAGGGCGGCGATGAGGTCCGCCCTGTTCGTGACGACGCTCGCCTCGTTCCTCACGCCCTTCATGAGCTCTTCGGTCAACATAGCGCTGCCCCAGATAAGCGACGACCTCGACGTGGACGCCGTGCTGCTGGTTTGGGTGGGGACCGCCTTCCTGCTGGCGGTCGCCATGTTCCTGGTCCCGTTCGGGCGGGCCGCGGACATCTACGGGCGCAAGCGCGTCTACCTATGGGGCATGGGGGTATGGACGGTGTTCTCGCTGCTGTGCGGGCTGTCCACCTCGGGCGAGATGCTGGTCGCGATGAGGTTCCTGCAGGGCATCGGGGGCGCGATGATCTTCGGGACCTCGGTGGCCATCCTCACGTCCGTGTTCCCCGCGAGCGAGCGCGGCCGCGTCATCGGCATCAACGTGGGCGCGGTCTACCTGGGCCTCTCGGTGGGGCCCACGGTGGGCGGGCTGATGACGGACTCCTTCGGCTGGAGGAGCGTGTTCCTGCTCATCGTCCCCCTCGGCATCGCCGTCGTGGCCGTGGCCCTCGCCAAGCTCAGGGGCGAGTGGGCGGGCGCGCGCGGCGAGCCGTACGATGCCCCGGGCGCGGCCATCTACGTGGTCATGGTCCTGCTCACGATGGGGGGGTTCGCGCTCCTGCCGTCGCGCGGGGGCGTCGCGATGCTCGCGGCCGGGCTGCTGGTGCTCGCCGCGTTCCTCGCGTGGGAGCGCCGCACGCGGTTCCCCGTGTTCGACATCGGCCTGTTCCGCGGCAACCGCGTGTTCGCGTTCTCGAACCTGGCCGCGCTCATCTCGTACGCGGCCACGTTCTCCGTCGTCTTCTTCATGAGCATCTACCTCCAGGACGTCAAGGAGCTCGACGCGAAGCGTGCGGGGCTCGTGATGCTCTCGCAGCCCATCGTGCAGGCCGCGCTCTCGCCCGCGGCGGGCAAGCTGTCGGACCGCATCGAGCCGCGCGTGGTCGCGTCGGTGGGCATGGCGATGCAGTTCGCGGGGCTGCTGCTGATGGTGATGCTCGACGAGGGCACGGCCATCTGGCTGGTCGTCGCGGGGCTCGCGATGCTCGGCGTGGGCTTCGCCCTCTTCTCGTCGCCGAACACCAATGCGGTCATGAGCGCGGTCGCGATGGGCAGGTACGGCGTGGCCTCGAGCATGGTCGCGACCATGCGCGCCATCGGGCAGGTCACCTCGATGGGCTTCGCGGCGATGCTCGTGGGCATCTACGTGGGCGCGAACAAGGTCTCGGACGGTCACGAGGCCGAGTTCATGGACGCGGCGCACGTGGCCTTCATGGTCTTCTCCGTCCTGTGCCTCGTGGGGGTGCTCGCGTCGCTCGTGAGGGGCAACCTCAGGGACAAGGGCACGACTCCAGCATGATGAGTGGCGCTGTCCCTTTGGCGCGCGCCAAGGCTCAGGCCCGATTCTCCGGTTGTGGCCCGCCGCCGGCATCAGGGGACGGGAGCACGGGGGGGCCGCCTGCCGACGGCTGCGAGAACGGGTTGGCATTGATCGCGCTGCACCGTCTGCACTGCACGTACGTGTCCTCCTTGGCCATGAGGAGCAATGCCCCGCACATCCTGCAATGGATGTTGGCCGCGTAGGGGGCCACGAGCGTCGCCATGACGTCGCGGTGGAGGATGAAAGCGCTCATGGGGATGGCGACCGCGGAAAGGAGGAGCAGGGGCATGCCCAGCAGCAGGGAGGGCACGAGCGCGTCGCCGAGCGATGCGAACATGAAAATCCAAACCACGGCCGGGAGGATGACGAGGACATAGAGCGCCCGCCGGCCCGTGTTCCCACTGGCGCGGTCCCTGAGGGACCACGCCAGCATCATCACCGGCGCTGTGAGCAGCACCATGATGGGGCCGAACAGGACGCCGCACATCTCGGCCTCGTACGGGACCGAGAGCTCACCGTAGTCGATGTACTCGCCGAGCATCACGAAAGACGGTATCGAGAGCAGCCCGAGGAGGACGCCGTCGAGGACGGACAGCCCAAGCATCGAGGACGCCCTCGACCTCACGCTCAGAGTGCCACCCCCACGACCAGCAGTATGCATGCGGCCGGGTACGTCGCCAGGGGGACTATGGGCAGCACCCGTCCGTAGAGGTCGCGGGTCGGGATGGGCCAGATGAGGAGGTAGACGAGCACGGCGCCGGGGACCGAGAGGAGGATGGCCGCGCCGAGCATGAGCCACATCCGCGGGTCGCGCACGGTCCTGCCCCCGAGCCCCCAGTGCCACCTGGCGAGGGCGGCCACCACGAACCAGACGAGGATGGCGAGGAGCGCCACCAGGAGCCCGGCGAACGCGCCCGCGTAGTCGCTGAGGAAGGCCGCGCGCGCCGCCTCGGCACGGCGGTCCTCGGAGCCGGACCGGACCGTGGACTCGAGGTCGAAGTCCGGGTTGGCCTGCGACATCTGGAAGAGGTAGAGGTGGCCACCGGCGAGGAAGGCGTCACGGGAGCCGGCGATGTCCAGGTCCTTGCCCTCTGGCACGCGGAACAGCACGTCTATGTCCCCGACCGGGTTTGGCCATCCCACGCTCGTGCCGAGGGGGAAGAACACCTTGCCAGAGTCCAGGGGCAGCTCGATGGTGAGCGCCTCGCCCGCAAAGTCGGTCGAGCCGAACAGCGCGTCGATGAGCTCGTCGGCGATGTCCTGCAGCGAGCTCTTCTTGATCCACCAGTTGTCTTGGGATTGGCCGTAGGTGAGCCGGAACTCTTCCTCGAGGTCGTCGTAGCCGATGTGGTACTTGAGGTCCTCGACCTCGGCGCCCGTCCTGACAGGGTCCTCGCGCAGCTCGTCCGCTATCCCGGCCGTGGTGTTGGGCACCCACCGCTGCAGCATGGCGAAGTCCTCGGCGTCGATGGGCGGCCTCGACGCGCCCTCGACGACGGCGAGGTAGTGCGTGCTGTAGCGCTCGAGGTCGCCCTGGGCGGGCAGGACGAGGCCCTTCTCGAGCAAATAGTCCGCCAGCCGCGGGCCGGCGTCCACGCCGAACACGTCGACGGAGAAGCCGTCGAACTCGTAGTGCTGCACGGGCTCGTTGTCACCCCATCTGACCCCCTCGCCCCCAGCCCCCAACGAATCTTTGCCCTCGCTGTCCTCGCTGACGAGGTGCAGGTTCTCCCTGATGTACTCGCCAGGCAGGGTGAGGAACATCGAGCCGAAGAGGCCCTGCAGCGATTCCGAGGTCTCGTCGCGCATGTCGGACCAGGCCTCGTCAGGGTCCTGGCGGACCACCTCGTCCTCGGCGCGGTCGAGCAGCTGCTCCTGTCTGAACTCCGACTCCTTCACGGGCCTGCCCGTCACCAGTGCGGGCAGCGTGCGCAGCGGGACCATCATCGTGAGGTTGTCGCCCGGGTCGAGCGAGTACACCGACAGGAACAGCGTGATGCGCTCGTGGGTGCCGTTCACGAGGTCGACGCGCGCGAGCTGGCGGCTCTCGTACAGCGAGCCGAACACCTTCTCGGCCTCATCCTGGCCGAGCGTGATGGACGGCATCCCGTCCGCGGCCACGGGCATCGCCGGGGCGGCGAGGAGCATCACGATGAGCAGCGCCAGGACAGGCCGGGCAGCTCCTCGACGGATGCGCTCTTCTCCCCCTGCGCTCAAGGTTCGTGGCGGATGGACCATCCCATGACCCCCGATATGCTTGTGCATCGCCGGCCGAGCGTTCGGGCGGCGGGCCAAGCTTGCATGGCCAGTTGGGGAGGCGCCGCAATAAACCTTTTGGTAAGCGATGGCACCGTCCGAACGGCGTGCCATGCGAGGGATCAGAAATCCACGGTCTCGTAGACCCTCACGTGCAGCTCGACGGTCACCGTCCCGGTCGGCGCGGCGTCGGTTGCGAGCAGGGGGTTGTCGGTGTTGTCAACGACCAGGACGTAGGATCGGTCCGTGTCGGGGAGCGTCAGGTTGGTCATCACCGCGGACACGTTCTCGAACCTGCGCACGGCCGAGAAGGCGTTTGTGCTCTGGTTGCCGTAGACGAGCTCGTACTGGTCCTCGTCCATGAGGTAGACGTCGAACCGCCGCCCGTCGGTGGAGTTGATGTCGACCTCGATGCGCCTTGAGACGAACCCCGCGCCGAGGTCGAGGCGGAAGTGGCCACCCACGCCGACGACGACCTCCTCGTCGTAGCTCTGCACGAGGTCCTCGCCGCCGCCCGTGAGCCCTCCGAGGAGGAAGGCGATGATGGCGAACGCGATGAGGCCCACGATGAGCAGGAGGATGATGGCGGTGAGGAGGGGTACCCCGAGAAAGGTCTTGCCCTGGGGCTGCGGAGGGGGCGGAGGGGGGTACTGATAGGGCCACGGCGCGCCCGGGGGCATCTGGTGCCGGGGCATCGCGGATGGTCCTGGTGCGGCCGTGGTCATGGTCTGCCCACGGGGGATATCCCCTGGGCGGGCCTAATATACCTTGCCATGGCCCGCGCCCTTATGCCAGCAAGGCCAAATATCAGCCCTCCGTACACCTCGTGCGATGACAGACGGTGTCGAGGTCGGGAGCGCCTCCGGGGGACTCGTGCGACCCCTGGCCCTGGCCATCGTCGTCATTGGCGCGTTCATGGTCGTCGAGCTCGTGGGCGGCTGGCTCTCGGGGAGCCTGGCCCTCATGAGCGACGCGCTGCACATGCTCACTGACACGCTGGCGCTCGCCCTCAGCCTGTGGGCCGTCGGGGTCGCGCTCCGCCCTCCCACGCGGGAGAGGACCTTCGGCTACCACCGTGCCGAGATACTCGCGGCGCTCCTCAACGGCTCGACGCTCATCGTCATCTCCGTGCTCATCTTCTACGAGGCGGCGCGGCGGCTCCTCGACCCGCCCGAGGTCGAGGTGCCCCTCATGCTCGCGGTCGCCGTGGCGGGGCTCGCCGCCAATGCCGTGGCCGCGTGGCTGCTGCACGACCGCACCTCGCACAACCTCAACGTCCGCGGCGCCTACCTGCACGTCGTGGGCGACCTGCTCTCCTCCATCGGCGTCATCGTGGGCGCGGTGCTGATGCTCGCGCTCGGGTGGTGGGCCGCGGACGTTGTCATCTCCATCGCCATCGGCGTCATCATCCTCGCGGGGGCCTGGAAGCTGGTAAGCCAGTCGACGTCCGTCCTGCTCGAGTCGGTCCCGCCGCACCTCACCATCGAGGAGGTCCAGAGGGCATTGAGGGAGGTCGAGGGCGTGGTGGACGTGCACGACCTGCACGTGTGGACGCTCTCCTCTGGCCTGCACGCGATGAGCGCGCACGTCGAGGTCGACGACGGGATGGTCAGCGGCTTCGGTCGGCTCCTGGCGGAGTGCGAGCGCATGCTCAAGGAGCGGTTCTCCATCTCGCATACGACAATCCAGGTCGAGTGCGGCGCATGCGAGATGGACGGATGTCCCCTCGGCAGGCACGGATGAGGTGGGCTGTGCCCCCGGTCAGGGGCGTGGTCCGATGAAGGTCCGGAATGGGAAAGGGGCACATCACATTGAGAGGTGCTCCCGCCGGGATTCGAACCCGGGTCCCTGGCTCGAAAGGCCAGGATGATTGGCCGGCCTACACTACGGGAGCGTTGGCCTCTTGAATAATGCGCTGCGAGATATACCTTTCCCACCGAGCCTGGAGGGACCGTGGTGTTGGCACCCGGGCAACATCGCCATGCATGCCCACGGCCCGTCCGACGCTCACATCACCGCGAGGAACGCCCAGTAGACCAGCACGTTAACGAGCGTGAGCGGCACCCCCACCTTTGCGAACTCCGCGAAGGACAGGGTCTCCCCGCCCTTGCGCTCGGCGTTCTGGATGATGATGACGTTGCTCGCGGCGCCCAGGATGGTCAGGTTGCCCGCGATGGTGCCTCCCGCCGCGAGCGCTACCATCTCGGATCGCCCCGCGCCCGCCGCGAGCAGCATCGGGATGTAGAGCGCTACCATGGGCACGTTCGAGATGAGCTGGCTCAGGGCGACGCTCACCAGCAGGATGAGCCCCAGCGACGTGATGTCGACCCCGTCCCCCTCGATGAAGCCCTGGAAGAAGCCCGAGTTCCAGACCGCCTGCATGAGCACGAACATGGACGCGAAGAACACGAGCGTCGCCCAGTCCACGCCCTTGACGACCCGGACGCGCTTGGGGCTCAGCAGCAGGATGGGCGCGGCGCCCGCGAGCGCGATGTAGGTCAGGCGCAGGTCGTAAGTGTCCTGCCATCCGAGGAGGACGATTGCGACCTTGACGGCGATCATCGCTAGGATGATGGCGAGCGAGGCCTTCACGAGCGTCGCGAGCCAGGGGTCCTTGATGGGCTCCGGCGGATGGGCCTCGATTGTCCTATCGAAGGCGTCTTTGAAGAACAGCCGCAGGAGGACGTAGGCGAGCAGGAGGTTGATGAGCGTGGGCAGGAAAAGGTAGGCGAGGAACGTGACGAACGGGTTGGTCAGGATGCCGTGGGATTCGCCCTCGACCGCGATGAGCAGGTTCTGCGGATTGCCGATGGGGCTCATGACCGAGCCGATGGTGACCGCGAAGGCGAGCGCGAGCAGCAGCATCTTGGGCGGGAGCGAGTGCCGCTTCGCGAGCAGGAGGACCATGGGCGTCCCGATGATGGCGAGAGTGTCGTTCATCAGCAGTGCCGAGGCGAGCCCGATGCCCAGGATGAGGAGCAGCACGAGCCTCCCCGATGTGCGGGCCGACCCTAGCATCCGGTGCGAGAGGTGCTCCAGGTATCCGGACTCCTCCAGCGCCTCGCCCACGACGAACATTCCGAAGAGGAACACCATCACGTCGACGTTGATGGCCCCGAGCGCGTCCGCGGGCGACAGTTGCATCGTCACCAGGACGGCGACCGCGCCGATGAGCATCGCCTGCCAGATGTGGATGCGGACGTTGCCGACCCGGCGCACTACGATGAGCGCGAAGACCACGAGGAGGATGACAATCGAGACCGGGGGCCACATCTGCTCTCACGGCGGGCGCGGGCCGCCGGGGCCGGTAACGCCCTCCGCCCCAAAAACCCTTCCAATCCGGACCTAGCCAGGTGGTCGCGGCGATGGCGAAGCTTTATTAGCCGACCCCATCATATACGCGTCGGGATGCACATGAGAGGCACAATCGCCACCCTCCTAGTGCTAGCCATGCTGCTGGCCGCCGCCCTCACGGGGTGCCTGGCCA
>Ga0316628_100004182_pt1 | contig 11271 bp, 10 predicted proteins | sample OWC_Aug_M2_C1_D5_FD_207648 | JGI IMG/M metagenome (GOLD analysis project Ga0316628, IMG submission 207648) | Wetland soil microbial communities from Old Woman Creek delta, Ohio, United States - OWC_Aug_M2_C1_D5_C | ecosystem: Environmental > Terrestrial > Soil > Wetlands | place: USA: Ohio... | reverse complement strand
GCACCCGACGCAAACACAAGCCCGAGAACAAAACACAGCGCTAACGCAATCACCAGCATTCTCTTCATCGATCTACCTCCAGGGAGAGTTATGGCATTAAAATTCCTCGCACCAAGGTGCCGGGAATTTAGAAACTCAGGGAACGGGTTTATCTGTTATTATGCTCGCTTACCCCGCAGCAAGCTGCGGGGACCGGGGGCGCATCCCGTCAGGGTGCGCAATCATGTTTAGTTCTTATCATTACCGGGAAGCCCCACTGTGAGGAATCAGGCTTCAATGCGCGTGCAATCGTTTTCAATCCGGGAGCGTTCCATCAATGTGACACAACAATGGATTAGCACAATCCGTGCCACATAGTGGAACTCGGCGGCGGTGCCCTCAAATCTCGCCGGACCTGCATGAAATAAGGTTTTGCAGCCTCTTTTCAAATGGTGTATGGTTCCACCGTCCGCAGCCAATCGCTGCATGCGGGAGAAGATCGAAGGGAGAGAGTTTTATGGCAGAAGACATCCGGTGGGTAAAGACACACTGCGCGCGCATGGACCACGGGGGCTGCACGCTCCTGGTGGGGGTTCAGGACAACAGGATCGTCAAGATCAAGGGTGATCCGACGGGTTTTCTCAGCAAGGGCTACACCTGCATCAAGGGACTCGCCTCGGCGGACAAGCTCAACCACCCGGACAGGCTTCGCTACCCGCTGAAGCGCGTGGGCGGCCGCGGCGAAGGCAAATGGAAACGGATCTCCTGGGATGAGGCCCTGAAGACGGTGGCCGAGGGTCTGCTGAAGGTGAAGGAACAGTACGGTGCCAAGGGCGTCGCCTTCGGCGTGGGCATGCCCAAGGGGCTCGACCACTTTATCCAGATCCGACTGGCCAATCTGTTCGGATCTCCCAACATCATCGCCTCGCAGGACGTCTGCCACGCACCCCGGGAAATCACGGGCGTGCACACCTGCGGATTCTACCCCGTGGCAGACCTGCATTACCAAAGCAAGCTCGTCGTTCTCTGGGGGAGCAACATCACCTCCACCAATGAGGAAGGCGAGATCTGCAGCATGCTGATGAAGCAGTTCAAGGACGGCACAGAGATTATCGTCATTGACCCGCGGCGGATCGACCTCGCCAAGAAGGCCAAACACTGGCTCCAGCTGCGGCCGGGCACGGACTCGGCGCTCGCCCTGGGCTTCCTTAACGTCATCATCGAGGAAGGCCTCTATGACAAAGTGTTCGTCGAGAAGTGGGCCCACGGCTTCGACGAGCTTGCCGCCCATGTAAAATCCTATACCCCCGAGAAGGTCTCCGAGATCACCTGGGTGCCGGCCGATACCATCCGCCAGGCCGCCCGGGCCTACGCTGCAGCCAAGCCCGCCGCGATCCAGTGGGGAAACCCCATCGAGCACAACACGCAGACCTTCGAGACGACGCGGGCCCTGATCTGCCTCATGGCGATCACGGGCAACCTCGATATCCCCGGTGGAAACGTCGACCCCCGGGACCCCAAGATGCTGGGCCTGGCGCCCCTGGTCAGGGCCGATCTCATCCCCGAAAAGCGCAAGGAGATGATCGGAAACTCCCACGGCATCATCCCGCGCCTCATGACGAACGCGCCGGCCTTTTTCCGCAAGGCGATCCTCGAGGACATCCCCTACCCCATACGCGGCGCCTACATGATGTGCTGCAACCCGATGCTCTCCTATGCCGACAGCCGGCTGACCTACAAGGCCTTCATGAAGCTCGACTTCCTCGCCGTCGCCGAGATCTTCATGACGCCCACCGCGGCCATGGCCGACGTGGTGTTGCCTGCCGCAACGCAGTTCGAGTTCAACGACATCGGCCACATCGGGATCGGCCACGGCTACATCCTGGCCCGGCCCAAGGTGGTCGAGCCGCCCGATGAGTGCTGGCCCGACATCAAGATCATGAACGAGCTGGGCAAGCTCATGACGCCGAAGGAGCTCTGGAAAGAGAACTTCGACGAGTTCGCCGAGGATGTGGTGAAGCCCGCAGGCCTCACTTATGCCCAGTTCTGCGAGAAGGGCCACCTGAAGGGGCCCGAGCGGTTCAAGAAATACGAGGAGAAGGGCTTCTCAACACCGACGACCAAGGTCGAGCTGCGCCTCAGCACTGCCGAGAAGTTCAAGCTATCGCCGCTTCCCGTTTACAAGGGCCTGCCCGAGGCGGAGGACGCGGCATACCCACTCGTCCTCACGAGCGCCAAGAGCCGCTACTTCCTTCATTCTTCGTACCGTTGGATCGAAAAGCTGCGGAAGCTCAACCCCGACCCGAGGCTGGAGATCCATCCGGAGACGGCCCGGAAGTTCGGCATCGCCGAGGGCGACAAGGTCCTCATCGAGACCCCCTACGGGAAGATCACCCAGGTGGCCTATTTCACCGACGCGCTCGATCCCCGCGTTCTTTGCGCCGCCCACGGCTGGTGGTTCCCCGAGGGCTCGCCGGAGACCCAGTACGACTGGCAGACGTCGAACTTCAACATGCTTACGTCGGTCGTCAAACTGGGAAAAGAATACGGGACGCCCAATCTGAAAGGACTTCCTTGCAAAGTCAGCAGGGCGGGATAAAATTGCAAAGTGTCGAGACAGAGAGGCCCGGCGATGCCGGGCCTCTTTTTTATTTCATCGATTACGAAGAGTGGAAAGGTTAACGCGGCAGGCCGTCATGTGCCTTGGCCAAGGGAACGAGATCCGCAAACACCGCGGACAGAGGCCGGAGAGGCGTCGTGCTCCCGTCTTCCTTGACCCCCGTCGCCATGGTCACTCCTGCAGCCTGGTAGCCGAGCAGATAAAGGTTAAGCGCCGGGACCTCGATCAGAAAGATGGATGCGAGAGGGACGCCGGCACCGGAGGCGACGCTAGCCCTTGCCGCAGAGAGCATGCGGATCATCTTGGGGCTCCCGAACGAAACCGCCTTCCAGCTTCCCTGAACCTCGCTCATCATGATGGACGAGCGCGGCTGCGCATCGACGAGGATGGGATAGAGGGTGTGCTTCGTGTTCACGACCAGGGGTTCGGGCGCCATCCCGCTTTGATAGCCCTGCAGCCGATCGAGAGGCACCATGAAGACCTGCATCGGGACCCCAGGGGTCATCCGGTCCATCTCGGCCATGGATTCGAAACCCATCTCCTTATAGTTCTGTCTTTCCGTCACAAGGGCCTTGAAGGCCGCCAACGACTCGGAAGCGCCGCGCTCGAGCTGTCCCGGAGGAGGCTGGGCGATCGCCGTCGCGGTCAACAGCAACACGGCAAATATCACGGTAAGCAATCTTCTCATGGCCTCTACCTCCTTGTGACATCGTAGTAGTCGTCCCAGTGAGTGTGGTGCCCCGGGCTCTCGACATAGTAGTCGTAGGTAATGATCCGTTCATCCCCCACGCAGGGAGACCAGGGGTCGAGCATCACGACGAACCTTCCGAGCGCAAGCTCCACGTAGCCCTTGACAACCATCATGTGGCCGCCACCCCCGGGCCAGTGCCAGGAAAAGGCAAAGGGTTTGCTCTTGCAATAGGAGGCATCGGAAAGCTGTTCCTTGAGATCGCCCCAGCTGAGCGGTGCATTCGATGTCCTGTTAAACGTGAACCCGTACTTGTCAAACTCCGGCCAACCGCCACAAACGCACTTGCAGGGATTTGGCCAGGCCGGTGCGGGTTCCGTGGGAGGCGGGCAGAGGTCGATGTTGCAACAATCCGTCCTGCCGAAGCGGTTGTTGGCTTGGTCGCACTGGGCCACATTGTTTCCCAGGTAATGCATCACCATCTGACCGCTTGCCGCCCAGCACCACATGCCTGTCTCCTGGGGGTGGAGCGCGACGGGCAGGCTGGTGACAGGCCCGGGCAAGCAGCAGCCGCCCATTATCGTCGCGGCAGTCAACGCCAGCAAGACAATCATTGTCCTTCGCATAACATTCTCCTTTCCGGTGGTTCGATGTGGATCAGGGAGTGAACCGGGAAACGCGGTCTGCGGTCTGATGAATCATCCTGGCGGCAGTGGAAACGAGAGGAAAACCGATTAACGTAATGGTGACCCGGAAATATAAGTACCGCGGGACAGTCTGGCGGAAACAGCCCTGGAGCGGCCAAGGCAGCTAAAAATGTAACGTATTATACCGATGCAACAACGGGAATGTCAATACCGGTCCTCGCCCCGGTCGGGGCGGGCCGCTACATCAACCCATATCTTTTCAGCTTCAGGTGCAGAGTCCGGCGGGTGATGCCGAGGCGGCGCGCCGCCTCGCTCTTGTTGCCGCCTGCCTCCTCGAGGGTCTTGAGAATCGTGGCCTTCTCCACGGATTCGAGGGAGGTATCAGCCGCCGCCTCTGCTTCAACGGCCTGTCCGCCCGGTGCCTTCTGAATCTCCATCTCGAGCACGGGCGCCACGTCTTCCTCGTCAAGAATATCCGCACGGGTCAGTACGACACCCCGCTCTACCGTGTTCATCAACTCGCGGACGTTTCCCGGCCAGGGATAACGAAGCAGGCGGTCCATGGCCCGCGGAGTGAATCCCTTGAGCGCCTTGCGGTTCCTCTCCGCAAAGATTTTCAGGAAGTGCTGGGCCAGAAGCGGAATGTCCTCCTTTCGTTCCCTCAGGGCGGGCACGCGCAGGTTCACCACATTGAGACGGTAAAAGAGATCCTCGCGGAATCGCCCTTCGGTGACAGCTCTGAGCAGGTCCCGGTTCGTTGCGGCAATGACGCGCACGTCGACCCGGATGAGCTCCTCGCCGCCCACGCGAGTGAACTCCCTCTCCTGCAGGACCCTCAGGAGCTTCACCTGCATGCCCAGCGACATCTCGCTCACCTCGTCGAGGAAGATCGTCCCCCCGTCGGCCTGCCGGAACTTTCCCTCCTTGCGCCGGTCCGCGCCGGTGAAGGAGCCTTTCTCATGGCCGAAAAGCTCCGACTCGAGGAGGGTCTCCGTGATGGCGGCGCAGTTGATGCGGATGAAGGGCCCTGACTTGCGGGGGCTGTTGAAGTGGATGGCTCCCGCGATCATTTCTTTCCCGGTACCCGACTCGCCCGTGACCAGGGCCGTCGCCTCGGAGGGAGCTACCTGGGCCACAAGATCCAGGAGCCTCGTCATGGCATCGCTGCTGCCGATGAGGTTTCCGCGATCGAAGCGGACACCCAGGCTTTCCCGGAGCATGCGGTTCTCCTCCCGCAGGTGCGTGTGCTCCAGGGCCCGTTCCAGGGCGAGCCGCAGCTCATCGAAGTCGAGGGGTTTTGTCAGGTAGTCGTAGGCCCCTTTCTTGAGAGCCTCGACGGCTGTCTCCACGGAGGCATAGGCCGTCATCAGGATCACAGGGAGGGCGGGGTTGTAACGGCGGATCTCCTCCAGGGCCTCGAGCCCGGAGACGTGGACCATGCGGATATCCATGAGGACAAGATCGAAAGGATCGCGTCGCACGGCCTCTAAGGCCGCTGCTCCGTCGTCAGCCTCGCGGACCTCGTAGCCCCAGCCGGCAATCAGCGTCTTCAGCATGGTTCGGTGAGCGAAGTCGTCGTCAACGACGAGAAGGGTGTTTTTTGCATTCATGTCCAATATCCTGCCTTCGCATGATCAATCAGGGACGGTTTTGCCGTCGATGGGAAAGAGGATCGTAAAAGTCGTTCCTCTCCCCGGCTCGCTCTCCAGGCGGATCTCACCGCCGTGGGCCTCGACGATCCGGTGCACGATGGCAAGGCCCAGCCCTGTTCCCGAAGATTTTGTCGTGAAATAGGGGTCGAAGACCCTCCCGAGATCTTCCTTGCGGATGCCCGTACCGGTGTCGGAAACGGAAACGCGCAGGGTCCGCCCGTCCTGCCTGGCGACGCCCACCGACAGGATGCCTTCCCTGTCCATGGCGGCCATCGCATTCAGAAATAAATTCAGAAAGACCTGGGTCATCCGATCGGGATCGGCGTCGATGGCCGGGAGACCGGGCGGCAGATCGGCATTCACCGTGATCCCCCGATCCCGTGCCTGTCCCTCGACCGTGCCCAGCGTGCTGCGCACAAGGCCGGCAAGATCGGCCTTTGTCCTCTTCAATGCCATCGGCCGTGAAAATTCAAGCAGTTCGGAAATGACCCGGTTGAGGCGGTCCACCTCCTGGATCATGATGTCGGCTATCTTCACATCGTCGGGCACTCCACCGTAACGCTGGCGGAAATAGGTGGCGAACCCCTTGAGCGAACTGAGCGGGTTGCGGATCTCGTGGGCCACTCCCGCCGCGAGGCTCCCGACGGCGGCGAGCCGCTGGCTGCGCTCCACCTCACTGCGCAGATGCTGCAGCTCCGAGAGATCCCTGACGAGTGCGATGCGGCCGATCAGCGCTCCTTCGTCATCCCTCAGGACGGCGGCAATTACTTCCAGGGGAACCGTGCGGCCTTCCCCGACTGCGCAGACGAGCTCCTTCTCGACAATGGGCCGCTCCTTCCCCAGCTCCCGCAGCATATCCATGCATGGGGGGGGAAGAATCTCCGACGAGGGCTTTCCGATGACCTCCGTCGAGGTGCCGCCGAGCAGCTTCTCCGCCGTGTCGTTGAACACCATGACCCGCTCGTCCGAGTCGACGGCCACGATCCCCACGGGCATGTGCTCCACGAGACTGTCCGAGAGGGCCTTCACTCTCGACAGGGAGGCCCGGGCGGACCGGTACCCCAGGGCGAGCAAAAGGGAGACGATGCCGGCAATGCTGATGAGCAGAAGCACCGCGGCAGTGATGATCGTGTTACGTGTGTCCTGCTCCTGGGCAGCCTGGACAGGCGCCATATTGAGGCCTACGAAGATCACGTAAGATGCCCCCCGGGCCTGACCGTTGAATCCCCCATAGGGTTCCTCCCGGGGGGCAAAGCGGCGATAAACCTCAAAGGTGTCCGGGCCCTCGGCGCCGGCGACGATTCTCCACTGGGCGACACCCTGCCGCGAAAGGGCGGCAAGATCGAGATCCGTCCCGTAGGCATCCCCGACCATGCCCGGGTCACTGTCGGTGACAATCCGCCCTTCCGTGTCGGTAATGATCAGGTAGTCAACGCCGGGTTGCTGAGCCGTCTCGATGAGCAGTTTCTGCAGTTGAAAGCTCCCCCAGGCCATCCCCTCGCCGGCCCTCGCACCCGCCTCGAAGGAACGGATCAGGGCCTCCCCCTTTTCCAGAAGGAGCCTTGTGCTCATTTCCATGTGGCGGTTGACATTCTCCCAGGTGAAAAATACGAAAAGCGGGACCAGCACCGCCACGGCCCCGAGGATGACCCAGGGCGGGACGAGTAACCATACCTTTTTTCTTTCAACTGCTACCACTGGGTACCTTCCTGCAACGCCGGGCATGGCCGGGCATGAAGTTAAGAAGATGAGAAGGTAAGAAGTTCAGAAAAATAAGGGTTCCTTTTAGCCTTACGCCCTATGCCCTGAGCCGTTAGTCCGTCACATGGATACTGCGTATCCATGTGTATACATCATCTGGATACTAAATATCCATATTTTTCTCTAAGCCGGACGGGCCGGTACAGCGCCGCATCACAATAAACAAACTATTACATATACTTACAAATTATGTTCTCTCCTGGCACGTTCGTTGCCCTATGGTCTATGCAAGAAAACAACTCCAAAGGAGAGTGAAACCATGAAAAAGCTGATGATTGTAATGACCGCGCTTCTTCTTGTAACGGCCTTCGTGATGCCGGCCGACGCCATGCGCGGAGGCGGGAAAGGCCACGGATACGGCGTCTGCAATGGAAACGACCTTTCGGGCGTGCAGGGCCTGAACCTGACGGCCGAGCAGAAGACGAAGATCAGCGATCTGCGGATCGCCCACCTGAAGGACGTAAAGCCCCTACAGGACAAGATGCACAGCAAGGCGGGAGACCTGAGGCTCCTGTGGCTGGAAAAGAATCCCGATGAGGCGAAGATCCGGGCCACGGAGAAAGAAATCCGGGCACTGCGCGACCAGATGCAGGACAAGGGCAGCGATTACCGCTGGGCCGTCTACAAGTCCCTCACCCCCGAGCAGCAGGAGCAGCTGAAGAAGAACAGGGCAGCGAGCCGCTGCTTCGGTGCCGGGCCCGCCGGCAAGGGCATGGGCGAAGGCCGCGGGATGGGTCACGGCATGGGCCCTGGGATGAGCTCCGGGATGGGCCCCGGCATGGGCGGAAACATGAAGTAACCACCAGAGGCGAGACCTTCTTCTTAGACACTTCCCCCTTCAGGATCACCCGGCAACCCTCCGCCGGGTGATCCTTTTTATAGCTCCGAAATACCCTGAACCCGGATCCCTTTACCCTTGACCCTCTTTAAATTCATTTGACTTTTACCCGGAAGCAGTACAGAAACAACGGCAATCCTCTTTTCGTCCAGAAGAATCCGGCGGAGCGGGATCGCGGGAGTATGAAAAAAGACGATCTTGATCAGCAGCAGCAGCATCAATGGGACCGGGCCTACACCGCGGAAATGGATTTCTTCGGCGATGAGCCCAGCCTGCCGGCGCGACGGGCTGCGGACCGGTTCCTGGAAGGGGGTTGCAGCCTCCTGCTGGAGCTCGGCGCGGGCCAGGGACGGGACACACTGTTTTTTGCCAGCCTGGGACTTCGGGTCTACGCCCTGGAGTACAGCGAAAGCGGGCTCTGGGGGATCATCGACAAGGGGGTGAAGACGGAGCTGGGCGAAATGATCTCGCCCGTCTTTCACGATCTTCGCAAGCCGCTTCCTTTCGAAGAGAACTCCATCGACGGCTGCTTCTCCCACATGCTTTACTGCATGGCATTCAGCCGGGCGGAGTTGGAGGTTCTCAACGGGGAGATCCGACGGGTCCTCAAGCCGGGCGGTCTCAACATCTACACGGTCCGCCACAAGGGGGATGCCCACTACGGGCAGGGCACTCACCTCGGCGAAGATCTTTACGAAATGAACGGTTTTGTCGTACACTATTTCGACCGGGCCATGGTGCAGCGCCTGGCCGGGGGGTTCGACCTCCTCGACATCGAGGAATTCGAGGAAGGCTCACTCCCCAGAAAACTCTTCCAGGTCACCCTGCGGAAGAAATAAGGTTGGTACGGATCTTGATAAAAAGCATGGCCATGAAAACAGCCCTGACCGGAAAAGAAAAAATTAATATCCTCCTGGCCCTGGCCGGGATCGCCCTCGTCTTTGTCTACACCTATTGCGGGGACTCCTGCTCCTACCTGAAGGGTTCGATCTTCGGGATCGACCTCAAGTACATGGGTGTTCTCTTCATGGGAACGCTCGTCGCGCTCGGCCTCTTCGGCCTCAGAGATTACAGGCTCCTGCTGCTGTCGGCCGGCGTGGGGGCGGAGGTGTTCCTCATCGGCTTCCAGTTGCAGAACGACGTCTTTTGCCCCTACTGCCTTTCCTTCTGTGCCGTCCTGCTGCTTCTTTTCGCCATCAACCTGGACTGGTCGAAGCGGAAGCTCGTCGGCCTTTTTGCCCTTGGCGGCCTGCTCTTTTTCGTGGTCTTCTTTGACGGATCGGTGACTCCCGCCTTCGCTGCGGAGCCGCTGAAGCCCTCCTTCGGAAACGGCCGGGTTCACGTGCGGATCTACAGCGATTACTTCTGCAGCCCCTGCTCGAAGCTCGACCCCGAGATCGCAGGCCCCATCACGAATCTCGTGAAGAAAAACGTCATCACGGTGACCTTCGTCGACACCCCGGCCCATCAGCACACGGCGCTCTACGCCCGCTATTTCCTTTACGCCCTCAACGAGAAGAAAGATATCGACAACGCCAACAAGGTTCGGCATGTCCTCTTCCAGGCCGCCGTCCTGAATATCTCGGATCGGGAAAAGCTGGAAGAGTATCTGAAGAAGAACGGCGTCAAGTACAAGGTCTACGACCCCACGCCGAGCTTCAGTATCCTGTCCGGCTACCTCACCGAGGACAATATCCGCTCGACGCCCACCGTCGTGATCCTGGACAGCGGCAGGAAACAGGTGGTCAAGGGCTCCGCCAACATCGCCAAGGCCATCGGGGAGATCAAATAAAGCGGCCGAATGGCCGCAGGCTTCGGGATTCGGGACTCGGGCTTCCGGCTGAAGAAAGGACTTCCACGCAGTGGGGATACGCGAAATAAGGCTCATCAATCTCAAAGCCCGTGACCGCTGAGGTCATGGGCTTTTCCTTGTCCAATTGATATTTCCTGATTGCATGAATCGCAACCACCTGCAGATCCGCGCCTGCAAAAGCACGGCACTGAGGATTTACTGTTGTGATTAACAAAAATGTGGGGCATCTTATCCTTGTTTTTTCTAAGAAATCCCGATGACTTATTAAGAAGGAGTGTGCTCCGGCAGGTTGACGTCGTGATCAGAAAGGGGGAAATGCCGATGATCCGTACCGTACGATTCGTCGCCGTGTTTCTGGCAGTGTCATTTCTTGTCACAGAGTTCGCACAGGCACAATGGGTCTTAGTGGGGAGAAAGGCAGTCGGGAAGGTGCGGCAGCTGACCAGCGAAACGACGGGCGGCCAGCAGCCCGGCTATGATGCCGCCACGGTCCTGCTCGATGCCCGAGCGGACAAGGTCTACGGCAAGGCCGTCGATTTACTGCAGGCCAACAAGGATTATCGGATCACCCGGAAGGACGACAGGGCCCTCACCGTCGAGTTCACCGACGGCAGACGGATTGCAGGAATGCAGATCAGTCCACTTGAAGATCATCTCTGCCAGATGCTGATCGTATCGACAGGGACATCGGCGACGGCAGAGACCACCTCGTTGGTGATGAATGCCGTATTGCGGGTATGCAAGGAGATGGGCGTGCATTGTGAACCGGCCAATCCGTGAAACTGAAAACGATACGGCGCATGCGTCACCTTACTTCCTGATTATTATTCGCCCGCATTCATCATGACATTCCGACACTGTGGCGGTCAGGACAGGTCTATATACCGGGTCAGCGCCGCTTCAAATTCGACCCTTCCTCTGCTCCCTTTTGCAGCTGCCTCGTTCAGGCAGCGTTTCATATTCACACGGAGGACAGCGATACCGGTCTTCTTCATGGCCGAAGTGACAGCCGCAAGCTGAGTCAGAATATCCACACAGGGCTCTTGACGTTCGACCATTTTTTGAAGCCCTCGAATCTGCCCTTCGATGCGACGGAGCCGATTGTAAATTTTTGTTCTTTCGGCATCCATATGAATATCCCTCCCATAAGATTTTTATATTAAGGCAATTTCCTGTTGTCAGATCAATCTTGTTTCAATCAGAAATTCAAACACCGCTTCGTTTCGTTCGCGATAACCTGTTTGAGCATATTCACATAGATTTTTTGCAGTAA
>Ga0316628_100004181_pt1 | contig 11271 bp, 10 predicted proteins | sample OWC_Aug_M2_C1_D5_FD_207648 | JGI IMG/M metagenome (GOLD analysis project Ga0316628, IMG submission 207648) | Wetland soil microbial communities from Old Woman Creek delta, Ohio, United States - OWC_Aug_M2_C1_D5_C | ecosystem: Environmental > Terrestrial > Soil > Wetlands | place: USA: Ohio... | reverse complement strand
GAGGCCTTCTCTCAGAATACGGGCTGGAACCCAGGCTGGAAAAAACGAAAAGGTTCGGAGAGACCCTGGATCAATCCAAAGAGAACCTTGTCCTTCTGGTCGGCTCCCTCTCGTCGGGGTTTCGAAACCCGGGGGAGGGGTGGGTCATTCTCACGGAAGAGGAAATTTTCGGTGAGAGAAGAAGGCTTCCAGAAGGAAAGGGTCGAACTTCCGCCCCCTCCACGGCGTGGGAAAGAGGGACTCCTACCGTCTCTTCTTACCGTGAACTTCGAGAAGACGATTTCATCGTCCATATTGACTACGGGGTGGGCCATTACAGGGGGCTCCGGCATTTGAAGATCTGGGGGGTCTCGAATGATTACCTTCTTCTGGAGTATCAAGACGGGGATAAACTCTACCTCCCCGTGGACCGGCTCAACCTCATTCAGCGTTACATCGGAGGCGACGGGAAGCCTCCCAGGCTGGATAAACTGGGAAGCCATTCCTGGGAGAGGGCAAAGAAAAGGGCCGAGGCCGCTGTTGCTGAGATGGTGAAAGAGCTCCTCGACCTCTATGCGGCCAGACAGGTCTTTGAGGGTTTCAAATTCCCTGCTTTGGATCAGTTCTATAAAGAGTTTGAAGCCACGTTTGAATATGAAGAGACCCCGGACCAGATGCAAGCGATTGATGAGGTAATGAGGGACATGGACAAGCCCAAACCCATGGACCGGCTGATCTGCGGGGACGTGGGATACGGGAAGACGGAGGTGGCCATCCGGGCGGCCTATCGTGCCGTCATGAGCGGGAAGCAGGTTGCGATTTTGGTCCCGACCACGGTTCTGGCCCAGCAGCATTTCCAAACCTTTAGTGAGAGATTCAAGATTTATCCGGTGGCCATCGAGGTCTTGAGCCGCTTCAAAGCCCCCCGGGAGCAGAAGGAAATCCTTCAACGGACGAAGGACGGCAAGGTGGACATCATCATCGGGACGCATCGGCTCTTGCAGAAAGACGTCTCCTTCCGAGATTTGGGACTGGTGGTCGTTGATGAGGAGCATCGGTTTGGCGTCTCCCATAAGGAGAAATTGAAGCAGATGAGGAAACTGGTGGATGTGATCACCCTCACAGCAACCCCCATCCCGAGAACACTCCAGATGGCCGTCTCCGGAATTCGGGATCTCAGCCTCATCCAGACCCCTCCTGAAAATCGCCTTTCGATCCGGACGTTCGTGACCCGTTATGATGAGGAAGTCATCCGAAATGCTATCCAGAGGGAGTTCGAGCGAGGGGGTCAAGTCTTTTTTGTCCACCATCGAGTCCAAAACATCCATACGATCGCGAATCATTTAAAGCGGATTGTTCCAGAGGCCTCCCTGGCCATTGCGCATGGCCAGATGGAAGGAAAGGAATTGGAGAAGGTGATGCTCCGATTCGTCAGGAAGGAAGTGAATCTTCTCATTTGCACGAGCATCATCGAATCGGGTTTGGATATCCCGGCTGCCAACACCATCCTGATCAACCATGCCGAGCGTTTCGGTCTGGCAGACCTCTATCAAATCCGTGGCCGGGTGGGCCGGGGAAGCCATCAGGCCTATGCGTATCTGATCATACCCGGGGAGCTCAGTCTTTCCAGGGACGCGATGAGAAGGCTTCGGGCGATTCAGGAATTGAGCGAGCTCGGATCCGGGTTCAAGCTCGCGATTCAGGATCTCGAGATCCGAGGAGCGGGAAACCTCCTCGGACCCTCTCAATCCGGGCACATTGCGGCCTTGGGGTTTGAGCTCTATACGCAATTAATGGAGAAAGCGGTCAAGGAATTAAAAGGGGAGGAAGTCATCGAAGAGATCACTCCGGAGATCCGCTTTCATCTTCCCGCCTTCATTCCGGAGACCTATGTAGAGGATCCCGGAGAACGGTTGAGCCTTTATCGAAGGCTTTCCCTATCGCGTTCTGACGAGGAAGTAGAGAAGATAAGAGGGGAACTCATCGACCGATTCGGGAAGAATCCCGAAGAGGTGGATCATCTCCTCGAAGTGATCAAGGTAAAAATTCTCCTGACGAGATTGTCGATCAAGAAACTTGAGGAAACCTCCTCCCAATTCGTCCTCACCTTTGATGAACGCACGCCAGTCACCCCTCAAAAGGTCTTGGATTTTGTCCATCAAGGAGGGGGTAAGTATCGATTCACCCCGGATTCCAGGCTGATCATTGAAGAATGGCCCGGCGCAAGGCAGGACCCCTTCGGCGCAGCCAAAAAGCTATTGCAAGCATTGGCCTGATATGGTAAATAACATCGAGTTTATTCTCATCGGAGGGAGAGGTCCATTAACAGAAAGATCCGCAGGATGGTGACGATGGCGAAGAAGATGATATTCCTATGGATTTTACTTTTTCTGGCTGTTTCGTTTCCGGGCTGTCAGAAACCAGAGGAAAAGGGGCTGGGGGAAAAAGATCTGGTAAAGATCGAGGATATTTCCATCTCCATGGAAGAATTTCAGCAGATGCTGGAAAGACAACCCCTGGAAGGAAAGATGAAGCTGTTGAGCCAAAAGGGGACGAGAGATTTTCTTGAAAATTATGTCATCCCTCGAGAAGTCCTCTATCAGGAAGCTAAGAAGAACGGCTTGGATAAGAATAAAGAAATTCTGGCCAAGATCGACGATGCAAGAAGGGCCATTCTCATCGACGCCCTTCTCGAAGAGGCATTGAGAAAGACAGGGGAGGTCTCGGAAGAGGAGATTCAACGATATTATAAGGATAACCCGACCCTCTTTACGGAGCCCCAGGAGATAAAGATACGTCACATTGTTGTCAATACGGAGCCTGCTCTGAAAGAGGTGGTGACAAAGCTCTCGAACGGTGAAAGTTTTGAGAAGTTAGCCTCCACCTATAATATCGGTCATTTCAAGGAGGACGGGGGAAATCTCGGCTACATTCGCCGTGGGCAGTTGGCCCCTCCCTTTGCTCAGTTTGAAGAAGCGGCCTTTTCCCTCAGGAAAAGGGGGGAGATCAGCGAAGTCGTCAGCACGCCCTATGGGTATCATATCATCCGATTGGAAGATCTGCGGGGCAGCGCCTTGAAGCCCCTGAATCGGGTCAAGGAAAGGATTCGCTTTTTCCTCCAGCCGAAAAAAAAACAGGAGGCCTATCTCGAATATGTGAAGGGAGCAAAATCGAAAACCAAGATTCTCATCAATGAGAAGCTCTGGGCTGAAGAAGAGAAAAAGGAGGCGAAGCCGGCGGAAGGCAAGAAATGAAGCAATCTTTTATCCTCTTTACCTTAGGCCTTTTCTTGTCTTTCCTCGTGGGATGTAACCCGTGGGGAGCAGGACTGCCCGAGCATATTATCGCCCAAGTCAATGAGGAGCAAATACCCGTTGAACAATTTGACCGGGAATTTAAGGAGTTGATCTTAGAATCGGATAAGGACGCAAAAGGAACCGATCTCGGGAACCTGAGACGGGTGTGTCTCGATCAGATCATCGAGCGCAAGATTCTTGTCCAGGAGGCCCGACGTTTGGGCGTCAAGGTTTCTCCGGAGGAGCTGAATCAGGCCCTTGTCGATATCGAAACCGATTATCCCGACAAGGGATTTGGGGAGAAGTTGGGCCTCAAGGGCGTGACCCTCGAGGAATGGAAAGCTCGACTGGAAGAAAGGATGTTGGCGGAGAAAGCCATCCGGGGGAGCTTCCGTACCCAGGAAAAAATCGACGAGAAGGAAGCTCTTCAATATTATGAGGATCATCGGTCCTCATTTCAAATTGAACAGAAGGTGAGGGCGCGTCAGATCGTTGTGGCGGATGGGGAAGAGGCGATTCAGATTCTGAAACGACTGAAAAAAGGGGAACCCTTTGAGAAGGTGGCTAGGGAAAAGTCGCTGGGACCCGAGAGGGTTCAGGGGGGAGATTTGGGTTATTTCAGCCAGGGGGAGAAGCCCTCTGAATTCAACCATGTTTTTAGTATGGAGGTGGGAGCGGTCAGTGGAGTGATCAAGAGTCCTTACGGTTATCATATTTTTAAGCTGGAGGGGAAAATCGAGCCCAGGGAGGTTCCCTTTTCGGAAGCCCGGTTAGAGATTCTGCAAGCCCTTGGGCAAAAGAAAAGCGAAGAAAATTATCAGAAGTGGTTCAAAAACCTCAAGGAAAAGGCGAAGGTGAAGATCAACAAGAAATGGTTCAAATGAGAAAGGGAGCAGAGAGGTCATGAAAAGGGTCTTTTCCCTATTGGGAGTCATTCTTTTCTTATACGGATGGACCCCGTTCTGTGAAGCCGTCGTGGACCGCGTCGTGGCCGTGGTTAATAAAGAGATTATCACTCTCTCCGAAGTCGAAAAGCGGATGCCCCAGTCGAAGGAAGAGATCATGAACGGGGATCGTTTAGAGAAGCAGGAACAAATGCAGGCCCTCTGCGGACAGGTGTTGGAGAGGCTGATTGAGGAGAAACTGATTGACCAGGAAGCGAAGAAGTCCGGAATCAAAGTTTCCAACAAAGAAGTCGAGGCAGCCTTGGAGGAAGTCAAGCGCCGAAGTAGCGCCACCCAGGAGGATTTGGAGAGGGCGTTAGCCGTTGAAGGGCTGACGGTAGAGACCTATAAGAAACAGATCGAAAAAAGCATCCAGCGACAGAGGTTGATCAGCTTGTCGGTAAAGGTTGAAGAGAAACCTGGAGAAAAAGAGTTGAGGGAATTTTATCGAAAAAATATCAGCCGCTATCGAACCAACGAAACCTATCGACCCGCCCAGATCCTCTTCGTCATTCGGAGAGGGGCAACACCGGAGGAGATTCGGGAGATTAGGAAGAGGTGTCAGAATGTCTTAGAAAGGATCAAGAAAGGAGAGGATTTTGGGGAAATGGCTCTTCTGTATTCAGAGGATCCCTCAAATAAGGACCGTGGGGATTTGGGCTATTTTAGGAGGGGGGAACTCCTTCCTGTCTTTGAAAGAGAGGCGTTGCGCCTCAATGTGGGAGAGGTGAGTGGAATTATTCGAACAGACTTCGGTTTCCATATTATTAAACTTCTTGATCGAAAGGGAACGGACCCTCTCCCTTTTGAGGAGGTTCTGGAAAGAGTAAAAGCAGATTATTATGAGGGTGAGATGGAAAAGGCATTCAAGCAGTATCTCAGCACTTTAAAAGAGAAGGCCGTCATCGAAAATAAACTCTGACCGGAACCCAGATCGGTCTAGGCCTCCTTTAGCCGAACTCCGGACAGCCCAGGATAACCCAAAACAGGACCACCGCTACAGCGACGCTCAAGATCATGTTAAACAAAATGTCTTTGAGAATGGTTGTCTGCATCGCTCTTCGATGAAGGAACCCGCTTCTGGTTCGCCCCTCATCCGGACGAAGTGGAAAACGCCGCCGGGCGGTTATTCCAATCTCTTCTCGTACTCCCCTTGTTTCTGATTGACTTGAACGGCATAGTTCAAATTCGGATGTGCAGCATTTTCACCGTTGTTATAATCCGTCAGGGTCTTGGCCATTCTCACCTTATGATTGGTTAAGTGCCTATTTTGATCGTAGAAATCCTTGAGAATCTCGCATCCTACCGTGATATTCAGATACGGATCGGTCATCGCCCTCCGATCCACATTCAGATTGAGCTTGACCACGTACGCGTCCCATTTGAAAGGCATAATCTGCATCAGTCCCTGAGCACCTTTGGATGATCTGGCGTTGGGATAGAATTCGGATTCCTGGTGGATCACGGCCATAATCAGTGACAACGGCAGGTCCAGTTCTCTTGATTTCTTGACGATCGCCTCTGCAATATCGAGCCCCTGGCCGAGGCTGTACCCCTTGGTTCTCAGGATCCCATAAAGCTTATCCTTGATGCGATACTCCTCGATGATCTGCATGACATCGGAGTAAGAGGGCACCGTATTCTTTTTCTCAAGGGCAACCGTCGCCAGAACTGCGATGGCGATCATATAGACCAGGTTTACAACGACAAATCGGAAAATCCATTTTCTTCGTATCTTTATGAACCTTTCCTTTAAAACAACTCCGGAGTTGGATTTCTCTCCCATAGCCTAACACTCCTCATTCCTCATTTAATGGAATTTTCTTTGCAACAGACTGATGAGCCTAAGAGCTCGATCCGTCCGATGCCTTTTCTAACCCACTCATCTTCAAAAGATCCCTTCATGGTAGTCTATAAGCTCCAAGTTCCATGCCAATACTGTATTTTTACATGAACTCAGTCAGGTTACCCTCATTTTTATCCAAATACATAAAGGGGCTCCATAGAAAAGGAACCCTTTTCCTCTTTTTTCCTGTTTCGTTTCCACATTTCTTCTGCCCCTCACCACGCCTTATTCGACCTAGGGAAAGAGAGGTCTGAGACGAACGATGAAATCCGGATCATGGTGTTCTTCTAGGTTTGAAGACACAGACTAACGCATCATGGATGGGAGCCAGGTGGCAGTTTCTGGAAAGATTATGAGTATAATCGTGCCAAGGATAATCGCGATGACCATGATGCAGCAACCCTTGTACACTTTCAAAAGACTGATTTTCGCTGTTGAGCTGACGACAATGGCGACTACGGCGACAGGTGGAAAGACGAGCCCCATGCAGATCATCTCCACCATCAGGACTCCGTACCAAATCGGGTCGAAACCCATGGAAGTGATCAGGGGGTAGGTCAACTGCAAGATGAGAAGCATGAGCGGGATCTCATCCATAAACATGCTGATCACAAAGTAAACCACCACGATGCCTAAAATAACCATGTACCGACTGAGGTGCATCACGCTGACAATCTCAACAACGTGCTGAGGGACTCGGCTCAAGGCCATGTAATAGCCAAAGATGTTGGCACCAATCAGTATCATAAAGATCATGGCCGACGTGCGTATGGTCGCTTTCAAAGCCTCCCAAATACCAGCCCATTTCAGGCGTCCCGTGAACACCCCGATCAGTGCAGCGAAAAAGGCACCGAGGGCAGCGATTTCGGAGGGTGTGCAGAAGCCTCCATACAAAAAGGCGATCACAATGATGATCAGGATAAGGCTTGCCCAGACAGCGCGTAGGCTTAGCCAGCGTTCGGGCCATGGCACCGCGGGAGTCCTGGGAGCGTCCTTTGGCCTGATGACCGCCCAAAGATAAATGATTGCGGCCAGAAAAATACCGACAATAATACCCGGGATGATACCTGCGATGAGCAATTTCGCGATCGAATTTTGCGTCGCGATGCCGTAGATCACCATCGGGATGCTGGGAGGGATCAAAATGTCAAGGGTCGCTCCCACGCCAATGGTGCCAGCCGCCAGTTCCTCCGAATAACCGTGTTGGCGCATTTCTGGCGCGGCAATCGCTGACATCACGGACGCCGCGGCGATGCTTGACCCACACAAGGCCCCAAACATTCCGCAAGCGAACACCGTCGCAATCCCGAGGCCGCCACGTAAGTGTGACAGCCAGCTCGCCCCGGCTTTGTAGAGGTCCCTGGCAAGACCACTTGAAGAGGAAAAATAAGCCATAAGAATAAACATCGGTACGGTCATCAGGCTGTAGTCGGCAACCGTACTGAAGGATGTCATCCCCAGGATGCCCATCACCATGCTCCACTTGCCCGTCATGAGATAGATACCCAGCATACCTGAACCGGCCAGACAAAAGGCAATAGGCACCCCGAGGGCAAGCGCGATCGTCATAACCAAAAATGGAAGCGCAACCATGTCCTTCGACCTCCGGTGAATGAATTCTTCTGACCTGGATCAGGTAATAGTGGGGGATTCGTCACTAAAGAGAGAGGACTCTCCTTTTCTCACCTTTCGAATGTCAAGCAACATCATTAAAGACATGAAGAATAAGCCCACGGGCACAATCACGTAGGCCGGCCCCAGGGGGACGGATTCTAAAGTGCTCAAGTTTGTATGACTGGCGATAACCCGTAGGGCCTGCTGGTATGTTGCAACGACCAGCAATACACCGTAGAGCATGGAAACGAATTGGACGAAGTAATCCACATAGAGTTTCACCTTCCGAGGCAGGCGGTCTGCGAGAAAGGTGACCCGGATGTAAGCGCCTGTTCGATAGCCGTAGCATACCGCCAGGAAGACCGTTGCGATCATCAGATAGTTGGCCGTGATCTCGTAGGCACCGGTGATAGGCTTATTCAAAAGATACCGTCCCCCTGCATCTGCCGTTGTGATCAGCATCAGGACAAAAGTTGACAGGCAAGACACATAAACCATCACGAGTTCAAAAGCATTGAGCAACTTTTGCATGAGTTTTCCACCATCCTTTGAAAGAATAATCGTGAAATCTCACTTTCACCCCAAAAGGAAAGCGTCGGAGCTTGACTTGCTCCGTCTGCGATGGGACTCCTTGTCATGATCGTTCGCCTTTTGAGCCTTCCGATTTTGCCTTCCTTTCTTCTTCTAATCCTTTTCCATTTCCAAGGGGGATGGATGCCTCTGAGGAAGAGGAAGTCATCCCCTCGATAGAATCCGCTGCCGCAATAGGACCGTCTCCGGTCGCTTCTTTATTGGACATAGAAGCAGATACCTTTTCAGCCAGATCGGCAAAAAGATCCGTTCCGATGAAGCTGCTTCTCATCTCTCCAATGCCTTTCATTCCGATACTCTCCTTCACCTCTTCAGTCGTTTTCTTAAACTCTCCCATCGCCTTCCCAATCGTCTTAGCCAATTCTGGAAGTTTTTTGGGCCCAAAAACAATCAAGGCAATCGCCAAAATGACCAACAGATCTGGCCCTGCAAGCATAAACCCTCCCTTCTAAATTTTCTGGAAGAAACAATTCAAATGACGAAGGATGCAAAAATCTTCTATTATTTACTACCTCCCGAAAGCTCATCAGGGTTCTTGAGAGTCACGTCGAACTTCTCTTTCTCGGTTGCACTCTTAAAGTTTCGGATCGCCCTTCCCAGGTTTTCTCCAATCTGAGGAAGCTTGCCAGCACCGAAAATGACCAAGGCAATGACTAGAATGATGATTAACTCCGGCATTCCAATACTTCCCATTTTGTCCTCCTTTAAAGGGATGATGTTGTGAAATAATTTCACCCTTTACTTCATGCTTATATACCTTTGTTGGAAATGATCCCCGCGACGCTAAGTCGTAACTGAATCAAAGCATAAAAGGTGAATTAAGAAACCGAAGGGGAATGGGTCTTCTTAACAACGAAGGACTAAGGCATTCTGATTGAGAGAAGAGATTCGGGAAGATAGATGGGAGGATAGTCCGAAGGGATAGGTTGCCAGCTGAAATCCTGTGAATAAACCAACTAAGGGAGATACTTTCAATTCGCTCTGATGAGCGGCCGACAGATATTCCTGATCGAAGGCCTCAAAACCTAAATCGGAAGAGAGAAAATCGGCTGAGGCCACTGTATAGTAACTGATATAAGACGATGACGCGGCGATAGCTAATGAAATTGCAATGACCAGAACAACCTGGACGGCTTTCCTATTCATGTAGAAAATTCCAAACTTGTCGTATCTCGCCAACCGCTTCGGCTAAATGGCGATCTCTCGCTTAACACTTTGAAATTTATCATAATTGTTTCCAAATGTCAACCAAACCAATTCGGCCAATTCCAAACCAATTCGGCTCCCGCCCACCCCTCTTTCTTCAGTTTTGTCTTCCCGAGGCCTTGCGAAGGTCGCTGAGAAAATCAGGAGGAATCTTATAGCCTAAATCCTGTGCCTTCTTAATATCCGCCCAGGATTTATCGTACTCCTGCTTCGAGTAATAGGCGACGCCTCGGTTAAAGAAGACTTGGGGGTCCTTTGAATCTATCTCGAGAGCTTTGTTGTAATCAGAGATGGCCTTGTCATACTGACCCTTTTCGATATAGGCGTTTCCCCGGTTACAGTAGGCTCGGGCCTCCTTTGAATCGATCAGAAGTGCCGCACCATAATCGGAGATGGCCTGATCATGCAGGCCTTTGCGCCTATAAGCAATCCCCCGGTTAAGATAGGCCTCCACGTATTTTGGGCTTAGCTCAAGAGCCTTGTTGTAATCAAAGATGGCTTGATCGTATTCCCCTTGTTGCAGATGCTGTGTTCCCAGGGTGAAGTAGGCTTCCGCCTGTTGGCTCGGCATCGGACGGCTTGATCCGCACGAAAATAACATGGGAATGCAAATTGTCATCACGATCCATAAAGCCGTTTTGCCTTTCATGAAGGGGCTCCTTGCACATTGCCAATTTTTCCGTACCCAATATCGATCATGGAATAAACTTTACCTCCTTTAACAGAATCTGTCAATCGGTGACAGAAGCTTATCTCCTCCAGTGATCCCGCACACGGCATATCACCGGGTTCCACCACTCTTGATTGTTGAAAGTCTTTATTTCTCAAAGCTCTTTCTGAATGTCTAAAGACCGGCTAGGCCAGCCCCGAGGAGAAGCAGAGTGGTCGGTTCGGGAACAGGAGCGGGAGCAAAAACAACTTTCAGAACTGACGTATGAGTTCGCCTTCTGCCACAAGCGAGACTCCGTTGCATTTCTTATGAAAAGAAAGGAGCTCATCGAAAGTCTTATGCAGCGTTTATGAGGGAAATTCGTACGCAGGACAGACAGGATACAGGTTTCGTTTTTCCCGCGTTTCGATCCTGAATGAAGTTGCCGCCGCGGAGCTTTCTTCCGCCGCGAAAAGAGGCCTTTAATAGGGAGAAGAAAAGAAAGTATCAAAGACATCGGTTAAAATCTCATTCATGATTGCCCCTACCCTTTCAGGAGTGGACCTTGCAACCGTGATTTCTTTCTCCATCTCTACATTTCGTGTAAAAACCTTGCCTTCACTTTTCACTCCGAGATGAATCACCAATTGAACCGTGGTCTTAATATTTGACCTGAACAGACTTCCCGTCCCCTCCGACCAGAATTTCTTAATTTCGATCGTCAACACAGAGTCAGCGTCGATATCTTTGAGAGATTCGGGCGTCGCATCCCAATTTGACACGGATACTGCCTTAACCCCTAGCCAGGAAAGCGCATCGCTCAAAGACTTTTCAAGCGCTCTTTCCAAAGGCATAGGAAGGGTTTCAAAATGAGTTGCCAGCCCTTGAAGAGGGAAATGGATTCCAATGTAAGATTTTTCCTGACGTTCGTCTTTAAAGGGAGCGATCTCGATTCTCGAACCGAGCTTCTGTTGTAGGGAAGGAAATACCCTCTTGGGTTGATAACGGAGAGGAATGGCGTAGATTTGTGCCTCAGCACAATCAACGGCAAAGAGGATAAGAAAAAGTATCAAAATTGAATGAATCTTCCACTTTTTCACACATTGCCTCCTTATTCAAGCCTCTTGTTCATCGGATGGCAATCTT
>Ga0316628_100004180_pt1 | contig 11272 bp, 11 predicted proteins | sample OWC_Aug_M2_C1_D5_FD_207648 | JGI IMG/M metagenome (GOLD analysis project Ga0316628, IMG submission 207648) | Wetland soil microbial communities from Old Woman Creek delta, Ohio, United States - OWC_Aug_M2_C1_D5_C | ecosystem: Environmental > Terrestrial > Soil > Wetlands | place: USA: Ohio... | reverse complement strand
ACACGGCTGCCACCGCCACGATCGCGAGCGCGCTGCCCATCGCCAGCGCATAGACGTGTCGATTGTTCACGCCCATGAGTTGAACCGCTTGCGGATCGTCTGACGTTGCGCGGAACGCGCGGCCGAGAGGGCTGCGGCCGAACATCAGCTCGAGTCCGACCGTCAGCGCGATCGCTACGCCGAGCACCAGCAACGGAAAGTAACCGACGGCGATATCGGCTCCGACGTGAAAACTCTCGGTCTCGAATCCGCCGAGCCGTAGCGCGCGCGGATCGGCCGAGAATGTCTGGAGCAGCGCGTTCTGAATGATGATCGACAACCCGAATGTCACCAGCAGGGGCGGCAGGATGTCGGTACCTAGCGTGAAGTTGAGCAACCCGCGCTGCAGGACGTAGCCGAGCATGAACATCGCGGGCACGCAGACGACTAGCGCCGAGATGGGACCAAGGCCAGTCGCGTTGACGACGACAAGGGCCAGATAGGCCGCCAGCACGATCAGATCGCCGTGCGCGATGTTGACGAGGCGCATCACACCGAAGATCAGCGACAGGCCCATCGCGAACAGCGCATACAGACCGCCGAGCAACACCCCTTGAACCAGCGTGTCGACCCAGCCGATCACGCGGATGTACTCCGAGAGTCGGAGCGACGTGCAGGCGCCTGCAAAATCCCCCCTTCGCCCCCCTTTTTCAAAGGGGGATTTGTCGTGTCACCCAACCTTTCTAACAGGCAGGCACAGGTTCTCCCCCCTTTGACAAAGGGGGGCTGGGCGGGATTTGCATTTCTCGGATTCACAAGAAACCTCGACTCCGCTCACACCCCAAAATACGCGCGAGACACCTGCTCGCGCGTCAGGTCACTCGATCTGCCGGAGAGCGATACGCGCCCTTCTTGCAGGCAGTACAGACGATTCGACACGCGCATCGCGAGTCCTACATCCTGCTCGACGATGACCAGCGTGATGCCTTCGCTGACGATGGCCGGAACCGCGTCGTAGATATCCTTGATCACGATCGGCGCGAGGCCGAGCGACATCTCGTCGCAAATCAGCAGCTTCGGATTGGACATCAGAGCACGGCCGATCGCGACCATCTGCTGCTGCCCACCCGATAGCGAAGTGCTCGGTGCATTGCGCTTTTCGCCGAGGATCGGAAACAACTCATATACGCGTGTCAGCGACCATGGCCCGCGCCGCTTGCGGTAGCTGCCCAGCAGCAAGTTCTCTTCGACGCTCAGGCTCGGAAACAGCCGCCGGCCCTCGGGAACCATCGAGATCCCAAGACCCAACGTCTGATATGCAGCTCGCCCGCCGATCGGCATCCCCTCGAAATGCACGGCGTCCCTTTGCGCAGGAACCAGACCGGTGATGGCTTTGAGCAATGTAGATTTCCCCGCACCGTTCGCGCCGATCACCGCGACGATCTCACCGGCCGAGATCTCCAGGTCGATACCGAACAGCGCCTGGAAGTCGCCGTAGAACGCGGTGAGGTTGCAGGTGGAGAGCATCTAAACTTCTATTCCCATATACACGCGCTGCACCTCTGCGCTCGCCATGACTTCGCGCGGCTCGCCTTCCGCGATCAGCGCGCCGAAGTTGAGCACGACGAGTCGCTGCACACAGGCCAGCAACGCGTGGACGACATGCTCGATCCAGATGATGCCGACGCCTTGCGCACGAATGCTCAGGATGGTGTCGACGAGCGCGTGCGCTTCATGTTCCGTCAATCCACCGGCGATCTCGTCCAGCAACAACACACGAGGCCGCGTCGCGAGCGCACGCGCGAGCTCCAGGCGCTTGCGATCGAGCAGCGTCAGCGAGCCGGCCAGCTGATTGGCGCGCCGTGCAAGCCCGGTGCGCGCGAGAATGTCGATGCACAGCCCACCGGCCTCGGCCTCGCTCATGCCGCCGCCGAACACCGCGGCTACGAGCAGATTCTCGAATACGGTCATCCCGGCAAACGGATGCGGAATCTGATACGAGCGCCCTATCCCGGCGCGGCAGCGCCGATGCGGAGCAAGTGCTGTGATATCCGCACCATCCAGGAGCACGCGCCCGGCATCGGGCTGCAGATCTCCACTGATGAGATTGAACAGCGTGGTCTTGCCCGCTCCATTCGGCCCCAGAATGCCGAGCGCTTCATCGCTCTCGAGCGTCAGGCTCAGCCGATCGGCCACCTTGAGAGCGCCGAAGCTCTTGGAAACGCCTTCGAGGGCGAGCAATGCAGTCATGCTGGGCGCAGCCGAGAGTAACGCGAACCTGCGGAATTCCGGAGCGGACGACGAGCTTGCCGCATGCTCGCCACCCTCTCCTGCTCAATTGCGTTTCGATGCGTCGCCGCCGATCAGGTGATCGGCTTCAATCTGCCGCCGACCGGAATGCTCGGCGCGGTGATGTTGCTGACAATGACGAGATCGAACTTGTGCTTCTTGCCCTTCACCCATTGCCCGCCGACCAACGGCGTCTTGGCGACATTCTTCACCGGTCCCTTGCCCCAGGCGATCGGCCCGACCACGGTGTTCATATTGGTGGCGACGAGTGCGTCGCGAATCGACGCCTTGTCCTCCACGCTCTTGGCGCGCTTGAGGGTATCCACCGCGACTTCGAACAAGGCGTGCACGAACCCGACCGGCTGAGTCCACTGCTTGCTCGTCGCGCTCTCGTAATCATCGGCGAGCTTCTTCGCGCTCGCGCCCGTCAGCGAAGACTTGAACGGATGCGACGGGCTCCACCAGACTTCGGTCGACAAGCCGTCCGCGATGTCGCCGATCGCTTCGACCGCTGCCGGGAACAGCAACGCCTTGCCGACCGATGCGATGCGGGGCTTGTAACCTTGCTGTCGCGCCTGCGTCCAGAACGTCCTGAAGTCGGGTGGGATCACGACGCCCGTGATGATCTCGCATTCGGCCTTCTTGAACGCCGCGATCTGCGCGCTGAAGTCGGACGTGAGATTCTGGTAGCGACCCGGATCGACCAGCGTGTAACCCTTCTCCTTCAACGGCTTCGGGAAGCCGACATTGGGATCGCCCCACGCGTTACCGTCGCCATCGTTCGGGAACAGGCCGCCGACTTTCTTGTTCTGCGGCAACGAGCCCCACATCGCCGTGAACACGGCGATGATGTCCTCAAGGCCCCAGAAGAAGTGATAGGTCCAGTTGAAGCCCTGATCCGGCTTGCCGCCCCGTGCGAAGAACCACGGCTGCCAGGGCGCGACCGTCGAGATGCAAGGTACCTCGTTCAGCTCGCATTGATCGGAGACGGGATTGGTCGTTTCCGGCGTCGACGCAACGACCATCAGATCGATCTTGTCCTTGAGGATCAGATCGCCGGCAACTTCCGCCGCCCGGTTAGGATTCGACTGACTATCCTTGACGATGATCTCGACCGGATACGTCGTGTTGCCGATCTTGATGCCGCCCTTCAGCGCATCCATCACGCCGCCGAGCACGAACTTGTCGCCCTCGCCGAAGGCGGCCAGCGGGCCGGTCTGCGGAGACACGTAGCCGATCTTGATCTTGCGGCCGGATTGCCCAAACACCCATGGGCTGAACCCCAGCATACTGGTTGCACCGGCGGCGAGCGCGGCCGCTCCGGTCGTTCGGATCATCCGGCGACGGCCACCGTCGGGAATCTGCACCGTTTTTTCTGCCTTCTTATCGCTCATTGCTTTCCTCCTGTTGTGGGTGTTGTGATGGTGTCGAAGCCGGCTGATTCAGGCCGGTTCGCGGCCGTGATACGCATCATCCAGCAGCTTGCGAATCGCTCCGTACTCTACCGGGCGCGGGTTGTAGTAAGGCGACTGCGTTGCGATTTCCGCGGCGCGGTCGAGGTCGGCCTCCCGCATCCCGAGGTCCTTCAGTGCGGCCGGTGCGCCGAGGGTACGAGCGAGAGCGTACAAGCCTTGCGCCGCATCCTCGGCACCGAGGGCGTCGGCCGCGCGCTGCATCGCCGCCGGTACCGCCGCGCGGTTGTAAGCTACGGCATGCGGCAGCACCACCGTATGGGTTTCGGCGTGGGGCAAGTTGTAGGTCCCGCCCAGCGTGTGGCACAGCTTGTGGTGCAGCGCCATCCCTACGCTTCCGAGGACGGCACCGCACAGCCACGCTCCATATAGACACTCGCTACGGCCTTCGAGGTCAAGCGGATCGGCGATCACGCGCGGCAGCCCCTGCGCCAGCGCGCGAATCCCCTCTACCGCGAGCAGCGAGGTGATCGGGTTCGCGTCCTCGGCGTACAGTCCCTCGACCGCGTGAGCGATCGCGTTCATTCCACTGGTCGCCGACAAGCCGGACGGCAAACCGAGCGTAAGAGACGGGTCGTAGATCACGGTTCTCGGTAGCACACGGGAGTCGCGCCCCGTTCTCTTCAGGCCGCCCTCCGTGATGCCGTAGATCGGCGTCATCTCCGATCCCGCATACGTAGTGGGAATCGCAAGGATCGGCAAGCTCGACTCCAACGCGATGGCCTTGCCGAGACCGGTGGTCGATCCGCCTCCCACTGCAACCGCGCAGTCTGCTTCGAGGCGTCGCGCTTCGTCGCGCGCCGCGCGAGCGGTTTCGATCGGCACATGCATCACCGCACGATCGAAGATGCCCGCGCAGCGAGCTCCGAGACGAACGGCAACATCTTGCGCCTGCTCTTTCTGCTCTGGCGTGCAGAGCACCAGCGCCCGCCGCGCCCCGAGGCGCTCGATCTCTTCTCCGAGTTTGGTGAGCGAACCGGTTCCGAACACCACTCGGCCCGGCAGCGCGTTATGAATGAACGGCCGCATGTTGGAGAAACGGCAAGAATAGTCCAACGGTCGCTGAGACAACGAGCTTTCGCATGCTGATCTCCTCCTCTGGTTGGCTATTGTTTGGTTCTGACTCGCGCGTCGATGCGCGCGAGACGTGGCTAGCGCCGTCAGTTCCTAACCCTCACGCATAGTGGCTCTCCTGCTCGTACAGCAACGGAACGCCGCTCAGGCGATTCAACTCCTCCATGGTCATGCCTTCGATCATCTCCCGCACGCACAGACCGCGCTGCGTTACATCGATCACAGCGAGGTCGGTATAGATCCGATTCACGCAAGCGACACCAGTTAGCGGATACGTGCAGTGCTCGACGATCTTGCTTTGTCCGCTCTTGGTCTGATGCTCCATCATCACGAAGACCTGCTTGGCGCCGATGGCCAGGTCCATCGCACCGCCGACCGCGGGAATGGCATCAGGTGCGCCGGTGTGCCAGTTGGCGAGATCTCCGCCAACCGATACTTGAAACGCGCCCAGAACGCAGATATCCAGGTGGCCGCCGCGCATCATCCCGAACGAATCGGCTTGATGAAAGAACGCGGCACCGGGCAAAGCGGTGACCGGCTGTTTGCCGGCGTTGATCAGATCTTCGTCCTCGTCACCCGCGGCCGGCGCCGGTCCCATGCCGAGCACGCCGTTCTCGCTGTGCAGGATGATCTCGCGGCCCGGCGGGAGATGATTGGCGACCAGCGTCGGCAAACCGATGCCGAGATTGACGTAGGCGCCGTCGGGAATGTCGCGCCCTACGCGGCTGGCCATCTCTTCACGGCTGAATCGCTTCATATGCGTCTCCCGATCGATGCGCTCACGCGGCAGCCTCGGCGCGCGGCGCAGCGCGCGAAGCCGAATGCTCGACTTTCACCAGATGCTTGACGAAGATGCCGGGCGTGACGATCGCTTCGGGATCGAGCTCTCCCGGCTCCACGATCTCGTACACTTGCGCGATCGTGCATTTCGCCGCTGTCGCCATTACCGGAGCAAAGTTGCGTGCGGTCTTGCGATAGATGAGATTGCCCCAGCGGTCGCCGCGCTCCGCTTTGATCAGCGCGAAGTCCGCGTGAATCGGCGCTTCGAGCACGTAGCCGCGGCCATCGATCAGGCGCGTTTCCTTTCCGCGCGCGAGCTCGGTTCCGTAGCCGGTCGGCGTGAAGAAGCCGCCGATACCCGCGCCCGCGGCACGGATGCGCTCTGCAAGATTGCCTTGGGGCACCAGCTCCAGCTCGATCCGGCCTGCGCGGTACAGCGCATCGAAGATGTACGAATCGGTCTGCCGCGGAAACGAGCACAGGATCTTGCGCACCCGGCCCGCCTTCATCAGCGCCGCGAGTCCGGTCTCGCCGTTGCCGGCATTGTTGTTGACGATCGTGAGATCCTTCGCGCCCTGCTCGATCAAGGCGTCGATCAGCACGGACGGCATGCCCGCCGTGCCGAAGCCGCTGAGCATGACGGTCGCGCCGTCGTGGATGTTCGCGACGGCCGCGGCGGCTGAAGGAGCAACTTTGTCGATCATGCGACGTCCTCAGACCGGCAAAGCGCGAACCACGGAGACACGGAGAGCACAGAGAAAGGCCTCATCGCTGCGCGACATAGTCCAGGCATCGTGTTCTCTGGGAACTAGGTGATCCGTGACTGCTTTCGAGCATTTGATGTCCTCCGTGCTTTGCGTGTATCCGTGGCAAAAGGGTTTGTAGGTTACCGCGGGTAGTACGGCGGCAGCTGAGCATCCACGTTCACCCATACCGACTTCGCCTCGGTGTAATCGTGCATCGCCTCGAAACCCATCTCGCGTCCGTAGCCGGAGCGCCCGAAGCCGCCGAACGGTGATCCCGGGTTCACGCGCTTGTAGCAGTTGATCCACACCATTCCACTGCGCATTGCGGCTGCCATGCGATGGGCGCGCTGCAGGTTCGTCGTCCACAGGCCACCGCCGAGTCCGTACTCTGTGCCGTTTGCGACGGCGAGCACTTCATCGTCATCGCGGAACGTGGACACCGTGACGAACGGTCCGAAAACTTCTTCTTGCGCAACGCGATCGCTCGGCTTCGCACGCACGACGGTCGGCTCGACGTAGCAGCCTTTCGCGAGCTCCTCGCGTTCCGGCGCCTTGCCGCCGAGCAACACCTCGCCGCCTTGATCCCGCGCCACCTTCACATAGGACAACACCCGATCGCGATGCTGCTGTGACGTGAGCGGGCCCATTTCCGTCCCGGCCTCGAGCGGGTTGCCAAGCTTGATCGAGCGTGCCAGCGCCAAGAACTTGTCGAGGAATTGCTGCGCGATCTTCTCGTGCAGGATCAGACGCGATCCCGCAATGCACGCCTGCCCTTGGTTGTGGAAGATCGCAAACGCCGAGCCATTCACGGCCGCGACCAGATTGGCGTCGTCGAAGACGATGTTGGCGCCCTTGCCGCCCAGCTCGAGCTGCACGCGCTTGAGATTGCCAGCCGACGCCTGCACGATCTTGCGGCCGGTGGCCGTCGATCCCGTAAATGCGATCTTGTCGACGCCAGAGTGTTCAGCGAGATACTGGCCCGCGACGCTGCCGTAACCGGGAACGACGTTGATCACACCCTTCGGGAAGCCGACCTCGCGCGCAAGCTCGGCGACGCGGAGACTCGACAGTGGCGTCAACTCGGCGGGCTTGAGCACGACCGTGTTGCCGGCAGCCAGCGCCGGCCCCATCTTCCAGCTCGTGAACATCAGCGGAAAATTCCACGGCACGATCTGCCCGACCACGCCGACCGGCTCGCGCACCACGTAATTCAAAAAACCCTGCTCGACCGGCACGACGCTGCCCTGGAACTTGTCGGCCATGCCTCCGAAGTAGCGGAACGTGAAGGCCGTCCGCACCACGTCGAGTCCACGCGTGTCGCGCAGAGGATGACCGGTATCGATCGTTTCGAGCTTCGCCAGCTCGTCGGCGTGCGCTTCGATCGAATCGGCGAGCTTCAGCAGCAGGCGTCCACGATCCGCAGCCGCCATCTTCGCCCACGCCGGGAAAGCCTTGCGAGCGGCCTCGACAGCGCGATCGATATCGGCTTTCTGCGCCTCCGCGACCTCGGTGATCAGCGAGTTGTCGTGCGGATTCAGCACCGGAATGCGCGAGCGCGCATCGGAGTCGACGAACTCGCCGTCGATGAAGAGGAGGTTTTGCACCTGCTTGTCAAAACTCCACCGGATACGGCGGCAGTTCCCCGCGCTCATAGCGCTTGGGCAGATCTGGCGTAACGTTTTCCCAGACCAGCAGCATCGAACGCTTCTTCGAGAAGCCTTGATGGCGGATGTCGGCCGGCATCGCCGCCACATCACCCGCTTTCATCGTGATGCGTGCGCGCGGCCGGCCGGTCTCGCGATCGCCGATCTCCCAGGTGATCTCATCCGACAGCTGGATGAACCACTCGACGCGATCGTTGCCGTGGATGATCGGCAGGATGTACTCCTCGGTGGTCGGGCAAAACAGGCTGGCCTTGCAGACCGAGGTGACCGACGGGTTCCAGGTCACGTCCGAGCGCGACAGGTATCTGAACAGATTGAATGCGTGCAACTCTTTATCGAAGCCGGGCTCGGGCTTGATCTCGGGCTCGTCCTGTGCGACGTCGGCGAACGCGCGGTTGACCGGGAAGCCGTTCGATTCGTTGCGCAACGGCGAATCGCCGTCGAGTCCGGGCATGCGCTTGGTCGCGACGCGGAAGCGCTCGATCGCGCTCAGATTGCTTCCGTTCTTCTCGCCGAATACCGTGTTCCCCGTCTCGGCCGGCGCAGCAAACGGATCGAAGCCTGCGTTGACCCAGTCGGCCAGGATTTCCTTGAACTTCTTCATCGCTTCGGGGCTGTCGAACGCCTCGACGTACGACAGACCTGCTTTGTGGATCGCTTCGTTGTACCGACCCGCAAACAACTCGACGCGACCGTACAAGTTGCGCGTTCCAAACACGGCGTCGAAGTTCACGAGGCCATAAAAGAAGCCCCATGCGACGTCGCGCATGATGGCGCGCAGGAACGCGTCGGCGCTCATCGTATGCGACTGGCGCTGGCCCTTGGCCGGCCACGTGATCGTGACGAAGTACTCGTCACGCTGGAACGTGAACTGACCCAGGGTAAACGTGCGATAGCCGGCGATCTTTTCCGGCAGCTTCAATTCGGCGGGCGCATTCATCGGTCGTCTCCTGAAATAGATGTCAGTGCTGGCAGATCTCGCCCCATTTCTGGACCGTGAGATCGCCGACGATGGTTTGCTGGATCATGGCGCTCGTGCGCGCCGCATTGAAGCGATACGCGGCGCCCTTCGGCAGTAACGCCTGGTGGCCACGCTTAAGACGGATCGTTCCCATGCGCTTGCCTTTGGGCTCGCCCTTGACCGTGACCGTGCCTTCCTTGTTGGCGGGCGCCACGCTTTCGGGAGCATCGAGCTTCACGTACTCGACCTCGACCTCGCCGTCCAGCACGACCACGAATTCGTCGTGACCGCATGCCATCCACGGCGAAGTGCCTTCGGCGCGAATTGCCTCGATCACGTACTCGAGATTCTTCGCGACAGCCACCTTTTCGTATGGCCTGGCCTTCGATGCCACCTCGAACACGTTCGAGAAGACGTAATACTTGGGATTGTCGTTGATGATCTCCATCGTCCCCTTCTGATACTGGGACAGGGAGCCGAAGACAGTGGTGAAAGCCATTTGCTCCTCCGGATGTTTTAGTGGTAGATTTGTTCGCGATACGGACACGCGTCCGTGTTACGAACACTTTATGCCGCTGCAATCGAGCCTGTCAAGAGCCCTTCTTGTTCGGTTCAGGTACCCAGCACAAGGCCTCGCCGCACTGCAGCGAAAGGAAACACCGTGAAGCCAAACGACGCCCAAGATCTCGATCAGCCGTCCGGCAGCGACTTCGTGCGCGCGCTCGCCAAGGGTCTTACCGTCATCGAGAGCTTCGATGCGCAGTCGCCTGCGATGACGCTCAGCGATGTTGCGCGCCGCACAGGGCTTTCGCGCGGAACCGCGCGACGCCTCTTGTTGACGTTGGTTGAGCTGGGCTACTGCGGTTTCGACGGCAAGCTGTTTTCGCTGCGACCGCGCGCGCTCAATCTCGGGTTCGCGTACCTGCACTCGCAAAGCCTGTGGCAGCTGGCCCAGCCGTACATGGTGGAGCTGGTCGAGCGCGTGCACGAGTCGTGCTCCATCGCCGTGCTCGACGGCATCGATGTCGTCTACGTAGCACGCGTGCCTACCGCGGCGCGCATCATGTCGATCAACCTTGGGCTCGGCACGCGTCTGCCGGCGTTCGCGACCTCAATGGGGCGCGTGCTGCTGGCTGGTCTGCCGCCCGAGGAGGTCGAGCGATTGCTGGCGCAAGCATCGCCGCTTCCGGCATACACTGCGAAGAGCATCACCGAGCGCGGTGCGCTGCTGCGCGAAATCGACGCAGTGCGACGCCAGGGTTGGGCACTCGTGGATCAGGAGCTCGAGACCGGATTGCGCTCGATCGCCGCGCCGATTGTCGACAGCGAGGCGCGCGCGGTTGCAGCGCTCAACATCGGCACGCACGCGTCGCGCTGGCCGATCCAGAAGCTGACCCAGGAAGCGCTGCCTCAGCTCAGACAAGCGGCTGCGGAGATTTCCGCGCTGCTCACGCCAGCGCGGGCGAGAAGAACGTGAATGATGAAAGCGAAGAATGCAACAGCAGAATCTATCAGCGTCCCCCTTTGGAAAAGGCGGACGGGACGGGGATTTGCATCGCTTCCGGCCGGCGGCAAGCGAGCATCTCCACTAGCGATCAAATCCCCCCTGCCCCCCGTTTGCAGAGGAGGGAATTGTTTGTGCGATGAGTGAGAGGTACAGGGTGACGAAGAGCAAAACCAGCTACGCGGCAATTCCCGCGTACCAGACCAAAGACGGCTCTGAGATCCGCGAGCTGATGCACCCGGACCATCATGGGAACGCGAAGCAGAGCCTGGCCGAAGCCATCGTACATCCGGGCCAGCAGACGCTGCTGCACAAGCATCTGCGCACCGAGGAGCTCTACCACGTCACCGCGGGACGCGGACTGATGTTCCTTGGCGATCGACGCTTCGAAGTCGCCGCCGGCGACACCGTCTGCATTTCTCCGGGTACGCCGCACTGCATCAGCAACACCGGAGCCGAGGCGCTCAAGATTCTGTGCTGTTGCTCGCCGGCGTACTCGCATGACGACACGATCTTGCTGACTGGCGACAGCGGAGCCGCGTTAGCCTGAGAGAGAAATCCGCCCTGGCCCCCCTTTGCAAAAGGGGGGACGTGGGATTGCCGAGAAGCTCCAGACTCTGTTGCGGATCACCGAGCACCAGCAGCGGACCTGAGCCGCCGAGGCCGCACAGCAGCAGCGCCACCAGCAGCTGCAGCTCCAGATTCCCCGGCGTCCACGAAATGCCGTCGCGATGCAGGAGCACGCCCGTCAGCGCGAACGCGGCCGCAAGAGAGATGACCAGGCCGACCGTGACGTTACGATA
>Ga0316628_100004179_pt1 | contig 11274 bp, 5 predicted proteins | sample OWC_Aug_M2_C1_D5_FD_207648 | JGI IMG/M metagenome (GOLD analysis project Ga0316628, IMG submission 207648) | Wetland soil microbial communities from Old Woman Creek delta, Ohio, United States - OWC_Aug_M2_C1_D5_C | ecosystem: Environmental > Terrestrial > Soil > Wetlands | place: USA: Ohio... | reverse complement strand
CAGCGAGTTGAAGAGGAAATGCGGCTGGAGTTGCGTCTCGAGGTAGTCGAGACGCGCCCGGTTGAGCGAATGTTCGAGCTTCCGGGCCGACTGCTGCCGCGCGATCAGCGCGCGGCGAACCAGCAGGGCCTCGGCGACGGCGACCACGGCGATGTAGCTGACGATGTCGAAGTCTGAGTAGAACACCAGGTACGGCCAGAACGGAACGCGCGGCGGCATGCCGGTGGCCGCGGCGGACGCCACGCGCGACACGACGGTGTCGAGGAGCACGGCGACGAGCAGCAGGGGCAGGTGGAGCACGACGACCGTGACCACGCTGCGGGCGCGCGCGCGAACGCGTTCGTGCCACGCCGCCACGGCGAAGCTGAGTGCCGCCCACAGCACGGCGATCACGAGGTCGATCTTGACGAGGGCGTCCAACGCGATCGGCGCGGCGGTGCTGCTGCGGATGAGCGAGCGCGACACCGTGAGCTGCAACCCGAAGAACGCGATCCAGACCGCGAGCACCGCCAAGGCGATGCGAACCCTACGCCCGGCGGAGTCCGTTGCGGTCATGGCAGGGAAAGGTGGCGTCCATCAGCCTGATTGTCGGCAGGGTCGGGCCGGGTTGCGCGCACGGGGTGACGACCCGTTCCGGTCCGGGGCGGACAGGACTAACCTACCACGCGGTCACCATGTCCGTTTCCGCGACCTCCACGACCGGCGACGCGCTTGCGGTGGTCAACGCGCGCGTGTGGACCGGCGACGACCGCCGCCGGTGGGCCGACGCATTGTTGACGGCCGGCGAGCGCATCGTGGCCGTCGGCTCGAGCGCCGAGGTCATGAAGCGCGCCGGCGGGCGGCCGCGCGTCATCGACGCCGGTGGACGGCTCGTCGTGCCGGGGTTCATCGATGCGCACATTCACTTTCTGGCGGGCGGGCAGGGGCTGTCGTCGGTGCAGCTTCGGGACGCGGCGACGCCGGAGGAGTTCGTGCGCCGCATCGCCGACTACGCGCGATCGTGCCCGCGCGGCACGTGGATCCGGAACGGCGACTGGGATCACGAACGGTGGGGCGGTGAGCTTCCGCGACGGGACTGGATCGACGCGGTCACGCCCGACCATCCGGTGTGGGTGAACCGCCACGACGGGCACATGTCGCTGGCCAACAGCGCCGCGCTCCGCGCGGCGGGCGTCACACGCGACACCCCGGAGGTGGACGGAGGAACGATCGTGCGCGACGCCACCGGTGAGCCGACGGGCGTCCTGAAGGACAACGCGGAGCAGCTCGTCGCGCGGGTCGCGCCGCCGCCGACAGACGCCGAGGCCGACGCGTCGCTCGACGCGGCGATGCGCTTCGTTGCCCGGCAGGGGGTGACCTCGGTCCATCACATGGGCACGTGGGAAGACCTCGCGGTGTTCGAGCGCGCGCACCGCGCCGGCCGTCTGCGCACGCGGATCTACGCCGCTGTTCCCATCGATACGTGGGAGCGTCTGCGCGATCGGATACGCGAGTCCGGCCGCGGCGATCAATGGCTGCGCATCGGCGCGCTCAAGGGATTCGTGGACGGGTCGCTCGGCTCGCACACGGCGGCGATGTTCGAGCCGTACGACGACGCGCCGGGGGAGCGCGGGCTCTTCGTGAACCGCCCGGACGATCTCCATCGCTGGACGAGCGCGGCGGACAAGGCGGAGCTCCACCTGATCGTGCACGCGATCGGCGACCGGGCGATCCGCGCGCAGCTCGACATCTACGAGCGCGTGGCGGCGGAGAACGGCGCGCGGGACCGCCGGTTCCGGATCGAGCACGCGCAGCACCTGAGCGCGCCCGACGTGCCGCGCTTCGCGCGCCTCGGGGTGATCGCGAGCGCGCAGCCGTACCACGCGATCGACGACGGCCGGTGGGCGGAGCGGGCCATCGGCGCCGAGCGAGCGGCGCTGACCTACGCGTTCCGCAGCCTGCTCGACGCCGGCGCGCGGCTCGCGTTCGGCAGCGACTGGTTCGTGGCGCCGCCCACGCCCCTCGAGGGGATCTACGCGGCGGTGACGCGCCGAACGCTGGACGGCCGGCACCCGGGCGGGTGGGTCCCGGCGCAGCGGATCACGGTGGAGGAGGCGCTCCACGCCTACACGCGCGCGGCGGCGTACGCGTCGTTCGATGATGCGAATACCGGTTCCCTAACGGCCGGCCGGCTCGCCGATTTCGCGGTGATCGACCGCGACATCACGCGAATCCCGGCCGAAGCGATCGCGGACGCGCGCGTGACGATGACCGTGGCCGGCGGCCGCGTCGTGTTCGACGCGGCCGCCACTCCAGGCCCTACGGCAGGTTGATCAGGTTGCAGCTCGTTGCCTGGGTGAACAGAGGGATCTCGGCCGAGTTGGTGCCGTCGATCGTCGGGGCGGGCGTTCCATTGTGACTCGAGCAGGTCGCCGTCGTGATCGGCGTGATCGAGCCGTTCAGCGTGAGGCGCGAGCCGGCGTGTAACGCGATTGCGCCGCCGGAAAGGAACGTCAGGACGGATGGCGCGGCGGCGCTGGGTACGATCAGGTAGCCGCCGTTCAGCACGTCGATGGAGCCGTTCACGTTGACGGCGGCGCTGTTCATCGTCACCTGCGCCCCGGTCGCGATCGCCAGATTTCTGAAGTTCGCACCGGAGCCCGCCGAGCTGACCACGATGTTCTGTGGCGCGGTGCCCGCCATGGTCACGGTGAAGCCGCTTCCGGCGAAGGCGGTCGCCGTCGTCTCGAGGTCGTTGATGTCTCCCATCGCGACCAACGCCCCACTCGACATCGGTGTCGTGGTTCCGTTGACCGTCATTGCTCCAGTCACGCTCAGGGCCCCGCCGCCGAAGGTGAGCGCCCCCGCACTCGGCGCCGTACCGTTCACCGTCAGTGACCCGGAGACGACCACCGCCTGGCCAGCCAGATTCAGCGGGCAGTTGACGACGACTGGACTGAAGACTGGATTGACGATTGCCAACGACCCGGACACCGTGAAGGTCGCTCCGCCGCATCCATTCGGCGAGCCGATGGTCGTGGGCACCGAGATGAGACCGCTGATGGTCGCGGCGCCGGCGCTGGTCAGCTGAACGTCGCCGAACGTATTCGGCGAGCCGACGCCACTCCCTCCAGCGGCCAGGTTTCCGGTCACCGTGAGTGAATTGTCTTCGAGGTCGAGAAAGCCGGGGCCACTACCCTCGATCGTCAGGTCGCCGACCGTCGTGGACGTGGTGAGCTGCGGGATGTTCGTCGCCGTCACCACCCAGCTCGGAATGAACACCGCATCGCTCGGCGCGGACGGCGCGACACCGCCCCGCCAATTGGCGCCGTTGCTCCATTGGCTGTCGACGGTTCCCAGCCAGGTGAAGCCGGTCGTGGGAGCGACGACGATCCCGGTGAACCCGGACGCCTCGAGGGTCGAGACGCCCGCTTGGACGAGGCACGAGCCCGGCGACGCCGTCGGGACGTTGAGATTCGCGGACGTGAGCCGCGCGGTCCCCGTCGCGTCCGTGTTCACGATGAGCTCGGCCGGCGTCGTGCAGGCGCCGCCTTCCACGAAGAAGAACACCGGGACGTTCGGCACGGGATTGTTCGACGCGTCCGTCACGACCGCTTTCGGGTACGATGCGGCCGGCAGCGGCGTGCCGACGGTCGTGACCGCGGTGGTCGGTGTGAGGCTGAACTGCGACGGCGTTCCCACGATGATGACGGAGAATGGGGCGCTCGTCACGCTCAGTCGCGGACTGCTTGCCACGAGGGTGTAACCGACTCCGGACAGACTGATCGTCAGGTCCGGGAACGTCGCGACGCCCGCGACCGCCTGCTGCCTCAACGTCCCGCCAAGCGACCCATCGCCCGGGTTCGCGCCGAGCGAAATCGTCACCGTATCCGTGGTGGACGTCCGGTTCCCCAGCGCATCCTGGAACTGCACCTGGATCGCCGGCGTCAGCGGCTGGCCGACCGCGACGAGGGTCGGCGGCACCGTGAACACCAACTGTGCCACCGGTCCTGGCTGTATGAACGCCGAGAACGTCACGCTCTTCGCGCCCGCCCCTGAGCCCACCGTCGCCGTCGCCGAGGCACTGCCCGCCACGCTCCCCGCCGTCAGCGTGGCGCTCGTCTGCCCCTTCGCGTCCGTCGTCGTCGTCGGGGTCGTGAACGTCCCGTTCGTCGCCGCCCATTGTACCGACGCCCCGCTCACCGGTTGCCCAGACGCATCCGTCACCTTCACCACGAACGGCGCCCCGAGCGGCTGCGCCACCTCGCCCGACTGCCCTTGTCCCGACACGATGGTGATCGCCGCCGCCGCTCCCGTCACCGCGGTGGCCGTGAACGTCGCCGGCGCTTGAATCCCGGTCACGCTCGCCGTCACCGTCTCCACTCCCGGCGTCGCGCCGAGCGTGTACGCCATGCTCGCCGTCCCATCGGCGCCTGTCGTCGATGTCGCGCCGGCGAGCGTGCCCGTCCCCGCCGTCCTGGCCCAGTTCACCGTCACTCCTGCCACGCCGTTCCCGAACTGGTCGGTCACCTTGGCCACGAACGGCGCCTTGAGCGTCTTCGTCACCGTGTCCTGCTGCCCGCTCCCCGAGAGCGCCACGATCGCCGAGGCGGGGGCCGCCGTCGCCGTCGCCGGTATGCTCACCGTGAGTCCTCCGGCCACCGCGGCGAAGCTCTGCGGGCCCACCGTGGAGCCCAGCGTCAGGCTCGTCGCCGCCTCGCCGTTCGCATCCGTCGCCACGCTCGCCGATCCCACGCTGCCGCCCGTGGGCGCCGCGAACGTCACCGCCACACCCGCTGTGCCCAGGCCGTCGGCCGCCGTCACACGCACGCGGCCCGGCTCCGGAAGCGTCGCGCCCACGGTCCCCGTCTGCCCGCCACCCGATACGAGCGCGATCGCCGCCGGGGGAAGCGTCACCGTGACCGTGGCGTTGTCGGTGAGCACACCCGCCTGGCTGGGCGCGCTCGCTGTGATCGTGGCCGTGCCGCGCTTGCCGGTCGTCGCGGCCGCGCCAGTGGTGGCATTCACCGTGACCACCGATGGATCGGACGACGACCACGCGATCGGCACGCCGGCGACGGGGGCGTTGTTGGCGTCCACCACGGTGGCCGTGAACGTCTGTGTCGCGGGCGCCACGAGGGCCGCCGTCTTGGGCGAGACCGTGACCTTCGTCGCGGTAGCGCCGGGCCCAACGTAGACGACCACGATGTTGGGTTGGTCCGGGGCCGGCTCGCCGGGCGCGTAGGAGGTGAACCGGCCCTGTCCCGAGTAGACCACCAGCCCGTTACTCGTGTAGTCGAGCGTCCCGTCGAACACCTCACCGATCGACGTGACGTCCACCGAGAGATCGATGGTCTTCGGGGACGAACCCGAGGCGAAGACGACCGTCGTATCCTTCACGACCTCGCCCGGCGGCCGCACGAGGACGATCCGGACATGGTCGAAGTCGAGTCCCGCGAATTGCGCGCGTTGGGCGTACACCGCGGCGGCTTCCTGGGAGAACACCGGATTCAGCGCAATGCGTCCACTGCTGCGCGCTCCCCTTGCGCGTGCGACGGTGGGCGCGTCAGCGCAGGTGGCGACGCCGACGGCGAGAACGAGCGTCGCGAGAGAACGGATGGGGAGGCGCATTGCGATTTGTGAGGCGAGGAAGGACGACGCGCGAATCCGACTCGCCATCGAGCGGTGTATTCGCGCGGCCAACCGGTTCGCTAGATTGGCCCCACTCACGGGCCCATGTCAACTATGTATGTCACATCCGGATCTCCGTGCGCCGCCACGACGGCGCGGGGAGTCGTCAAGACACAAACGGGACCGGCGTTGACGCCGGTCCCGTTTGTGTCTGCTCCCGTTGCGTTTCACCTCGGGTGATCCGCTAGAACCGGACGATCTCCTCGCAGGCCCGCCGGATGTCCTCGATCTGCGGGAGAATCGCGTCCTCGAGCCGCGGCGCGTATCCCACGAAGGTGTCGGTCGAGGCCAGGCGCTTGACCGGCGCGTCGAGCCATGGAAAGCAGTCGTCGGCGATTCGCGCCGCGATCTCGGCGCCGTAGCCCCAGGAGATGGAGTCCTCGTAGACCACGATCACGCGGTTCGTCTTCTTGACGGACGCGTAGACGGCGTCCTGATCCCACGGCGACAGCGTCCGCAGGTCGATGACTTCCGCCGAGAGTCCAGTCTCGGCGAGCTGGTTCGCCGCGGCGAACGCGCGCTGCACCGTGGCGCCGTACGTCACGATGGTGACGTCGCTGCCTTCGCGGACGGTCTTGGCCTTGCCGAACGGAATCATGAAGTTCGGCCCGGGATACGCCGCCTTGTTGTAGGTCTGGCGGTAGAGATGCTTGTGCTCGAGGAAGATCACCGGATCGTCGCACCGGATGGCCGTCCGCAGCAATCCGTTCGCGTCGAGCGCCGTGGCCGGGCAGACGACGCGCAGGCCGGGGCAGTGCGTGAAGAGCGACGCGCCCGTCTGCGAGTGATAGATCGCGCCCCGGATGTAGCCGCCGTAGGTCGTGCGCACGACCACCGGCGCCGTGAAGTCGCCGTTGGAGCGCCACCGCATGGTGGCCAGCTCGTTGCGGATCTGCATGTACGCCGGCCAGATGTAGTCGAAGAACTGGATCTCGACCACCGGCTTGAATCCGCGAAGGGCGAGCCCGATCGCGCGGCCGACGATCGTCGCCTCGGCCAGCGGCGTGTTGTAGACCCTGGCGCCGCCGAACTCCTTCTGCAAGCCCCACGTGACCTTGAACACGCCGCCCTTGCCCTTCACCTGGCCCAGCACTTCCTCGCGCGACGCGTCGGCCACGTCCTCGCCGAAGATGAGGATTTTCTGATCGCGCCGCATCTCGTCGCGCATGCAGGCCGTGATCAGGTCCACCATCGTCGTCTCGTTACCCGAGAACTGCGGATCGTCCTCGGTATCGAACTGTTCGCTCGTCGGGTCGACGTCCGGCGAATAGACCTGCTGGTAGACCGTCTCGGGACCCGGCTGCTCGGCGGCCAGCGCGGCGTCCGTGGCGGCGAGGACCTCGGCTTCGACGTCCTGGCGGATCGCCTCGAGCTCCGCTTCCGTCGCGACCCCCTCCGCGACGAGCCATTTCGGGAAACGGATGAGCGGATCGCGCGCCGCTTCCGCCTCGCGCTCGGCCGGCGGACGGTACATCGTCTCGGCGTCGGACTGCGAGTGCGAGTACGGGCGAATGACGTGCGCGTGGACGAGCGCCGGCCCCTTGCGCTTGCGCGCGTGATCCACGGCGCGCCGGAGCGCCTGGTAGCTCGCCACCAGGTCGCAGCCGTCGACCTCCTCCACGTACAGGGTCGGGAACGACGCGACGAGCTTGGAGATGCTCCCGCCCGCCGTGTTCACCTCCACGGGGACGGAGATCGCGTACCCGTTGTCCTCGATGAGGTAGACGACGGGCAGTTGGAGATTCGCCGCGTTGTTGAGCGACTCCCAGAACTCACCCTCGCTGGTGGTGCCGTCACCGGAGGAGCAGAACACGACCTCGTCCTTCTCGAAGCCGTCCGTGATCTGGAGCAGCTTGGCGCGGAGCGTTGCCTCGGCGCTGCCCACTGCCTGGAGAAACTGCGTGCCCGTGGGCGACGAGCTCGAGACGATGTTCAGCTTCTTGTGGCCCCAGTGGCTCGGCATCTGGCGGCCGCCCGAATTCGGATCGCTCGCCGCGCCCACCGCGGAGAGCAGCATCTCCTCGCCGGTCATGCCGAGCTGGAGGCAGAGCGCGCGGTCGCGGTAGTACGTGTAGAACCAGTCGTACGATGGGCGGAAGACGAAGCCGGCGGCCGTCAGAACCGCTTCGTGCCCGGCGCCGGAAATCTGGAAGAAAATCTTGTTCTGTCCCTTGAGCTGGAGCTCCTTGTCATCCAACCGGCGGGACAGGAACATCGTTCGGTACGCGCCCACGAGCTGCTCGCGGGTGAGGCCGGCGGCGTTCTTCCGCTCGGCACGCGTCGTTGTCGCCATGGTTCTCCACGGTTCTAGGCCATCGCCAGAAAACTAACGCCCGGCCGACCGGTCGGCGATTGGCGCCTCCGCCGCGCGCACGGCCGCCCGCCGCCCGGTGGCGCCGGGCGGCCGAACCCGCGTGTGGTGCGCGGAGGCTCCTCGAGCGAGCTTCGGCATGCCCGCCGTATGGCTGAAGTCGATTGCACAGATGGCACCAGCCATGCGATTGTCCCGCACCGGAGGCGATGCCATGGATTCCGAGCACTGCACGTTCTGCAATCTGATTCACGGCGCGGCTGAAGTCTCGATGTGCCACGAGGACGCCGACGCGATCGCGTTCATGGACATCCAGCCGGTCAACAACGGGCACGTGCTGATCGTGCCGCGCGAGCACTACGAGTCGCTGCTCGACGTGCCGCAGGAGCTCGGCATCCACCTGTTCAAGATCACCATGCGCCTGGCCGCGGCGGTGACCCACGTGAGCGGGTGCCACGATCTGAACATCGTGGTGAACAGCGGCCCGGCCGCCGGGCAGGACGAGCCGCATTTTCACGTGCACCTGATCCCCCGTCGGGCGGGCGACGGCTTCGACGTTCCCCTTCCGTTCAACGGGTCGGCGATGCCGGACCGCACGGTGCTCGACGTGTACGCGGCGCGCATCGTCGCCGCGCTCCGCGACCCGGTCCGGCGCGAGCCGGAGGGCGCGGAGACACATGGCAAGGACGCCCGCGCCGCGCCGTTGCGCGCGCCCCCACTTGCGCGTCCGGGGATAGGAACGCATTTGTAAGGCGCGCGCGAGGTGACCACGCGCCCCGCTGGAGGCGAATGAGCCCACTCGTCCGACATCGAGCACCATGTCGAGCGCCGCGATCATGCGAGCGGCGAGAGGGCGCTTGTCTCCCAAGTAGCCGCCACATCACTGATCGGCGCGACACCCCGCCACGGGATATTCCCGGTGCGGGGTGTCGCCTTTTTAGCGAGGTGACATTGTCACGACGTCGGCACTATCACCATGTCTCCCTTCCCCGGCTCCCACGCAACGCACGCCGGGCCAAGCCCGTTCCGTCAGGACATCAGAAGCGAGCGATCAAGCGGGCGACCATGCGCGACTGCGGCCGGCGCTGCGTCTACTGCGCCGCGCCACTCGAGTTCGACTTCGCGACGCTCGACCACGTGCATCCGCTGTCGCGCGGCGGCGCGCACGTGCCGGGGAACGTCGTTCTCGCCTGCGGGCGCTGCAACCGCCTCAAGGGTGATCTGCTGCCGACCGAATTCTTCGCCCGGTTTCCCTGGGCGGGAACGAATTTCATACACTACGCACGCACGGTGCACCGCGCGCTCAAGCGCTGTGCGCGCCGCGCCGTAAGCCTCGCCTATGCGAGAGCGGCGTGACGGACCTCTGACGGCTGACGGCTGACGGCTGACGGCTGACGGCCGAAAACCGCGCTGTCAGCCACCAACCGTAGCGGACGTCCGCCAGCCGTCAGCCGCGTCAGTTTCAGTAGTCAACCGGCCGGAGGTACGACTCTCCGATGGCCGTGGCGCTCATCATCGCCACGGTGGGAAGGCGGCGCTTCCAGTGCGTGGTCTCCACGCGGCGTTGCACGATCGCCACCTCGTCGGGATCGAAACCGCGATCCACCAGCTCCTGAGCGTCGTAGCCGTGGAGCCGCCAGTTGAGAATCTCGTCGGCCTTCGCGTAACTGATCCCGAAATCGCCCTCGTCGGTCTGGCCGACGACGAGATCGGCCGTGGGCGTCTTGCTCACGATGACGTCCGGTACGGCGAGATGCCGCGCGAGCGCCCACACCTGCGTCTTGAACAGATCGCCGAGCGGGTTGATCGGCGGCGAATCGTCGGCGTGCCAGGTGAAGTAGCCGAACAGGCGCTCCGTCTTGTTGCCGGTGCCGAGCGGAATGCCGCGGTGCTTGGCGGAGAGGTCGAACAGCGTGATCATGCGCATTCGCGCCATCACGTTTCCGCGGCGCCCCGCGTCGGCGTCCGGCTCGTTGGCGAGGTAGCCGTCCACGGCGGCGCTGATGTCGATGGTCCGTGATTCGATGCCCAGCGCATCGATCACCAACTGGGCGTGGGCGAGACTCTCCGGGCTCGACGAGCGGTACGGCATGCGGACGCCGATCACGTTCTTCGGCCCGAGGGCGCGCGCCGCGAGGTAGGCCGTCACCGCCGAGTCGACTCCGCCAGAGACGCCGACCACGGCGCACCCGAATCCGCGCCGCTCCATCTCGTCGCGCACGAACCGCGTGAGCCACTGCTCGGTGAGCGCGCCATCGATGCCGAGCGGTGCGGGCGCGCTCTCGCGGCTCGGCGCAGCGCGAACGACGGGCAGCGCGCCGCTCGGCGCCGGCATCGCGGGGCGCGCGGCGATCCGGTGCGACGCGATGGACGGCGGATCGAACGCGACGCGCGCGGCGGTGCCCGCGCTCGCCGCATCGAGGCTCGCGCGCAGGTGCGGAAGCATCGTCTCGAGATCCGCGATCAGGGGCATGTCGGCGCGGGCGCGCGTGACGTCCGCGAGATCGACGGTCACCGAGAGGATCGCGTCGTCCCAGAGCGGCGCGCGTCCGCGAACCTCGCCCTTGGGGCCCGCGACGAATGACCCGCCCGGAAAGATCTTGCCGCCCTCGCTGCCCACGAGGTTGGTGAGCGTGACGTACACGCCGTGCTCGTCGGCGATGTCGCGGATCAAGCGATCCCACCGGCTCACGCTGGCCGGGCCGGGAACGTCGTCCGGCTTGGCCCACGGGCCGCGCGCCGGTGGGGCGGCGCACACGAAGATCACCTGCGCGCCGTCGAGCGCGGCGATGGTGGCCGTCATGCCGTGCCACGCGTCCTCACAGACGAGCATCGCCGCGCGGCCCCACGGCGTGTCGAACGCACGCACTTCACGCCCGCGCTCCACGAAGCGCTCCTCGTCGAACAGCCCGTACGTGGGCAGGAACACCTTGCGGTGCACGTGGCGTACGCGAGGGACGCCGTCGCCCAGCGTCACGTAGATGGAGCTGTTGTAGAGCTTGTTGTTCCAGATCTCGTAGAAGCCGGCCACCACGTCGAGCGGCTTCGGGGCCGGCACCGAGCCGCGGTAGGTGGCATCGAGGTCGCGCGCGAACGTTCCCGCGGTGACCGCATTGTCGCGAACGCCGCCCTCCAGGAAGTAGCCGGTGAGCGCGCTCTCGGCCAGGGCGAGCACCATGGGGCGAGGCGCGAGCTGGTCGAGCTGCGCAAACACCGGGCTCAACCGGTCGAGGTTCGCTCGGTAGTCGCCTTTGCGGGGCTTGAGCTGAGCCAGCGCCAGGTGGAGGAGCGGG
>Ga0316628_100004178_pt1 | contig 11274 bp, 9 predicted proteins | sample OWC_Aug_M2_C1_D5_FD_207648 | JGI IMG/M metagenome (GOLD analysis project Ga0316628, IMG submission 207648) | Wetland soil microbial communities from Old Woman Creek delta, Ohio, United States - OWC_Aug_M2_C1_D5_C | ecosystem: Environmental > Terrestrial > Soil > Wetlands | place: USA: Ohio... | reverse complement strand
GACCGCGCGACCTGGCGTGAGGTACCCGCAAGGTCCGTGGATGCCGGGGCCAGCGGAGCTGTCGGAACAGCCCGACCATCCGAGGGACTGTCGATACCCTCGACGCCCGCATCCCAGCCGTACACGCCCTGGCGGACGCTCCTGCCTCGCTATTGGGTGCCCGCCTTCGAGCAGTCGGACCAGCAATTGAAGCTGGGGGCCGCCACGAGCGGGAGCGACGTGCTCGGTCGCCACAACTATGCTGCCACCGTCCTGTACCGTGTCGCAGGCAAACAAGGCGCGCCTGGATCGCGGCGCTACGACTGGGTGGCTGGATACACGTACGACCGATGGCTGCCGGTGTTCTTCGTAGACGCCTCGGACCGTACGCACTTCCTGCGCGACGTCGCGCTGGACAACGGTTCCTTCGCCGCTGCCGACCTCCGCGAGCAGAACGGCGAGGTTGGCGTGTTCCTGCCCGCCGCGCGCGTGCGCCACCAACAGAGCGTGACCGCTTCGTTCAACCTTCAGCGCCAGACCGTGAAGGTGGGCGGCTTCGCCGCCGCGCGCTCGGATCGCAACGCGATGCGCCTCGCCTGGTTCTTCAATAGCGCGAAGGTGTACCCCTATTCGATCAGCCGGGAACAGGGCGCGACGCTTGGCGTAACGGGTGAGTTCGTGCGGAAGGCGTTGGGCGCGGATGCAGGCGCCGACGCGGTCACGATCGACGGGCGGGCGTACCTGCGACTCGGCGGCCGGCACGCCATTCTCGCGGTGCGCGCCGCGGCCGGTGCGGCGCGCGGCGACCGGCGAACCTCCCGCTTCTTCTATCTGGGCGGCTCGGGCCCCAACGCCAGCCCCGTGGATTTCGGCAGCGACGCGTTCAACCTGCTGCGCGGCTTCGAACAAAACGAGTTCGGCGGAACGCGCGTTGCCGTGGTGAATGCCGAGTACCGCGTGCCGTTCGTCCGGATCGAACGCGGCATCGGCACCTGGCCGGTTTTTCTCCGCAGCGTGCACGCGGCCGGTTTTGTCGACCTCGGCAGAGCCTGGTCGGCTTCGTTCTCGGATCTGCCGTTCGCCCGGAGCACGGGCGCGGAACTGTGCGCCGACTTCAGGTTCGGCTACGAACTGCCGCTGACGACGGCCGTCGGCATCGCGTGGCCCCACGACCCCCGGGGCGCGGAGCGATCGCCCACTGTCTACTTTCGGATCGGGCGCGCCTTCTGACCGATGCGCTAGAATGCCGACTCGAGGAAACCGGATGGCCGTTCCCCGCTACGAACACACGTCTTCGCTGATCTTCGGCGGCTTGAAGCAGGACGAACGCAGCTACGACGACGCGCGCGCCGTCGTCCTGCCGGTCCCCTTCGAGCGCACCACGTCGTACGTGGCCGGCACGCGCAACGGCCCGCGCGAGATCCTCCTCGCCTCGGGCCAGGTGGAGCTGTGGGATGAGGAAACCTCCACCGGCGCGTCGGCCCTGTCTGTCTACACGCTTCCCGAGATGGAGTTTCCCTTCGCCACGATGGAGGCTGCCCTGCAGGAGATCGCCCGGGTGGCGGGCGAGGTGCTCGCTGCGGGCAAGCGGCTGGTGACGCTGGGCGGCGAGCATTCCGTTACCGTTCCGCTCGTCGCGGCCGCCGCCGCGCAATACCCCGGGCTCTCGGTGCTGCAGATCGACGCCCACGCCGACATGCGCGAGTCGTACATGGGCAACCCGTTCAGCCACGCGTCGGTGATGCGGCGCGTCGTCGAGCGCGCCCGGTGCACGCAGGTCGCCATCCGCAGCCTCTCCGAAGACGAAGCCGTCGCTCTCCCCTCGCTTCCCACGACCGTGTTCTACGACACGACGCTGCGCGAGACCGGCGACTGGATCGACCGCGTCGTGGAGTCAGTGGGCGACCCGGTGTACGTGACGATCGATTGTGATGGCTTCGATCCGGCAATCATGCCGGCGGTGGGAACGCCCGAACCGGGCGGATTGAGTTGGCGCGAGGGCCTGGCGCTGCTGCGGAAGGTCTTTGCAGCGCGCCGCGTGGTCGCCTGCGATCTCGTCGAACTGTCGCCGATCCCCGGCCTTGTCGCCCCGAACTTCCTGTGCGCGCGCCTGATCTACAAGCTGCTCACCTATTGGTCCTTGGCCCCTCGTCGGTAACCCCGGACCTCGCCGGAACTCACCTGTGTTGGCTACATCGCGCCGATGGGAGACCAGAGTCTACGAGCTCTTTATCGTCTCGAGTTCTCTCTTCGCCACCTGTGCGTACTGCGACTGCGGGTACTCGTCCAGAATTCGCTGGAACGTCTGCTGCGCCTGGCTCTTGCGCCCCGCCGCGGCGTACGCGCGACCCAGCTGCATCAGGATCGCATCGGTCGGCAGGTCGTTCTTGGTCGACAGGTCCCGGTACTGACTGATCGCGGCGTCGTAATCGCGCGCCTGCAACTGCGCTTCGGCGAGACCGAGGCGTCCCATGTCGCCGTAGATGTCTTGTCCAGCGCGGTCGATCACCTGCCGGTACTGTTCGATGGCCTCTTTGGCCCGGCCGAGGGCCACCAGGCAGGACGCGGCATGGTACCGGGCCGCGATCCCGGCCTTCGTCGAGGGATACTCGTCGGCGGTCGCCATGAATTTCGGCAGCGCGGCCTTTAGCTTCGCCTCTTCGCTGGGAAAACTGCCAGGCGGAGGCGGTTGCGGAGCAACGGCGTTGGCCGGCTGGCCGGGCGCTGGCGGCGCGGGTGGCGGCACGACCTGCGCCTGCTCGATGGCCAATGCATCCACCAGCATGGCACGCGACTGGACGTTCACGGACCTGCGCCATAGGAGGTAGCCGCCTGCCGCTGCCACCAGGAGCACGACGATGACGACCGTGGTCGTAATCTGCCGGCGGTGTTCCTCGAACTGTTCACGCAACCGCGCGACGGACAGCGCAACCTCGTTTTCCTTCAGACGATGGCGTTCGGATCTCTTCATGATTGATTCCCGCGGCCGGAGGCGGCGCGCGACGCGCGGTTCCCGGCGCAGCCGTAAAGGTATTTTCCGGCTTGAAGCCTCCCGAGCCTCGAGCACCAAGCCCTGAGCCGACGGCGGAGCGATCGCAGATCGCGCGAGCGACGGGAGATGGTGCCCCTGGCCCGACTTGAACGGGCGGCCTACGGTTTAGGAAACCGGTGCTCTATCCTGCTGAGCTACAGGGGCACGGAATCGATTGTCGGTAAGGGGCCGTGCGATCGAACCGAGCCAACGCATCAGTGTACACCAATTGGCGTTGCCTGCCTTTGCCCCTGGTGCGCGGCCAGGGAACAGGGACAGGCCACCGTCGCCCAAGCCCAAGGCCCAAGGTCGTCTAGTACTGCAGCACCGTGTACACGGCCTCGTTCACCAGTTTCGACCGGCCCTTCAACGCGAGAAGCTCGATGAGGAAGGCAAGGCCGACAAGGTCGCCGCCGCACTGCCGCACCAGGCTCGCCGCGGCCGCCGCGGTGCCGCCCGTCGCCAGCACGTCGTCCACGATCAGAACGCGGTGCCCCGGCTCCATCGCGTCGCGGTGCATCTCCAGAGAGTCGCTGCCGTATTCGAGCTGGAAACTCTCGGTAACGGTTGTCGCCGGCAGCTTGCCCGGCTTGCGGATCGGGGCGAACCCGGCGCCGAGCCGGTCGGCGACGGCAGCACCAAGGATGAAACCGCGGCTTTCGATTCCAACCACCAGGTCCACGCGCCGGTCGGCGTACGGTGAGGCCAGGCTGTCGATGGTCAGCTTGAAGCCGGCCGGATCCCGCAGCAGCGTGGTGATGTCATAGAAGAGGATTCCCGCCTTCGGGAAATCCGGGACGTGGCGGATCTTCGCTTTGAGCGTCTGCATGTCGGCCCGTGTCAGTGAGAAGTTCACAGCCTTCTATCGTTGTCAGGAATCAGGATTCAGGGATCAGGATTCAGGGGTCAGAACTCAGGATTCAGGAGTCAGAGCGTGTGCATTACGCCTGATTCCCGGTTCCTCCTCACTTGATGGTGAAGTAGCTGGCCCGCCCAGCCGGCGGCAGTTCGTCCACTTCGACCTCGTCCACGCGCGCGGCAATCGGCCCCTGCCGCAGCGCCCGTTCCAAGCGCAGCATCGCCTCGGAATCGCCCTCCGCCACGACTTCCACGCGTCCATCCGGGAGGTTCTTCACGTAGCCGGAGATCCCCTCGTTGACCGCGTGGTCGTAGACAAACGCGCGGAAACCGATGCGCTGCACGCGACCGCTGATGACGAACCGGCGAGCGAGGCGCATATCAGATGGCCAAACCCCTGCGTGCGGCGCCCGGACGTCCGAGCGTCCGAACGTCGAGGACCTGGAATTATACCCAAGGTGGTTGCGCGACGGCTGCCTACTGGATCTTGATCGGCTCGAGCTTGCGCGACGCCAGCACCTTGTTGAACGCCGGCACGTCGGCCTTCAGCACGCCATCGAGCCTGCCGATCTGGACGTCAAGGCGGCCCGACAGATCTTTGAACACATCGTAGGACTGCGCGGTCGGTCGGGCCTCCGCGCTTCCTACGACACCGGCGAGCGCCGCCAGCTTGTTGTTCAACTTGATCGGATAGTTCAGCGGGTCCTGGCTGCTCTGATTGCGATATTGGTAGATCTCGCCCTCGATATCGGTCAGCTTCTGCAGGAGGCTGTGTGCGGCCTCCACGAACTTCGCATCCGCACCCTTCAGCGGCACCGATGCCGCTCCGATGCCGCCTTCCTTCCCGGCCGGTGGGATCTGCAAGCCCGAGCGCTTTAGACGCCTCTGTATCTCCGCGTTCAGCCGGTCGTTGACCTGGTCCTTGATCGTCCGTATCTTCACGACCGTTTCGTTGGCCCGGCTCAGCCTGTCACGGATCTGCGTCGCCAGCTTGAACTGCTCGTCGAGGTCGGCTTGAGTCACGCTCGTCAGGTTCGGGTTCTTCACGATCGCAAACGGCTGGCTCAGGCTCATGCCGGCCGTTACACGGCTCGGCGGCCACATCACACCCAGCCGTACCTCGTACTTGCCCGGCACCGCGACGGGACCGCGCACGTTGCCGGCCCACAGGATCAGGTTCGGGAACGCCGTGGCGTCTGGATAGCGCATGTCCCACACGAATCGATTCATCCCGGCCTTGACACCCACCCGCGGCGCGGGCGCTCGTCGTCCTCCCTCTTCCTCCTCGCCGCCGGGCGGCGTTTGCGGCTTCTTCTTTTCGTCCTCCGGCGTTCCCTTGAACGACCGAATCACGTTCTTCTGATCGTCGAGTATCTCGATCTCCACCTGTGCAGGCTGCTGCGCGAGGTAGTAGTCGATCGTCACCCCGCGGCCGACCGATCGCATGGCGTCGCCCGGCCGGAACAGGTAGACAGGCGATTGCGCAATCGCACGCGTCAGTTGTCGCAGCACCCCGATGTTCTCGAGCAGGTAGAACGACCGCCCGTGCGTGGCGATCACGAGATCGTCGTTCTTGATGGCGATGTCGTGCACCGGTGTCACCGGCAGATCGAGGCGGAGCGACTGCCAGTTCGCGCCGTCGTCGAACGACACGTATACGGCGTGCTCGGTGCCCGCGAACAGCAGCCCCGGACGCACCGGGTCTTCGCGGACGGCGCGCGCGAAATCGCGCGGCGCAATCCCGTTGACGATCTTCGTCCACGTGCGCCCGTAGTCGTCGGTCCGGTAGATGTACGGCGCCCAGTCGTCCTGCTGGTAGCGGTTCGCGGCCACGTAGGCCGTGCCTGGCTTGGTTGGCGATGCCTCGATGAGGCTGATGCGGGCGAACGGCGGCAGGTCCGGCGGCGTGACGCGCTGCCAATCCGTCTTGCCGCCATCCCTGGTGATCGACACGACCCCGTCGTCCGAGCCGGCCCAGATCGTGTTCGGGTCCTTCGGCGACGGCGCAATCGTGAACACGACCGCGTAGGTTTCGACACCTGTCTGATCGAGCGTGATCGGACCGCCCGAGGGCCCCATCGTCTTCGGGTCGGCGCGCGTCAGGTCGCCGCTGATCCGCTCCCAGCTCTGGCCTTCGTTCGTCGTGCGCCACACGTGCTGCGACGCGACGTAGAGAACGCGCGGATCCGCTGGAGCAAACACGATCGGATATGTCCACTGGAAGCGTTCCCGGATGTCTTTCGATGAGTGGCCCATCGGGTTCTCGGGCCAGACGTTGATTTGGCGCATCTGCCCCGTCGAGCGGTCGTAGCGCGTCAGCAGGCCGCCGTAACTGCCCGCGTAGAAGATGTCCGAGTTGTGCGGGTCCGCCGCGATGTACCCGCTCTCGCCCCCGCCCACCGCGTAGAACTCGTCGCCGTTCCCGTTGCTCGGCACACACGCGGTGCTGTTGTCCTGCTGCGCGCCGCAGACGTGGAACGGAATGTGAGCGGTCGTGACGACGTGATAGAGCTGCGCAGTGGGATAGCGCTGGTCGGTCCAGGTCTCGCCGCCGTTCCACGAGACGTTGGCGCCGCCGTCGTTGCCGTTGATCATGCGCTGGGGATCGTTCGGCGCAATCCACAAATCGTGGTTGTCGCCGTGCGGCACGCGAATCGTCTTGAAGGTCTTCCCCCCATCGTCCGAGCGGTAGAATCCTGTGTTGAGCACGTAGACGCGCTCCCGGTTCCTGGGATCGGCGTAGATGCGCGTGTAGTAGAACGCACGCTGCCGGAACCGGCGCTCATCGTTGACCTTCGTCCACGTTACCCCGCCGTCGTCCGACCTGAAGATCCCGCCGTCGCCGGCCTCGACAATCGCCCAAACGCGATTGGAATCGGCACCCGACACCGCCACGCCGATCTTGCCGATGATTCCTACGGTAGGAATCAGCATTCTCGACCTTTCGCTGGGTTGTTCCGGCAAGCCCGGGTTGCCCGTGATTTCCGTCCAGGTGTCGCCGCCGTTGGTCGTCTTGAACAGGCCGCTGCCGGGTCCTCCGCTCGAGAGCGACCAGGGCGTGCGAAACGCCTCCCAAATCGCGGCAAAGAGCACCTGTGGGTTCTTCGGATCGAAACAGAGGTCCACAGCGCCCGCGCGGTCGCTTCTGAAGAGGACGTTCTTCCAGCTCTTTCCGCCGTCAGTGGTGCGGAATACGCCGCGGTCCGGGTTCGGACCGAACGGATGACCGAGCGCGGCGACGTAGACGATGTCGGCGTTGGTCGGGTGGATGCGGATGCGCCCGATGGCCTGCGTCTCGGCGAGGCCGCTCGGCGCCCATGATTTGCCGCCGTCGGTGGATTTGTAGATGCCGTCACCCTGGATGATGTCGCCGCGCAGTTCCGTCTCCCCGGTCCCCGCAAACACGACGTCGGGGTTCGATTCCGAGACGGCAACGGTGCCGACCGAGGACGTGCGCAGCGCAGCGTCCGTCACCGGATTCCACGTGGTGCCTCCGTCGGTGCTCTTCCACAGTCCGCCGCCGGTCGCGCCGAAGTAGTACTCGAATGGCCGCTGGGCACTGCCCGCGACGCCGATCGATCGGCCGCCGCGGTTCGGGCCGATGTTGCGCCACTTCAGACCGGTGAAGAATTGCGCATCGTACTGGGGCGGGGCTTGCTGCGCCGCATCGTTCGCGGCGCCCGCACCGGCGATGATCGCGGCAACAACGACGGGGAGGGCCAGGACGGCGGCGCGCAGCGATCGCATGGTGCCTCTCCTTCTCTTTGAGGCCATCGTAATGCGCTCGAACACGGCGGACAAGGCACCAATCGTCCGCGGGGGGATGCCCCGGCCGGGAACGACGACAAGGGACGGGAGACAAACCCGTTTGTCCGTCGCTCGCCGCCAGGACGAACCTGGACGGCGAGGTGTTCGCGTAGGTCCAACGCGCGATGGCCGCGGGTGGTCTGACGTTCGACGAGCCTCCAAAGGGACAGGCCCGCCCCTCCGACTGCGTCACCGCGGAGCGGGGCGGCGAAAACGGACGAGCGCCCGGGCCGGCTCAACAGCAGCCCACCAGATCGAACTGCTGACGGCCTCGCGCGTTGGCGCGCCATTTGCCCATCCGATCGCCAGGGGGTCGTTCACGAGCTCGCGCTCGAGGTGAAGCGCCATGTTCGAACTCGTTGAGCGAAACGTCCGCGACAGCGGCCGGCGGACGATGACCGTCTTTGTGTCGATCGTCGTTCACGTGGTGATCATCGGCGCATTGATCGTCGTGCCCCTGTTGTATTTCAACGACGAGCTTCCGACGCCGCACGAAGTCATCAGCGTGTTCGCCGCTGCGCCGCCCGCACCGGCGCCGCCACCACCGCCGCCACCGCCCGCGCCGGCTGCGCCCGCGCCGCCCCAACCGGTAGCGACGACCGGGCAACAGCCGCTCGCCCCCGTCGCGCCACCTGACACGATCACCACTCCGGCACAGCCGCCGCCCGATCCGAGCAACGCCGGCGTCCCGGGCGGCGTCCCGGGCGGGATCGCGGGCGGCGTTGCAGGGGGCGTGGTGGGCGGCATTCCGAACGCTCCGCCCGCACCGGCGGCACAAGCCCCCGTCCGCGTCGGCGGCCAGATCAAGGCACCGGATCTGGTCCACCGCGTGGAACCGCGTTACCCGCCTATTGCGCAGAATGCCCACGTCGCGGGGGCGGTTGTTCTCGAGGCGGTGGTGGACAAGACCGGCCGGGTGCAATCCGTCCGCGTGGTTCGCGGCATCCCTCTGCTGAACGACTCGGCGGTCGAGGCGGTGAAGCAGTGGCGGTACTCGCCCTTGATGCTGAACGGCCAGGCGACGCCGTTCATCCTCACGGTGACGGTGACCTTCAGGCTGCAGTAGAGAATCGCCGTGCGATTCTCTACTTGCCCCCGCCCATGGCAGATCGGGAAGGGTGCTCTCTGGCGCGGCCGAGACGTGCCGCTCGCGGTGCCGGATTTCAGAAGATGATGTGCGAGGTGACGACGATGGTGCCGCTCGTCTCGTGGAAGCGCGGCCGCAGCTTGAAATTGGTCTTGCTGACGCCCGTCATCCGGTCGAACCACAGGAACCGATAGTTGTAGCCGACGCTCACGCCGAACCGGCGGTGCGCGTACATCGTGACCCCGGCCTCGCTGTTCACTCCGTATCCCTTGAACGTCGCGTCGCCCACATCAGGATCGAGGACACTGCCGTCCGTCACCTTGAAGAACGGCAACGACGCGCCGAGCAGCAGGTGAGGTTGCACGCGGCTGCGTGTCAGGAAGAACAGCCGGCCGTCCAGGTTGACGGCCTGAAATGTCGCTTGGCTCGGAGCGTCGAGGAACGTCCCGGTGTGCCGCGTGCGTTCGTAGCTGAGTTCGATCGAGGCCCGCCTGTAGCGGTATCCGAGCGTCAGCCGGATCAGGTTGCGAGTGTCCAGGCGCGGGAGAATGGCGAACTCGTCGCCGTCCTCCTGCTTGTAGATCGTCTGACCGTCGAAGGTCACGCCGTCGAAGGTGAACCCGGGCAGGAACGACACGGCTGCGAACCCGCCTTCCTTGGCGAACCCAGAATCGGCCTGGCTCCACGCGGGTGAGGCAAACGCCAGTACGAGGAGCGCTACAGCGACGAATCGAATCATCCTGCTTGGCAGTTGAGAGGTCATGGCGTGCGCGTTGGGGTGCAAACGACATGCCCTAGCTCAACAGCGCACTTGCGCGCTCTTCTCCCCGTCGCGGCACCCGGCGAATCGGTGTCGTCAGGGCGTTGGAGACAGATTCGTAATCAGATGACGAGACGGGGCCGTCTCGTCAGGAGTGACATCGCTCAGCGGTCGCCTGCCGGACGCGCGACATGGGAGGGGGCGCAGACCAGCGACCGTCGTCGCAGGTGGCGAGGCCGCCGCGCGCCCGGCCCTACCGCTGACCGGACCACTGAACGAGAAAGTCCTTGAACTTCTCCAGGACGTAACTCGATTTGCCGTCCTCCAGCAGGGACGTGTCCTGCGAGTGCAGCAGGCTGCCGTCCTTGTCGAGCACGAACAGATGCGGGAATCCGTTGATCTTTGGATACTTCGAGAGGACCGCCGCATTCTCGTTCTCGGGGCTGTAGTTGACTTTCACCGTCACGAAGTACTTGTCGCGCAGCGCCTTGAGCTCCGCATGCGCCTCGATGAACCGCTCCATCTCGTGGCACCAGCCGCACCAGTTGCCGCCCACATCCACCAGCACGCGCTTGCCGCTCCTCGCGGCTTCTGCTATCCCTTCCTGCAGGTCCTTGGCGGCATCACGCGCAGGATCGAAGATGGCCGGCCTGGCGGGCTTCGTGGCCCCCGACCGGGTGGCCGCCGCCTGGCCGGACGCGAACGAGTTCGCCAGCAATAGCACGAAGAGAGCGAAAACTGCCGTCCTCATCACGACCCTCCCCGGAACCTGCCGTAGATGCCGTTGGCGATTGCGACTCTTCGCCGCACACCGAGCGCCGCATGCGAGGTGGGTGCGAAGCGGGACCAAGTATATCAAGACAGCGATCGTGCCGCCCGCGCAGACGCTCACCATCCTGCGGCCTGCCAGAGCAGAGGACAATTGGGCTCCCGACAACGGCGTGGTCGTGCTGAACACCTGGACGGAAGCGACAGCACCGTCACCCAATCCAGCGGACGCACTACGTCGTCGTCACTGACTTCAGCATCAGTGATGCGCCGGTCACCATGGCCTACGCGAAGGGATAACGCCCTCGCAGCTACGCGGGCGCGCCACCGACACGTCGGCGAGAGGCAATCATCGCCAGCGCCAGGCAGAGGATCAGGACGTGAAGTGCCAGGGTCGGCAGCAGCACGCCCATCGGAGAACGAAGCCCATTGCGCACGGCGTAGAGGGCGGTGAGTGTGTTCGCCAACAACAGGCAGAATGGGATCAGGACAACGGCAAGGACGAACTGCACGGTGCGGCGTACATACGGTGCCAAGGCGACCCCGAGCAAGGCAAAGGTAATGCACGCGGCCCCGGTCGTGATCGAAGCGAAGATCATGGCTGGCCAAGCAGCGCCGACCGTCGTTAGGTGCCAAGCGTGCTCGAATGCGGAGATCAAGGGCGGGACCGCCCACACGGTGACGGCACCAGCCACGAGGGAAGCTGCTGCGGTCAAGAGAGCGTAGGATCGCAATCTTTTGCGGTGGTCCTGCGGCGAACTTCCACGAGCACTCCAGAGCACCGCTGTGAAGACGGCGAACGGCATCATCGACGCAATCCCCTGGACGGCCGCATACAGAATCCATGGCGAGCGAATCGCTGGCGAAAAAATGCTCATCATCGCAGAGGGAAGCACGCGCAGCGCGAGCACGTAGCCCATCAGCGCGCACACGGCGATCCCTGCCATCCGCACCACCAAGCGCAGGTCCATGGACACCCTCCCC
>Ga0316628_100004177_pt1 | contig 11277 bp, 14 predicted proteins | sample OWC_Aug_M2_C1_D5_FD_207648 | JGI IMG/M metagenome (GOLD analysis project Ga0316628, IMG submission 207648) | Wetland soil microbial communities from Old Woman Creek delta, Ohio, United States - OWC_Aug_M2_C1_D5_C | ecosystem: Environmental > Terrestrial > Soil > Wetlands | place: USA: Ohio... | reverse complement strand
GCGGCAAGGACCGTGTCGGTCAACTCGGACGCCCCGAAGCGGATCGGGATCTCGACGGCGGGGATCCCGGCCTATCTCCACCAGATCGAGGTCCAGTACACGGGATCCGTCCAGTTGAGGGTCGACCGCCTCCAGATCGAAGGCGTCCACCTCCAGCGGCGCGTGGTAGGTGTCCTGTGAGCGGCATGTTCTGGTGGCTCATCGTCGGCCATGCCGTCATGGACTTCTGGGCGCAGTCCGACGCGCTCGCTCAGATGAAGAATCGAAACCGACCGAACACCCGTGTTCCGCCGGGCCAGAAGCCACAGGTGATGTGGCCGTACGCACTCTCGGCACATGCTCTCATGCACGGAGCAGCGGTCGCGTTCGTCACCGGCAGTATCCCGCTCGGGATTGCCGAGACGGTGACGCACTGGATCACCGATTTCGGGAAGTGCGAGAACTGGTACGGCATCCATCTCGACCAGGCGATTCACCTCGCCTGCAAGGTGCTCTGGGTGGCGATCGCTATCTCGGGCTGGCACATCTCGGTGCGACCATGAGCGGCGTCCAGGTCCGCGGCAGCATCAAGGCGAGAACGGACGGGAAGTTCGACGACCGCCTCGCCGCGACGATCGGCGAGCGCCTCATCGCCCTCGAGAAGGCGAACCGCGGCACCGCCGCCGGCTTCACCGCCCCGGAACTCCCCGCCTTCGGCCCCGGGAGTCCAGGCGGTGCGCCCGGCGAGCCGGGACCGCCTGGTCCGGGCGGAGGCGTCACAGATCACGGCGCCCTCACCGGACTCGAGGACGACGACCATCCGCAGTACCTCCAGTACGGCTATCCGGTGATGCCGCAGGCCCACGTCCACTCCGACGAGGAACTCGTCCGGCCGAAGTTGGACATCCAACTCGAGGATTCACTCGTGGCGCGGCGCGAGACCCTCGACTTCAAGAACAGCCCGACGGTGGCGTGGACGGTCGAGGACGACGTGCTCCCCGCGGATCTTCTCGCCTTGTGGAGGATGGAGGAGGCGACCGGGAAGAGACTCTCGCCCACCGGACTCCACCTCACCGAGTTCGGCGGAGCTATCGGCAACGCAGCCGGAAAGGTGGGCAACGCCGTCTCACTCGATGGTGCCCACTGTCTCTACATCGATAGCCTTCCGTTGCCGCAGCCCCCCGTGGACTTCACGGTCTGCGCCTGGGTCTGGCTCGCCTCGAAGCCGGCGCACCAGATGGGCATCATCTCGAAGTGGGAACCCGCCGGGGACAATCGTCAGTACGCTCTCATCTGGGATAACGCCACGGACCGTTTTGTCTGGGCGGTCTCCTCCGATGGAACCGTCGCGGCTGTTGGCGACGTCGACGGGAGCGCCTTCGCCGCACCCGCTCTGTCGAACTGGCACTTCGTCGTCGCCTACCACGACAGCGTCGCCAACCTGCTCGGCCTCTCCGTCGACGGGGGAACCGTCCAGACGTCCGCGTGGGCGACTGGAGTCTTCCCGACCGGAGTAGGGGCCGTCAATGTCGGGGCGCACATGACTCTGGTGGGGGGAGGTTGGCACGGCCGGCTCGACGAGATGCGGTTCTTCAGCCGCGTGCTGACCCAGGCGGAAATCTGGAGCTACTTCACGCTCAGCCCGCCCGCCCACAACAACCGCGTCCTCGTCAGGGCGAACGTGCCCAATGGATCGACGGTTCCGTCAGCGCACCGGCATCTCAAGGTCGACGTCGCGGATCTGCGTCCCGACGATGCCGAGTACATCCTTGCCGCGCGGATTTTCGGAGGTTAGAGATGGCAGTCTACAGTGGATCCGTCCTCTCCGGAAGCACGAATGGTCGGCCGATCCCGGTCGTGGCGGTGGCGACTCCAGGGACGACGATCCACACGACCGGAGCCGCGGGCTACGAGGAACTCTTCCTCTTCGCCTCCAACGTGACGGCCGTCGCGGCCACGCTGACGGTGGAGTTCGGTGATGTCGGTGACCCCGACGACCATTTGGTCAAGGCATATTCGATCCCGGCCAATTCCCCGCCCGTTCCGATCGCTGTCGGTCAGCGGCTATCCGGCGGAGTCGCGGTGAAAGCATTTTCGGGGACCGCTTCGGCCATCAACATCACGGGCTGGGCGAATCTCGTCAGATAGAGAGGTAGGGACATGGCGATCCAGTTGAGAAGCACGATCAGGGACGCTCGGCTCAACGCCATCGAAACGACAGGCGGCGGGAGCTGTGCCCTCAAGGTCTTCACCGGCACGCAGCCTGCGGATTGCGCCGCCGCCAACTCCGGAACAGACCTCGTCACGATCAACCTCCCGGCGGACTGGATGGCTGACGCCTCCGGTGGGTCCAAGGCGAAGGGCGCCGGGGCCTGGTCTGGGACGGCCGGAGCGGGCGCGGGCGCGACGCCCGGCCACTTCCGCATCTACAACTCCCAGGCCACGATGGACGGGACGACCTGCATCGCGCAGGGGAGCTGCGGGATCGGCTCGGGGGACCTCAGCTTCGACGGGACGATCACCAGCGGCCAGACCGTGACGGTCGGCACGTTCACGCTCACGGATGGGAACGCCTGACGAATGGCGACGAAGACCCGTAATCCGACGAGCGAGGTGGCGGTCACCGGGACGTGGTCCGGGACGAACCGCCATCTCCTGCTCGACGATCATCCGGATAGCGGGAATCCGATCGCCGACGGGACGACGTGCTCGGCGGCTGGCATCCTTGCCATGGGCTTTTCGGCCTTCGACGTGCCGGCCGGAAGCAGCGGGATCAGCGTCCAGGTCCTCTACTACGACTTCAAGAATGGCACCGGGACGGCAGCGAACGGGGCCTTGATCCGCTGCAACGACACGACGAACCGACTCGCTGGATCGCACAACCCGGGCAACGGGAACGCAAATATCGCGCTTCGAACCGTGAACTATGCGACCAACCCCAAGAGCGCCGCAGCCTGGACTGTCAACGACGTGAACGGGGTTGGTGCGAATGGCCTGACGGCCTTCGGGATCAGCGTCACTGATGCGTCTCCGACAAGCACGATCTCAAGTGCAATTCTCCAAGTCACCTATACCCCCCCGGTGCTCGGCACGCTAGGTGTGACGCTGGGCGCCCTCGCCGTTGCCGCGGCCGCCGCGGTCAGCGTTGGCGGGACAGGGACGCCCACACTCGGGGTGCTCACAGCCTCGGGCACGGCCGTCGTCAGCAGCGGAGTAGCGGGTACGCTCTCGTCCACACTCTCCGCCCTGACCGAGACCGGAACGGGCGGCGTCGCCGTGGCCGCCACGTCAGTACCGACCCTTGGTGCTGCTACTCTGTCGGGGACCGCGGCCGTCACCGCCGGCCCGGTCGGAACACTCGCAGCCACCCTCGGGGCGTTGACCCTGACCGGGTCCGCGGCGACCGCAATCGTCGCCTCCGCGGCGCCGACGCTTGGCGCCTTGACCCAGACCGCTTCAGCACAAGTCGCGCTTGACGGGGATCTCGCTGCTTCACTCGGGGCGCTCACCTCGAGTAGCGCCGCGGCGCTAGAGCCGGTTGGACAACTCGCGCAGACGCTCGCCGCCGCCAGCCTTTCCGCAACCGCCACGATGACCGCGCCGGAAGTTCACGGGACGCTCAACGTGACTCTCGGCGGTGGCACTGGAGGCGCCCAACGGGGCTGGATCTTCCGCGGGCATTTCATCGGGTACTACCAATAAGGAGTGAGTCATGGCTGCGATTCAGCGTCCCGATCCGATGCTCCAGTTCCGGCAGATCCAGCCGCGGACCGGGTTCCCAGTCCAGAACATGGGCGGCCTCCCCCGGAGCATCACGACGGCGCCCCCGAAGCCGTTCATCACGCAGCCGACCGTCCGCGGCGGTCCCCCGGGGCCGGCGCGACGGATCGACGGCGGCCAGCCGCCCCTCGGAGGCGTCCTCGTCGGGATGCCCCGCCAGGCGCCGGGCGCGGGCAAGCTCGCCCCGGGGACGTTGCCCGGCGCCCCCGTTCCGGTCGTGCAACCCCCTGCGCCGGCCCCCGCCGCGCCTCCTCCGGGCGCACCGACCCCCACGCCGGCCCTTCCCCCCGGTTCCAGTACGACGACCGCTTCATCCGGCCAGACGGGAGTCCTCAGTCAGCCGGCGCAGGGGGACCTCGAGAGCCAGATCCGCAGCTACCTCTCCGGCGCCTTCAGTGGGTCCGTCACCCCAGAGTTCATCCAGCGGGCGAAGGAACAGGTCTTCCGGAACGTGGGCGGCCAGACGAGACAAGCCACCCAGCGCGTGAACGAGGACGCGATCCGCCGCGGCCTCTTCCGGAGCGGCATCCCCGCCGAGGGGATCGCGAACGTCGAGGCCGCGGGCCAAGGCGCCATGGCCTCCGGGATCTCCGACATCTTGAACGCCGCGGAGGCCCAGAACATCCAGGGCCGCCAGGCCGCGGCCGGGACCGCCGGCGACCTCCTCTCGGCGAACCGCTCCTGGCAGCAGTACCAGGACCAGAAGGCGGCGGCGGAGGCGGCGCGCCGCGCGGCCGGAGCGCCTCAGACGTTCACCTACATCGACCCCGACACGGGCGCCTCGTACCAGATGGACGAATCGTGGTTCTAGGAGGAGTCATGTTCGCGATCCTTGCCGTCCTCCCGCTCGGTCTCGCGAGCCTCTTCTCGCGTCGTCTCCCGCGGAGCACCGCCGGCTTCGGCTTCCTTGCGGCCCTCGCGCCGTTCGTGGCGAAGGGCATCGGTTCGCTCATCGGTCACAAACAGAAGCAGTCCGCCGAGAAACAGGCCGAGGAGGCCCGGAAACTCGAGGCCCAGCGCGCCGACGAGCTCGCCAAACAGCAGTGGGAGGCGCAGCAGAACTCCCCCGCGGCTCAAGCGGCCCGCTACAAGAACACGCTCCAGCTCGGTCGCCTCGCCGGCGCCATGGGCGGCCTCGACAAGCTGCCGCCCTCGATCCGGAACTACTTCCAGAGCCAGCGCACGATGCCGACCTACACGGGGACGTCGTCCTACATCGCGACCCCGAAGAAGGGCGGGGGCGTCTGGGACTTCCTGGGCGGCGTGACGGAGGCGCTCCCCTACATCGACACGGCCGCATTCAGCAAGCCCAAGAGCGCCGTTCCGGCCGCGACAGGATTCGGCGCAGGTTCGGAGTTCGGAAGCGAGCTCGCCGGGGCGGCGGCCGCCGCGCCCGTTTCCCCACTGGTGACACTGACGAAGCGCCTGAAGCCGGGCGGACTGTCGAACCCCGAGTATCCCGGTTAGGAGACGGTCATGGGTTTCCTCGACGCGATCGGCGACGTCCTCAGCGGATGGCCCGCCGTCTCCATGCAGGACAAGTACGGTCCCGACTGGAGACAGCAGCGGGCCGCCAAGGACTTCGCCCTCCAGCAGCAGCAGGCAGAGGAGGAGCGGAACGCCCGCGAGTTCGAGCGACGACAGGAGGAGGCCGACATCGGGGGTCTCGCCGAAGCCGCGCTCGCCCCCGGGGAGACGCCGGAGACGCTGGCGGCCTACGTCCCTCCGGGCATGAGCGACGTCCCGCGAAGAATGAGGATCTCCCGCGCGCTCGGCCGTTCGGCTCAGGCGAAGTCGTCGCTCGAGTCCCAGAAGGCGCAGAGTCGATACTACGAGGGGCTACTGCGAGGAGAACAGAGGACCGGACAGATCACCCAGACCGCCGAGGAACGGCGCAAGACCGACGAGGCCAAACTGGCTGGAGTCGAGGGACAGAAGCCCAGCCCACGCGACGAGGCAGCCTGGGCCGCAGCCATGGCGCGGGTGGCAGAGGCGGTTGCCGGACGGGGCGGAGGCGGCGGCGGCGCGCGGAAGCCCTACTGGAACGTCGCCGAGAGGCGCACCGACTTCCTGACGAACGACGAACTCGGAGCGGCACCACCCGGGATGTACACCGACGTCACGTCCGGTCGTCAAGCCTTCGCGGCCAGAACCACCGGCGAGGCGTCCGGCAAGATCATCAAGAATCTCGACGACGCGCTCACCGCCTTCGAGGCGACGCAGCAAGGTCTCGGTCGCGTGACTCCGGCGAGTGTCTTGGGCATCCCGGTCGGAAACAAGGGAGTCGCCTGGAACCGCTACAACACGGCCCTTCAGTCCGCGGGTCAGATGCTCGGTCGCAAGGTGCTGAACGACGCGCGGGTGAGCAACGAAGACCGCATCGCCTACGCGAACACGATCGGTGTCACGAGCCAACTCATCGCCGAGATGGATCCGACCGAGGCGAGGCGGCGTTTCGACCTCTTGAAGGCGCTCGATCAGGACTACGAGGCCAAGTACGGAGCCGGCGGCGGCGGAGGTGGAACGCCGCCGGCGGCGGCAGCAGCAGGCGGAGGCACCACGCCCCGGGTGACGTCGGCGGCCGAGTACGCTGCGCTTCCCAGCGGGACGGTCTACATCGACCCGACCGGCAAGAAGCGTCGGAAGCCGTAGGAGATCACGATGCCCACCGACAAGCCGTGGGAGATGGACCCGATCGAGGAGGACGCCGCCCCCTGGAATGCCGACGCCGAGGTCGGCCAGCCGTCGAAGCCGCTGTCGATGTGGGAGAAGCTCCAGCAGGCCGCGACAGGCGGCCTCTTCCATGCCGGCGAGGCCATCAAGGGGGCGGTGAAGGAGTCCCCGCTCATCCTGCAACGCACCGCGGCCCTGCCTGGTCAGGTTCTCTCCGGCGCGATGGAGACGGCCGCGGACGTCACCGGCCTGTCGAAGAGTCCCACGATCTCCCGGGGCCTCATCGACCGGGCGCGCAAGGAGTACGAACTACGCAGGAAGCTCGAAGCGCCCTTCGAGGCAGGCCCCGAAGCCTCCACGGGTGAGAAGGTTGGCCGTGGCCTCGCCAGGACGGCCCCAGCGGCGATTCTGGCGGGCATGACGGGTGGTGCATCGCTTCCCGTCCAGGCCGCAGTCCAGGGCGGCGCGCAGGCGCTCCAGGCTACCAGCGAGGGAGCCACGCCGACCGAATCGGGATTCGCTGGAGCTCTGGCCGGACTCGCACCAGTCGGCGGAAGGGGCGTCAACGCTATCCTCTCGAAGGTGCGTGGCCCCCTGACCAAATGGGTCGACACAGGCGCCATGGAGGCTGCGCAACGGTTGAAGAGTGTCGAGCTTCCCGGGGGCATCGAACTGCCCGCGGGCGCCGCCTCTACTTCGCGTCTCCCTGCGCTGGCCGAGGCCATCTCGAGCAAGGGGATCTTCGGCGGCAAGGTGGCCCAGAGGGGGGCCAAGGCCGAGACCGATCTCGTGGCGGCCGGAAACGATCTCGTCCGAAGGGCTGGAAGTGCAGATCCTTCGTTCGCCGGACAGCAGATCGGACATGGACTAGAGCGATTCGAGAAGACGTGGGAAGCCGCCAAGAACGCCGCCTACGATGAGGCCAGCGCGAGAGGGTTCAGCATCGACCCCGAAGGAACGGTAGGAGTCATCGACTCCATGCTGGAGGGCGGTGGTCTCACTTCGCGCGCAGCCTCGCTGCTCAAGCAGGCGCGGAACGCGATAGCGCCAAAACAGGCCACGGAAGGCATCGGAGCGGAGATCGCCAAGATCGCAGCGAAGGACCCAAACATGGCTGCGACGATGGCCGCACAACTGGAGAAGGAAGGAGTCGCGGCCGCGAGCGTCGTACCGCGGGACGCCACCACGATCCAGCAGTGGATCAAGAACCTCTCAGCCGCGGGCGGGGGAAGGGATCCCGCGTTCGGAGATCCGCGCGTCTTCCAGAAAGTGGCCGCCACGCTGCGGGACGAACTCCACTCGAAACTGCCGGAGGACATCGCAGCGAAGCTGGCGCAGGCGGACGCGATCTACGGACAGGGGAAGGATGCTCTCGAATCCGTCTTCGGGAAGAAGATCACCGACTTGGCCGCGCAGGGCCACTTCGACAAGATCACGACCGCGATCTTCAACACGAAGATGTCCTCGCTCGACGTCCCCAGGATCTTCGAGACGATCGGACCGGAAGCGAGCGACACGATCAGGGCGAACGTCCTGGCGGACATCCTCCGCAAGGCTACGAATGCCTCCGAAGGAAAGATCCGACCGACCGCACTCTGGAACCAGCTCAAGCAGTACGGTCCGAAACTCAAGGAGATCCTGACAGAGGAGCAGTACAGCACTCTTCGCGACATGGCGAGTGTCGCCGAGGCGCTGAGCCGCTCGGGAGCGATCACGGGCGGATCCCAGACGGCCTTCCTCGGGAGGATCGGGGCCTACCCGGCGATGGCGGTCTACAACCCGCTCCTGGCCGCGAAGGTGCTGATGGGCGACGCCGTCTTCAACGCTTTCATCGGCAGCAGTGGCGGCCAGAGGTGGCTCACCACGGGCCTCGGGAAGGCCGTCCTGCCGGGGCGTTTCGCGCAGGCCGGTTCGGTCGGCCTAGCCCGCGGATCGCTCGAGTACGAGATGGCGAAGAGGCGGAAGAAGATCGACGACGCCCTCAGAGGTGCGCCTTGACGAAGACCGCGACGGCCATCACGAAGAGAAAGGCGGCGAGTTCCCGATTCCGCTGGCGTTTGGCCCCGGTCGCCCCGGAGACCCAGAACCCAACGGCCAGACCGAACAGGCCCAGCGAGAGAGCGGTCAGAAGCATCTCGGCCTCCGCGCACAATCTACGCCCGGCGCACCACTTTCGCAAGGAGGAGTGATGGGGTTCCTCGACCAGATCCGGGAGGCGCTCGGCTCCGAGGGGCGGGATCCTTGGCCGGAGTTCACCCAGATCGACGCGGCCCGAAGGACGGGCCAAGCAGGCCCGGAGGCGGCCCTACGCGACCGCTACGCCGAGGGTCGGGCCATCTCCTCGATGCTACCCCCGGGGATCGGTCCTGCGGCCTCCATGGGCGCCGCGGGGGCCTACGAGCTCGGGCTGAAGCCGCTCCTCGCGAACGTGCCCGCCCTCAACAACCTGGCCCCGGAGCCGCTCCGGCACGTCCCGGGCGTGTCGTCGGAGCCGTCATTCCTCGAGGGGTTGAAGCGAGTCCTGGCGACCGGGGCCGGCGGAGTCGACCAGAACCTCCGGGACCTCCTGATCCGCTAGGCAGATCGTCCGGCCCGTCTCCACGAAGACCCGCCCATCCCAGCGGGCCTGCTCATAGCAATCAAGGAACGCTGGCCGCGGCTCGAACGGAAGGCCCAGGTAGGGCGTCGTCTCCGCTATGCAGAAAGCGGCGAAGAGGAGAACGGAGAGGGCCGCGATCCGCGCGAGTCTCACGGCCCAGAAGGTAGGCCAGGGACGAGACACCGTCAAGATCGGAGTCCAACTCCTAGTTGCACGCAGCGTTCCCGGTGAGGACCACGCACGCAATCGCAGCCTTGAGGCATCCCGCGGCGAGACCGGCGGCCGTACACTGCGCGGTCGGGGCGACCTCGTCACCGTGGGCGATCGCCTGAGCTCCGACCTTCGTCGCGTCGATCTCCTGGCGCTGCTTGATGAACTCGATGACGTCCGCCTTCATCTTCCAGGCGCAGTAGGCGTTGAACGTGGCGAAAGGGATCGGCGCCCCCTGCGGCGGATGCGCGTTGACGTCAGCCAGGAAGTCAGCAAGGAGCTGCGTCTGCTTCGGAGTGAGCCCGGAGACTGTGCAGGTGACGGTCTGAGCCGAGGCGATGGACGCCGCGCCGAACAGAACGATCAGGAGGATCAGCTTCTTCATCATGTTCTCCTTGCTCACTGCGGCGTGACTGTCGCGATGCTCGGCATGTCGAGTCGCCATTCGAAGATCGGCGTCTGATCGCCGGCCTTGTTGTCAGTACACGTCACCTGGAGGTCGCAGTTGGTGCCAGAGACAGCAGCCGAGAGCGTGCAGACGAGCGTGTTCGCCCGCTGGTAGCTGGTGATCGGCGTCATGCCGGCCGTCAGCGGAGTCGTGCAGAGAGGCGTCCCTGCCTTGTCCGAACCGGCGAACCAACTCTCGCCGGTCGAAGTCAGCCGATCGACGCCGTCGGTCGAGTTCACGGTCCAGATCACGCGACCGCCGATATAGCCGTTCGTCGGGACTGCGATGCGGGCGAAGCTGGCCGCGGCAGCGGCATCGACGAGTGTTTTGCTCTTACTCCCCTGGACGAACCGGGTCGCGTAGAGACCCTGCCAGGTCAGAGTGGTATACCCAAGAGTAAGAACATCTGGTCCGTAGGGCTGAGGGCGAACATCAAAATCTATCTCCCCCGCGCCGAAGCCTATTCGTAGTTGGTTTGCGCCCGCGTAAGTGAAGGCAATTTGGCCTACCGCTGTACGATACATCCCAGTGTCCGTATCGGAAGCAAACGCCAGGGCGGGAGCCGCAACAGCGCCGTCAGGCAGGAGGATGGACACGGGCGAAACGAGTGACGTTCCGTTCCACTGGAGCATCGGCGGGTAGCCCCGCAGGGTGTCCTGCGCGGACATGATCCCGGCGCTCACGATGCACAGGAAGGTCAGCAGGAGTCCCGCGAAGTTCCGCCATCCGATTCGGAACGGCAGGGCGAGCCACGAGAGGAAGCGGCGCATTGTCAGTACCTCCGCTCCGTCACGGTCAGGGTGATGTCGTCGGTCCCCGCCTGATCCCCGGTCCCGTACTTGAACGCCATCTTGCAGTGCGTGTACGGGATCAGGTTCAGGTTGATGTAGTGGCCGAACTTCGCCGCGGCTGCCGAGGCCGTCGTCTCTGTCGCGACCGTGAAGTTGTTCGTGGTCGGCCAGCCTGCGCCCTTGATCGTGCAGTAGAGCGTCTGGACGACGCCCCCGGTGGACGTGTTCACCGCGACGTTCGTGTTGAAGAAGGTCGTCGAGTCCGCCTGCACCGGGATCCACAGGTCGTCGTAGGGGTCCGTCGAGTAGTAGAACTTCTTGTACCGGAAGGGCACCCCCGCCGCCGGGATCTTGATCGCCTGGTTCACGACGATGTTGTCGGCGTCGGCCCGTGTCACCACCTTCCGCTGGTACTCGCGGCCCCCGATCGAGATGAGCAGGAGGTCGCCGGCCGCGACGTTCGTGAAGGCTGCGTTCGCCGCGACTGAGGTGACGGCGGTCGTCGCGACTCCGCTCGTCGTGATGTTGAGCGGCACCGCGAACGAGTTCCAGGGATCGACGGAATGCCGTCCCAGAGCGTCGTCCGGCCCGGGGATCCCGAACATCGTCCAGGCGTCGGCAGAGTTCGTGGTGTAGCCGAGCGTGAAGAACTCGTCAGACTCTCCGGTCATCACTCCGGTCGTGATGCTCTCGACAGACCGGAGGTAGCAACTGGACCCCGTCGGGCCAGTAGCGACCACCAGCGTCTTCACGCCGTCGTCGTCCCCGGCCGTCCATGCTCCCCACGTGCAGACACG
>Ga0316628_100004176_pt1 | contig 11278 bp, 10 predicted proteins | sample OWC_Aug_M2_C1_D5_FD_207648 | JGI IMG/M metagenome (GOLD analysis project Ga0316628, IMG submission 207648) | Wetland soil microbial communities from Old Woman Creek delta, Ohio, United States - OWC_Aug_M2_C1_D5_C | ecosystem: Environmental > Terrestrial > Soil > Wetlands | place: USA: Ohio... | reverse complement strand
GGGGGCGCCCCGGCTATCGTACCCCCACTCCCCGGGCTCGGGGTGAGGGCCGGGGTGTGGGGTCGTCGACGTGCGGCCCGGAGCAGCCGTGCTCGCCGCCGCGAGCGGCGACCAGACGAGGAATTCCGCGCAACCCCTCACCCTCACCCTCTCCCCGAGCCCGGGGAGAGGGAACCATGGGCCGGAAAGTCGGGCCCGCCGGCTCGGCACCGTTACGCTCGACGCGTGGCGCTCGCGCGGCTCAAGCTCGGCAAGCTGGAGGTCGACCCGGTCACCTTCGCCGGGGCGCTCGACGCCGTCGAGCGGCTGGTCACCGCCGGCGAGGGCGGCTGCGTCTACACGCCCAACGTCGACCACGTGGTGAACGCCGAGAGCAACGCCGCGTTCCGCGAGGCCTACGCCCACGCCAGCCTGAGCCTCGCCGACGGCATGCCGCTGGTGTGGGCGTCACGGCTGCTGTCGCCGCGGCTGCCGGAGCGCGTCGCCGGGTCGGACCTCATCGTGCCGCTCCTCGAGCGCGCCGGCCGCCGCGGGTGGCGGGTGTTCTTCCTCGGCGCCGGGCCGGGCGTGGCCGAGAAGGCCGCCCAGGACGTGCGCGCCCGCTTCGGCACCGACGTGGTGGGCTGCTGGGCGCCGGAGGTGGACCTCGGCGACGAGCGCACCATCGACGAGGTCGTCGCGCGGGTGAACGCCGCGGCGCCGCAGCTGGTGCTGCTCGCCCTGGGGTCCCCGAAACAGGAGCTGCTCGCCGACCGCATCGCGGCGCGCGTTCGCCCGGCGGTGGTGCTGGGCATCGGCGCCGGCCTCGACTTCATCGCCGGCACCGTGAAGCGCGCCCCCGCGTTCTTCCGCGAGCACGGCCTGGAGTGGCTCTACCGGCTCACCCGCGAGCCGGGCCGGCTGTGGCGGCGCTACCTGGTCAACGACCCGAAGTTCGCGCTGATCCTCGTGCGCACGCTGCTCGCGCGGCGCTGAGGTGACAGGTGCTCGCCATCATCACCTGACCCCTCACCCTGACCCTCTCCCCGAGTCCGGGGAGAGGGGACTCGGCGTCACGCCTTCTCGAGGCACAGCACCACGCACAGCGGGCGCTTCAGGCTGCGCCAGTCGGCGGCCGGCGCGGTGTGGAACATCCGCGAGAGCATCGGCTGAATCGGGCCAGAGAGGCGCGGCAGCAGATCCGAGAACTCCCGGCCCGCCGGCGCCGGCGCGGTCTCGCCGACGTAGGCCAGGGTGCGCAGCGAGAGCCCCGAGGGCGCGACCAGCCGCCGGCGCACGTCGTCCTCGCTGTACCGCCGCTGGTAGAACGTGCCCCGCCCGGCCTCCTCCTTCGAGCTGCGCGCCCAGTAGAAGCCGCCGCCGTGGCGGTACTCGTCGCGCGAGGTGGGCCAGAAGGGCACCGTGATCACCACCCGCCCGCCGGGCTTGAGCACCCGCGCCAGCTCCTTCACGCAGGCGCCGTCACCCTCGTCGGGGATGTGCTCGAGCACCGAGATCGAATACACGCGGTCGAACGTGGCGTCGGCGTAGCCCAGCGACCGCCCGTCCTGCCGGTCGAGGTGCAGCCGCGCCGCGGGAATGCCCCGGGCCTCGCGCGCCGTCGCCAGCTTCTGGAGGAAGTAGGGCTCGATGTCGGTGGCCCACACCTCGGCGCCCACCACCTCGGCCAGGTACAGCGAGAGCAACTTCGGGCTGCCGACGTCGAGCACCTTCTGGCCCGCCTCGAAGCCCGCCTCGGCGCAGGTCTGGTCGAACTCCACCCGCCGCCAGTAGTTCACCGGGTCGCGAGGCGCGCGCCGACCGAGAGGCCGTATCTGGCATGGTTCATGGAGGCTACCTGCTGTGCGCTCGTCATCGGTGACCTCGTCCTCAATGGAAACAGCGTCTGGCAAAATCGCGCTGATCGTAACCAGCCACCGCGAGACGCCCAGCTGCGCAGAGCTGCGCCGGCTCGCCGAGGCCGACGAGCGGCCGCGCAAGGATTACGTGGTGTTGGCCGGGCTGCTGGACGCCGAGGTCATCGACGGCCACTTCATGGAGGAGCGGGCCAACCCGCTCACCCGGCTGCTCTCGCGGGCCAACATGGTGGCGGGCCAGGTCGCCGAGGTGTTCGTTCACCAGCGCCGGTACCGGCACATCCTCGCGTGGGCCGATCGGCTCGGCCTGCCGCTGGCCGCCCTCTTCAAGCTGACCGGCGCCCGCCGCGACCTGGTGATGGTCTCCACCTGGGCCACGCGCCTGCGCAAGGCGGTGTTCTTCGACCCGCTGCACGTCGAGACGCACCTGGGGAAGATCTTCGCCCGCACGCTCCAGGCCGACCTGATGGCCCAGCGGCTGGGCGTGGCCCGCGCGAAGCTGCAGGTCGAGCCGCGCGGCGTCGACGAGCGCTTCTGGCGCCCGATGCCCGAGGTGCCGGTGGAGCACCTGATCTGCTCGGTGGGCTGGGAGGCCCGCGACTACCGCACGCTGATCGACGCGGTGCGGCCGTTGAGCGTGAAGGCCGAGCTCGCCGTGGGCGCCATCGCCAAGCCGCTGCTCACCGACACGCGCGGGCCGGTGGCGCGCAGCCTCGAGGAGATCGCCCGCGGGGGCCTGCCGCCCAACGTCACGCTGACCCAGTGCAAGCCGAAGGAGCTGCGCCGGCTGTACGCCCGCTCGAAGGTGGTGGTGATCAGCGTGCAGGACGTCGAGTTCGACGCCGGCGTCACCGCCACCACCGAGGCGATGGCGATGGGCAAGGCGGTCATCGCCACCCGCACGCCCGGCATCGCCGACCTGTTCCAGGACGGTGTCCACGGCCTCTACGTGCCTCCGGGTGACGTGAACGCGCTGCGCGGGGCGCTGCAGCGCCTGCTGGCGCACCCCGAGGAGGCCGAGCGCCTGGGCAAGGCCGCCCGCGCGAAGGTGGAGCAGGAGCACACCCTCGACGGCTGCATGCAGCGCTTCGCCGACGCCCTCCTCCAGCCGGGAGCCACCGCGTGAGCCTCCTCGACGACGCGGTGCAGCTCACGCGGTCCCGGGCCACCTTCGGCGAGAACGCGAGCCGGCTCGCCGAGACCGTGCTGCGCAGCGACGCGTTCCGGGTGCTGCTGCTGCAGCGCGCGCGCGAGGGCCTGGGCCTGCTGCGGGTGCCGCTGGCCGGGCACCTGCTGCGCGCGGCGCAGACCGCGCTCTACGGCATCGAGATCGGCCGGTACGCCACGCTCGGGCGCGGCGTGAACTTCGTGCACCCGGTGGGCATCGTGGTGGGCGGCACCTCGGTGGTGGGCGACCGGGTCATCTTCTTCGGCTGCGTCACGCTCGGGTCGATCCGTGGCGTCGGCTACCCGACCATCGAGGAGGACGTGATCATCGGCGCGGGCGCCCGCATCCTCGGCAACATCCGCATCGGCGCGCGCTCGGAGATCGGCGCCAACGCGGTGGTGCTGAAGGACGTGCCGCCGGACAGCGTCGCCGTCGGCGTGCCTGCGGTGGTGCGCCCCAGGCACGTCGCACGCTTCACGCTCGCTTGAGTCGTGCGCAATCCGCCGTCGCCGGGCCCCCACGAGCTCGCAGGCGCGACGGCGGATCAGGCTCGCCTCGGGCGCTCGCCGGCTCATCCCTTCCGCCGGGTCCGCGAGTCGGTGGGCCGCGGCGGCGCCGGCGTCGACTGGAAGATCGTGAAGCGCGGGTCCTCGTGGCGCGAGCGGAAGCGGCCGGTGGCCTCGATGACCGCGCGGTGCGCCGGGAAGACGTAGATGATCCGCACCTCGCGCGGCTGCGCCGCCAGCGCGTCGACCAGCCGCTGCATCACCTGCTCCAGCACCGGCCGGCCGAAGGGGTTGAACAGGTAGTACACCAGGTCCCCGGACGGCGGCTCGAAGCGGGCGGCGTCGAGGCACTCCAGCGAGAACTCGCCCGGCTGGCCGGCGGCCTTCCAGCGGCGCACGTTCTCCACCGCCACCGCGTGCAGCGCCGGCGCGAGCTCCACGCCCACCAGGCGCTTGAACGCCCGGCGCGAGGCCACCAGCAGCGTGCGGCCCTTGCCCGAGCCCAGATCCACCAGCGTGAAGCGCGACGGGTCGACGTCGAGGGCCGCCAGCGCGCGCTCCACGTCGCTCACGTGCGCGGGCTCGTAGCGCACCGCCTTGTCGGCGTTGGGGCCGGCCAGGCCCAGCTCGAAGGTCTCCACCAGCGCCGAGGTGTCGGTGCCGTAGCGCCGGTCGAAGCCCTCGGCCGCCTCCTTGGCGCTCCAGTCGGCGTACCAGGCGCGCCCGCGGACCCGCTCGCGGAGGTACCTGGCCAGCTTGGGCGCCTTGCGCGCGGTGCCCCACAGGCCGTCGCGGTGCAACGAGGTCTCCAGCGCGCGCAGCGTCCGGTCGATGAGCATCACGGGCTCCTCACGGGGCAGTCCCGTGCGTCTCTTGGGGTGGTGGCCCGGCCAGCAGCTCGAGCACGGTGATGGAGTACGGCGGCAGCTCCTGCTCCAGGCCGCGGGCGCTCAGGGCGGGCACCGGGGCCGGCTGCAGCCCCTCCGGCCCGCCGGTGGAGACGAAGGCGCGCGCGGGCCGCAGCGCCGCGCAGCCCTCCAGCGCGATGGTGGCCTTCGCCGCGCGGTGCGGGTCGAGGTTCAGCGCCACCAGCACCAGCCGCGTCGAGGCCTCGTCTCTCGCGGCGAACAGCGACACGCCCTCGGCCATGCGGGTGGGCACGTACCAGCCGGGCACCTTCGCGCCCTTGCCGTCGTAGTTCCTCCACGCGCGGAAGGCGTGCCAGGCCGGCGAGTTGGGCGCGGGGGAGCGCCAGTAGAACGCCGAGAAGACCTCCTGCTGCGCGAAGCGGCCCAGCACCTCGGCCAGCGCGAGCCCGCCCGACACGTGCCCCTCGGCGCCCCAGTTGTACTCGCCGATGCTGATGCGCAGGCCCGGCAGGTTCTCGGCGGACCAGCGCTGCAGCCGGGGGATGAGCTGCACGCTCTCGGCGATCCACGACTCGTCGACGTAGGTCGGGTCCCACAGGCTGCGCGTCGAGCGCAGCCGCAGCGCGCTCGTCTTCTCGTCGGTGCCGCCGCCCTCGCCGAGGCCGACGCCCTGGGCCTGCGGGTAGTAGTGCACGTCGAGCACGTCCAGCACGCGCACCCCGGTGCGCTTCTCGTAGGCCGCGAGCTGGCCGAGGTACCAGGGCAGCAGCTGTACGTCGCCGTGCCGGCGCGCGTCGAGCCGCAGCCGCACGCCCGAGGCGAGATCCGCCGCGGAGTAGAGGTAGCCCGACCAGCCCCACTCGGCCGGCCCGGCGATGAGCGCCTCCGGCGCCGCCTTCCGCACCGCGGTGCCCAGCGCGATGGTCTTCGAGAGCAGCTCGTCGTAGGTGAGCGGCTGCGGGTGCACGTCGCGGTGCGTGTCGCTCCACAGGCCCGGCTCGTTGTCGAGGAAGTACATCAGCACGCTGGAGGTGCCGCGCTGCCGGTCCTCGCTGCGGATGGCGCTCACCCACCGCGCCGTCCACTCCGGCCCGGCGGCCACCGAGGTGCGCGAGGGCGGCAGAGGATCCAGCTTCGTCTTGCCGTCGGGCTCGAGGCCGTCGCCGCAGTCGCCGTCGGCGGCGCCCTGCCGGCCGAGCTCGGAGACCGGGAAGCCGCAGGCCTTCGCGTCCTTCGCGGCCCAGCCCAGCATCGGGAGCGTGACGGCGGTCTTCACCCCCTGGGCGCGGTTGAAGGCCAGCTCGTCGCGCCAGCTGAAGCCGGCGCGGCCGGCGTAGTCCACGTTCTTGAAGTACCAGTCGCTGCCCGCGTTCCACGCGTCGCCGAGCTCCCAGTTGTAGCGGCTGCTGGTGTTGCCGCCCCAGCGGCCGGCCGTGGCGCCGAGCGCGGCGTAGGGGGCGTCGAGCTTGTGCGACGAGGCGATGCCGAAGATCCAGGGGCTGATGGCGTAGCCCTTCGCGCGGCAGTCCACCGCCAGCGCGGGGCTGGTCGGCGGCAGCGGCGGCTTCGGCGCCTGCGGCGCGCGCGCGGTGAAGCCGATGCGATCGACCTTCACCCACGCCTTCGTGACGCGCTTGATGGCCTTGAAGCGCAGCCGGTCGAAGGGCAGCCCCTCGGGGTTGAGCTCGGCCATCGGCAGGCGCACGTCGAACCAGCCCTCGCGCGGCGTGCGCCGCTCGGCGGTCACCTTCAGCGGGGGAAAGGCGGTGCCGTTGCCGGCGTCCAGCTTCACGTCGAGGAAGTCGCCGAAGTCCGGGTCGGCCTGGTAGCTGAACACCAGGTCGCCGAGCTGCGCCCACTGGCCGCTGCGGGTGGCGAGGATCCAGCCGCCCCAGCCCGAGAAGTCGAGCGACTGCGGCCCCGGGCCGGGCGGGCCGTGCGGGGCGTAGCCGAAGTCGAACCAGCGCGGCTGCAGGGCGCCGTCGTAGACCCACTCCACCACGCCCGGCGCCGGCGCATCGGCGCCGGCCCGGCCCGCGAGGCCCAGCGCGCAGGCCAGCGCGAGGGCGAGCGGCGCGCGAGGCGAGCCCCGGCTCATGGGGCCTCCAGGCGGCGGCCCAGGTAGCTGGTGAGCTCGCCCAGCCCGGCGAGCAGCGACGGCGCCTCGGCGCGCACCCCGCGGAAGTACTCCATCGCGTACACCACCGCGGTGGCCTTGAAGGCCAGCCGGTCGGCCAGCCCCCGGCCGCGGCGCGCGAGCCAGGAGCGGCCGCGCCCGAAGCGGTCGGCCGCCTCGACGGCCGCGATGCCCAGGGTGGAGACCGGCGCCGACAGCCCCGGCCACAGAAACGCGGCGCCGATCAACGGCCGGGCGACCGGGTTGATCTTCACCAGGTGCCGCCACGGGCTGGCGTGCGGCAGGTCGGCGTGCTTGCGGGAGATGCGAGAGTCGAACACCCCGTAGCTGCGCGCCCGCACCAGCAACGCGTGCAGGGTGGGCACGTCGGAGCCGTGGAACACGTGGGCGTGGTCGAGGAACACGAACTTCAGGCCGTGCTTCTCGAGGCGCAGGCCGAGCTCCGAGTCCTCCGCGCGGCGCAGCGACGGGTCGAAGCCGCCCACCGCCAGGTACTCGGCGCGCGGCAGCGACACGTTGCCGGTGAGCAGCGCGGTGCCGTCCAGCGGCGCGCGCCCGCTCGCCGCCAGGTCGCCGCTGCGCGCGTTGACGTCGGCGATCCACCGCTCGTACAGCGGCATCGCCGCCACCGCCGGATCAGGGCGGATGCGCCCGACCGCCACCACCGGCCCCGCCTGGTGGGCGCGCAGGTGAAGCTCGAGGTAGTCGCGATCGATCTGCATGTCGTCGTCGGTGATGACCAGCAGCGGCGCGCTCGCCGCGCACACGCCCCGGTGCCTCGCGACCGCGGCGCCGGCGTTGTCCTGCCGCAGCACCACCAGCTGGTACGGCAGCGTCGCCGCCAGCGCCTCCAGCGCCGGCTTCACCGGCTCCATCGAGCCGTCGTCCACCACCACCACCTCGTAGTCGGCCGCGGGCAGCGACTGCAGCGCGAGCTGCAGCAGCAGGCGCTCGATGGAGGCCCGGCGGTTCCAGGTCGCGACCACCACCGACAGCTACAACCTCTGCAGCGCAGCCATTGCGCCGACCGCTGCATATTGCGTGCTGCGCCCTGCCCCCCGGGCCTACATCTGGCCTCATCAAGCTGAACGGCCACGCCCTCGTCAAATCGATGGAAGGGGCCGGTCGGCCGGGGCTGACCGGCGGCGCGGGCGACGGCACCGGCAATGCACGCGCACGGACCGATGATTCTCACCGCTACCCCGGTCGTCTGTTGATTTGGAGCCGGAACATGCCCGCCGAGAAAGACCGGCTTCGAGAGGCGATTCAGCGGACGCTCGAGGTCCACACCGCCGACCCCCGCGACGCCAGGGCGGTCGCCGGCGCGACGCTCGGCACCTGGCAGCAGGTCTCGGAGCGGCTCACCCCGGTGATCGGCGAGCGGGGCGTCGACGCCCTCTTCACCCGCGCGCTGCACCTGGCGAGCGCCACCTTCCCGTGGCTCGCCGACGGCGACGGCCCGGCCTCGGCGGCGACCTTCAAGGCGCGCCTCGAGGCCCACGAGGCGAGGGCCGCCGCCGCCGCGAGCCAGGCGGTGCTGCTGGCCTTCACCAACCTCCTGGCGACGCTGATCGGCAACCCGCTGAGCGAGCGGCTGCTGGCGTCCGTGTGGGCGCCGAACCCTTCACCGGAGCCCGAGCCATGATCGACAAGGTGTCCATCCGCCGCCTCGCGACCGGCGTGCCCGGCCTCGACGCCGTGCTCGGCGGCGGCCTGCCCGAGTACTCGTTCAACCTCATCACCGGGCCGCCCGGCGCCGGCAAGACGACGCTCGCGTTCCAGCTGATGTTCGCGATGGCGACGCGGGAGAAGCCGGCGCTGTTCTTCACCGTGCTCGGAGAGCCGCCGCTGAAGATGCTGCGCTACCAGCAGCAGTTCTCGTTCTTCGACCTCGCGCGGGTCAACGACACCATCCGCTTCGTCAACCTGAGCGACGAGGTGGCCACCGGGAAGCTCGAGCGGGTGCTCGCCCGCATCGCCGAGGAGGTGGAGGCCTTCTCGCCCGCGCTGGTCTTCGTCGACTCGCTGCGCTCGGTGAAGCTGGACGGGCCCCCGGTGGACGGCGCCATCAGCCTGCAGCAGTTCATCCAGGAGCTGGGGATGCTGCTGAGCAGCTGGCAGGCCACCACCTTCCTGATCGGCGAGTACCTCTCGGAGTCCAACCCGCACCCGGTCTTCACGGTGGCCGACGGCCTGCTCGCGCTCGACCAGGCGGTGCACCGCAACTCGATGGTGCGGAAGATCCAGGTGCTGAAGATGCGCGGCCAGGCGACCAGCCCCGGCATGCACACCTTCCGCATCACCAACGCGGGGCTCGAGGTCTTCCCGGCGGCGGTGGTGCGCGGCGACACGCCGGCGCCGCGCGCACCTGCGCCGGTGCCGAGCGAGCGGCGGCTGACGATGGGCGTGCCGCGCCTCGACGAGATGCTGGGCGGTGGGCTGCCGGCCGGCTACTCGCTGCTGGTCGCGGGCCCCTCCGGCTCGGGGAAGACGATCCTCGCCACGGCCTTCCTGTCGGAGGGCGCGCGGCTGGGCGAGCCGGGCGTGTTGGTGGCCTTCGAGCAGACGCCCAGCCTGTCGCGCAACCGCACCATCGACGACCTGGTCCAGGCCGGGAAGCTGGGGGTGATCAACACCCGCTCGCTCGACCTGTCCATCGACGAGATCGTCCAGCAGCTCCTCACGATGATCAGGAAGATGAAGGCCACCCGGGTGGTCATCGACTCGCTGTCCGGCTTCGAGCTGGCGGTGGCGCCGACGTTCCGCGAGGACTTCCGCGAGTCGCTGTTCCGCATGGTCACCGCGCTGACCGCGCTGGGGGTGACGGTGCTGATGACCTCCGAGCTGGAGGACCGGTACACCGACCTGCGCTTCTCCCCCTACGGCTCGGCCTTCCTCACCGACGCGATCATCGTGCAGCGCTACATCGAGGTGGCCAGCTGCCTCAAGCGCGTGATGGCCGTGGTCAAGGTGCGCGCCAGCGACCACAGCAGCGAGATCCGCCAGTTCGAGATCGACGACTCCGGCCTCGTCATCGGCGACGTGGTGCTCGACTACGACGGGCTGCTCGGCGGCCGCCCGACCCGCAACGCCCGCGACGTGGCGGCCGGGGGAGGCCTCGCCCGATGACCGCCAGGCAAGGGGCACGCACGCGGACCGGCAGGGCCGACCGGTCGCTGGCCGAGCGGGAGGAGTCGGTGCGCCTCGCCGAGCAGAGCCTCTCCAGCCGGGCCAGGGCCCTGGAGCTGCGCGAGGAGGCGCTGCGCGCCCAGGAGCAGGCGCTGAAGGCCGACCTGGAGGCCACCGCCAGCAGCGACGCGCAGCTGCGGGAGGCCAACGAGCAGCTCGTCGTCGCGACGGTCAACGCGCAGACGATGACCGAGGTCGCCGAGCAGGCCACCGCGCAGATGTCCTACATGGCCGAGCACGACGTGCTGACCGGCCTGCCGAACCGCGCGCTGCTGACCGACCGCCTGGAGCAGTCGATGGCGCTGGCGCTGCGCCACAGCCGCCGGGTCGCGCTGCTGTTCGTCGACCTCGACCACTTCAAGCACGTCAACGACTCCCTGGGCCACTCGGTCGGAGACCAGCTGCTGCAGTCGGCCGCGAGGCGGCTGCAGTCGTGCGTTCGGCTCTCGGACACCGTCAGCCGGCAGGGCGGCGACGAGTTCCTGGTGCTGCTGCCGGAGGTCAAGGCGGTGGAGGACGCCGCCCTCATCGCCGACAAGCTGATCAGGGCGATGGCCGAGCCCCACCTGATCGGCGGCCAGTGGCTCCACGTCGGCCTGAGCATCGGCATCTGCCTCTACCCCGACGACGCGAAGGACGTCGGCACGGTGCTCAAGAACGCGGACACCGCCATGTACTACGCGAAGAAGAGCGGCCGGAACCAGTACCAGCTCTTCACGCAGGACATGAACGTCCGCGCCGTCGCGCGGCAGTCCGTCGAGCAGGCGCTGCACCTGGCGCTCGAGCAGAACGGGTTCGTGCTGCACTACCAGCCCAAGGTGAACCTCCAGACCGGCGTGATCACCGGCGCCGAGGCGCTGATCCGCCTGCAGCCGCCCGGCAAGGAGCTCGTCGCGCCGCTGGACTTCGTGCGCGTCGCCGAGGACTGCGGCCTGATCCTCCCCATCGGCGGGTGGGTGCTGCGCGAGGCCTGCCGGCAGACGGCAGCCTGGGTGCAGGCCGGCCTCCACCCCGGGCAGATCGCGGTCAACGTCTCGGCGCTCGAGCTGCACGGCCGGGACTTCCTCGCCGGCGTCCGCGACACGCTGGCCGAGACGGCCCTGGACCCGCGCCTGCTCGAGCTCGAGCTCACCGAGAGCGGGCTGATCCAGGACACCGACCAGACCACCAAGGTCCTCGGCGAGTTGAAGGCGCTCGGCGTGCAGATCGCCGTCGACGACTTCGGCACCGGGTACTCCAGCCTGAGCTACCTGCGGCGCTTCCCCATCGACACCCTCAAGATCGACCAGTCGTTCGTCCAGGACATCACCGGAGACGCCGGCAACGCCATCGTCAGCGCCGTGATGGCGATGGGCACCAGCCTCGGCCAGCGCGTGGTCGCCGAGGGCATCGAGACGCCCCACCAGCTCGCCTTCCTGCAGTCGCTGCGGTGCAGCGAGGGCCAGGGCTACCTCTTCAGCCGGCCGGTGCCGGCGGACGCGTTCGCCGCCTTGCTCGCGCCGTGCACGCCCCGCGCGGCCTGGCAGCCGGCCCGCCTGGCCTCGCGCTGACGC
>Ga0316628_100004175_pt1 | contig 11280 bp, 12 predicted proteins | sample OWC_Aug_M2_C1_D5_FD_207648 | JGI IMG/M metagenome (GOLD analysis project Ga0316628, IMG submission 207648) | Wetland soil microbial communities from Old Woman Creek delta, Ohio, United States - OWC_Aug_M2_C1_D5_C | ecosystem: Environmental > Terrestrial > Soil > Wetlands | place: USA: Ohio... | reverse complement strand
CTTGTCTTTTCGGTCCATGGTCCCTCCCTTTTTCAGCAGTCGGGAACAGCGCTAAGAAGACCGGCCCATTACCGGCCCACTGACATAGCAAAGGGGTTTACAGCAAATGCTGTAACCCCTTGATTAAGTTGGTAGCGGGGGCCGGATTTGAACCGACGACCTTCGGGTTATGAGGCATAATATCCCCTTGCAATAACTTAAATATAATCAATATATTATAGAGCATGAAGACAATCTCATCACCATTTAACACCATTTTAAACCATTCTAAGCCTTGTGGACTAATTGGGAAACCAGACCGCATGATTTTCTGATTATATCAGCGAACCCGTTTTCCTTTTTTCATATTCTGTTCAGCATGTTTTTTCTTTGCTGTCTTTACAGGCTGTATTGATTTTTCTTTATCACTTGATCTTTTTCGCTTTACAATATCACGATTCCTCTTCGCCTTTCCTCGGTTTCTCGTATTATTTATACGCATGGCTTTTCCCCCCGGCTTTTTATCAGCATCGCCAGCGGAAGTTATATCGTTATGAATTAACTCTATTCCGAACAGAGCGGAGAGATCGGCATCGTCGATAATCCGGGCACTCTTTTTCGATGCTTTTTCGAGCAGGTTTTCTGCCTTGCTTGAAACTGTCCGACTGATGAGATCGGCCGTATCAACGCCGCGGAGCGTGAAAAAGAGTTTGGCGTCTTCATCGAGCCGTGCGCCGACGCCATACAGCGTTGCCGCCACATGTTTGCACATGCTCGCCCAGTCAGGACAAGAGCACGCGAAGGCAATTTCCTTTGGCGCTGGAAAGAGTCCGGCATCGCGCTGCAAAAACAATTCACCAAGCTCTCTTGGAAAATCTCCCGCAAGAACTTCCGATACGGAGTCAAGCATCCCGGAACAGGAAGACGATATCCGTTGCCACGTATTTTTGCTGAGTTTCCCGATCTTGATAAGAATTTCATAGGGCTTGGACCTCGAACCTTGCACAAGCGCCCTGATTTCGCCATCGCTAATCTGGAGGTCCAGAACGGCGCCGTGGCGGACATAACTTCTTCCCCTTCCAATGCGGTTACTATAATCAGCATACCGCTCCAGATTCTGGTTCCAGGATTTACCCCACCAGGTGCGTGCAATAGCACTGCCCTGAAGAATAACCGGCCTCACGTCCCGCTTTTTCTTCAGCTGTTCAAGCTTCTTAGCAGCCTTCGCCTGTTTCTCCGCTTTGCTGACATTTCGCGGAAATCCCCAAAATCTCATGGGTCCCCCTTCAACGGTGCCATCAAATGGTCAATGCGAACATATTCATTAGTTCTTTATTGCTCATTTCCGTGATCCACGCTTCGCTACCGGATTGAATGATCACACTCGACAATTTCAACTTCCCTTCGATCATCTCGTCAATCCTCTCTTCGACAGTCCCCTTGGTGATAAATTTATGCACAACCACGTTTTTCTTCTGGCCGATGCGAAACGCGCGGTCCGTCGCCTGGTTTTCGACAGCCGGATTCCACCAGCGATCGAAATGGATGACATGGTTCGCGGCGGTCAGATTCAGCCCAACACCACCCGCCTTGAGCGATAGAACGATGTACGGGACATAGTCCTCGCCCTGGAAGCGCGCAACGATCTCTTTTCTCTTGCCCACTGCCGTGCCGCCATGCAGGATAAGGCCCTGACGCTGGAACAGTGTGCTCAAGAAACCACTGAGCGGTTCTGTCATTTCTCTGAACTGCGTAAATACGAGGACCCTTTCGCGTTTTTCGTAAATTGTCTCGCAGATCTCCCGCAACCTGCCGAATTTCCCGCTTTCGCTTTCCTCGAACGCTCCGGTACCGAGATAATGGTCGGGATGATTGCAAAGCTGCTTGAACTTCATCAGCGAACTCAGTATGATTCCTTTCCTCTGGATGCCCTCAGCGCTTTCGACGGCATTGCGGAGATCACCTACCAGTTTCTGATACAGGATCGCCTGCTTTTTACCGAGAGAGGCCCAGGTCTTCATCTCAATCTTGTCCGGTAGGTCAGAAATGACCGTCTTATCGGTCTTGAGCCGCCGCAGGATATAAGGACTGATGACCTTCCTCAGCCGCGCATAGCCTTCAGGGTTCTTGGTCAGATTCTTGGTATAGCGTCCGAACTCCTGCGCGCTTCCGAGAAGACCGGGATTAATGAAATCAAACAGCGACCATAGGTCAGACAACCGGTTCTCAACCGGCGTGCCGGTCATAACAATGCGGTTGCCTGCATTCAATTTTTTGACCGCTATCGTTTGTTTCGTTCCGGGGTTTTTTATTGCCTGGGCCTCATCAAGAATTACACACTTCCATTCGTATGACTGGAGCCATTCATATTTCTGCACCAGCGAGTAGGTCGTGATCACGAGATCAAGGCTGTCGAGTTCGCTCTTGTCTTTAAGCGTTGTTTTCTTACCTTCCGTCACCGAGGGATGGGCGATGGAGAATGCCAGATCGGGCGTAAACTTTCCGATCTCCGCTGCCCAGTTCGCGAGCAGAGATGCCGGAATTACTAGCAAGCTCGCTCCTTTTTCACCCTTTGTTTTCAGGCTCTGAAGCAGCGCAAGCACCTGCACGGTTTTACCGAGTCCCATATCATCGGCAAGGCACATGCCGAACCTGAGAGACTGGAGGAATGAGAGCCACGCTACGCCCTTTTGCTGATAGGGTCTCAGTTCCGCCTTAAAGGAAGCGTCCAGGCGGACAGGGGCGATTGATTCAGGGCTGTGCATTCGCGTCATGACAGCTTCCAGCCATTGTCCGCTCGTAACGACAACGCTCGCGTCATCTTCAGGAATATTTAACAGCGTTCCGGGGTTCAGCTCAAACCGAAGAGCATCGCGGAAATTTAGCCCCTCCCGCTTGGCAAGCTTTCTCGCTTTTTCATAGGCATCAAGGGTCTGTTGCAGTTTGTCGTGATCTACAGCAACCCATCGGTTTTTGATCAGCGCAAGACCCTCAGACGCATCAAGGAGCTGCTTAGCCTCTTCATAGGATATCTGATCGTCCTCCAGATGTAGGCTTATGTCAAAGGTCAGCAAAGCATCCATGCCTACGGTTGATGGCTGTCTGCTGCCAAGAGATATATTTACTTTAATATTTGCCGCGCCACGCTTCCACCAGTCGGGAATGCGGCACAAAATGCCCGACTGTTCATAGAGCGGAATTTCGCGAAGAAACGTATATGCCTCCCCGGCTGACCAGGCGAGAGGATGGAACAATTCTCCGCTCTCAACAAGCTTCGCGATCAGGGTGCTTTCCTTTGCCGCTCGATTAACTGTTACCAGTAAATCAAGCAGTTTTGCGCCATCCTTCCCATATTCCTGGATGGCATGCGCCAAGGGGAGGTGCTGCGACTTGCCTTGCTTGTTTAACCCCGTTGTATACGTTGCGAGGAACGCAAAAGGATATTCGTCCTTCTTACTTTCTACGAGGTGAAAAAATACCCGCCCGAGCAGATGAACATCAGGGCTGTATTGTTTAATGAATTCCTCAACGCTCCCTTTAGTCTGCTCAATCTCCTTCCGAAATTCAGCATGCAGTCGTCGCCAGAGATTTTCAACGACCACTCTGGTCAAATACTCAACTCCGGTCATCATAGGCGCTGATACAAGAACGTGGTTTAATACATCATCGCTGATTTCAACTTTGACCTTATGACGAAGGCTTTCCAGATCGGGTGTTTGAGTGAGCTTCCTGGCGAAAAGTCCACATACCATGCGCCAATAATCGAGGGAGGCTGAAAGAGGGACTGATTTATTGCAGAATCCGAGGAAAAGAAATGCCCCGTCCGGTCCAGCGGTAAACCGTCGGAATATTTCCTTCTGGAGAAGGTCCTGATCCTTACTGACTTTTTCCTGGACGTCTTCCCATTCCAGCCGGATAGCTCCGTGCGGCAGGATGACTGATAACAATTCCTGGTTCAGGCTCATTGTCATTCTTCCGATTCAGTATGAATGCCCTCAATTTCTTCCAGAACGGCGGACAGGTCAACCAGGCTATCGGACTCGACAAGTTTGTCCGGCTCAACATGCTTATGGTGAGGGAACGTCTTCAATTGGCGTGCGCGCGGATCGAGGGAATTGTCATAGCGAAAAAGGATAGTACTGCCACGACGATGATTGGATCCATAAAGATATTTTTCAACCGCAATGCCTTTCTCTCGATAAACTTCTTGAAATCAAGAACACTACCATTCCTGAATTCTCTAGTGCCCGAGAGAAAGGCGATATCACGAGTTTTTCTATCGATGGTGAGCGAGTAAGAAGAAACGAAAGAATGCGATGAGATGACCGTTTCAAAATCTACGATATACCTATCGATACTCAAAGCTGATCTCCTCAAGCGATTTCAATCTGCTTTGGACGCGACGAAGAGATTCAGCTTCACCCTCCCATTCGACAAGGATCATATCGTCAACCGTACCGTAGAGATTCTTTCGGTCGAGAGAGCCATATTTTGCTTCGAAGGCTTTTATTTTGCGAGTAATCTTTTCAACCGTTTTTCTAAGCAAGTATATCTCCGTATCGATGGCAAACTTGATCTTTTCACGAGCCCAGGCGTCGTCGGTTTCAATAATCAGTTTTGTCATCACGCTCGCCTCCTGTCACGATTCTGTAGCGAGGCCGCAGTGGACCACGGCCTGTCGGCTTGAGATGGATTCAAGCCCGCCCACCACAATCGGATATACTATAACATAAAGAAATCCGTTTATTAAGCGCTAATTTTCATCTGCCGGGTTTTTAGCCGGTTGTAATGGGCACGTTGTGGTTGAAGGTCATGCAATCGGTTCGATTATCCTGATGATCCTTGCGTAATCATCTCCTCCGGGACTTCTATCGGGGCAAAAGGTCTTGTCCCTGGCATGAGTCCGGTCTTAGCCCGCGCGAGTTCGCGCCCGTCTATTTTGTATTCAGCGCCATCTCGAAGCGACCATACCTTGCCCGTATAAGATACCAGGTTGACCTCAAAGAACGATTCCTTCCCCTTTTGCGAGACGTCATCCCGGGATTCTTCCCTCTCTTCACGCAGAAACGCTGGTTCGTGGCTCGTCTTTTTCACTCACAGAGGCTTCGCTTTTATGGTCGCCGGGACAGCTCTGGGGGCCCGTTTCACACCGATCCAATTAGGAAGAAAAAAGGACTTACGGAATACCGTAAGTCCTTGAGAAGTTTGGTAGCGGGGGCCGGATTTGAACCGACGACCTTCGTGTTGTACATTCCGAAGTAAAACATCATATATATCTGTCAACATCTTTGATCAAACGCAGGCGACTAGAGCGCACTCCTTCTTGATGATCTACATAACCTCAAATGCTTGAGGTATCCTTACACACATTTCTAAATTCGGATAATGTAGCCGCGACACCCCGCAGCTAGATATTAGGGGTATTCGTAATATGGCGTGGATGGGAAATCAAAAAGCTCCGGACTCGAGCATCTGCATTCGTCAAACAGATGCGATAGAATCGTAAGAAAACACCCGATTGCTTTAGCGTTTGTTCACGAATTTTACACCCTCAACACCCTTTAGGTCAGAATCTTGTGTCCAGATAACAGCATTAAGAATCCTGGCGGTTGCTACGATCACCGCATCGGCCAGAGGCAGTTTTATTTCATGGCTGACCTTTGCGGCGGTTACGGCGATCGCGCTATCGAGGTCGATAACCTGTCCCTGCTGCATTAAAGCGGCTGCCTGTAGTGCGGCATCCTCTCCCTTCTGTTGTAAGACCCGCTTGAACACTTCCAGAATGCAGAGCGTTGGGACAATAAGATCATCGGTGTTTTCGATGGCAGAAGCGAAAAAGGCCGCATTCGGTCCATCTGCGAGGTATTCCAGCCAACCACAGGAATCGACCAGGTTCATACTCGGTCCTTCTCCCGGACTACCGTGGTATCAATCCCCTTCAGAAACCCGCGCATAGTCTTGATCTTTTTTACAGGCACAAGTTCAATCCGGTTCGCGTAATTGATTACTTGCATTTTCTCACCTGGTTTGATCCTGAGCATTTCCCGTACATCGCGCGGGATGACGACCTGGTACTTCGGAGAAACAGTAACCGTTCTCATGATGACCCCCATCGATAGACATCCTGTAATACTATATCACTATCGATCCAATATGGCAAGCAAAGAATACAATAGTCTTTTCTTTTCATTCCCTTCCTAAGCTCAATAGCTGGACAGGCTTCTTAAAGCATACAGTATCTATCATCCAGATCATAGAAACAGCGCGGGCCTACTGACGCGCGAGGTGCTTTTTTATTCCGTTATAGTGCTAGACGTTCGCTTGCTGCGTGTAGCATGCTTTGAACCTGCGTCGCATAGAAGCGCCCCATTGCCATCGTACCCATTCCCAGTGACTTTAGCTCCTCCGCTATGGGATGATCTCCTAACGTGTACGATGCGCCTCCCGGTAATCTGGTAATCCCATACTGCCCTTGAGTCTGAACCAGTGTTCTCCATAGTTGGCCGTCCTTCACCGTGTAGGTGTAAAGGTCAATATATTGCGCTTTGGTCACCAATTTCCTTACGTCCAAAGTAACGATATCTTTGCCATCCGCTCGCAGCCGACAACGGCGAGTCGTACCCATCTCCTCAAAGCTTATATCGGCAACAATCTTTGGATATCCCCAGATTTCCACTCCGAAATCAAGCGCCTCCTGGCTGGTCACGGGCAAATGATGGATGTACATGCCGAATTTCCTGTACCACTGTGGGGAAAACAACGGGTGGAAAAGCGCTGGAAGCCCTGGGACATTAACTGTTGGTTCATACTGAACAGGCACCGCGATGGAAAACTCGTTATAAGGAGCTACATCCGCAATTTTCCGGTATTCCATAGCTGTCAAGGCGACCATTGATATGCCCGGTATAATCAAGAAGGGTTTCAATTTTCTTGAAGGTAAAAGCCTCTGCACGTTGGCAGCTGGTGCCGTAAAAAAAGCGTTCATCCACGACCAGTCATAATACCGCTCCGGCAATATGATGCGAAGTCCTGACGAAATCTTAACCTCTTCGTTTTTTGCGTCAGAAAAAAAATTATTATCATCCATGACGTGTTCCTTTCTTCGAATTGCTAATGAAGATTTTTCAAAGTGAAACGTATGGGTAAAGTCCACCCTCGGTTTCATGGAGATTATGACACAATCATTTACCTATGGACTCGCATTTAGCCGGACACCGATTATTCACTTTCTTTCATAGCAAAACAAAAAACCGAACATATCGCAGGTGTTTCCCTCGGCAGCTCGGCAGTCTGTCTTCCGAGACCCGTTGATTTCCATACCCGTCTCACAACGGGTTTGGCTCTGTCGGCGTCCATTAATTGTTTGATACTGAAAACTATGTAATTAAATATAGCAGAGATCAAGAGTGAGCTCTGATAATAAATAAGTATCTATAGGGGATTGCAAGAAAATGACGATAAGTATCAGGCGATAAAACAATATTACGAGACATAACATGCAATTTTCAGAAGACGTAACAGTTGCGTCTTTCAGGATGGACTCGATAGCGAACGATAATAATCAAAAATAATAACTTCAAAAGGAAATGAGTAGTATAAGCTTCGACCGATAATTCTTAAATTTTTATCTTAACCGTCATCTCAGATCCACCTACTATTGTGTAATTTCAATAGCATGAAACTATCATCGAATACGGATGGTATCTCGCACATAAACGCGAAAGCTAAGGGGTGCTGCTCAAATTATTGTCCTCTTACGACCTAAATCAGCGGCGGGGCAACCAGCGTGAGCAATAATCCGAACTTATTCCCCGCTCGCAGGATTTGCCTGTTAGCACGCTCAATTTCTTTTCTTTTTCATCAAAAATATTACCAGACCTTAGGCTTCAAAAACATAAGAACTAGCGATATGAGCGGAAGGACTGTTGCTATTGCACCCCAGAAGTACCATTTATGAAGGGAATTGAAAAATTCAGGAGAATCTTTTTCACCATGCATGGACTCTGAAAGTGTAATGAGACTATTTTGGTATCTCAGCAACAGTCCAATCCATACAATGCCGGAGAACGCAAATAATACAAGCGAAGCAACAATCCAACTAACATGAAAAACCCCACCCCATTGTTCCGATAAAATATCTCCGTTGGTAATAAGTAAGAAAATCCCCGGAACAGTGAAAAATACATCAGCCCAGTTTACCATCCTTGCGGCAAATCGCATGACATCGGAATTGTTTGTACGTTCCGCCATAAACATCCACACCCCGGTTATGATTATATTGCCCACTAAAAGTATTGCTCCGAGGATGTGAAGAAGCTTATGCCATTGGTAAGAGAAAAGAAGGGGATGGTGAAAAAATCCTAATATAGCCACAATCAGAAGAACTGCACTAATTTCCCAAATCAACCACTTTGTACTCTTGTGCATTTCCCCACCATTTGATTCATTTGCTAACAAGGTGTAGATCAGTTAGGCTCAGGCATATAATATTATATTCAAGCATCTATGCTTCTGATGCAAATAATATTATATGCTTTTGGCTTTTACTTCTGCCGGGAAAGCATCTAATACTATATGCTTTTCCAAGATTCACGAAAAAAATATCCGTAGAACGGTAGCGTTTAAAAGGAATTATCTGTGACGAATATATGCCTGATCCAGGACGATGTCAATAATGATGAATTGGTATTTTTAGAGGATGCGTAAATAAATTCGGAATGTACTATCGGTGATTCGAGGTGCCGCAAACTACAACAATTTCAGGAAGTTTTATGCATTGAATGATTCAACCGATATTTCTCAATTCCGATAGATCACGGTTCCTATTGTGAACACCTACAAGAGTGCAATGTAAGTCGATGACAAGGAGATGCTGAAAACAGGTTGAAATTGCACATGAATACGCGGGTGAGGGGCAGGGCAGCTTTATCGCCCAGCCGCGCTCGAACCGCTGGTTGGGTTAAGTCAGGGTTTTGACCTACTCGACCGCCCTGCGAAACTAACCTGCCGTATCAGGCCCCGCGTTTATTTCATCATGCCAGTGCCAATTCGAGTCGTCGCGCCATCTGGCGAGGGATGTCGGAATATTCCCGATCGCTTTTAACGTTTTCTTGTCTACTGCCCCTTTTCGAATGATCTGCTCTCCTGCTGATCGCAGCCATTGCAGAATTTCCAGCAATTTCGCTCTGTGCGTCGGATCATAATAGAGCTTCATCGCTCCGGGAATAAGCACCGTTGTGACGAGTCCGACGTTTCCAAGTTTGGCGTAGGCTTCCATGGTTTTGACCAACGGATCGAACTGCTCAAGTTCAGGAAATCCGCAAACGGAAAACAGCGCTATGTTGTGTTTGACTGCATTCCGGCGAGGGTGCCTGGTGATGTTGCCCGCTTTTTCCACATAGGGAAGCATCATAGGTAACTGCCTGTCAAAATGGTTTTTCATAAGACCCGGCATGGAGTGATAGTACATCGGCATAGCGTAGACGATCAAGTCTGCGGCGTTCATTTTCTCCAGAAGCTCGGCCTGATCATCTTTCTGAACGCAGCGACCCGGCGTCTTTGTCCAGCAGTGGTAGCAGCCCAGGCAATAGTTGATTTTCTTTTCATAAAGCATGATTTCTTCGATAGCTGCGCCTGCATGCTTCATCCCATCAAGGAGCGCTTGCAGGTAGAAATAGGTCAGTCCGTTTTTCTTTCGCGGGTTCCCAATCAGGACCAGCACGCGCGCTGGCGCCGTCCATTCCTTCGAAAAAACCAGCGACTTAGGGACATCGACCTTCTTTGTCAGCAGGTTCGGCAGTAACCTGAAAAGGGATCGCTGTCCTTCGACAGTAAATTGTCTTGTAATCAATGCCCAGACGGGATTCCTGAAGCCGCCGGAAATGTCTAACCAGAGAGCTGCCGGGATTCGGATGGTGACAGAAGGATTGTCACTTAGCCCTTCGGAGTGCTCTGCTGTGCCCCTTGAAAATTTCATGTACACGGGAAACCCATTGTCGACATCGGTAAAAATGAACTGATACGTTGCTTCGAGTTGCGGAAACTTAGTGCCGTCAAAGCGCAACCGCATATGATGAAACAACAACAGTATGGAATCCTTCAGTGATGGCATTGTCTTCATCGGGCGGAAACCTCCTTTGGATTGGTTTGTTGGCAACCAACGATCAGCGTATTCAAACCGTGCTTTGCAAGCAACGCGCCGCTGGTCACCCCACCTACACCTGAACCGATAATGATGGCGTCATACATGAGAACCTCTTTTTCCCCGTTAAAGGGAGTTAGTATTAACATTATTTATATTATGAACATTGTTCAGAATGATAGCAAAAAAATATTATTGCCCGCGATGCGCCATATTATCCATTACGAAGTCCAGCGCTCCCTCAATGATCGACTGCAAGTGCTCCTGGGGAAACATAATACATCGTTCCCGGATGACAAGTGACGCAATGCCGTGGGTGAGGGACCAAAAAGCAAATGTCGCAGCATCGGGATGCGTCCTCTTCAACATCCCCGCATCGAGACAGGCCTGAACATTATCACGCAACAGCTCGTAGGAGCGAAGATTCGCTTCCCATTTTTTCTTTTCCTTCATCGTCTTAATCGGGCCTCGCATAATGAACATCAGATCATAAAACTCCGGATTGTTCAACGCGAACGAGACGTAGACCTTGCCCTGTTTTCGCAGTCGTTTCCACGGGTCTTTGACTGAAAGTACTGTCTGCTGCGCTTCATAAAGTTTGCCAAATCCGATTTCCTGCAATGCGAACAGGATGTCATTCTTGTCCTTGAAGTAGAGGTATATGGTCGCCGGGCTGTACTCGATCTCCTGAGCGATGGCCCGGATTGTGACCCGCTCAAACCCCGCCTTAAGGAACAGCTTCATGGCCATTTCCAGGATGCGGGTCCGCATCTGCTGTTTGTCGTTCTCTCTTCGTTCGGTTATGCCCATAGTATATTATGAACGATGTTCAGTAACTAATCATAGTTTACATTAAACAGTTTCTGTTGTCAAGTTATTTTCTTCAGCGTTTTTTATAAGGCTAGGAATACGAACGAATACTGTTTGATAGTTGAAGTGTTGCTAAGAATGGAAACTTCAACAGATACAGGAAGGAGTCAACGACAGTTGTGCCTTTTAAAAAATGCGAACTCCACCGTAGAGTGGAGCCCTGGCGTAGTGGCTACAGGGTGGGCCTATCTGTTTCTGTCCCTTTCGGTTAACAGTGCCTCACTAGCCCAACCATACTCTATCTCCAGGACCCCCTCATCAAACCGTACGTTCAGTTTTCCCGAATACGG
>Ga0316628_100004174_pt1 | contig 11280 bp, 8 predicted proteins | sample OWC_Aug_M2_C1_D5_FD_207648 | JGI IMG/M metagenome (GOLD analysis project Ga0316628, IMG submission 207648) | Wetland soil microbial communities from Old Woman Creek delta, Ohio, United States - OWC_Aug_M2_C1_D5_C | ecosystem: Environmental > Terrestrial > Soil > Wetlands | place: USA: Ohio... | reverse complement strand
GCACCGGCACCGGGCCCGCGGCGCCGGTCCAGATCGCCTGCGGCGACTTCCACACGTGCGCGTTGATGAGCGACAAGACGGTGCGCTGCTGGGGCCGCGACCAGGGCGGCGAGCTCGCGGACGGCACGACCGCGGACAAGAACCGCCCGACGCGCGTCCCAGGGCTGACGGGCGTCGAGCAGGTCGCGCTCGGGGCCAACTTCGTCTGCGCGCGCATGAGCGATGCGACGGTGAAGTGCTGGGGCACGGGGCGCGTCCTGCGCGACGGCAAGCTCCAGGAGCGGCTGCCTCCCACCACGGTACCGGGCATCGCCGGAGCCACCGACATCGCGGCGGGCGGCTACGTCGTGTGCGCTCGCCTGGCGACCGGCACCGCCAAGTGCTGGGGCCTCGACGCGCCGATCGACTCTCCGCCCGCGGTGAGCACCCTCTCGGCCGCGGGTGCGCACGCGTGCGCGCGCCTGCCCGACGGCACCCCGCGCTGCTGGGGAGAGGGCGTATGGAGCGCTGAATTCTCCAAGCCCGACCTCGGCGGAGTGCGCGCCGTCTCGACGGGCGACAGCTTCGCCTGCGCGCTCCTCGGCGACGGCACCGCGCGCTGCTGGGGCCGCAACGACGAGGGCGAGCTCGGCACCGCCGCAGACTCGGACGATCACGCCAGGCCGATCGCGCCGGGCGCGAGCAAGGTCGTCGCGCTCACCTCCGCCGAGTCGCACACGTGCGCGCTCCTGAGCGACGGGACGGTCACCTGCTGGGGCGGCAACACCGAGGCGGAGCTCGGGCGCGGCACGCGCACGACCAGCGAGAAGCCCGGGCCGATCCCGGGGCTCTCCGCCGTGAAGCAGATCGCGCTGGGAGCCGACCACGGCTGCGCCATCGTCGCGGCGACCGGCGGCCAGCGCGACGAGCGCGACGAGGTCATGTGTTGGGGCAACAACCGAAACGGGCAGCTCGGCGATGGGAGCACCGAGCGCCGCATGACACCCGTCCGCGTCGCCTTCTGAGCTGGGCGGCGCGCGCGTCGATTGCACCGCGCTCCGCTGGGCTTGCGGCTCGCGACGGCTGAGGGCACGTTCTTGCAGGTCTCCGCGTGGCGCGCGGCTTGCCCCTTTGCCTATTGTCATGAAAACCAACCAGACACGCGCCCCGGAGCCCAACAAGCCCGAGGTGAGTTCACCGGAGTCTCGCGAGGAGCGCGTGCTCAGAGCACACGCACACGACGTCGACGCTGTGGTCGACGTCGCCGCGCTGACTGGCGCGGTCGCAGGCGCAACCATGGGCGCGATCGCAGGCCCGCCGGGCATGGTCGCGGGCGGCGCGATGGGCGCCATCGTCGGCGCACTCGCCGGCGCCACGCTCGAGCGCGAGGACGTCAAACGGAGCAGGCACGACGTCGACCTCGACAAGGAGATCGGCGTCATCGACGGCCAGATGGGCGCGGCGTCGCCCGACGCGCCGCCCGCGCGCATCGGCGCGTACTCGGCCGCATCCGCCGGCGTCGGCGGCTCGCCCACCCCGGCGCCCGCCGAGGGCGGCATCCAGTCCCTGGACGACGACGGCGACTGGCAGGACTAGCCCCGCCGGCCCTTGCGGCCCTTCTGCAGGCGGCGCTGCGGTCGCTGGGCGGGTTTGCTCCGCTGCGAATGCTTCGGCTGCTCGCGGCCGCGGCGGCGCTCGCTCCGCGACTCGGCGCCGCCCGCGCGCTTGCCGTAGACCGTGCGGCGCAGCAACGACACGTCCACCACCTCGATGGCCATCTTGTCCCCGAGCTGGATGGCGTCGCCCGAGCGTTCGCCGACGGCGCGCAGGCCGGTGTCGTCGAGCTCGTAGCGATCGCCACCGAGGTCTTCGTAGCGGACGAGCACGTCGACGAAGGGGGCGTCGAGGTTGACGTAGACGCCGCTGCCGACGAGGCCGCTCACGGTGCCTTCGTAGCGAGAGCCGACCTTGTCGCGCATCATGAACGCGCGGTACAGGTCCGAGACCTCGCGCTCGACCTCCATCGCCTTGCGCTCGTTCTTCGACGAGAGCAGCGCGGACTCGGCGAGCTTCTCCTGCTCGTCGTCCGTCATCGCGTGGCGGCGCCCGCGGCGCTCCGCCTCCAGAACGGCGTGCACCCCGCGGTGCACGAGCACGTCCGGGTAACGGCGGATCGGCGAGGTGAAGTGGACGTAGGCCTTCGACGCGAGGCCGAAGTGCCCGATGTTCGTCACCTCGTAGGTCGCCTGCTTGAGCGACCGGAGGAGTAGGCCGTGCAGCACGGCCGCCTTCGGGTGGCCGACCATGCTCTTGAGCAGCTTCGACAGCTCGCGCGGATCGCGCACCGCCTCGAGGTCCGTCTTGAAGCCGAGCTCGTCGCAGAGCGTGAGGAAGCGCTCGAGCTTGGCCTCGTCCGGCGGGGCGTGGACGCGGAAGACCGTCGGGCACTTTCGCGCGACGAGCCAGCGCGCGACGACCTCGTTGGCGAGGAGCATCAGCTCCTCGATGAGCTGGTAGGCGCGCGCGACGCCGGGGTCCATCGCCCGCTTCTCGACGTCGGTCGGGTGGCCGCTCTCCTCGTCGAGGATGATCTTCGCCTCGGGCAGCTCGAGGTCGAGCGCGCCGCGCTTGAGGCGCTTGACCCGCAGCATGCGCGACAGCTCGTAGGCGACGCGCAGACCGTCGACCATCTTGTGGGCCTCGATCTGCTCTTGCCCCTTGTCCGTCAAGCCGAGGGCGCGCGCGACGCCGCCGTAGGTGAGCTTCGCGCGGCTGTTCATGAACGCGCGGTGGAGCTTCTCCCCCACGACCTCGCCGCTCGCGTCGAGCTCGACCTCCGCGCACAGGCAGAGGCGGATCTGGTGGGGCAGCAGCGAGCACAGGTTGCTCGAGAGCGCCCGCGGGAGCATCGGTACGGCGCGGTTGGGCAGGTACACGCTGCAGCCGCGCAGGCGCGACTCCTCGTCGAGCTTGGTCCCCGGCTGCACGTAGCTGCTGACGTCGGCGATGGCGATGTAGGCGCGGTAGCCGCCCGAGTCGGTGCGCTCGACCCAGACCGCGTCGTCGTGATCGCGCGCGTCCTCCGGATCGATCGTGGGCAAGGGCAGGTGAGTGAGGTCGAGGCGACCCTCGAGCATGTGCGCCGGCACGGTCTCGCCGTAGGCGTTGGCCTCGCGCGTCGCCTGCTCGTCGTGGACCTCCTCGATCTGCTCGCTGATGAGGATCTTCGCGACCTCGACCGAGAGCTCGCCCGGGGCGCCGAGGATCGCCTCGAGCTTGCCCTCCGCGTTCTCGCCGGCCATCGTCGGATACTCCGTGATCGAGACCACGGCCGCGTCGCCGTCGCGGCCGCTGTTGCCCTCGCCCGCGACCTTGTCCACCGCGCTGGGCAGCACGATCGGCCCGCGGATGCGCGTGTCGTCCGGCTCGAGCCAGGCGCTCTTGCCGCGACGGCGCAGCACGCCGGCGACGCGCTTGCTGCCGCGCTCGAGCACCTCGGTCACCTCGCCCTCCGGCCCGCGCGTCCCGCGCGCGATGATCGACACCCGGACCTTGTCGCCGTGCATCCCCGCGCCGATCGCCTCGGGCGCGATGAAGACGTCGCCGCCCTCGCGCGCCACGAAGCCGGCTCCGCGGGGCGTCATCGAGAGATAGCCCTCGGCCATCGCCTGGCTCGCCTTGCGCGGCGGCGGCTCACCGGCTCGAGGGGCGCTCCGCGGGGCGTCGCCCCCGGCGCGCGCATTGTTGCTGTCCTTGGACAGCGCGTAGCGATGGCCCGGACGGACCGAGAGCTGGCCCGAGAAGACCATGTCGTCGAGCAAGCGGACGAGCCCGGCGTATTGCCCCTCGCCGACGTCGAGCTCGCTCGCGATCTCGCGCGCATGGCGTGCGCGGTCCTGGGCGGCGAGCAAGCGAAGAACGCGGCTCTTCTGGGGAAGCGAAGATGAGGACATGGGGTCAGATTGCATAACGAAGTTTCGAAGCCAAGCAAAGCGCTGGCGAGTGCCGGCGTGCTATCTGCGCGCCGACGGAACCGCCGGTTGCGAAAAGGTGCCTTTTGAAGGAAAACGTCACCCTGCTGGCACGGCACCGACGTATGAACGACAGCTTGCTGACCGACGGCACAACCCCGCGCCCCTCCGCCCAGGAGGAGCGAAACGCACGGCTCGTCTATGTGGGCATCGTCGCGCTGACGGCGATCGGGCTCTTCGCCAGCGCCGCGCTGCTCGTCGACTACATCAGACCTCTGCCGCTGTTCTGCTCCGAGACGGGCGGGTGCGGCCAGCTCCGGCAGTCGGTCTACGCCCACATCGGCCCGCTCAAGACGCCGACGGTCGGCGTCATCGGCTACCTCACGCTCGCGTCTCTGACATTGGCGCGCGGACCCGTGGCTCGCTTCTTCCACCTGGTCGCCGCGAGCTTCGGCGCGTGCGCGGGCGTGTACTACCTCTCCTTGCAGATCAAGCTCTCGACGTTCTGCGTCTACTGCATGGGCGTCGACCTCAGCTCGATCGCCATGCTCGGGCTCGTGCTCATGCGCGTGCGCCTCGAGTCGGATGGATTCGGCAGGAAGGGCTCGGCCGCCGTCGGTGCGCTGTTCGCAGCGGCCGTCGGCGCCCCGTTCGTGCCGCACGCGCTCGTCAAGACGCCCGTCCCCGACGTCATCGCGCAGGAGATGAAGAAGACCCCGCCGGGCCAGGTCACGGTGGTCGACTTCATCGATTTCGAGTGCCCGTACTGCCGGCAGACCGCGGCGGACTTCGAGCCGACGCTCGAGAAGTACCGCGGCAAGGTGCGGCTCGTCCGAAAGCAGGTGCCGCTCGTGAACAAGCACCCGCACGCCCTCACGGCGGCGCACGCGGCGTGCTGCGCCGAGGCGATGGGTCAGGGCGACGCGATGGCCGCCAGGCTGATCTCCATGCCGCCCGCCGACCTGACCGAGGACGGGTGCGCCGCCGCGGCCAAGAGCCTCGGCCTCGACGAGGGCGCGTTCCGCGAGTGCATGAGCTCGCCGAGCACGCAGGCGCAGATCGACGCGGACGGCGCGGAGTTCAAGGCCGCGAACGGGCACGCGCTGCCGACGATCTGGATCGGCAGCCAGAAGATCGAAGGGGCCGAGGGGCCCGAGGCGCTACGGAAGGCGATGGAGAAAGCCATCGAAGAGGTCGGGGGATGAGGACTCTCGCGCTCGTGTCGTTCGTGGCGGTGACGTCCCTCTTCGGCTGTCCCGACCCCAAGGACCGGCCCGACGTCGCGTGCGCGGACGAGTGCAAAGTGCAACTGGCGACCACCTGCAAGCCGCACGACTGCGAGCGCGGGTGCGCGTTCGTCCTCGACCGGCTCGTCGAGCACGAGCAGGCCACCGTCCTCGACTGCATGAAGCCCAGGCAGGCGTGCGACGACACCGCGTGGGCGGAGTGCGCGGCGCGCGTGGGACCGCACGTGGACGGCGGGCCCGGCGTGCGGCCCGCCTCGACGGCGCAAGAGCCGTGAGCACTCGGCTCCGCGACGACCGCGACCGGCTCATCGCGCTGTCCGCGCCGCCCAGGCGCATCGTCTCGCTCGTCCCCAGCGACACGCTCAACGTCTGCGCGCTCGGCGCCGCGGGCGCGCTCGTCGGCCGCACGGACTACTGCGAGCTGCCCGAGGACGTGGTCGCGAAGCTGCCGAGCGTCGGCGGGACGAAGAACCCGCGCCTCGAGGCCATCCTCGATCTGTCGCCCGACCTCGTGCTCGCCAACCAGGAGGAGAACACGCGCGGCGATCTCGAGAAGCTCGCGCAGCGCGGCGTCCGCGTCTACGTCTCGTTCCCCAAGCGCGTCGCGGACGGCTTGGCCCACCTCGCTCGCCTCGCGCGCGTCCTCGGCGTCGGGGCCGATCGCGACGTGAAGCGCTTGCTCGGCCGCGGATACCAGGCGGTTCGGGAAGCCGAGGAGGCGCGCGCGAAGACGCCGCCGCTCCGCGTCTTTTGTCCGATCTGGATGGACCCGCTGATGACCATCCACGGCAGCACGTTCATCAGCGACATGCTCGACCTCGCCGGCGCGCAGAACGTCTTCGCCGATCGCGAGCGCCGCTACCCGCTCGCCGCCGACCTGGGACAGGCCGCGCCGCTCTCGCCCGAGAAGGTCGGCGAGCGCGACCTGCGCTACCCGCGCGTCACGCTCGAGGAGGTGATCGCGCGGCAGCCCGAGCTCGTGCTCCTGCCCGACGAGCCGCACCCGTTCAGCGAAGAGGACGCGCGGGTCTTCGAGGCGCTCCCGATCCCCGCGGCGAAGCGCGGCGCGATCGTGCGGACGAGCGGCAAGGACCTGTGCTGGTACGGCGCGCAGAGCGTGGAGGGGCTCCCGCGAGTGCGCGCGTTGGTCCAGCAGAATCGCACGCGCTGAGCGGGACCGTTACGTCCGCGCGCATGGTTTGCCGCTCGAGCTGCGGCACGCCGAATGCTCCCGTTGCTCCCGATGCTCACCTCGCACAAGGGCCGGTCATCGCGTCCCATCGTGGCCACCATCGTGATCGCGACGGTAGCGATGGGCCTGACGTTCGGCGCCATGACCTTGCGCGCCGAGCACCGCGTCAATCGCACGGCGCTCGCCGGGACACCACGACCCGTCTCGTTCGTCTCGGCCGAGGCGAGCGCGTTTCGCGATTCGCGGACGTACGTCGGATCGATCGAGCCGTGGGTCGAGGCAAACGTGGGGCCGCAGTACGTCTCGGCCTACGTCGAGAGGGTGCTCGTGCGTCCGGGCGACGCCGTTGCGCACGGCGCCGTCGTGGCCACGCTCGACTGCTCGAACCCGAGCGCCTCCAGCCGCGCCGCCGAGATGCAGGCCCGCGCAGTCGATGCGCGCCAGCGCGCCCTGACGGATGAGGCAGCGCGCGTCCACAGCCTGCTCGACGGCGGGTTCGTGGCGGTGAACGAGGCGGAGCTGAAGAGGGCTCAGTCCGACGCGGAGCGGGCTCAGCTCCTCCAGGCACAAGCGAAGCTCGCCGCCGCGGCGCTGGACGTCAGGGACTGCGTGCTGCGCGCGCCCTTCGACGGTGAGATCGCGACGCGCCCGATCGACCCCGGCGCCTTCGTGCACCCGGGAGCCACGATCGTGTCGGTCGTCGACCGGAACACCGTTCGCGTCACCGCCGACGCGCCCGAGAAGGACTTCGAGGTCGTCGGCAAGGGGGCGCCGGTGACGATCGAGGTCCTCTCGACGGGCGCGCGCGTGGACGCGCGCGTCTCCCGGCGCGCGCCGAAGGCCGATTCTGCGACGCGCACGATCCATTTCGAGATCGACGTCCCGGATCCCACGCGCGCGATTCCGGTCGCGACCACGGGCCTCGTGCACGCCGACGTGGGGGAACCACGAGCGTCGACGCGCATCCCCGTTCGCGCCGCGATGGTCACCGAGCACAAGGCCAAGCTCTTCGTCCTCGACGGTGACGTCGCCCACGAGAAGGATGTCGCCGTCGTCGGCGAGTCGATGGGCTCGCTCTTCGTCGACCCGACCCAGCTCCCCGTCGGAACGCACGTCGTGGTCGAAGGACGCGCCCTCTTGCACGACGGCGATCGCGTGACCGCGCGACCGGAGGTGCCGCCTCCAGCCGGTGACGACGAGGAAGATGGCGGCCGCGGCGGCGGCAGTGGGAGGCCGATGTGACGGGCTTGTCGCTCAAGAACCCGCTCGCGAGCTTGATGCTCTCGCTCGCGGTGATCGTCTTCGCCGCCGTGCTCACCCCGCGCATGAGCATCGATACCTTCCCAGACCTGACGCCGCCGGTCCTCGTCGTCGGCACGCTCGCGCCGGGCCTCGCCGCGCGCGATGTCGAGAAGACCCTCACGTGGCGCATCGAGAAGTACGTGAGCGCGACACCGGGCGTCGATCACGTGCAGAGCACGTCGCGCAACAACCTGAGCATCGTCTACGTCTGGATGACATGGGGCACGAACCTCGACTCCGCCCAGACGCTGGTGCAGGAGCAGGTCGCCTTCGCGATGTCGGCGGTGCCCAAGTCGCTGGGCGTGATCCCGCCTTTCGTCCTGCAATACGACCCGACGAACGCGCCGGTGGTGCAGGTCGCCGTGTCGGGCGGCGGGCTGAGCGGCCCGCAGCTGTACGACTACGCCTTCAACAACATCGAGCCGCTGCTCGAGGGCATCTCGGGCGTCGCGAGCGCGGCCGTGAACGGCGGCCGCGAGCGACAGATCAACGTGATCGTCGACCCCGCGGCGGCCCAGTCGCGCGGCATCACGGCGAAGGAAATCAGCGAGGCCGTGGCCCAGTCGAACGCACTCCTTCCATCCGGCGAGCTGATCACCAAGCACTTCGACGCCAACGTCTACACGAACGCGATCCCCGAGCGGGTGCGCGCCATCGGCGACGCGACCGTGAAGGTCAACGGAACGAAGCCGGTGATGATACGCGACGTCGCGCGGGTGGAGGACGGCGGCGCCGCGCCGACCCAGGCCGTCTCGGTGAACGGGGTCAACGCCGTGTACTTGAACGTCCTGCGCGTCCCGGGCGGGAACACGGTGCACATCGTCGACGAGGTCAAGCGCATCGTCGCGAACCTCCGTGGTCTGCCGCCCGGTGTGAAGGTCAACACGGTCTTCGACGAGTCCACGTTCGTTCGCACGTCGTACGTCGGGCTACAGAGGGAGATCGTACAGGCGATGATCCTGATCGCCCTCGTCATGCTGCTCTTCCTCCAGAGCGCGCGGGGGACGCTCATCGTCGCCGTGGCGATCCCGCTCTCCTTCGCGATCACCCTCATCGTCCTGTACGCCACCGGGCAGACGCTCAACGCCTTCACACTCGGTGGGCTCACGCTCGCGATGGGGCCGTTGGTCGACGGCGCGGTCGTCGTGCTCGAGTCGATCCACACACACCAGCGCCGAGGGCTCTCACCCTTCGAGGCGGCGCTGCAGGGCACCAACCGGGTGGCGTTCCCGGTCCTCGCATCGACGCTCACGATGATGGCGGTGCTGCTGCCGCTCGTGCTCTTGACCGGCCTCGCGCGGCGCCTCTTCGTGCCGCTCGCACTCACCATCGCCGTCGCCATCAGCGCGTCTTACGTGGTGAGCATGTTCGTCACGCCGGTGGCGGCTCGCTACCTCATGAAGGCGAACGCCCGGGGGAAGATCGCGTCGCGCGTGGAGTCCGCCGTGGACCACCTGGCCGACGGGTACGCCGCGCTGCTCGCGCGCGTGGTCCCGCAGCGCGCTTGGGTGATCGGCGCGTGCGCCGTGCTCACGGCCATCGCGGCCTTCGCGGCGGTGCGGCTGCCGACGAGCTTCTTCCCGGAGATCGACGAGTCGATGGAGCGTGTCTATGTGCGCACCGCGCCCGGCACGTCGCTCGACGAGTCGTCACGCCGCATCGGCTCGATGGCGAAGATGCTCGCCGACGAGCTGCCGAAAGGCGACGTGGAGCTCGTCCTCACCAACGTCGGCTCGCCGGAGAACGCGCGCAGCGCGATGACGAGCCCGAACGACGGCCCGCACATGGGCTTCATCCGCGTGGCGCTCGCGCCGCCGGAGAAGCGAAAGCACTCGCAAGAGGAGATCGCGCGCGAGATGCGCAGGCTGCTCACCGAGCGCTATCCCGGCGTCGAGCTGATGCAGTGGCCCGGCGGTCTCGTCGCGAGCGTCTTCTCGAACGGATACATCGCCCCGATGGTGGTCGAGGTTCGAAGCGAAAACCTGCAGGCGCTCGAGGATCAAGCGCGAACCGTCTCCGACGTGGCGCGGACCGTGGGCGGCGTGCGCGACGTCGAGGTCGCGCTCGAGACGGATTACCCGGAGATCCACGTCGACACGGCGCGAGACCAGGCCGGCGTCGTCGGCCTGACGCTTCGCGACGCGGCCCAGGCGACGCTCGACGCCACGCTCGGCAACATCAACTTGCCGAGCGTCTGGATCGACCCGCACAACGGCCAGGCGTACTACGTCGTGACCTACTACGACGAACGCTCCGTCGGTGACGCGAACGCTCTCGCGCAGATCCCCGCGCGCATGGCCAACGGGAAACCCGTGACCCTCGGGGCGTACGCCGACGTCCACCGCGCCGTCGGCCCCGTTGCGATCGACCGCGATCACATGGGCCGGGTCACGGAGGTCTACATGCAGACCGAGGGTCGCGACATCGGCAGCGCGGCCGCCGAGCTCGACAAGAAGCTCTCCACGAACCCGCGGCTACACGGGGTGAACCTCGGCTGGGTCGGTCAGGTCGATCTCATGCGCACGACGTTCTCGGGCCTCGGCGCCGCGATGGCGCTCGCGGTCGTGGTCGTCTTCGTGATCCTGACCATCCAGTTCAAGTCTCTGCGCTTGCCGTTCGTCATGCTCTTCACCATCCCCGTCTGTCTCGTGGGCATCGTCCTCGCGCTCATGACCGCCGGCCAGGGTTTCTCGATCACCGCGCTCATGGGCGTCCTCATGGTCATCGGCATCGCCACGTCGAACGGCGTGCTGCTGGTCCACGAGGCGCGCCTGGAGGTGGAGGCCGGCCTGCCGCGCGACCAGGCCGTCGTGCGCGCCGCTCGGACGCGCTTCGTGCCCATCGCCATGACGAGCCTCGCGACGATCCTCGGCATGCTTCCCATGGCGCTGGGCATGGAGCGTGGCACGGAGGCCAACCAGGCGCTGGCCCTCGCGGTCGTGGGCGGGCTCCTCTCGTCGACGGTGCTGTCGCTGTTTCTCGTTCCGTCGATCTTCACGCTGCTCGCGAAGCGAGGGGCCGCAGAGTCACCGCCTCCGCCTCCGTCTCCGTCTCCGTCTCCGTCTCCGTGACCGCCTCCGCCTCCGTCTCCGAAGCCGAGGCGCTCATCTTCGCGACTCCGTGCGAGTCGACATCGAGATGTGACACACCCTCCTCGTGCGGGTGACGGGGCACGCAGCATACGCAGTGGCGATCGCGACGGCCGTCTGGGCGTCGGCCGCCCACGCGGAGGCGGACCCGTGCGCGCAAACTCTCGACGCCGTAACGCCAAGACGCGCGATGAACAAGCCGTGTTGGTCGCCGGCGACGTCGCCTTCGTCGTGGGTGCGGTCGCGCTCGTGACGACGGCCGTTCTCTACCTCTTGCGCCCAACGCGAACCGTCACGCTTGGGGGCACGAGCTTCTCGCTCACCTTCTGAGGTCGAAGTTGCGCCACTTCCCCCCGGCGGTGGCGAGGGTGGGGCGGGTGAACGCGGGGCCGCCGACGTGGGGGGAACGTTCGCGCGCAGGCGGACGCGCGCAGCGTTGCCAGCGCCTCACTCGTTTCACGGGGCAACGCGAGCACGCCGCCGAGCACGAACGAAGGGGG
>Ga0316628_100004173_pt1 | contig 11282 bp, 13 predicted proteins | sample OWC_Aug_M2_C1_D5_FD_207648 | JGI IMG/M metagenome (GOLD analysis project Ga0316628, IMG submission 207648) | Wetland soil microbial communities from Old Woman Creek delta, Ohio, United States - OWC_Aug_M2_C1_D5_C | ecosystem: Environmental > Terrestrial > Soil > Wetlands | place: USA: Ohio... | reverse complement strand
TTTGTTTAAGTATGCGAAGAATATTACGCCTGCTTTGGCTCGTGATATTCAGATTGCTGGTCAGAAGAAGCAAGAGGTTTGGAATATGGTTGAGCAGAAACTGGATTTTCCAGCAGAACTGATCCCAGAATTGCTGGGGGCCAGCTATGCCAAGAGTGGATTTTGGGAAAGCCATTCAGAGAAGTGTTTAGCCTGTGGATCCTGTGTACTGGTTTGCCCGACTTGCTACTGCTTTGACGTCAAAGATAATCCGGATTTGACTTTGGAGCAAGGTGAAAGAATTAGGACTTGGGATGGTTGCCTTCTTGAAGATTTTGCTAAAATAGCTTCTGGAGAGAATTTCCGTGCGACCAGACCAACCCGTTATCGCCATCGTTACTTCAAGAAGGGTAAGTATTTGTATGATAGGTTCGGCTTCATTTCATGTGTTGGATGTGGGAGATGCTCTTCTAACTGTCTTCCGGACATCGCGAATCCTGTTAGTTTGTTCAATGATATGTATCATGACAGCAGAAACAGCGGAATGAAGATGCCTTTGTCTGCCGTTCAGCCAGAAGTTAACATCAGTACTGAAGGCAACATTGACTATGTACCCAAATTGGGAACGATAGTCAAGAAAGCGCCAATGACAGCCTACGAAACCCTTTTTGAGATAAAGCTTGATGATGGGTCAGAACTTGGACATAAACCAGGACAGTTTGTTGAAGTGTCAGTTTTCGGCATTGGCGAAGCGCCTATATCAATTTCGTCATCTCCCACGAGAACTAAAACGTTTGAGCTCTGTGTTCGAAAGCTGGGGAATGTCACAAGAAGCCTTCACAATCTTGAAGTGGGTGCCAAAGTCGGAATTAGAGGGCCATTTGGGAAGGGTTTTGATGCCAATTCCATGAAAGGAAAAGATCTGTTGTTCATAGCTGGCGGTCTGGGAATAGCACCTCTGAGATCTTTGTTCAATTATGTCTTAGATAACAGAAAGGACTTCGGACGTGTCACTCTTCTCTATGGATGCAAAGAGCCAAAAGAATTACTCTTCGGAGACGAGCTAACCTCACTTGCGTCGAGACATGATGTTGAGTTCAAATCCACGGTGAACTGGTGCCCTGAAAATGAGGTTTGGTCTGGAGGCATAGGTGTTATCACAACGCTCATTCCGCAAGTTCAGTTTGATCCTGAAGGAACGCTTGCTATACTGTGTGGTCCGCCGGTTATGTACAAATTCGTTATTGCAGACTTGAAGACTCGGAACATGCCTGATGACCACATCATTATGTCGCTTGAGCGTAGAATGAAATGCGGTGTCGGAAAATGCGGTCACTGCCAGATCAACCAGATATATGTCTGCAAGGATGGTCCAGTTTTTAATTACTCCAAGATTAAAGGCGTCCCGGAGGCGCTCTGATGAAGCCCAAGGTTGCGTTTTTTGATTTTGCAGGCTGTGAAGGAGACCAACTTCAGATAGCCAATCTGGAAGAAGACCTTTTGACATTGCTCGGGCAAATTGAGGTCGTTAGTTTTAGGGAAGTCATGAAGGAGCATTCTGACAACTACGACATCGCCTTCATCGAAGGGTCATGCACTAGGCTTCAAGATGAAGATAGGTTGAAACAAATCAGAAAGAACGCGAAGACTGTCGTCGCCATTGGCTCGTGCGCCGCCATCGGAGGTGTCAATTCACTCAGGAACTACAAAGACCTTGAGGGCGTCAAGAAGTCAGTCTATGGAGAAAACGCTAAGCTTTTCGACAGCTACGCTGCTAGACCCATAGACGCAATAATACCTGTGGATGCGTACGTTTACGGGTGCCCCATAGATCGAGAAGACTTCCTTCACGTGGTGAAATCGCTCTTGCTTGGAAAGAAGCCTGAAACCATTACTTACCCGGTTTGCGTTGAATGCAAGAAGAATGAGAATATATGTGCCTTTGAACGCGGCCAGTTCTGTGTTGGGCCAGTTACTAGGGCAGGTTGTAATTCCTGCTGCGTTAATGAAGGGACGATTTGCTGGGGTTGCCGAGGATTTGTGGATAATCCGAATGAGAACTCTCACAAGGAAGTCTTAATAAAATACGGCCTCACGGTGGACGATGCGATAGGCAAGTTTAAGCTATACTTCGGTTGGCAGGAGGCAAAAAGATGAAAAATCGGAATCTTGATGTTGCCGTGCATTATGTGACGAGGGTGGAAGGACACGGAAATATCTACGTGAACGTGCAAAAAGGAATCGTTGAAAAATGTGAGTGGAGTGTTCCAGAAGCTCCAAGGTTCTTTGAAGCTATGGTCGAAGGTAGGTCTTGGAACGAGCTGCACCACATTACTTCACGAATATGTGGAATATGCTCTATTGGCCACGCACTCGCTTCTCTCAAAGCTACAGAGGCGGCGTTGGGCATAACGATCAGCGACCAAGACCTCAAACTAAGAAAGCTGGCACTTCATGGGGAGAATTTGCAAAGCCACATTTTACATTTGGGCTTTCTGGTACTGCCAGACCTTATGGGAGTAGGCTCAGTAATTCCTATAGCTTCCACGAACTTGCCTGAAGTGAAAACTGTTCTGAAGCTTCACAGACTCGCAAACGAAATGTCAGCGCTCATCTGTGGAAGAACAACACATCCTCAGAGACTCATACCGGGCGGCTTCTCAAAGATCCCAACGATGAGAGAACTAGCCGAACTGAGGAAGAAACTCAAAGAATCAGTATCAAGCATCAAAGCCGTAGCTGAGCTTTTCAAGAGTTTAGTAAGCAAGTTTCCTGACTTCAAGAGAGAAACCGAGTTCATCGCGTTGACGAGTCCTAACGAGTACGCTCTTTATGACGGGATGATAACTTCTTCTGATACCGGTTCAGCTCCCGCTAGAGAATACTTGGCTTTCGCAAACGAGTATGTGTTGCCCAGGTCAACGGCAAAGTGGGCAAAACACGTGCGGGAATCCTACATGGTAGGAGCTTTGGCGAGATTAAACATTAATTACAAGAGGCTATCGCCGATGGCTCTTGAAACAGCTGAAGCGTTCAATTTGCTGCCGATGTGCTACAACCCCTTTATGAACAGCGTTGCGCAACTCGTCGAAGTTGTTCATAGCGTCGAAGACTCTATTCGCTTGATTAATGAGCTTGAAGCTGCGGGTTTGCAGAGTCAACCAGAGTATAACAAGCCGGAAATTAAAGTGAAGGCCGGCCAGGGCGTGGGTGCGGTAGAGGTTCCAAGAGGAATTCTGTTTCATGACTACACGTACAATGCCAGAGGAGTTTGTACAAAAGCTAACTGCATAATCCCAACAAACCAGAATCATGCCAATATCGAGTTGGACATGAAGGCTTTGTTACCTCAGATTCTTGAAAAATCAGAGAAGGAGATAGAGTTGACCCTGGAAATGCTTGTGAGAGCATATGATCCCTGCATATCTTGCTCTACTCATGCGGTCAAAATAAATTTCGATCGCTAGAGATCTAGATCGTTAAGGAATTTCCAGAATTCTTCCACGGATCCCACTATTCGCAATTCCAAATAATTCAAATCTTCCCATACTGACTCTCTGTTTTCTGACTTGAAGAATCCGACTGTGTGAGGGAATCTTCCTTGAAACTCAGGGTTTTCAACTATGTCGATCAAGCGGATTTTCTTGTTCAAACTCGTGTTCCTGTAATTTGAGAGCAAGACCGAGTATTCAGGATATTTCTTTCTTTTGTTTCCTGAGTTAGGGAAGGTTATTATCCAATTCAACTCTTTAAAGTGAAACTTCTTTTTCAAGTGCCGTGGAACCTCAGCATCCAAATTGCTATTCACCGCTATTGTCTTTTTGTCCTTAGATAAGACTTGCTGAGTGCGCTAACTTTTTGGGTTTCATCTTCTGTAATGGTGGCAAAGAATGAGTCACCCTATTCCCACCGAACTTGGCAAAAGAGCTTCTCTATTCGGAAAGGGAAGTAGCTACTTCCACTCCCAGATTTTTCCAGTCCAATTATCCTGCATGTCGGTTTCGTACTCGTGCATGCCGACGATCTTGTTTAAACGTGCCAACTTCGCAGATTGTGTTATATGGATCGATGCAGCGCGTGTTGCCCCTCCGCTTCCAGAAGGAAAGCCTACAGCGACGCCCTTCGCCATCACGGTTTCCCCTTCCATCGTGTTGAAAACACTGGTTACTTCTCCCATGAAAACCCCGTTTACTCCCATTGTTCCCACACTTGTAGAGACCACGAAAGCATCTTTTCCAAGTAGCTTGCCAGTTCCCTGCGCCGTCACTTCGATTTTTCCATCTGGGAGAACTCTCCATCCTGAGTTCTTGCCTTTGAATTCTGCAATAAGTTTACCCAACATTCATCTTTCACCTCTTGAAGAAGAGATAAGAAAATTTCTTATTAGTTTTTGTGATTGTGCGATAAGGCTTAATAGTATGACACATGTCATAACTTTCATAACAGACAACCCCCTGAAGGCAACCAAATGAAAAAGACAATCCTCTTGGCATCGTTGCTTGCCATCACTTTTATATCTATTATTTTCGGAGCCACTATCCAGGTACAGGCCTCTTCAGAGTGGACACTAGAAATTGACGGCGCAGTCTCTAATCCTATTGTTCTGACATTGAGCGAACTCGTGGCCCAACCGAAGAGTTCAGTCTACGGGGAAATATATTGCTACGGCCAATTCCTGACGGCAGGAAACTGGACGGGCGTAAGTCTCCATGTTCTTCTCGAAAAGGTTAAACCTGACACTGGTGCGATGTCGATGAGATTCTCCGCCCCAGACGGCTATATGAGAGACATCTCAATGGCCGACGCCATGCGAGATGACGTGATTATAGCTTATGAGATGAATGGACAGCCTTTGGCCGAGACCCTCCGTTTGGTGCTTCCCGGGGCGAATGGTGATCGTTGGGTAAGCATGGTTAATCAGATAACGGTGGGCACGAATTTGGCCTCGTACACGCAATCTGCCCCATTAACCGATTTCAACCCACAGACATTCGGACGCACTCCTACTCGCCTGCCTTCTCCTGCACCGCAGCCCACGTCAACACCACAACCTTCTCCAACTCCTCAACCTCAACAAACTCCCTCGCCCTCACCTGTTTTTCCAACTCCCACGCATCCGCCAACTAATTATAGCCCGGAACCGTATCCCATGGTCTGGGTTATGGCAGGAGTAGCTTTGGTAGTCTTCTCTGGCACAGGTCTCTTGATTCGTTTCAAGAAGGGTAAGCGCTGACGAATCAGCGTACACTAAAAAAAGGGAAAAACGTGGAATAGAAGCAGAGCCTGATCTCTATTTCCACTCGTAGATTGTGATATTGACTTCCATCCACATTGGGTCCAGCGCTTCAAAAGCAACGAGGGCAATAAGGTCGTTCAGCCAGCCTATTTTTTCTGACATTGTCATGAAGGTATATAAGCCAACTGCAGAGGGCATTCCTTCCCCCATCTTCATCAGGTCGAAACCTTTCAGGACTGCCATGTCGCCGGTTTTCATCATGAATATTCCCTGATCTTTGGCTTTGCCCACCCCTTTAGGAGGGGTAATGCTGACCGCTGTCACGTTGATGTTCCCGTCTAAGCCTTCGGCACAGCCCATGCCTTTTACTTGAGCCGTCCACGAATACTCGGAAGTTATGCTTTCCATTCCAACGGATTTTATAAGCCCAGTTCCAGCGCTCTTTCCTTTGCCTTCCCATAGTTTTTGACCTAAAACCATGATTTTTTCACCTTGGATACAGACAAGTAAAGTCTGTTTCTTAAACAAATGTGACTGTACCTTGGCTACAACACCGTGAATGAATTGTGGTTTGGTTTGCGTGGGTCTGGTTCACCTTATGAATCAGAAAAGCTCTCTCTTGCATGGTTTCAAAGGGGGAGAAGGTTTTGGGTGGTGAAAACCCATGAGAGAAGAAAGTGCCGCTATCTTGTGGTTGCTGCCTTCCCCATTTCCCCTCAGATAATGCATAGGTTTTGATGGAAAATAACTCTTTTTGAGAACATAAATTCACTGTTAAGTCAATTGGATTTCGCAATGGCAAACTCGACTCAGCGAAGAATAATCAGCATGGGCTATAAGATCGCAACAGTGAAAAGTGGTTGATCTATGGGAAGACTGGGTTGATTTTGAGTAGACTGCTGACCATTAAGCTGAGTGTGAAAACGATAGCAGTCACTACGAAGTCTCTTGCCAAAACTTCGCCTAACCTGTGCAGTCTCTCCGTGTCTTTTCCGCGGTGGTTGAACAAGGTGTCTCTTTTCTGTATTATTCGAAGCGACACAAATGTGCCCAGCGCGATCAATGAAGCGTAATACACCCAGCCGAGCTGAAAGAGCAAGCCGACGAACACCATCATAGGAATCATTGCGTAGCCCAAGCTGATTGTCAAGAGAAGTCCCTTGCGGAAGCCAAAGATTATGGGCACGGTTCGAGAGCCACTTTGGAAGTCTGAAGCGTAGTCCGCTAAATCTTCCCACAAACTGTTAACTGACGTCGTCACGCCTATGAGCATAATAAGCGACAATACATCAGCGGAGAAAACGTTGAAGAAAGCGGCAACGATCAGTACTGGAACGGCGCCCACGGTGAAATTGACTATTGGTTTGTAGGCTGTCTTCCGGAGTCTGAAAGGAGGAACAGAGTACAGTACGCCGAAAACGATGCCTAACGCCACAGACAGGGCAACGAAGGGCAGCAATGTTGCCGCGCCCAATGCCAATGACAGGGCGGTAAAAGCTCCCATTATGAGCATCCCCAGTTTCCCGAGTCTTTTTGTGAACTCTGCCCGTGAAGGGTCCGAGAGGGCATCCAGATCAGCGTCGCAAAGGTTGTTTATGGCGTCCACGGCGCTCCAGATACAGAACACGGTGAGTCCAAGATATAGGGCGGAAGACCAGGCGAGGGTTTTGGTCATGAGGAATGTTGCGCCGACTGAGATCATGAAAAGCATTATGCCTCTTTCTACACTGATAAATTGGGCGAACCCCTTGACTTCTCGAAGCATACCCCTACACGTAGGGAGTGTTACTTAAGGTTTGTTGATTGAAACTCGGTATGCTGTTGTCTGCATTTGGGTTTATCTGGTCATGTGCTCATTCATGTTCGGGTGTGAACCTGGTAAATTTGGCGGTAGTCGGTGCGGGTGTCGGCGGGTGTTCCGCTGCATACTTTGCGCGCAAATACCTTCCAAGTGTAAACGTGACTATTTACGATCCTCGGGATAGGGTGGGAGGTAGGGTCCTAACGTATAATGCTGCTGGAGTGAATCTGGAGGTGGGTGCTGCATTCTTCAACCGTTTCAACAAGACGCTCAGGGGCATCGTTGGAGATTTGGGCCTGAAAAAGACACTCATTGAAGAACGCAAGGATTTCGCTGTGTGGAACGGCTCTGAATTCATTTTCAGGTCAAACAAAAGGTCACTCGCCACAAGCCTAAAACTTCTGGAAAAGTACAAACTTAGCCTGGCGCGAACTTTTCTTGTTCTAAGGAAAGCACGAAGACAGGTGGCCAAACTCTACGAAAAACTCACCAACCCTGCTGATATGAGTGAGATTTTCGAGACGACAGGTTTAGGTGATTGGCACAAAGAGAAATTCTCTGAGATTCTGATCGAGAAAGCCGTGAGTCAAGACTTTGTCGACGAAATTGTAACTCCCATCACCAGAATCATATACTCACAGAACGCGGACCTAGGAGGGTTTGCGGGCATTTCGTCCCTGATAGGAATCTACTCAGGGGCAATATACAGTTTAGAAAAGGGCAATAGCATATTGCCAGTCCATCTTGCAGAGGTCTCGAATGCAACGGTCAACTTAGGTCGAAAAGTCGAGGCGATAGAAAAGACGCCTGAAGGCACCTATAAGATATATGCTGGGGCAGACGTGACCGTTTTTGACAGCGTGATTGTCGCCACACCACTTGAGTTAGCAGACATAATATTCGACGGCATATCCATACATGACTGGGAACCTCAGACCTATCAGTCTGTGTATAGGCTAGTTGCGCGTGGCGTTTTTGACCCAGACTATTTTGGCTTGAAGGATTCAGCAGAGCCTCCGGCCATCGTGTTAACTACAGAGGCTTCCGGTCCTATAACTCAGTACAGCATTCAAAAAACATGCAACGGTGAGTCATTGGTTACAATTTCCTCCCCGGAGCCTCTCAGCCATAATGCGTTCAATGGTATCTTCAAAGACGGTGGAGTTCCGGTTTTGGAGCACTGTTGGGAGGCTGCATATCCTGTTTTCAAACCCGTAACAGATTTGCCTCCCACCCGTATTGACAAACGGCTATTGTACGTCAATGCTGTGGAGTCAGCGGTCTCAAGCATGGAAACCTCAGCCCTTTCGGCTTTAAACGTAGTACGGATGCTTGCCCAGGAATAGATTGGTCTCAACTGCAGCGGTAGTAAGCGCGCGCGAAAGCGGTTATTGCAGATGTGAGGCTAATCTATGGCGCCTTGTTTGGCGTATGTGTTTGATGTATTTTGTTTCTGGAAATATGGCTTATATGCTGTTTTATGATTTGCCTTTCTTCAGGGAGAAGAAGTGACTCAGAAATCTACCGATGAGATTCGAACACTCTTGAACAATGCTAAATTGGATTTTGCGTCAGTGGAGAACGAGGCATTGAACGCTTATCTTCCACGAATATTTCACAGCTGCCCATTCTCGGAAGATATATGCACAACGAAGCAATGCATGGAGTGTGCGGTCTTCAAAGACTCTCCGAAGAAATAGAATCTTTGGCAAGAAGCAGTATTTTCGGGCTACTCTTAAACGATTTCAGTCCTCGATGATCTGAGCTATCTTTTGGTTGATTGGATTCAAATCTTAATTCAGTCAACCTAAAAATGATGACTTTGCACGTTTCCTTGACTATTTCTTAATCCTATTGACCATTCGCATTGTTTCTCGCATGAACGCGGGCAAGTCCCCAGGATAGCGTGACGTGACTAGGTTGCCATCGACAACTACTTCTTTATCCTCGTATATTCCTCCTGCCTTCTTTATGTCGTCCGGGACTCCGTCATACCAGTAAGCGGTCAAGTGTCTTCCCTTTACAAGACCTGAGGAAGCCAACAGCCAAGGGCCATGGCAAATAGAGGAAACGGGTTTATTGGAGTTGAAAAACGATTTAGCTATAGCCTGAGCCTTAGTGTCCTTTCTGACCACCGCAGGGGCTCCGTCTGGCGATCCGCCAGGTATCAGCAACAGCTCATATTCATCTGGATGGATATCGTCAAAGGTCTTTTCGATTTCAAATCCGTAACGGTGTTCTCCTTCGATATGCCCCTTCACAGGAGCAGCTACGTCGACCTCTATCCCTTCTTCCAGTAGGCGAAAATATGGAAAGAAGAACTCCATGTCCTCAAACTTGTCTGCAGTCAGAATAAGCGCTTTGAATATTTTTGGCATACTTGAACAAAGCATTGTGAGGGTTTAAGGCTGTGTGATTGTGCACATGCAGTCACAAATGTATAACTAACGTAAAAAGCAAGGTCACGCTATCAGTCGTAAATCACATGGCGCTCCTGTTCTTAGCTCATGTTCTTCGCTCTTGAAACGCAGAGTGGTTGGATTTGATTTCAATGCCGAACCCAGAGCCTTTTCATTCGCCTCTGGTATCATTCCTGTTGCATTCTGCTTTTGGTCTATACTCTCTTTTCGCGGTTCGCTGCTTGTGATGCCTTTCACACTCTCTGACTCGCACAAGCATCCACTCGTTTTCTTCATAAACGCATCCGCAAAGCAACGTTTTAGTCGTCAAGACAGGCACTCCTCGATTCTCATGTTGTATGAATACGCTCAGGGCAGCTCTATCGTGCCGGCCACACGTAGCTTTCCACCCTCTAAGTACATCAGCACGGCTTGATCGCCTGGTCGATGCACGAGTTCCTTATCCAAGGCCACTGTTAAAACTGGTTTGCGCCAGTCTCCCTCGTCGGTGACGGCTTCAACCCTACCGTTGATAAACTGCATCCAATGTCCTAAGTGCAGAATCATCCCGGTCTTTATTTTTGCGGGCCAATACTTGACTAGGGACGCATGGGTATCCAGCAGTTTTGAGGATTTGACTGCGGGGTCTGTCGTTAAGACTGTTCCTCTATCCAGTTCCTCGACCTCTACGTTTTTCAGTGCGAGACCTACTCTCTCGCCTTCGTATGCTGAGTCGAATTCGTCGTCTTGCTTCTGTATCGACCTTACCTGGGCGGTTTTGCCTCCTGGAAGAACCTGCATAGTATCATGTTTCGTGATGCTGCCGTTGGTTACGGTTCCAAGAACCACGGTTCCCACGCCTTTCACGTTAAATGCGTGGTCTAGGGGAACGGTTCCTAGGGTTTCTTCGCCGTCGTTCTCTGGTTCTTGGAGGGCGGCTTCGTTGATAAACCGCTCCCTCAGTAAGGTCGGGTTGTCGTCTATGAATTCGAATTGTTCCAGACAAGTACCCTTAATCAATGGTTCGATTTTTTCCTTGGTCAAGTAGTTTCTGAGAATGAAGTAGCCACCGTTCACGTTGGAACACTGGAGCATCACCAGGGATTCTCCGAAGGTTGAGTTCAACTCCTCCACGACAACCAGTGCCTGATCAGCCATAGCTACAGCGTAGAAGAGCGGAGCAAGCCTCTCAGGATATCTGGTCGGTTCCACAAACGTCACACTGTCTGTACCTCTTTTCAAATCGTAAAGAGTGATGTCTGTGGCTGTGCCTTTCTTGCCGAGACTACCTGCGTAATTTGATGCCCCTAAGACGGCAACAATGAGGTTTCCCATATCAACCATAACCGGTGAATTATCGCAGGGAACAAGTGCCAGCTTGATAAGCCTTATGGCGACTCACAGTCAAACATGATGTAATGTGGCGGCGCTTCAGATCTATCCAGATCCTTGGGCAGACAACTGATGGATGTGTTTTCGTTTTTTGTCATATTTCCATTCCGAAGGCTTCCTTATAGTCTCATAAGACGAGAAGAGTAGGGAGAAAGGAGAAGGCTTTCCGGTAAGCATTCGGCAGCGGATGAGCTTGGCTGTACCGGGTCAAAAAGAGAGGTGCAGCCTATCCCAAAGCCTAATAACACATACGAAGAAGATGGTATGAGACCAACCTGTTTTGGCAACTGGAAAACCCGCGGTTTCTGCGGTGATGAATGTAGCCACATGGAAGCTTGCATGAAGGAGTCTTCTGCCGTGATGCCGCTTGAGGCGTGGCGTTTAGTCGGTGAATTTGAACCGCGCCCGCAGCTTGGCATTCGAGGGAAATTCTCGGCTTGGGAACGCAGAGTGAAAAAGCTAAAGAAATGATTTT
>Ga0316628_100004172_pt1 | contig 11283 bp, 9 predicted proteins | sample OWC_Aug_M2_C1_D5_FD_207648 | JGI IMG/M metagenome (GOLD analysis project Ga0316628, IMG submission 207648) | Wetland soil microbial communities from Old Woman Creek delta, Ohio, United States - OWC_Aug_M2_C1_D5_C | ecosystem: Environmental > Terrestrial > Soil > Wetlands | place: USA: Ohio... | reverse complement strand
GCATTATATGGATAACGAAAATTGTGTCAAGAAATCGGAACACATTTTTTGTTTTTGTTTGTGCCACCCTCGCCTCTGTATAATGCGCCGCTCATGAATTTCGGAACGAAGAGTCCGATACACCTATCAGCCCGAGTGGTGAAATTGGTAGACACAACGGACTTAAAATCCGTCGGAAGCTAATCCTTCCGTACCGGTTCGATTCCGGTCTCGGGCACCAACACGATGTTAAGCAAACTCAATCCCACGCAACGCGAAGCGATCAAGTATCTCGATGGTCCCCTGCTGGTACTGGCCGGCGCGGGCAGCGGCAAGACTCGCGTCATCACCCATAAGCTCGCCTACCTCGTCGAGCAGTGTGGCTATTCGCCGCGCAACATCGCGGCTATCACTTTCACCAACAAGGCTGCCAACGAGATGCGCGAGCGCGTCGGCAAGATCATGAACGGTCGCGACGCCAAGGGCATGACCATCAGCACCTTCCACGCGCTGGGCATGCAGATCCTGCGCGAGGAAGCGCCGCTGCTCGGCTACAAGAAACAGTTTTCCATCTTCGATAGCGCCGACACCGCAAAGATCATCGCTGAACTCTTGGGCAGCCCGGACAAGCAGGAGATACGCACCGCGCAAAGCGTGATGTCGAACTGGAAGGCCGCCTTCCTCACCCCCGGGCAGGCACAAAGCCTGTCCGAGAACGAAGAACAGCAACGCATCGCCCTGCTCTATTCACGCTATCAGGAAACGTTGCGTGCCTACCAGGCGGTGGACTTCGACGACCTCATCCGCCTGCCGGTGGAATTGTTCAAGACCCAATCCGAAGCGCATCAGCGCTGGCAGCAGCGTTTTCGCTATCTGTTGGTCGACGAGTACCAGGACACCAACGATTGCCAGTACCAGATGATGAAGCTGCTCGCAGGCAGCCGTGCGGCAATCACGGCTGTAGGTGACGACGACCAGGCCATCTATGCCTGGCGCGGTGCGAGTACCGCGAACCTGAGCAATCTGCAGAACGACTACCCTACCCTGCGCGTGATCAAGCTGGAGCAGAACTACCGCTCCTCGCAGCGCATCCTGCACGCCGCCAACCACGTCATCAAGAACAACACCAAGCTGTTCGAGAAGAGCCTGTGGAGCGAGCACGGCCCCGGCGATCCCGTGCGGGTGTTCGCGGCGAAGGACGAGGAGAACGAGGCGGAATCGGTGGTGCTGCGCCTGCTGGCGCACAAGTTCGAGCATGGCACGCGCTTTGGCGATTACGCCATCCTCTACCGCAGCAACCACCTCTCCCGCATATTCGAGGAACAGCTGCGCACACACAAGGTGCCTTATACGGTCAGCGGTGGCACTTCGTTCTTCGACCATGCCGAGATCAAGGACCTCACCGCCTACCTGCGCCTGATCGCCAACCCGGACGACGATCCTGCCTTCATCCGCGCGATCACCACGCCCAAGCGCGGTATCGGCAACAGCACGCTGGAAAAACTGGCCTCGCATGCCGCTGCACGCAACGTCAGCCTGTTCGAAGCCGCGTTCGAGAGCGCGATGGCGCACCAGCTGCAGCCGCGGCAGTACGAAGATCTTCTCACTTTCTGCAACTTCATCAATCGCATGCAGGCGCGCGCCGAGAAGGAGCCCTGCAACGAAGTGATGAACGACCTGCTCTCAGCCATCGACTACGAGGCTTGGCTGTTCGACAGCTTCGAGCCGCGCCAGGCCGAGACCAAGTGGAAGAACGTACAGGATTTCGTCGGCTGGATGAACCGCAAGTCCGAAGCGGACGAGAAGACCATGATTGCGATGACGCAGTTGATCGCCCTGCTGAACCTGCTCGAATCGCGCGAGCAGGAGACCGATGCCGTGTCCCTGTCTACACTGCACGCGGCCAAAGGACTGGAATATGGCCATGTCTTTCTCGTCGGCGTGGAAGAAGGCATCCTGCCGCACGAGCGCAGCGAGGCGCCGGAGCAGATCGAGGAAGAACGCCGCCTGATGTACGTCGGCATCACCCGCGCGCAGCGCTCGCTGCAGATCAGTTACTGCACAAGGCGCAAACGCGGCAAGGAATTCGCCGGTTGCGACCCTAGCCGTTTCATCGCCGAACTGCCGCAGGCTGACATCGTCTATGCTGGGGTGACGGCGAACAATGGGCCAGCAGTGACCAAGGAAGAAGGCATGGACAAGCTGGCGCGACTGAAGGCGATGTTGAAATAGGGCAGCGCAGACGCATGGCAGCCACGGCCGAGCCGATTCTCAGTTCTTCAATGACGGCCTGAACGTATCCATCATTTCTGCCGGATGTGAAATTTTACCCAGTTGGAAGATCAGGCCATGAGCTTGTCGAACTCGGCGATGGTGACCGCGGGTGCGGTGCGGAAGGGGATCCCCAGCAGTTTGGTCAAGGCCACCGATGTTTGCATTGCGCGCTGCGTGTCTGGAAGGTCGGCAATCACCACAAAGTCCACCTCGCCCAGCAATGCGTAGCCTGCCTTGAACTCGCCACCATGACTCTTGATTAGCGCCACAGCATCATCTGTGCGCTTGGCGCTCATTACTTTCATCGTTTCTGGCAATAACGTGCCGAACATCACATAGGTCGCCATGAAAACGTCTCCTTACCTCGTGTGCGAAGACACATTCTAGAATCACACTACCCAAGAGACGCTCGGGCAAAGCAGGTAGACTGGCTACGGGAGATTACGTAGTAAGGAGCGGGAATCCGTGATCGTCTCTTCTTGTCTTGGTCGATGTCATTTTCTGAAGTGGCGCCGGAATCCCCGCGCTCGAACAGCTAGTCGCTCTGCGGTTTTACAGAGCGTAGGCCAACGCTTCCTTATGCAACGCGCCAAGTGCGGGCCGCTGCGATCGGCTACCCGACTGGCTTCCGCTGTTACTTGCCGAGTGCTTTCTTGATTACGCCAATGATGGCCATCAACACGCCGCCACCCACACCCCCGCCGGCAATACTTCCAACTATGCTGCCAATATCGAGGCCGCCTGTGGTGGTGATGACTCCCAGCATGCCTAGCAATTGCCCGCCCAGACCGCCACCGATAATGCCAGCGATCGAGTTGCCGACCTTGCCCAGGGACGAGTCTTTCATCAAAGAACCCGCCACATTTCCGCCTACCGCACCGCTGATCAACTGGATAATCAAAGGTAACAAGTTTTCCATGATGACTCTTTCTGGTTAACTGGATAAAAATATCAGGTGCAGACACATGCACGTTCCGGTGACCGGCTGCCTCCATTGGTCTCCAACAGCTAAATCACATTTCGCAGATTTTGCACGTCGCCGGGGATGTCGACGTCGGCAAAAATTCCATTGTCTCCAATCGGTACTGGCACGAGACTTGATGCATCTCGCTCCAGCAGCCGTCGCGCTCCTGTGTCCCCTCCCAGCGCCAGCAATTCCTCGTAATAGCGAAAGGCAAAACCGACCGGATGCCCGTGCCTCCCATTGCACGACGCTGCCGACAACTGGGCTCCGGACAAGAGTGCATTCCGAACACCGGCGATGGCTGCCGATGGCAAAGCAGGCATGTCGGCCAGCCCGATCATCCAACCTGAACTTTCACAAGTTGCGCGCACGCCACAGGCGAGGCTGGCAGCCATGCCCTGCTCCGCATCATGGCACACGAGCCAGCGCACGGCGGCCGCTCTGATTATCCCGAGCGATGTTTCCATCGTACGGCGAAATACTTCCGATCCGGGCCGGACCACCACTGTGATGCGCTCGAAGGTCTCCAGCCAGGGCAGCAGGCTATGTGCGGCGAGCGGCCGTGTCACTCCTCGCAGCGTCACCGGATGCAGCAATTTGTCCGAGCCGAAGCGACGCGAGCTTCCCGCCGCGAGCACGACCGCCGCGATTTCACTTCGCTCAGGCAAGGGTTTCCTGGTCCAGCGGCAGGCGGCGCAGGCGTTTGCCCGTCAGCGCGAACAGGGCGTTGGCAACCGCCGGGGCAATCGGTGGTGTGCCAGGTTCGCCGATTCCGGTGGGATCTTCTTTGCTCTCCACGATATGTACCTCGACCTGCGGCATTTCGGACAAACGCAGTGGCTGGTACTTGTCGAAGTTGGCCTGCATAACGCGGCCGTTTTCGAGCGTGATCGCCCCATGCAGCGCGGCAGAGAGACCAAAGACGATGCCACCCTCGACCTGCTGACGCACGCCATCGGGGTTCACGACGGTTCCGCAATCCACCGCCGCTACCACGCGATGCACCCGTGCCTTGCCGTTTTCCACGGAGACCTCCGCGATTTCTGCAACGTAGCTTTCGAATGACTTATGCACCGCGACGCCGTAGGCATGACCGGCAGGAAGTTGCGTCTTGCCCCAGCCCGCTCTTTCTGCGGCGAGCGTCAACGCGCCCCGGTAACGGGATGTGGCGGGCAAAATGTCGAGCCGGTAAGCCACCGGGTCTTTGCCGGCAAGATGGGCGAGTTCGTCGATCATGGTTTCGACCACAAACGCGGTATGCGAGTGACCGACAGAGCGCCACCACTGGACAGGCACTGCGTTCTTCGGGCTGTGCAGTTCGACCTGCACGTTTGGAATCAGGTAAGGCAGCGTCGCTGCGCCTTCCACCGAAGTGCCGTCGATGCCGTTCTTGGCCAGCATGGGTTCGAACGGCGTATCGGCAACGATGGACTGCCCGACGATGATGTGTTTCCAGGCCAGCGGCTTTCCGTCCTTTGCGATTCCAGCCTCGATGCGGTCGGCCCACATCGGCCGGTAGTAACCTCCGCGCATATCGTCCTCGCGCGTCCACACCACCTTGACCGGCTTGCCGACAGCCTTGGCAACCTCTACCGCTTCATGGACGAAGTCGGACCGTGGATTGGCGCGCCGGCCGAAGCCTCCGCCCAGGTACATCGTATGGATCTGCACCTGCTCCGGCTTGAGCCCCGCGATCTTCGCGGCCATGTTGCGGTCCATGGTCTGTGCCTGCGTGCCGGTCCAGATCGTGCACTGGTCCGGCTTGAGGTCCACCGTCACGTTGAGCACTTCCATCGTGGCGTGCGCCAGATACGGCACGTCGTATTCGGCGCCGACCACCTTGTGCGCATCCTTCAAACCCTGCCCCGCATCGCCGTCTTTGCGCGCCACCGCACCCGGTGTCCTCGCCAGCGCCAGATATTCCTCGCGCAACTTCGGTGTGGACAGTGCGGCACCGGGACCCTCATCCCATTCGATCTCGAGCAGGTCGCGCGCGGTCTTGGCCGGCCAGAACCCGGTTGCCGCAACCGCTATGCCGGTGGGAACCTGGTAGACGCCCTGCACGCCCGGCAGCTTGCTCGCCTTGCTTGCGTCAAAACGCTTCACCTTGCCGCCGAACACGGGGCTGCGTGCGACCAGCACCGTCAACATGCCCGGCAGATACACATCGAGCCCGAACGGCGCCGTTCCATTTGTCTTGACCGAGGTATCAAGGCGCTTGACCGACTTGCCGATCAGTTTGAAATCCTTCGGGTCCTTGAGGGGGACGTCGTCGGGGAGGGGCAACCTCGCCGCAAGATTCGCCAGTTCACCGTAACTCAGTTTCTTGCCGCTCTTTGTGTGGATCACCTGGCTGTTCGCGGCATGGCATGCGCTTTCCGCAACGTGCCACCGCATCGCCGCTGCGCGGATCAATAGAATTCTGCCCATCGCGCCCACCCGCCGCATCTGTTCCCACGAAGACGTGACGCTACTGCTTCCCCCGGTAAGCTGCATGCCGAAACGGGTGTGGTTGTACACGTCAGCAACGGGTGCCGGCGCGATGCGGATGAGGCTCCAGTCGGCTTCCAGCTCTTCCGCAATCAGCATGGGCAGCGAGGTGTAGACGCCCTGCCCCATCTCGGACTTGTTGACGATGAGGGTGATGCTGTTGTCGGGCGCGATCCGGATGAAGGCATTGGGTGGATACACCGGCTTTGCTTGCGCCTCGGCAGCATAAGCGCGGCCGCCTGTCGCCGGCAGGCAGAAGCCGATTACCAACCCGCCGGTTAATGCGGCGCTCTCCTTGAGGAACTTGCGGCGCGACTCGTTTTGCACAGTCATGTTTGTCATTTGGCATCCCCCTGTTGTTGTGCGGCCAGCTGGATCGCGGAGCGGATGCGGTTGTAGGTGCCGCAACGGCACAGGTGGCCATTCATCGCCTCTGAAATCTGCGCGTCGCTCGGATGCGGATGCTCCCTGAGCAGTGCAGTGGCCTCCATAATCTGGCCAGACTGGCAGTATCCGCACTGCGGCACGTCGACTTCCTGCCAGGAGGCCTGCACCGTTTTTCCCAGCGCTGTTTCAGCAAGCCCTTCGATGGTAATGACCTCTTTGCCACTTACCGTGGAAACCGGCGTGACGCAGGAACGGATTGCCGCCCCATCCAGATGTACGGTGCAGGCACCGCACTGCGAAATACCGCAGCCGTATTTGGTGCCTGTCAGACGCAGATGGTCGCGAATCACCCATAGCAGGGGCGTATTGGGGGCGACGTCGACCTCGGCCGGCTTGCCATTGATCTTGAACGAAATCATGAGCACACCTCCTGATTGTTGGATGGAATGACGCTTGTTGTTGCCGGAGTCTGGTTTCGAACTGAGATCAGATGAGCAAGAATGGCCACCGCAATTTCAGGCGGCGTGCGGCTGCCAATGCTCAAGCCCACGGGGCCGTGCAGCCGGTCGATTTCTTCCTGGGTGAGATCGAACAATGCGAGCCGCTCGCGGCGCTTTGCGTTGTTGGCTTGGGAGCCGAGCGCCCCCACATAGAACGCCGGCGATTTCAGCGCCTCCAGCAGCGCCATGTCGTCCAGCTTGGGATCGTGGGCGAGCGCAACGATGGCGGTGCAGGCATCGACCTCCAGTGCGAGGATCGCATCGTCTGGCATCTCGCTCAGCAGGGCCGTGCCGGGCACGTCCCAGGTCTCGCGCATCTTCCTGCGCGGGTCGCAGACGATGACCTCGTAGTCGAGCGCCTGTGCCATGCGCGCGAGATAGCCGGAAGTCTGGCCGGCGCCGATGATCAATAAACGCCAGCGCGGACCGTGCACTGTCCTCAGCGTTTCGCCGGCAAAATCGAAGGTGTCGATGCGAGAGGTGTCGTCCAGCGTTACCTGCGTGGAGGCCAGGTTCAGTGTGCGGCTGATCATCCGGTGGGACTGGATGGCCTGCAGCGTTCGTCCAACCCAATCCTGTTTGAGAACAGGTTCGACGACAAGCCGCATGGAACCGCCGCACGGCAGGCCGAAACGCCGGGCTTCCTCCCACGTGACGCCATAGGCCAGCACTTCGCAGCGGTCGGTCTGCAGCAGCCCCTGCTTCGCCCGATCGACGAGATCATCCTCGATGCAGCCTCCCGACACCGAACCTACCGCCAGGCCGTCGCCCCGCAATGCAAGCATCGCCCCCTTCGGGCGCGGGCTGGAGCCGAAAGTCTCGACTACGGTCACCAGCCACAAGGGCAGATCTCCGCTTTGCCACGCGTGCAGGGTTTTCAGAACTGAAATGTCTACACTATCCATCACGTCTCCTTGCCAGGTCATTACGAAAAGAAGCTCTCGAGATGGTTATGGCACTGACGGCTCGCTTCGGATTTCTTCCTGCATGGGACTCCGGCAGGCAGCAATGGCGAAACGACGAGTGCCCCCGCGGTCAAAATGCCGGGGGAGGATCAATAGTCCGGGAATGGAACCATGCTTTTTGCTCGCGGCATATACATGGAAATACTAATTATGGCTCGCGGATACCCCTATGCTTATGGCGAGCGCTTCTGCCCCTCTCTCGGGTTCAGGGCATGCTGAGGACCGGATTTGCACCCTTCCAGGCGAGGCGGCGGCGCCAGAATTCGGGGTCGTCATTGCCGCAGTGCATCAGCACCAGCGTCTTGCCGTCCATCACGGCCTGATGAAGTATCTCGAGTTTGTCTTCCGGAATGCCAAAACGACGCAGGGCCATGGTCAGGTGAGTCACGGTGGCGCCGGCGGCCATCAGGCCGGCGCCGACTGCAGCGCCTGCAATGGCATCGATCAGCGGGCCCGCAATGAACACGGGCCCGATGCCGGGCAGCAGCAAGAGACCGGCTGCGCTGGCGAGTATTCCGCCGATCGATCCCCATAGCGCACCTTGCGTTCCCCACACCTTGAAGCGCTCCTTTTCGTTGGAATAGACGATGCCGAGAAAATCATCACCCTGCCCGCCCGCGCGATGCAGGATGGAGACCTGATCCATCGGGAAATCGTTCTTGATCATCTCCTCGACCGCGGCGCGCGCGTCGTCCGGGTTGCTGTAGACGGCCGCAACGAAATGCTTGGAATGTCTAGTCATGGTCGGTTCACCTCGCAATCGCGTATGGTTTTCCTGTCAGATGGCGTTATGCTGATTTCCGGAAATTGCGGTGGCGAGAACACGCTTCGCTTCTTCCACCACGTGATCGACGGCAAGACCAAAATGGCGGAGGTTTTCCTCGTACGGCGCGCTGGCGCCGTAGCGATTGACGCCTACCACGTCGCCGTGATTCACCCATTCGTTCCAGCCGAACGGAGCCCCGGCTTCGACGGCGAGCCGCGCCTTGACTGACGGCAACAAAACCCCATCGCGGTAAGCCGCGGGCTGCGCGCGGAATAGTTCGAAGCTTGGCATGCTTACCACCCTGGCCTCAACGCCCTGTTTGCCAAGTTCTGCCTGCGCTTCCAGCACAAGCTGCACCTCCGACCCGCTCGCGATGAGAATGACGTCAGGTCGATCGTCTTTTTCTTTCGATAGCACGTAGGCGCCACGCACAACACCTTGCGCGCTCGCCACTCTCGCGCGATCGAAAACTGGCAGCGCCTGCCGGGAGAGCGCAAGAAGGGTCGGGCCGGTCGTCCTGGAGATCGCCGCGCGCCAGGCATAGGTGACTTCGTTGGCATCCGCCGGACGAATCACGCACAGATTGGGTATCGCACGCAATGATGCGAGTTGCTCGACCGGCTGGTGCGTCGGCCCGTCTTCTCCAAGGCCGATGGAGTCATGCGTCATCACGTAGATGACCGGCAGCCCGGCCATGGCCGCAAGCCGGATTGCCGGCCGCGCGTAGTCGGTGAAGATCAGGAAGGTCGCGGCAAAGGGCCGGATGCCGCCGTGCAGGGCCATGCCGGAGACAGCGCCGCACATCACATGCTCGCGCACTCCCCAGTGGATATTGCGATTATGGTAAGCGCCCTTTTCGAAATCGCCGGAGCTCCTGATTAGCGTGTCGGTAGAGGGAGCCAGGTCTGCGCTGCCGCCCATGAGCCACGGCAGTTTGTCGGCAATGCTGTTGAGCACTTTGCCGGACGCAACTCGCGTCGCCATCGGGCTGTCCTGTACAGAGAATATCGGCATGGATCCGTCCCAGTCCATGGGAGGCTCGCCCTTGATGGCCGCTTCGAACCGCGCCGCGAGTTCCGGGTAAGCTTTGCGGTAGGCGAGGAGTCTCTCGTTCCACTCGGCCTCGAGTTCCTTTCCTTTGCTGATCGCTTGGCGCGTGTGCGCCAACGCTTTTTCCGGCACCAGGAATTTCGCATCGCGCGGCCATCCGTAGAAATCCTTGGTTAGCCTGATCTCCTCTTCGCCCAGCGGCGAGCCGTGCGCTTTCGCCGTGTCGTGCGCATGGGGCGCGCCGTAGGCGATGTGGGAGCGCACGATAATCAGTGACGGCCGCTCTGTTTCATTGATGGCATTCGCGAACCCTCGCTCCAGGGCTTCGAGATCGTTGGCAGCCTCGCCGAGATCCTGCACCTGCCAGTGGTAGGCCTCGAACCGTTTTGCCACATCGTCTGAATAAGCCAGCGCGGTGTCGCCTTCGATGCTGATGTGGTTGTTGTCATAGAGAACAATCAGCTTGCCGAGCCCGAGATGCCCCGCGAGCGAAGCTGCCTCGTGCGAGGCGCCTTCCATGAGGTCACCGTCGCTGCAGAAAACAAACGTATGGTGATCGACGATGTCGTGGCCCGCGCGGTTGAAGACTGCAGCAAGATGCGCTTCGGCCATTGCCATGCCGACCGCATTCATCAACCCCTGACCGAGCGGCCCGGCGGTTGCCTCCACGCCAGGCGTCAATCCATGCTCGGAATGCCCCGGTGTCCTGGAGCCCCATTGACGAAAGTTCTTTATCTCAGCCAGCGGCAGATCGTAGCCCGTGAGGTGCAACAACGAGTAAAGCAGCATCGAGGCATGCCCCGCGGACAGCACGAAGCGGTCTCGATTGAACCAGTGAGGGTTGCTCGGGCTGTGGCGCAGCACCTTTGTCCACAGTACATAGCCGGCGGGTGCAAGCGCCATGGGCGTTCCGGGGTGCCCGGAATTTGCCTGCTGCACTGCATCCATGGCCAGTGTGCGGATGGTGTTGATGCAGAGCCAATCGATAGGCATGGAACTGAGCGTATCGGGGAGCGCGTGAGCGTCCATACAAACGATCTCCTGTGCCAGACACTGCTGTCAGGATACACCGGTATCCATCAACTGGCCGAGGACTTTGGCAGAACCTTCCCCAGGGTTGCCATGAGCTTGTCGAACGGTTCGGCAAACTTTTCGTCCCCCTCTTTCTCCAGTTGCTGCGTCACTTGATCAATGTCGATCCCGAGTTGCGGCAATTGTGCCAGTACGCGATGGGCATCATCGACGTCCTGTTCGATGCGGATATCCGGATCGCCATGATCGCGGTAGGCATCGAGCGTATTAAGCGGAACGGTGTTGATTGTATTTGGACCGATCAGTTCGTCGACGTACTTTACGTCGCTGTATTCAGGATTCTTGGTGCTGGTGCTCGCCCATAGGAGCCGCTGGATATTGGCCCCCTGTTGCGCGAGCTTCTTGAACCTCTCGCCGCTAAATGTCTCCTTGTAGATTTGATATGCCACCTTCGAGTTGGCGACGGCAACTTTTCCGATCAGCTTTTTCGCCAGTTCTCCAGTTTCACCCTGTTGCTCGCTCTCTTTCTTCAGAAGCGGATCGACCAGGGTATCCACGCGACTCACGAAGAAGCTGGCTACTGAAGCGACAGTTTTTACCGGATTTCCCTGCGCAAGCCGGTCTTCGATGCCCGACATGTATGCGTCAATCACCTGGCGATAGCGAGGCAGGCCGAAGAGCAAGGTAACATTAACGTTTATGCCCTCGCCAATGAGTTGCCGGATGGCGGGAAGTCCTTCACTCGTTGCCGGCACCTTTATGAAAACGTTAGGGCGGTCGAGCGATGCCCACAGACGCCGAGCTTCCTGGATAGTGCCATTCGTGTCGTGAGCCAGATGAGGATTCACCTCCAGGCTTACATATCCGCCGCGGCGG
>Ga0316628_100004171_pt1 | contig 11283 bp, 9 predicted proteins | sample OWC_Aug_M2_C1_D5_FD_207648 | JGI IMG/M metagenome (GOLD analysis project Ga0316628, IMG submission 207648) | Wetland soil microbial communities from Old Woman Creek delta, Ohio, United States - OWC_Aug_M2_C1_D5_C | ecosystem: Environmental > Terrestrial > Soil > Wetlands | place: USA: Ohio... | reverse complement strand
GGGACCTACACGGCCACCGTGCCGGTGACGTCCTCGGCAAGCGGGGTGGCGAACAGTCCGCAGGACATCACGGTGACGTTCACCGTGAATCCAGCGAGCCCAGTCATCCTGCTGACGCCAACGAGTCGCGTGTTCACGGCGACGGTGGGCGGGAGCAGCCCAGCGGCGCAGACGGTCGCGGTGACGAATGGCGGCGGCGGGACGTTGAGCGGCCTGGCGATCGGCACGATCACGTACGGGGCGGGGGCGAGTGGGTGGTTGCAGGCAAGTGTGAGCCCGACGACGGCGCCGGCCACGGTGACGCTGACGGCGACGCTGGGGAGCCTGGCGGTGGGGACGTATACGGCCACCGTGCCGGTGACCTCCTCCGCAAGCGGGGTGACGAACAGTCCGCAGGACATCACGGTGACGTTCACGGTGGCGGCGACAGGGACGTACCCGACGCCCGATATCGTGAACAACGCCTCGTTTGAGACAGGTTGGGATGGGTTCACCAATTGGGCCGGTGGTACACCGTCGCCGCATACCCGCGACGCCACGCAGCACTACGAGGGTAGCTACGCCGTCAAGCGCATACTCCCGGCTACCACATCCGACATCGGTGGTCAGTTCGCCAGGCGCAACTTCGGGGGCGTCGGCACCGAGTACGACCGCATGTGGTCGCGGTTCTACTTCTACCTCGACGTGGCGCTCGACGGGACTCACAAGTTCCACATCTGGTTTTCGAACAGTGGGGCCACGCAACTCGGCGGGCTCGGCATTCAGGGCGGCTACATTAACTTCACACCGCTTGGCTATACTCCCGGCGGCAACGCGGAATGGAACGGGCAGGGATACGCACTGGTTGCGCTGTCAACATTGGTGGCCGGGTGGCACTCCATCGAAATCGACTACTGGCGCAACGGCGACACGGGCGGCAACGTCATAACGACAGGGGACGGGGAACCCAGCATCGCTATCTGGATTGACGGCACGCAAGTCACGGCCGGGATCGGCACTCCCCCGACATCCTCGCACGGCAACGGCTACTGGAAGAACGGTCGCATCTACGTTGGTGCTCGCACCACGTCAGCGAAACTCGGGTTCACTGAATGGAGTGGGACGCTGAACGGCACGCCCGCGAACACGGTGCCCGCGAATCTCTGGTTTGACCGTATCGCCATCAGTTCGCTGGGAAGGATAGGGCCGTAGGTCACCTGAGCTCGGAGCTTGCCAACCAAGTCGCAGAACTCTCTCGTTGCCGGCATCACCCACGGGGAGGGCAGCATCGCTGCCCTCCCGCTGCTTGGCCCTGTAACCGCCTGCAGCCCTGCGTGGGAACTCGGTGGGGGCGCCAAGCTCAAGGCCGTTGCCTATGCCACGCTCGACAGAGCAAGTATCCGCTAGCCACTGCCAAAGGTCCCATTGACACACCCTCCCTCGGTGTTCGCGCCCCCAGGGCCGACCGCCGACCACAGCCGCAGCAACGGCAGGCCGGTGCGTAGCGCCAATCTCCCGGTCGGCGGGCTGCTGCTCTTCACCTACTTCCTCTGGTTCATCGTCCTCGGGGAACCGCAGTGGTGGATCGCCAGCCTCGGCCCGCAACTCGTGCTGAAGGTGCCGACCCTCCTGTTTGCCGTGCTGCTTCTTCTGACAGCATCCAAAGCGCCGAGTCGCCTCTTCCCCCCCCTTCTCGCCTTCCTGCTCTTCACCGTCCTCACGCTGCCGTTCTCCTACAACCGCGGCCTGAGCCTGGAGGTGGCGAAGGGTGTCTTCGCCAACTATGTGATGGCGGTCGCCACCCTGACCTTCGTCCGCAGCGCTCGGGAGGCGGTGCCCATCGTGTGGTGGGGACTACTCGCCCAGTATGTCTGGTGGGTCGGGCTCGGCGCGAAAGACGGGGAGGTTCCGTGGCACCCGTCCTATGCCAACTACGACGGATTCGGCCCGATGATGGTGATGGGGATGGCCTCCACCTTCTACGTAGGGATGGCCGCCAAGGACCGTAGAGTGCGCACACTTGCGTTCGTCGCTGCGGCGGGGTGTCTCATTGGGTTGGTCTCCTCGTTCGCGCGCGGCGCCGTCGTGTCCGGCGCGGTGGTCGCCGTGTGGGTCTGGATCCGTTCGCGGCATAAGCTCAGGACCACCGTGCTTGGCGTCGCCGCCGCCATCGTGCTGGTCGTCTCGACGAGCGTGTTCTTCTCTAACGTGAGCCGCGGCGACGCCAGGACGAACTTCTGGGCCGAGATGAGCACAATCCTCGACTCGGGCAACGACGCCACCCGCTCTGACCGGGAGGTGATTTGGGGGCTGGCTGTCCGCGTCTTTCTGCAGCGCCCAGCCTTCGGCGTGGGCCCTGGGTGCTTTGGCCCCTACGCGGCCGAGAATCTCAACCTCAGCTCGCTCGGCGGCTACTATGGTGAGAATCCCGGGCGCCTGTGGAACAAGGCGCTCCACAACACGTACTACCAGATCCTGTCCGAGTTCGGGGCCGTGGGCAGCGCCATCTTCCTCTGGATGCTCTGGGATTTCTTCAAGCGCAACCGCGCATTGCGGAAACGGGAGAGAATCGGCGCATGGGCCTCGAGAACCGACGCGCGATTGGATCTTCGGTATCTCTCCCTCGCCCTCGAGGCAAGTATGGTCGGGTTCCTCACGACGGCGTACTTCTATAACCAGATCTTCGACGTGCAGTGGTTCTACACGCTGCTGACCATCAACGCGATGCTCTACTACGTGACACGTCGCGACCAGGCGCCCGCGGCGCTCCGGCCTGCAACGTGACAGGACCGACGCCGTTGTCCGGCGCCATCCTGCGTCGCGTCGCGGCAGCAGCCACACTGCTCCTCTGTAGCCTTGTCGTGGCGGCGCTCGCCACCGAGGGGGGGCTGCGCGCACTTGCCGCCTTGGGGAACCCGGTGGCCCGGGGCGTGGCGGCCGCTGACCCGTACGCCGTCAAGGTCGAGCCTCACGGCGCCTTCGGGTACCGCCAGCGGGCGGGGGCCGTGCTCCCGTATCCCAATGGCACGCACGCCACGGCGAACCGGATGCGGTTCCGCGGACCGGTCGTGAACGAGCCGAAGCCGCCGGGGACCTACCGCATCCTCCTGCTGGGCGAGTCCTCCACGCACGGCTGGTCCGTGAACGACAGCGAGACGATAGACGCCTACCTGCGGGCGGATTTGGCTGCCGAGCGACCCGGCCTGCGCGCGGAGATGGTGAACCTGGCCTACGACGGCTACGACGCCTACCAGATCTGGCAGCGATTGCTCTCCGACGGCGTGCCGCTGAGCCCCGACCTCATCATCGTGAACGCTGGGGTGAACGACGTCCGCAACGCCTACTACCCCGGCCTGAGCGACCCGGACCCGCGCACGCTCATCTGGGAAGGGGAGATGCGGAGGCAGCGCGAAGAGCGGGCCAGGGGAGGTCCTTCCGCCTGGATCCGGGTGAAGCACCTCTCGTTCGTGGCGCGCTTTCCGGCGGTGATCCGGCAGAAGCTGGCCATGCGACGCGCCGCGTGGGCCGCCTCGTCCGCCGTCAGCCCGCACCCCGATGCCGCCGAGAACTTCACGCGCAACGTCGAGCGCATCGCGGCCGTGGCGCGCACGCTCAGCATCCCGCTGGTGCTGTCGACCCCGCCCTCGGCACTGCTACTCCCCGACGCCCCCGTGATGGTGCCGCGCAGCTACTGGATCGTCGACCGCGCCACTACTCAGCGCTATCGCGACACGCTGGCGACCAGGATGCGGGCGGTGGCCGAGCACGCCGGGGCCGAGGGCCAGCCGGTCGCCTACGTCGCGCCGCAGCTTCCCGCCCGGATGTTCATCGACGACTGCCACCTCACGCCGGAGGGCAACCGGGCGATGGCCCGAGAACTGGCCCGGGCCATTGCCCCGTACCTGCCGCGGCGCTAGCGGTTGGCTTGACTCAAGCGGAAGTGGGCAGGCTGAGCAGCAACTCGTGCACCCGCCGGCTGTGGCGCCGACGGTCGAACAGCCCGTCTCGGTCCAGCGGTGCCACGAGGTCGCCGCGGCGCCAGCGGCGCAGCGCTTCGTCAAGGACGGCGTCGAGTCCGGCGGCGTCTTCGGGAGCATACACCTGCAGGCCCAGGGCCGCGGCCGCAGCGGCCAGCGCGCCATCCGGGAACCCCACCAGGAGCATCGTTCCGCCGGCCTGCGCATAGTCGAAGAACTTCATCGGCATCGCGAGCTGCGTCGAGGCGTCGAACGCGACCCGCACCGCCGCGGCGGCTTGGAGCCGCTGCGCCTCTTCGCGGGAACCGCGTGGCAGTAGACGGAAGCGGTCCTCGAGCCCGTGCCGCGCGGCCAGCACCGCCAGTGGAACGCCGCGGTGCGCACCCGCACAGCCCTGGAACTCCACGACCAGCTCGTCCGGCCCGAGGCCGGCGCGGTGGCGCAGCCGGCCGACCGCCGCGAGCACGCACTCCGGCTCCATGAACGGATACAGCCAGCCGGTATATACCACCCGAAAGCAGCGCGCGTCCACCGCGAGAGGCGTTGTCCCATCGGTGTCATAGCCGTTGGGGATCGCCACCGCCCTCGCCGCCAGCTCCGGATAGATCGTCGCGACTGCACGCCGGGCATGCTCGGTATTGCAGAGCACCAGCACGGCCCGGCACAGTGTGGGCCCCTCGTACCAGCGCCCCAGCCGATTGGCCAGGGGATTCACGTCGTACTTCTCCGGACGGCCGAACACCCACGGGTCACGGAAGTCCGCCACGTACGGGATGCCGGCCGCCCGACCGACCGCGGCCCCCGCGAGCTGCGCCAGATGAGGCGGGCTCGAGACCACCACCCCGCGGTAGCGCTCACGGCGCGCCAGCTCGCGACCGAACCGCGCCGCACGCCGGGCCCACCCCCACTCCGCCGCGGTGATGCGCACTCCCTCGACGACTCTGGCGAGGCGCGCGTACGGGCCCACTCTGGGCGGAGCCCACACGACCGGGCCGCCATCGGGCGCGGCCGCCGACCGGGCCGCGGTGTTCGATCTACCGCCGAGACGCCGCCTCAGCCGGCTCAGCGCCGCGATCGCAGAGTCCGCGGTCGTCGGTGCCGCGACGCCGAAGAGCCGGACTCCCTCCCGCCCCAGCTGGCCACCGGGCTCGCCGGCCCCGTCGCCAAGCCGCGTGATGACGTCGAAGCGCCATCCTTCCCCGGACAGGTAGGCGGCCATGGAACGCCACCGGAATCCCCCGGTGGCCCCGGGCGATCCGAAGTGGTAGTCGATGAGCAGCAGCCGGCCCACACCGCTCATCGGCTGGGGCCGAGCCGAGCCAGGAAGATGAGCAGCTGCTCGGCCACCATCCGCCGGGACGCCGCGTTCAGGTGGCCGCCGTCGTCGGTGTACTCCGGCACCATCGTGAACACCGAGTCCGCGCCGCGCTCGAAGAAGAGCCGCGCGCCGTCGGGCCGGGTGGACTCGAGCCGCGCGATGTCGAAGACCGGCTCCTTCCCCTGGTAGTGCGCCAGCAGCAGCGCGTTGTACCGCGAGCGCACGACGTTGCGGTCGCGCTGCGACTCCTGGCGGCGGAGCCGGTTCATCAGCACGCCCTTCCAGTTCTCCGACGCCGTGAGGGGCATCGTGAAGTGGACGATCGTGAGACCCGGGTGCCTGACCCTCAGCGCGTCCATCCGCTGCCGGTACCCGTCGAAGAGCGCCCCCACGTCCGTGTTCGGCTGGACGTCCACGTAGCAGAACTTCACCATTGCCACGCCGCTGTCGGCGACGAACGCCGAATCTGCCACCCGCACCAGCTCGTCGACCTTCTCGACCGGATGCTCGTTGCGCCCGACGAGCGCGTGGTAGAACCCCGGCGCACCCGCGACGTCCTTGGACTCGACCACCCTCAGGCCAATGCGCGGATTGGCCGCCAGCACCTCCGCGACCCCCTCCATGATGTTCCGGCCGACCGACTGGTGCCCGAAGAACACACGCTCGTGTGCAAGCGCAGCCCACTGCGCTTCGCTCACATCCTGCAGCGTGGGTAACCGCTCTCCCGTGGCCGCGGTCTGTCTCACCTCACCTCCGCAAGCGACCACGCCGGCGGTCGCCGCGACGAGCCAGGCCCGTGCTGCGCGCATTCCAGACCTCCAGAGTGTGGTTCAGCACCAGACGCAAGTTACCTACCGGGCGCCGTCGGCGAGAACCCTCTCCACGGCACCCTACCGCGTGCCTCCGGGGCGGGTTCGGGCCACAAGGATGTCGTCCACCCACATCCTCTGGGTCTGGAGGGAGCCACCGGCGATCGAGTTCGTGATGGTGACCGCGTTCAGCATCAGGATGCTCGAGGTCCGCAGGCTGATCCCGCTCCAGGTGCCTCGCAGCACGCCGTCGATCCACATCCTCTGCACGGCGTTGCTCTGGCCCGGTGTGTTGAGCACCACCCAGAACTCGATGTGGTGCCACGCGCCCGGCGTGATCTCGGTCGGCTCGTAGTAGCTCGCAGCCTCACCAGGTCTGAGCCCCAACGACCCATAGCAGGTCACGCCGTCGCGCTCGCGCGCCATTGCGGGGTAGTACGTGTAGAACCGCGTGGGTCCGGGGTTGGCGGTCCGAAGCATGGCAACCACAGCCGCGAAGAAGTCCGTGCCGTTGGGGCACTGCCCCGCCTTGCCGGTGGCCGACCAGCGGTCGTCCGTGCGCGAGCCGTAGAAGGACACCAGCTTCGTACCGCTCAGCCACGGAATCTGAGGCCTCACCCAATAGCCCACGTACAGGGAGTCGTAGCCCGGCAGGAAGAACTTGGTGAGCCAGCCCCCGTCGCTCCCCAGCGGGAACGTGACCTCGAGGACCCGGTTCCCCGAGTGAGCGAGGTCGGCTCCGGTCACGATGGCCTGGTTCGACGCACCGCCCCGGTCGTCCCAGGCCGCGAACGAGCCCGACTCGAAGCCCTCGGCAAACACGGTGTCGACTCCAGCCGACGCCGTGGGCACCGTACCGGAGGCGCCGCCACCGCACACAGTGCGCAGGACCCAACCGAGCACGATCGCAAGCTGGGACGACATCGAGAAGACCATGGGCGTGGCCTCCCTCTTGTTGGTCAGAGCGCGAGTGCCACGCAGCCTACCGGTGCGCCAGCGGGCCGAGCTGCTGAAGAACGTAGCCGACCCTGATGGCCGTCACGGAGCCGATCGTCAGCGCAGCGGCCAGGAGCGCAACGGTGGAGGCCGGCGCCCAGCGGCCGCGCGCGGGCCGCAGGAGCGCTATCACGAGCACTCCCAGAGCGGGCGTCCAGTTCGCGGCGAACAGCACCAGCTCGCTGCCGTAGAACGAGTGCACCAGCCAGTTGTGGGCCATGACGATGAGGGCCGCGACGGTGACCGGAGACCACGCGTCCCGCGCTCGCAGCGCCGACCACGCACCCAGTCCCACGACCAGCAGGACAATCCAGACGGCAGGCGCCATGACATCCCGCCATCCGTGCGGCTCGAGGGAGAACCCGATGTCCCGGCCGCCGGAGCGGCGCGCCAAAGGGTTGCCGACCACCGACGGGCTCCTGGGCAGAACCGAGGAGGAGAGCGCCACCGGGAAGCGCCCCACCACCGAGAACGTGGTCAGCGTGTTCGAGTACCGCGCCACCACGGCGGTCACGTCCACGGGCTGCGGCCGATACGCCAGCTTCCCCACGACGAGGCCAGCGACCGAGACGGCGCCCCCGACGGCGCACACGCCGAGGACCCGCACTGCGACCGCCCTCCACGGCCATCGCGCCGCGCGGCGGCTCACCACGAAAGCGGCGACCGCCGGCACCGCATTGGTGGCGGTGACGCCGGCGCAGACGAGCACCGCGAGGAGCCACACCCACGTGGGGGCGGGACGCCCCTCGGCGCACTCCCAGGCGAGCAGGGCCAGGACCATCGCTACCGTGGCCCCCGACAGCACCGGGTATTCAGGCATGCTCCCGAACAGCACTTGGGCGAAGGAGCAGCCGAAGAGCGCCGCGGCGAGCATCGCGCGGGCGGGCCCCAGGCCGGCGCGCCACGCGATCGTCAGCATCAGCCCCGACGAGAGCGCCGCGCACGCGGGGAGGAAGACCAGCGCCGCTTCCCGCCGGAGGGGAAGCGCGCTCGGCGCGGACGCCAAGGCGGTGGAGACCATCGCGTAGGCCCGGATCGGCAGGCTGGGCAGCCATCCCCACGGATGCACCAGGCTGTAGTCTCCCCAACCGGAGCTGAAGACCCAGACGCGGACGTTGGCATCGGCGTCGAACAGCACGTTGTAGAAGTCGAACGCGTGCCTGGAGTCGAACGCCTGTCCCAACGCCCACTCGCCGCACGCGATCCCCACGAGCAGCAGCACCGCGGCCACACGCCACGAGCGGGACGGCGCGGGCGTTCGGGCCGCCGTCACAGGGCCATCCGGCCGGCGGCGACGAGCGTGAGAAAGAGGCAGCAGAGCGCCACGAGCCACGTGACCCTGTCACGGAGCGCGTAGATCACCGGGTCGCTGTGCATGTACCCTCGGGAGGTGGCGAGCCACAAGCGCAACTGCCAGAAGAGCACGACCGGCACCAACCCCCACAACCAGACGGACTCAGGGTAGTCGCGGACCGCGACCGCGCTCTGCACGTACAACGCCAGCACCACCGCCGCCGCGAACGACGCGGCCACTCCGACCGCGCCTACGAACGGCAAGTCGGCGGTGGAGTAGCTCCGGCCGGCCACGGCGGTCTCGCCGGCGTCGGCGCCCGCCAGCGATAACTCACCAGCCCGCTTCATCGTCGCCAGGCCGAGGAACAGGAATACCGAGAAACCGAACAGCCAGACCGACACGACGATGCCGGTCGCCTCGCCACCGACGAACACCCGGACCGTATACAGGAAGGCCAGCAGAAAGACGTCCACCAGCGGGAAGCGCTTGACGCCCAGGGAGTAGATCGCCGAGCCCGCCGCGTACACACCCACCTGCCAGAGCACCCCGGCCATGAGCGCGACCGCCGCTCCAGAGGAAAGGGCCGCCAACCCCAGCACCAGCCCGGCGGGCACGGGCAGCTCGCCCGAGGCGAACGGCCGGAGCCGCTTGACGGGGTGGCGCCTGTCCGCCTCGAGGTCCACGAAGTCGTTGAGCAGGTACAGCGCGGACGCAACGAGACTGAGCGCGACGAACGCCGCTCCGGCGCGCCACCACACCTCCAGGTCGCCGACCCTCCGTCCGGGCACGATGGGGACGAACACCAGGACGTTCTTGGCCCACTGGTGCGGCCGGAGCGCCCGAAACCAAGTGCGGAGGAGAGGGCTCGGCGCGCGATTCATCGCACCGTGCGACTAGCGGCCGACGCAGTACGTCACCCGCCTCAGCACCCCGAGCGACGCGTAGTAGCCCGCGCTTGCGACGCGCAGGCCGAGGGCGTCGAAACTGGCCCGCCACCCAGCGTCGGTCCGGTTGTTCCGCGGGTGCCCGAAGAACTCGAGGGTGAAGAGGCTGTCGATCAGGTACGTGACGTACCTCCGGAGGCGACTCGAGTAGATCTCCTCGACGATCACGACGCGCGAGGCGACCCTGCTCGCCTCGGCCACGAGACGGTCGGGATCGTGGGCGTGGTGCAGGACGGTGACGAGCAGCGCCACGTCGAATCGCCCCGGCGGGAACGGCAGAGTAGTGCCGTCAAACAGGGCGGGACGGACCGCCGGCACGAAGCTGAGGTCGATCACGTCCAGCGGGGTGACCTGGTATCCGCGGCGCAGCAGTTCCTCGCACAGCACGCAGTTGCCCGCGCCGATGTCGAGGATCCGTTCGCCGGGACGCAGCAGCGGCGTCAGATGCACGAGCTTCTCGGCCACGCGCCAGCGGGCCAGTCTGTAGAGCAGCGCGCGGAGGGGCACGAAGCGAATGAGCGGCTTGAACGACATTCTCCGACCCTCGTGGAAGCTCCTCGATCATGGCAGGCGCACGGCGGGAGGGCAAGAGAGGAGTAAGGGAGCCACGACTTCGAGGTGCGCCGTGCCCCTGGAATCGCTACTTTGGCCGGGTGGCCCACTCGACGAAACGTGCGCCCTCCAGAGTCCGCGCCCTGATCGTCCAAACGGGGCGCCTGGTGCGCCTCGTCTGGCTCGGCGCGGGCGTCGTTCTCGTCTTGCTGTTGGCCCTGGAACTGGCGTTCCGCGCCCAAGCGGCCCTCCGCGGGAGCATCCTGGCCCGCAGCGGTCCGGCAATCCCGTCCGACCTCGCGGCCGCCCAGCCGTGGAGGGGGCAGCTGACCGCAGAAGCGTCCTCCGCCTCCCTGGCGTGGCGGCCATACGTCTACTTCCGGCGGCGCCCGTTCCACGGACGGTACGTCACCGTCGACAGCCTCGGCCGCCGGTGGACGCTGCAGGCGGGCGCGCCCGGGACGGCCCCGCGGGACGTGTTCCTGTTCGGCGGATCGCCGCTGTGGGGGGGCGGCCTGCGCGACTCGATGACGATCCCCTCGCGCCTTTCCCGGGAGCTGGCGGCTCTCGGCATCCGTGATCTGGAGATCACCAATTTCGGCGAGTCCGGCTACGTCTTCACGCAGGAGGTGATTGAGCTGCTCCTGCAACTCCGCGCCGGAGCGCGTCCCGCCCTCGTCGTGTTCTACGACGGTTACAACGACGTCGACGCGGCCCTCGCTAGCGGCGTGGCCGGGGCGACCAAGAGCGAGAAGGACCGCGCCAGGGATTTCGACCTTGGCCGCGCGCTGTTCCCGTGGCGGACCGACCCGGCTACGGAGGCGCGCGTGGCGCTGCTGCTGGGCAGCGTCGCCGCTTCGCGCCTGCAGTTGCTGAGGCCGTTCCGGCCGCGCTCTGAGCCCCTGCCGGCCGCAGCGGCCCACGCGCTTGCGGAAGACGTCACCCGCTCCTACTTGCGCACCGTCGAGGTGGTGGAGGCGCTGGCAAGGCACTACGGGTTCGTGGCGATCTACGCCCGGATGCCGATCCTGCAGCCCGGCGGAAAGCGGCTTTCGCCGTACGAGCGGGCCGTCGCCGCCGCGATGCAGGGGGAGCCGACTACCCAGGACTTTCTGCTGCTGTACCGGCTGGTGGAGGGCCGCCTGGCGCGCGGGCTGCGCGACCTCGCGCCGGGGCGTTCCCTCGACTTCTCGACCCTGTTCGCGGCGGATTCGGCGACAGTCTACCTGGACGACCAGGCGCACATCACCGAGTCCGCCAGCGCGACCGTCGCCGCAGAGTTGGCCCGCCATCTGGCCCCGCTCCTCATGGGACCGGCGCGCCGGCCCGGCGCCACGGCGCGGAGGGCTCGCTAGGTGCGCGCTCCCGCGCGGCTAGCCCGTATCGGGCGCGTCCTGCGGGCCACCTGGCTCCT
>Ga0316628_100004170_pt1 | contig 11287 bp, 10 predicted proteins | sample OWC_Aug_M2_C1_D5_FD_207648 | JGI IMG/M metagenome (GOLD analysis project Ga0316628, IMG submission 207648) | Wetland soil microbial communities from Old Woman Creek delta, Ohio, United States - OWC_Aug_M2_C1_D5_C | ecosystem: Environmental > Terrestrial > Soil > Wetlands | place: USA: Ohio... | reverse complement strand
AGTTCAGGCCGGAGGTTTTCTGGGAAGAATCGCTCAAAAAATCATAAAATTCCGGGTGACGGTGCTTGCCTACAAGGAGAAGCGGGCCGAGTTCGCCCGGGCCACGTTTTGGGCCTTCCTCCTCCAACTCAACGTCATCCTCTATTACTTCTTGATCGGCAGAGCCCTTGGCTTTGATATCGCCATTTTGGACTACTTCATCTTCATCCCGATCGTCCTCCTCATCCAGATCATTCCCGTAACAATCAACGGGCTGGGGCTTCGCGAAGGGGCCTATATCGAGATCTTCAAGTTTTACGGCATCTCTCCGGAAACGGCCTTGTCCTTTTCGATTATCGAAATCGTCTTTGGCTTTGCCGTCGGCTTGGTCGGCGGCATCATCTACGTCTCGAGAAAATGAAGCCCTCAAAGATATTCGTCGCCGGGGCCCTGGGCCTCCTGCTCGCCTCCTCCGGATGGCTCCGCGCGCAGGGACAGCAGGAGACCGCGGAATACGAAAAGCGTCTGTCCAAAATCAAACAGGAGATCGACGCCCTCAAGGGGAAGATCGTCGATGAGGAAAAAAAAGAAAAAACGATCCTGTCCAGCCTGACCAGGCTCGGCTTCACCAAGAGTTTGATCAGGAAGGAGCAGGCCCTCCTGAACGTCCAGCTCGAAAAAAACAGGCTGGAGCTGGCCGCCATCAAAAAGTCTATCCCCGAGCTCAACGCCACCCTTGAACAGGAAAAGCAGGCCCTGGCCAGGATCCTGGTGACCCTCTATAAATTCGGCCCGCTGAGCTTTGTCCGCTTCGTCTTCCAGGCCGAAGACCTGAAAATCCTCCTGGGGGAAAGCAAGCACCTGGCCGTCCTTGCCTCCTCCGAGGAGCGGATGATCGACGACTACAAAAAAAACCTCAACGCCCTCGGACAGGCCGAGGCCGACCTCAAGGCCAAGGAAAAAGAGATCGACAGCCTGATCCAGAGGGCCGGCGCCAAAAAAGCCGAGCTGGAGGCCGAAGAGAAAAAGGACCGGGCATTCATGGACCAAATCCGGACCAGCAAAAAAACCTACGAGCAGACGATCGATGAGCTGAGCATCCAGGCCCGGGAACTCCAGCTCCTGATCCAAAAATTCGGGAAGGAGGAATGGGCGATTCCCTTTCCCTTCGTTCCGTTCTACGAAAAAAAGGGCAAGCTCCCTTGGCCGGCCGGAGGAAAGATCATATCATCGTTCGGGCTTCAGAGGCATCCTCAGTTCAGCACGGTGACGATGAACAACGGGGTCGAGATCGCTCCGTCGAAGGAGAATCTGGCCGTCCGTTCCGTGCATGCGGGGAAGGTCGTCTTCGCCGACTATTTTAAAGGCTACGGCAACCTGATCATCATCGACCACGGCATGACCTACTACTCTCTCTACGGCCACTGCGCTAAATTTCTGGTGCAAAAAGGCGATGTCGTCAAGACCGACCAGCCGATCGCGGAGGCCGGGGACACCGGGTCCCTGGTCGGCGTCTCGCTCTATTTTGAGATCCGCTACAAGACAAAGCCTCTCGATCCCTTGCAATGGCTCGGGCGAAGATGATACAATCGGACATTACTCGGGAGAACCGAGGCGAGATCATGAAAACCAGGAAAACGCGAATTTGGACAGTGGCGGCTCTGGCAGCCGTCGTCTTGTTTTTCTGGCTGCAAGACAGCCTGTTGCGGGGGGTGTCCCAAAAATTTCCGCCGCACGAGAGCTTCAAGCTCTTGGCCAGGGTCATTAGCCTGGTCAGGAGCGAATACATCGAGGATCCCGAACCGCGGGGAACCATGGAAGGCGCCTTCCAGGGGTTGGTCGGCTCACTCGATATTTTATCGAGTTACCTGGACAAGCCCAGCACGGCCAAATACCTGCAGCCGCAAAAGCCGGCCCTCAAGGACATCGGTCTCGTCCTCCTCAAACATTACGGAATTTTTCCGGTCGTCGTCGGTCTCGTCAAGGACTCTCCCGCCGAAAAAGCGGGAATAAGAGCCGGAGATTCCATTACGGCGCTCGACGACAAGTCCACCCTGGTCTGGAGCCTCGCCGAAATCAATCTCTATCTCAAGGATAATGAAAAAAAGGTCGTCAAGCTAAGGGTTGTCCAGGACAATGCGACCAAGGAAATCCCTTTGGAAAGGGCGGACATCTATCCCCAAAGCGCCTCCTTCGCCCCTCTCAAGGACACGGCCGGGATGGTCAAAATCCACCACCTCTATCCTCCCCTCGTCAAAGAGTTTAAGGCCAACATTCTGCCTCGCCTGAAGTCCCAAAAAGGCCCGCTCGTTCTCGACCTTCGCAACTGCTCCGAGGGTGATCTCGAGGAGGCCCGCAAATTCCTGAATGTTTTCCTGAAGTCGGCAAAAATCGGCTATCTGGAAAAAAAGGGAGGGTCGAAAGACGTCCTGGCCTGCCGAGAAGAAGCCGCGCTCGAAAACCTGTCCCTGGTCGTCTGGATCAACCCGGCGACGATGGGCCCTTCGGAAATGGTCGCGGCCGTTCTCAAGGATTTCAAAAGAGCCAAGATCATCGGAAGCCCGACGTCCGGACTGGCCGCCCGCCAGGATCTATTCTCCCTGGAAGGCGGGGATGCCCTTCTTCTGACGACCGGCGTTTTCTGCCTGAACTCGGGAGAAAAAATCTGGGGGAAGGGCGCGAGGGCGGACATCAAGCTTGCAGCCGACGAGCAGGAAGAAAAAAATTACATCGCCAAAACGATCGGCCTGATCTCCGGCTCATAATTCATGCGGAGGATCCCTTGCTCCTTCTTGAGTCTCCTGCTTTTGCTGTTGGCCGCCTGTTTTATCGGCTCGGGATGCCGGAAAAAAGAGCCGCCTCCGCCAACGGAGCCCGGCCCGGCCGAGGTTTTGACGAAAATTCTGACGGACCAGGGTCTTGACCCGCAGGCCATCCATCAATTCCGGGACCCCGCCAACGGATTGCACGTCAAGGTCGAACTGGGACTCGACGCGTACGCCGCCATCGAACCGGTCCTGGAAAAGCGACTGGCGGACGCTTCGGCCGTAATCCTGAAAAAAGAAAAGAGCCAGGAGAAGGATTTTTTCTATTTCTTATGGCAGGTGGCCGGCAAGAGCCAGGACCGACTGACCGTCGTCTTTTCCTGCCCGCCCGAGACCAAACCGGCCGGCCCGCCCCCCCGGAAGAAAGCCGCGATCATCGTGGACGACCTGGGCTACAGCCTGGAAGCCGTCCAAGTTCTCCGTTCCCTGAAAAAGCCGATCACGCTTTCCATCCTGCCTTTCGCGCCGTTGACTCGGAAGACGGTCGAGCTTGGCCGAGACGCCGGGCTGGAGATGATCCTTCACCTGCCGCTGGAGTCCTGGAGCCGCCCCTCCAAAAAAAATCCTGCGGAGGTGATGATTTCCAAGGGCATGAGCGGGGACGAAATCAAACGGGATGTCGAAGCCTGCCTGGAGCAAATCCCCTGGTCGAAGGGCGTGAATAATCACACCGGGTCGAGGATCACGGAAGATCCGGAGATGATGCGCATCATCCTCGAAGTCCTCAAGGCCAAGGGGCTCTATTTCATCGACAGCCGGACGACGAGGAACTCCGTGGCGTTCGATCAGGCCCTCCAGATGGGCGTTCCTTCCGCCTCGCGGAAGGTCTTCATCGATGCCGTGGAGAATGAAGATGCGATCCGGGCTAAGCTTGTAGAACTTTTCGGGCTAGCCCGGGAAAAAGGCCAGGCCGTGGGCATCGGCCACGCCAGGCCGGAGACACTCCGAGCCCTCCAAAAATACGTCGGCCTGGCAGAGGGCTACGGCGTCGAACTCGTCTTTGCCTCTGAGGTCGTCGGCACTAAAAGAGGATCTTGAGGCCGGCGGCAATCCTGAAGGAGGCAAGCTTAATACTCAGCTTTGTAATTGTTGCCTTGAAATCGGACGCCTGCATCCAGTCGATCGTCAAAGTCCTCCCCGTATAATAGCTGGCTGGATAAGTCCCTTCTTTGACGGGCCAGTCATCATCATAGGCTGATCCCCAATAATAGACCCCGTCGATATTCAGGGCGATGTTCGGCGAAAGAAGGACATCCAGTCCCGCTCCGACATTGACGCCCGCCGTCATCAGGTCCTTTTCCATCTTCACCGGAATGATGAAAAAGTCGATAAACTGTGTTTTCCCATCGTCCGAATACCATGAATCTCCGTAGCCGAGCGAGGTCTCGATATTCGCCTTCCCCAGATAGGCCGTCATCCCGGCCGTGAAATAAGGAGCAAGAATCCCGCCCGTGGGGACCTTGATAATCAGGTTGGCGCTGACGGGGACGAGCCAGAAGTTACCCTTCACCGGCCAGTCCGCTTCGTCGTGGAATGAGCCTCTTCCTAACGTCCAAGTCCAGTCCATTGTATATGGGCTCCGCCCGTCCGCCGGAAGGTTCTGCTTCAAGTTGTAATCGACGCTCAGCCGGAATCCAACGTTTTCCCGAAAATAATAGGTGAATGAAAATCCCAGGGCAAATTGATTTCCCAGCTTGTGAGGGATCGTTCCGGCTTCGCTGACGGATTCCAATTCGTTCCACGCCCAACTATCGCCATAGGTCGAAGAAGGGCTCATGAACGAACCGGCGCTCCACCCGAAGATGAGCCCTATCTCGAACGGCTTCACCTTTTGGACCCGGGCCGGGCCCACGCCCTTGAAGATCGGAGGCTGTGGGCCGGACTTCGCGGCGTCTTCATCGATGACTTCCACGTACATCTCATGAATATAGCCGGTCAGCTGGACGCCGACTCTGGATCGGAACCTCACTTCATACCACTCGCCCGCTTTTTTGGCGGAAAGATAGACGGCCCCCAGAGGGATTTTATCTTCGAGGATCGCGCCGTCGATGCCGGGCGTGACTCGAATGGAGGCGTTTTCGACAATGACTTTGATCTTGACCTCCGTCGCTTGCCGGGCCGCGAGCGATCCGAGAAAAACAAATAGTCCCAACACCGCCCCGGTCCGGATGTTTCGAATATTCATCGAGCCTCCTTTTTCAACGATGGACTTTTGTCGTGTGTCCTGCCGGATGTCGTTGATGATTCTCTTTGACTTTATTTTATGCTTCCCGGATCCGAACCACAACCGCCGTGATATTGTCCAGGCTTCCTTTTTTATCGGCGGCCTTGATCAGCTTCCGGCAGACATTCTCCGGGCTTTCTCCCTTTTTAAAATTCTTCAGGATGGCCCGGCCGGGAAGATATCCATAGAGGCCGTCCGTGCATAGCAGCAGCCAATCCCCGTCCCGAAGGGGGACTTGGTAGGAGTCCACTTCGATTTCGGGGCCGTATCCCAGGGAGCGGGTTACCAGGTTCCTAAAAGGCGACCGGACGATTTCTTTCTCCGAGAGGAGTTTGCGCCGCACCTGCTCGGCGGCCCAGTTATGATCCTGGCTTATCTGAGAGAGGGAGTCTTCCCGGATAAGATACAGGCGGCTGTCGCCGACATTGGCGACGATAGCCATGTCCGCCGTGACCGCTGCCGCGACCAGTGTCGTTCCCATTCCCGTCAGGCGCTCAGCTTCCGCGCCCTGCCGGTGGATGAGCCGGTTGGCCTGATGGAAGGCGCCTTCAAGAGAACCTCCGAGGTCGAAGCCTGCTTCGCCCGCTTCCGGCAACTGCTCGAACCTCTCCTTGAGCGTCTGCACGGCCAGGCCGCTGGCCACTTCTCCCCCGGCATGCCCGCCGATGCCGTCGGCTACGGCAAAGAGGTATAAAGGCCGCGGCGGTCCCGGGTTGCCGCCGGAAAAATCAAGGCAGAGAAAGTTGTCTTCGTTGAACTCTCTTTTTCTTCCGATATCGGAATGGCCGAAGAATTCGATCAGCATCCGGCTATTTCTTTTCCACGGCAAAGATCGTCGTGCGGTCGGCGATGTCCTTGATGTTCTGGCTCGAAATCCCCCGCGGCAGAATCCAGCAGACCGCGTACTTCCCCTGGAAATAGTCCATCGTGTAGTCGATGGATTTCCGCAGGGGAAACCCCGTCCGGGAGACGATGTTCACCACGATCATCAGCCAGTTCACGGAATAATGGCTGATATTGGATCCCTTGGCCAGGAGCTGGGTGACGGAAGGGCCGGCTGTTTTTTTCTTGGCGTGGCCGAAGTCGGGGGCCTCGGCGCGGCCGACGGGCTCCAACCCAGCCACCTTCGAAAATCCCTCGGCCGCCCATCGGGAGACCGCGTCGCAGGAGGAAATCATGGAATAGTCACAATCATAAATGTCCATGATCAACTCGAAAGCCGAGGAGAATCCTTGCTCCATGGGCAGCTTGAAATCCGGGGAGAAGACGTCGGCGCTTCCCATGAGGCGCGGCTTGTAGATTTTGGACTTGACGGCCATGCCTTTCGACGGGGACGGCCCCGCTTTGAAGATTTTCGTGTTGCGACGAATGTGCTTGACATCCGCGAATGAACCTCTGGGCAGGTGCCAGCAGACGGCGCCTCGGGCGCTGAAATCAGCCAGGGAAAACCCGACCGCGTCGTCGACGGGCAGGGCGGCGCAGGTGAAACAGTTGACACAGGCCGTTTTGCCGTAGCGCCTGTAGTTGATGGCGCTTGTTTCGATGTACTGGACCAGCGTATCTCCTTCGCCGAACCCGGGGGCGGAAACCACGGGAGCGCCGAAGGCTTTCATCTTGATGGCTTCGCAGGTTTCCCGGCTCCACCTTTTGACCTGTTTCAAGCCGGGCAGGCGCGGCCCCTCCAGTTCGATGTCCATAACGATCTCTTCACCGTATTTATCCAGCTCCAAGCGTCTCTGGAATTCGGGATAGGGCAGAGCCGCGATCTGAGGTGAGTACCAATCGGTCTTGATTCCCGCTACCTTCCAGGCTTTCTTGGCATTCCTTTCCGCCTGCTTAAAGACTTTCTTTCCCTTTGAGCCCGCCGTCAGGCTGAACGGGCCTCCCATATAGCTGACGTTGGTGAACTGGACAACCCGGACGTCGTCAAAGATCCTCTCCATCTGGCGCCAGCTCCCGGGGCACTCATACGGCTGGAGGATCAAAGCCCCCGTCTGATGGATTGCGATGCCTCCCTCGGCCAAGGCATCATAGACGCTCTGATAGAAACTCGTGTTGAAGAGGCTCTTGGCGGGCCCGATCGGGTCGGTCGAATCGATGATGATGACGTCGTACTTTCCCTTGTCGGCCCGGATGACCTCGGCGCCGTCGCCGATGATCAGCTTGAACCTCGGGTCGCTCCAGATGTCCCCCGAAATCGCCGGCATATGCTCCCGGCAGAGGTCCACGACCATCTTGTCAATCTCGACCATAGTGACTGTCTTGAGGGTGGGATGCCGGAGCGCCTCCCGGGCGACGCCGCCGTCGCCGCCGCCGACGATGAGCACATGCTTGGCCCGCTTGAGGAGCGCGAACAGCGGCCAATGGGCGATCCATTCATGATAGATCCCCTCGTCTTCTTCGGTCAGCTGGACGATGCCGTCGAGGACGAGGACACGGCCCAGGCGGTCCGTCTCTAAAATCATCAGCCGTTGAAATCCCGTCTGGGTTTCCGGGACGACGACCCTGGAGACCTTGAACCCGTAGGTCACGTCCGTATAAAGCTCTTCGAAGAACCAGAGTTGACGGCCTTTCTTGACTAACCCCATGGTTTTCAGTCCTTTCTTTTTTTCAAGCCCGGCTTGAGCCTCTTATTATAGTCGAAGTGGGAACGGTTCTCCACTAGAGAACCGTTCCTTGATCGAGCAGATAAAAACAGAAAAGGTCAAAGGCGAGAAGTCCCGCCCAAAAAAGAGCCTTCCAAAGAAATTTTCGCCGGAAGCCTTGATAGAAAGAATCGAGGAGCGCATAAGCGGCGAAGACTTCGAGACCGAACGGGATGAAGCCGCCGTAGCCCAAGACCGGCATTTGAAAGATCTTCCAGAAGTTTAAGCGGGGAAGGGTATACTCCCAGTGCGACCCCGCCCAAAAATTCAACGACTCCCAGACAAGGCCCGCCGCGAGCCCCGCCAGCGCCCAGCTGGCGAACCGGCTTCCCCGGCGGTTCTCCAGGTCCGCCATAATGGACGGCGCGTGGCGCCGGAAGTTGACCGGCTCGAGGAGAAAAATGAACCCAAGCCAGACGAAGGGGAAAAAAAGGTGCGGCCAGGCCAAGCTCAAGGCCAATGAGACAACTCCGGTCACAAAGCTGAACCGGAGCCAAAAGGGACCGATTGCAGGTCGGAAACGGAGCTCTTTCCTGTCCTTAAAAAATCCCTGGAAAAAAACGGCCAATTCCCAAACGGCGGGGATCACCGTCGCAAAAGCGACGAAAAAGCCAAGCCACCTTTCGGGGAGGCTCGGCGGCAGCCCGTGGTAGGACCAATTTTTGAGCCTCAGGTTAAAGAGTTCGAAGACCAGCCAGACCGGAACCGAGAGAAAGGCCGCGGAAAGAAACCGGGAACCGGACTCGCAGAGAGGCGAGGTGCCCCGGCTTCGGACATTCACGCTGTCCATGATGAGAAGGAACGACCACCAGGCGAAGCAGTAGAACCAGGCCTTCATGAAAGGTAGGCCGAAGGCGAGTAGAATCGCTGACGCGCCAAGCCCGATCAGCCCGAAATGCAAGTTTAGATAGAGGATTTTACTTTTCATCCGTTTCGGTCCGGCCTTGAAAACGCCTTCTATTGTATTGGATTACCGCCCCGGACTCAAATCGAGGGTTCCAGGAAGCGGTTCCGTTTGTCTGACTTCAAAGAGGAGTCCGCATTGCCCCTGAGGCCCCCATAGCGGCGGGGGGTCCCGGACACTCTTGGAGGAGGACCCTTTTGCAGGGTCCCCCTCCAACGGCCGGCGGGAATACACGCCGGCCCTGCCATCCCTCCAAGGAGCATCCTCCCATGAATTCATCGCCAAATGCTCCATGGAAAGGAGGCAGAGAGCGAAGCGATCGTTGGAGGGAAACCCTTAATAAGGGTTTCCCTCCAAGAGTATCCGACGGGACTGGTTCCCAAGGGGGCCGGGGGGCAATGCGGACTCCTCTTTGAAATCGCCCACATGATTCTAGGATTGCATAATTCCGGTTCATCCGGTATCATACTTTCAAAGGAGAATTTCGATGAAAAACAGGCATCCATGGCCTACCGGAATCGCTGTCTTCATAATCTTGTCCCCCCTGATGCTTTTCATAACGGGCTGCAAGGCGCCCTCCGACGAGGAAATCAAAAGCGCGATCGAAGTCATGAATGTTGAAACAAAATGGGTCATGAAGGAATACCGGCAGTGGCCCAACCCGATCTTGAAGATCGTCCCTCTCGTTTCCTTCAATGTCAAGAACAACTCCCCGAATCCTCTGCAGTATGTCAACTTCAACGCCCTTTTCAAGGAAAAGACCGCCACGGAGAACCGGGGTGACTGTTTCCTGGCCGCCGTAGGCCGTGAGCCCATTCAGCCCAGCAGTTTGAGTCCGACCATCATGATGAGAAGCAATTTTGGAGTGTCTGCCTCAACCCTGCAGGCCATCAAAACCAGTCCCGGATGGGGGAATCCCTGGACCGTCAGGCTCTTTGTCCAGTGGAAAGGGTCACGGCCGGTCATGCTCGGCGAATGGCCCGTGTCCCTGACGATCGATTTCAAAGAGCCGGAGCCGGTCCATATGGGCGGGGAAAAGAAAGAGCCTGAACCCAAGAAGTAGCCGAAAGATCCATCCGGGTCGAGATATTCCTCAAAGCTCTTTTCATGGCTGGCCCCCGAAAAACGTCAAACCCGATCTCTATGAGCACCAGAAAATCATGAGCCGGCGGCCCTAAACTGAAAGCTGATCCCGGCCGCCGTAGTATCTTTCCATGAACGCCTGCCATTCCTGGAGGGTTTTGATGCGGACGCAGGCCATTCGGACTTGGCTCGGCTGGGGATGCATCCGGGCGTAGCGGATGCCGAAATTGCGCATGATTTTCAGTCCCCGCTTCGGACCGTACATTTGGCCTGCCAGTTGGAAGTGGCGCGAGATCAACCGGCGCTGTTCGTCCAGGTTTGGTTCGAAGGGTTCCCGGCCGGCGGCGATATCCCGGGCTTGCCGGAACAGCCACGGGTTGCCAATGGCTCCCCGGGCGGCGATGACGCCGTCAACGCCCGTCTGCTCAATCATCCTCAAGGCGTCGGCAGCGGTGTGAATGTCGCCTGAGCCCAGGATTGTTTTGTCCGGGAACTCGCGCTTTACGCGCGTTATGAAATCCCAGTCGGCCTGGCCCATGTACTTTTGATCGACGCTGCGGGCATGAACACAGATGGCCGCCGCCCCGCTCTCGAAGGCCCCGCGGGCGATTTCCCAGAAACCTTCGCAGGTCGTGTCGTTTTCGCGGAAAGCCCGGCGGAGCTTAAGCGTCACGGGCCGGTCGGGCACGGCCTTGAGGACGGCGCGGACGATCTCGAGAGCTTGGTCAGGTTGGTCCATCATATACCCGCCGCGCTTCTTGGCCACGACCCGGCGGACCGGGCAGGCGAAATTCAGGTCGATCACGTCGAATCCCTTCTCTCGAAGCACGACCGCCGCCTGGGCCATGACGGCCGGGTCGCTGCCCATAATCTGTCCCGCCACGGGGTGGTCGGCTCCGTCAAGCTCGACCAGCCTGCGACGGAGCCTGCGTTCTTCGAGGATCTGGTGGTCGAGCATGGCCTCGGTCGCACAATAAGGCGCCGAACACGAACGACAGATCAAGCGATAAGGCATGTCGCTGTATCCGGCCAGGGCCCCGAGCACCACCGGAAAATCGATGGCGATCCCGCCAATCTTCAGTGGTCTTTGCATCTTGCTCATGGCCGGTTGTCAAAAGGCCTGTCCGCGCTTATAAATTCCTTGAAAAGCTTGCTGAGCAAACGCACCGGCAGGCCGACGACGTTGTCATAATCTCCTTCCAGGCATCGAACGAGGGCGTCTCCCGACTCCTGGATGGCATAGCTTCCGGCCTTGTCAAGGCCGTCGCTGTTGGTTCCTATGGTTTTCTCGATCGTCTTCCGGCCCAGCTTTTTGAACGTGACAAAGCTTGTCTCGTGACCAGTAATCATCCGTCCGAAGTCCTTTCGATAGAGGGCAACGGCTGTAACGACTCTATGCCTTTTACCGGAAAGCTTTCGCAGCATAGCCCGGGCATCGCGACGGTTTTTTGGCTTCCCGAAAATTTCTTTCCCGAGACAGACAAGAGTATCGGCGGCAATAATCAGGGAGGAAGGGCATTCCTTGCCGACGGCTTTAGCCTTGCCGGCAGCCGCCTGGAGAGCGAATACGACCGGATCCCGGTCCCGGAAGCGTTCTTCGTCGACCCCGCTCGGCACGATCCGGAAT
>Ga0316628_100004169_pt1 | contig 11288 bp, 12 predicted proteins | sample OWC_Aug_M2_C1_D5_FD_207648 | JGI IMG/M metagenome (GOLD analysis project Ga0316628, IMG submission 207648) | Wetland soil microbial communities from Old Woman Creek delta, Ohio, United States - OWC_Aug_M2_C1_D5_C | ecosystem: Environmental > Terrestrial > Soil > Wetlands | place: USA: Ohio... | reverse complement strand
CGGCGAGGCGGACCGCGACCTAAATACTATCGCGCAAAGAAGTCGTGCAGTTGAGTTCGCCAGTCCGGCATCTGGACCTGGAAGGTTCTTGCCAGACGGGCGTTGGAGAGGACCGAGTTGGCCGGCCGGCGCGCCGGTGTCGGGAACTCCGCCGTCGTGATGGGAACTATGCGGCAAACGGAAAGCGGCAGATTCTGGGTGGCGGATTGAAACCACTTCCTGGCCGGCCGGGACTCCGTGGCTTCTTGCAGAATGGCGCTCGCGAAACCAGACCAACTGGTCTCTCCACACGTCGCCATATTGTAAACGCCGCTTGCTCCGTCAAAAACATCGAGTCCATCTGTCCGGCGCACGAGTTGTCCCAGGATGTCCGTCGTACGGCGGGCGATTTCGCGGTTCCATGTCGGCGACCCGACCTGGTCACATACCATTTTTAATTCTTCTCGTTGCGTCGAAAGCCTCAGGACCGTGGTCAAGAAGTTTCCTTCTTCTCTCCCATACACTCGTGCCACTCGAAAAATCAGATGGGGCACCCCGGATCGCAGGACGGCGAGTTCTCCATCCAACTTCGTTTGGCCATACACGTTGATGGGGTTGTGCGGGTCCTCTTCGAGATACGGCGCGGGTTTTGTTCCGTCAAAAACACAATCGGTCGAGTAATGAACCAGACCGGCGCCGATCTTCTTTGCCTCCTCGGCCAGCCATCGCGGCGCATCGGCATTCACGGCACGGGCCGAGGCTGGATCCGACTCGGCCCGGTCCAGCGATTTAAAGGCCGTGGCATTCACGATGATTTGGGGTCGTACGGCGCGTGTCACCCGGCGTATCTCATCCTGATTGGTCACGTCCAACTGCTGCCGGCCCATGGCGATTACTTCGCCAACGCCCGGCAAAAACCTGGCCAATTGGCGGCCAATCAATCCATTTTTACCAACAAGTAGAATAATGGGCTTCATTCGGGATTTCCTATTGGGATAACTGGTTTACGTCCCCTGTAATCGCGCAATGATAAGAGGCCTGACTCATATAAACTGTCCACAATTGAACACCCCGTACAAAGCGGCTTGACACCCGAAACCGGCACGGATTCCTGCAAATCATGCGGAAGGATTCGATAGAGTGGTTGTTCTAGCGGCCCCGGAGAACTTTCCGCAACGATTGACGCACTTCTAATCCACCGTCGTAGTCGATGTATCCCTGCTTGCGGAATCGATTCATGAACAGGTTGACTCGCGGACGCGTGGTTCCAACCATTTCCGCCAGAACTTCATGGCTTAGCACGGGAATCTCAACGGATGGCAGACCGCTCTTTTCCAAATGCGCCAGGCGCAGAAGGACGCTCGCGAGCCTTTGCTCGGCGGATGAAGTCAGCAGTTCCGCAATGTGATCCTTATAGTTCTTCACGCTATCCAGCAAATACGCCACAAGGTAATTGGACGTCTTGTTGTCTTTCTTCCGAAGTATTTGGAGCATTTTATCTTTCTGGATGGTGCGTATGGAACTGGCCGTCAACGCGACAGCCGTGGACTCACGCAGGGGAAAGCCGGCCAGGCAAAGCTCTCCGAAGAAATCCCCAACCCCCAGGATGGCGGTAACCGCCGACGGTTGGTGATTGATTCGCGTGGTGAGCCGCACGCCGCCTTCTTGAATATAAAAAAGCGAATACGCGGGCGCGTCTTGTTCGTAAATGTTTTCTTTGTCCCGGTACTGCGATACCTCGCCTCCCAGGCCATCCCCTGATTGGAAACCCCTTAGGTGGGAAGTCGTCCTCTTTTCGCGTTTCATGTCCTTCTGCGCTCCTTGAACATCTACCGCCTCATGCAAGGGTTGTCCTGCACGCTGGCGATACCCATGTTCCAGCCTGTTGCAATGCGCCCCTGCCACTCCTCTGCGGCATGATTTTCACGAATCGCCTTTCAGGAGTAGTATGGGAACATCCGGTCAAGGAGATCGGAACTTTCGATCTCAATTTACCCCGAAAAAGAGCAAGCTCGTTTTTGTCAGCTAACTATTTGTGGCCAATAATTTGGCCCATGTGCATATTCTTTGCCAGGCGCCGGGCCGATTTCTTGCTTGCCTGGTGATCGACCGTGCCTTTCATCGGCTTATACGTTTCGATGAGTTCGTAAAGTTCCTCGAGCGCGCAGGCTGCTCGAACCAATTGAAATTTCGCGCCGAGTTCTTCCTTCGAAGCGTGCGCAATCCGGGATGAATCAGGTGGTGCCTTCCGATGTACACTCACGGATCGGCTCCTATCGGCTCGGACCCGAGGCCGCCTGGCTAGCCTGACAACCCATCGAAGGGGGCGCATTCCGAGCCGCAGTCCCTGGCACCTCCCAGGCTGCATCATTGAACCGCAGGTTTGTCTTACCACACTGTATAATTTTGAACATTCCTTACTTTTTGTCTTTCCCGGACATGCGCGGTGCCCGGCAAGGGATCAATCTGCTGGAATCAAGAGACCCCGGGCATTTCGGCGGCCTTTCTATCTTTCCCCGGCCAATTGCGAAAAAGGTTCTGCATAATTCCGAAGATAAGATCACAAATTGCACAAAGACACCTCCGCCAGGTCGGTCTTCCTTCGGACTCTTTCATTTGTAGATTCTTGGAAGGCGGAATTGACGTGCGGGAAAACCAAACAGTTCCATTCCAATTTCACGGCCAAGCGATGCCATGCGCCGCGCTTGCGGCTGAATTATCTCTGCTCGTAAGCCTGCTGCAACCCCTTGATTTCAATCTTGCTCATCTGAAGCATGGCCATCATCACTCGTTTCGCTTTCTCCGGATCCTTGTCTCCCAGCATCTGGCCCAAGGCCGAGGGAATGATTTGCCAGGAGAGGCCGAATTTATCCTGCAGCCAGCCGCAGCGATCCCTCCGTCCGCCAGCGGAAAGTTTTTCCCACAGATCGTCCACTTCTTCCTGAGTTTCGCAGTTCACGAAAAGCGAGATGGCCGGCGTGAAGGAATATTTCGGCCCGCCATTCAGGGCGAAAAATTCGTGGCCGTCGAGCGTGAACGTCACGGACATGGCCGTTCCTTTCGGGCCCGGCCCGGCGTCTCCGTAGCGGGTCACGCGCCCGATTTTGGCGTTTTTGAAAATGGAAACATAAAAATTCGCCGCTTCTTCGGCATTGTCGTTGAACCACAGGAAGGGCGTGATTTTTTGCATTTTGTTTTCCTCTTCGTGATCGTTGAAAAAATCCCCGCCTCGGATCCCCCGATGTGACTCGGGACAAGAGAGGCAAACGGCAGAGTCTGTGTGACAATGTCAAACTTTTTTGTGGGTCGTGGCTTTAGCCACGACAAAACCACGGCAAAAGCAGTTCGGCTTTAGCCGCTGGCGCCTTGAAATTGTGGTTCTCACGCAGGCCCTGCAGCACGTCATTTCTGGAAGACCACCGTAAATCATCCCCCGGCGATGGCCCCGATGATCAGGAAGGGTTCCTTCCCCGACGCGACTTCCTCGGGGAGAGGCGCGTCCGGCGATTCGAGTGACCAGTCTTCCGCGCAGGCATAAAATCGCAGGAACGCGCGGCGCTCATGCGTGACGTGGTCGCGGATCGTGCCGCGCAGCACGGGATACCGCGCTTCGAGCGCGTCCAGAATGGCACGGGGCGTGACGCGCCCCTCGGCGTTGCGTTGGACTTCGACGGCAACCTCGGCGCCGGCGCCAGAGAGCGTCCGCAAATGCGCCGGAAGCTCGACGCGAATCATTGCTTTAGTCATGCGTTTGAGTCTTGGTCTTTCGCCGCGGCCCTGCTCACGCCGCCCGTCACGGCAGCGTCTGCACTTCCACCGACAGTACGCTCGGCAGATTCTGCACAACGGCTGACCACGAATCACCCGCATCGGCCGAGCAATACACCTGCCCGCCCGTCGTGCCGAAATACACGCCGCATTTGTCGAGCGAGTCGACGGCCATCGCGTCGCGCAATACGTTGACGTAGCAATCCCGCTGCGGCAAACCCTTGGTGAGCTGTTCCCACTCGTTCCCGCCCGTGCGGCTGCGATACACGCTCAGCTTTCCATCGAGAGGATAGTGCTCCGAGTCGCTTTTGATCGGCACGACGTAAATGGTTTCCGGCTCGTGCGCGTGCACGTCGATCACGAACCCGAAATCGGTGGGTAAATTGCCGCTGACTTCCTGCCATGAGTCGCCGGAGTTATCGCTGCGCATGACGTCCCAGTGCTTCTGCATGTACAGCACACCGGGGCGCGACTTGTGCATGGCGATGCGGTGGACGCAGTGGCCGATTTCGGCGGTGGGATCGGGAAGGAATTTCGAGTTGAGCCCCTGATTGATCGGTTTCCAGGATTTTCCGCCGTCGTCGGTGCGGAAAGCACCGGCGGCCGAAATCGCGATGAACATGCGGCCCGGAACATTCTGGTCCAGCAAAATCGTGTGCAGGCACATCCCGCCCGCGCCGGGCATCCATCGCGGGCCGGAGCCATGTCCGCGCAGGCCGGAGAGTTCCTCCCAATTCTGCCCGCCATCGGTGGTGCGGAAGATCGCCGCATCTTCGACGCCGGCGTAGACCGTGTCCGGATCGCTGAGCGACGGCTCCAGGTGCCACACGCGCTTGAACTCCCATGGGTGCGGCGTGCCGTCATACCACTGGTGCGTGCCGGGCGTGCCGTCGTAAACAAATTTATTTCCCACCGGCTCCCAGGTCTTGCCGCCGTCGCTGGAACGCTGGATCACTTGCCCGAACCAGCCGCTCGACTGTGATGCATATACCCGGTTCGGGTCCACGGGCGAACCCTTCACGTGATAAATTTCCCAGCCGCCAAAATGTGGGCCGCTGATCTCCCACTTTTCGCGCTTCCCGTCCGAGGTCATGACAAACGCGCCCTTTTTTGTGCCCACCAGCAATCGCACTCCGCTCATCCCTCGCTCCTCTCTGAATCTTTCATTTGTATTTCTATCCTTGCTCGGTTCCGTGATGGTTCTGCGCATGCCATCCGCCGCCTACTTTTCCGCCACGGCCTTCAGGTTGGCCAGTCCCATCTCGAATTGTTTGCCCATCATGCTGTCCATGCTTACAAATACCTGGATGACCTTGGTAAGGAAACGGCTGGGGCCGTGCATGGCCCAGGTTACGTCCGTCGAGCTGCCTCTTGGCGCCAGCGTAAACTCCGCGACGTTGTGGCCTTCAAATGGTTTCAGGAAATCCAGTTTGATGGTGACCTTGCTGGGCGGCGATACCTCCGTGATTTCCATGCGCCCCTTGCCCACCTTATTATTTCCGTCCCACTCGTAAACGGCGCCCTGCCCTTTGGCCGCCCCGCTATGCGTCCGCTTCATGGCCGGGTCCACTTTTTCCGAGGGCGACCAGGAACTCCAGGCATGAAAATCGTTGATCCAAGGAAAAATCTTTTCCGGCGGAACCTGTATGCTCGTGGCGCGCTCCACCCGGAACGTGCCGGGCTTGCTCGCCGCAATGCCCAGTAAAACGGCGATCAGAATGACCGCCACAATGGCTGCGATCGCGAACATGGTTCCCTCCTGAAATCAATCTGCCTTGCCTGTTGACCCACGCGGCGCGATTGCTTGGCAAACCGCGGAAAACTGTTTTGAGCGTCCCTGCCGGACGAATCGAGAAATCTCTCCGGCGTTTATAGCACACCCACGGCGGGATTCCCCGCCCTGCGCCCGCTCGCTGACCGGCAGGAACATCCTCCCGCCGGGCAGGTCCTTTTGCGCCACGCGCGACAGCATGCCCTAACTCACTTGCGTTTTGCAAGTAAAAATATGGTAACGTATCCCCATGCCGAGAAAGAAACCCGCGCCCCGCAGACGCTCGGGCTGCCCCCTGAACGCCTCCGTCGAAATGCTGGGCGACCGCTGGTCCCTGCTGATTATTCGCGACATGATGCTGCGCGGATTCCGCACCTACAAGGAATTCCTGGATTCCTTCGAGGGCATCGCCACGAACATTTTGGCCGACCGTTTGCGCAGCCTCGAAGCTCATGGAATTATCGCCGCCGCACAAGATCCTTCCGACCGCCGGAAACGCATCTACCGCCTGACGTCCAAAGGAATCGATCTCGCTCCGGTCCTCACCGAAATGGTCCTCTGGGCGGCCGCGCACGAAGAAACGGGCAATCAGCCTCTGGTCCGGCAAATCCGCGGGGACAAAGAAGCTTTTCTGGCGGCGATCCGCCGGCGCTGGGCCGGAAAAGCAATCCCGCCCGGTTCATTCCTGCCGTTCCGCGCTAAGTCTTTTTGATTTTTCCCACGGCCCTCTGCGATACTCAGAGGTCTCTATATTGCCCTTTTCAAAATTTAAAATGGAATTTGCATAGAAAGATCTCCCATGAAAACGCCCAAATGCCGGAAGATCCCGAAGATACGGTCAGCGCTCCTGATCGCACTGGCCCTGGAAACAATGGCATGGTCTGCTTTGCCGTTGCGCGCGGGCGGTCCCGCCGCTTCTCCGGCCGCCAAACCAAAACCCGGCCTCTACTGGACGATGGAAACAGACAAGGGAAAAATTTCCTGCAAATTATTCGAGGCCGAAGCGCCGATAACCGTGCGCACCATGGTGGGCCTCGCGATTGGGAAGGTTTCCTACGTGCATCCGGAAACGAGGAAGGTGACGCGCACAAAATTTTTCGACGGCCTTACATTTTACCGCGTGATTCCCGGAGCCATCATTCAGGGCGGAGATCTACTGGGCACCGGCGTGGGGCATCCCGAAGGCCCGGGCTTTCCCTACAAGAGTGAAATTTCTCCTTCGCTCAAGTTTGATGTGCCGGGGCGCCTGGCCATGGCCAACGACAGCCCGGACACCAACGACACGCACTTCTTCATTACCGAGGCGGCCTATCCATCGATGAACGGAAAATATACGATTTGGGGACAATGCGAAAATGTAGATGTAGTGAAAGCGATTGCGCGCATGCCGCGCGACCCGGGCGATACCCCGCTCACTGCCGTGCATATCCAGCGCGTGATCATCGAGCGCGTCGGCCCAGCCCCTGCCGATGCTCCCGAATCCATGCCCTCGGACGCTGCCGCCCGGTAGTTCGCGCTTTTCGTTGCGCCGGCGCTACCTGATATCGTCCGCGCGGGGATGTCTCGGGCGTTTATTTCTGCTGAATGGATTCCAGGTACTTGACCAGATTCTGTATGCGCACATTGCCGAAATCCCGGTCATCCTCGATCTGATGGAAGATCGGGCCCCACACCGGCATTTCGCGCGAGCCGTGCGAGGCGGAAATTTCTTCCCCGGTAATAAACTTGCCGACGCGTTCGGCGGAAAATTTTCCTCCGTTATTTTTGGCAAGCGCCGTCAGGTCGGCGGGCTTCGCCTTTAGCGCCGGGGCCAGCGGGCCGTCGCCTTTGCCGCCGGAACCGTGGCAAGCCGCGCAGTGCGCGCGATACAGGTCCGGTCCTCTTACCGAATAAATCAGGCGCTCATACTCTTTCTTTGACTCTTGCCTGGACGGAGGCTTGGTCTGAGCCAAGGCCAGCGCGCCGGAAACCAAGAGCGCACCCGCCATCATCTTCATCAGAAACCGCAAATTCGTTGGAACTTTCATCTTTTGCCTCAATGGCAATCCTCTCCGCCGATTGCGATCCCAGCTTGCGGTTAAGCTCACATCCACAGGCCCGCGGCGAAAGCGGGTACGCGCACTTCCGGCCACACGCCCGGCGGCGGGTGCCCTGTTCCCGATCCCGCCGCGGGTCCGGTCTTGCTTGCATCGAGCGCCGCTATTCGCAATCCGCGAAGAGCGCGCTCTTGCTCGTTAGTGTCGGAAGTGGTGGGTACCTCCCCAATGCATGAAAAACAGGAGGCCCAGCATGAGTAACGCCATGAATAGATAATCTTGTCCGAGCATGACGCCCTCCTTTCACCGTTCCCTCCAACTGCAATTATATTCCTCTTTTCGACGCGGCGATGCTGTGACGCGGGGATCATTCCTGTGTGACGCGGGACACATGGCTGTTTCCGAGGTTTGAGGAAGGCGCGCCGGACGGCGCGGAGAGGCCAGAAAACCCGCACCCTTGAAAGCGCAAAGGTGCGGCACCCAAAATACTGAACCAATCCAAATCGACTTCGGCGGGTGCCGCAGCCTTCACGTTCTTCGTAAAGGGTGCGGGTTCTAGCAGCCACGACGGCCTTATGACGCAGACTATGGATTAAGGGAAGCGTGAATCACGCCCCCGGGCGGGAATTGGTAGCCTGGGTCCGGTTCGCTTGGGTTGCGTTACGCCCCGGTAGCGCGCATATCGCTGGATTGGCCGCCCGCCGCCGGGACATAGCATTTCCGCGTGTAATCCATGACCATGCGCGCGGCGTTGAACCTCCACCCGAGCGTGCGAATGGTGCGCTTCATGCGTTTGATCCAGCCGCGCGGCAAGCCGTCATGGTCCCGGTGGTAAAACAGGGGAATCACTTCTTCCCGAAGCACTCGGTACAGGTCTTGTCCATCCCGCGTGTCGTGGACGTCCATATTGGTGTGGGTTCTTCCGGTTCCGATCGCAAATCCGTTCAATCCGTCGTAGGCCTCAGCCCACCAGCCGTCCAGAACCGATAGATTGAGGCCGCCATTGAGCACCACCTTCTGCCCGCTGGTGCCGGAGGCCTCCAGGGGACGGCGCGGATTGTTCAGCCACACATCCACGCCCTGCACGAAATGGCGACCCACGTTGATGTCATAGTCTTCGATAAACACGAATTTGTTGGCGAATTGCTTGTCGCGCTTGAGCTCCGCGATTTGCTGCAGCACTTCCTTGCCGGGCACATCCAGCGGGTGGGCCTTGCCCGCGAACACGAATTGCACCGGGCGTTTCGGATCGTTCACCATGGTGGCCAGCATTTCGATATCTTTCAAAATGAGGTTGGCCCTTTTATACGTGGCGAAACGGCGCGCAAAGCCGATGGTCAGCGCGTCCGGGCTCAGCAGGCGTCCCAGATTTTGCAGGACTTTGGGAGGTTCCGCGCGGCGCTCGGCTTGTCCCACTGCTCGCATGCGCACAAAATCAAGCAGCCGCGATTTCAAACTGAGATGCGTTTCCCACAATTCCCCGTCGTCCACGTTTTCGATGCCTTCCCAGATTTGCGGTTCGCCGCTGTGTTCGTGCCAGCCCGTTCCCAGATGCCGGTCGAAGAGGCGGTACATCTGCGGCGCCAGCCACGTGCCCACGTGAACGCCGTTGGTGATGTGGCGTATGGGCACCGCTTCCTCCGCCCTCTCGGGGTACAGCCCGGTCCACATCGCGCGAGACACTTCCCCGTGCAGCGCCGATACGGCGTTGGCGCGCCGCGACATCTTTAGGCCCAGCACGGTCATGCAAAAAGATTCATCGTTGTTGATCGGGTGCTCGCGTCCGAGCGACATCAATCGTTCATGCGAAAGTCCGAGCGCATCGCGCAGCGGCCCCAGATGTTCCTCCATCAGTCCGGCATCGAAGCGATCGTGGCCCGCGGGTACCGGCGTGTGCGTCGTGAAGACCACTTCGCGGGACACGCGCGGCACGGCCTGATCGAAGTTCAGGCCCTCTTCCTCCATGCGGCAGCGAATCGCTTCCAGCACCGCAAATCCGCTGTGCCCTTCGTTCAGGTGCAGGACGCTCGGCGTGATGCCCATGGCCTTCAGCGCGCGGAATCCTCCCACGCCCAGCAGCAATTCCTGGCGGATGCGCACGCGCCCGTCGCCGCCGTACAGCCGCGAAGTCAGTTCCCGGTCCTCCGGGGCGTTGCCATCCACATTGGAATCGAGCAGCAGCAGGGCGCAGCGCCCCACTTTCACGCGCCACACCTTGGCCCGGATCGATCCGCCGCGCGTCTCGATTTGCACCGTCACGGGCTCGCCCTTGGCCCCGATGGCCGGCTCCATGGGCATCTGCGTGACGTCCGTTTGCAGGTATTCCTCCTGTTGCCAGCCGTTCTTATCCAATCGCTGCCGGAAATAGCCCTGGCCGTAGAACAATCCGATTCCCACCAGCGGAATGCCCAGGTCGGAAGCGCTCTTGATGTGATCTCCCGCGAGCACCCCCAATCCACCGGAATATATGGGGATGGATTCGTGCAATCCGAACTCGGCAGAAAAATACGCCACCGGACGCGGCCGCAGAATGCCCGCGTGCCTCGCTCCCCAGGTGCGGTCCGCATGCAGGTATTCCCGCTGGCGGCGGTAGGCATAGTTGATGCGTCCGTGCAGGACCAGTTCCCGGGCGCGCCGTTCGATCCCGGCGAGGGGCATTTCACTGAGTAAAGCAATGGGATTGTGATTGAGTTGCCGCCAGCGCAGCGGGTCGAGGTCGTGGAATACACTCGTGGAATCATGGTCCCAACTCCACCACAAGTTTCGCGCCAGCGACCACAGCCGCTCTTGCACGGGGGCCACGAAACGATCCAGCGTGCGCGCTTCGCTGATCACCGGCGCAAGCTGCGCCGCCGCTTCCGTCAGCATCTTGATTTCGTCGTCCTGGAACGTTCGCGCCTCGCGCGTCTGAACCACGAGGACGCCCTGCAATACCCCGCTTTCAATCAGCGGAACTCCCAGGAACGATTGGTAAGCCTCTTCGCCGGATTCGCTGAAATATTTGTAGCGCGGATGATTTTTGACTTGCTCCACGGCGACAGGCTGCACATGTTCGGCGACCAGTCCTGCCAGGCCTTCGTGCAGTCCCATCCGCAAGGTGCCTACGCATCGCGGATGCAGCCCCAGTGTAGCCGCCAGGATGAGGTTGGCGCGATCCGGTTCCAGCAGATACGCGGAGCATACATCCGTCTGGAAACGGTTCGCGATAAGCGCCACCACATTCATCAGCGTTTCCGCCGGCTTGCCGCCGGCAGCAGCCAGATTGCCGATTTCTTCCAGGGGCAATTCCTGCCATTCCCTCCCCGAGGGGGAGGGTGACCTCGCGGGGGAAAATTCCTCTTCGGTCCGTTTCGATCCGGAAACTATTTGCGCCATCTACTTCTCCCTAATTTCTGAAATCTTTCCATCCGCAAAAACTCGCTCTCGCAATGCGGCCGAACCCGATCGAACATCGCGGTTCGTGTGCCGGGCTACCATCCAGTCTAACAGCAGTAACGGACGCTACTGTGGCTCTCGTCCACACGAATGTCCAATCAACAAAATCTATCCGGGCAATAGCAATTGCTTGGAATTCGTGAAACTGCGGGAAAAACAGTTTCTTGCCGGGCAAGAAGGCTGCGCAAACAAAGCGATGGCTGTGCCGGCAGCTTCCCTTTCCTTTCCCGGCATGCGCAACTTGGACCCGCGCCCGCGGCCTTTCGATGTAATACTCTCGATGCCATAATTGTCAGCCG
>Ga0316628_100004168_pt1 | contig 11289 bp, 10 predicted proteins | sample OWC_Aug_M2_C1_D5_FD_207648 | JGI IMG/M metagenome (GOLD analysis project Ga0316628, IMG submission 207648) | Wetland soil microbial communities from Old Woman Creek delta, Ohio, United States - OWC_Aug_M2_C1_D5_C | ecosystem: Environmental > Terrestrial > Soil > Wetlands | place: USA: Ohio... | reverse complement strand
GGGGTTGGTCGAGTTGGGGCCCATGTAAATCCCGCGCTCCCACTTGCGCTTCAAGGGATCCTTCACCTTGAGCGTCATGCTCCCGATCTCTTTGATTTCGATGGTCACCTTCTCGCCGTCCTGGAGTGGACCAAGACCCTCGTGGTTGGTGCCGCACATGAGCACGTCGCCCGAGTTGAGTGTCATGATCGTCGACGCCCACTCGACCAGTTTCGGCACTTTATTTTCCATATCGTCGGTGTTGTAGTCGTGCCGAAGCTGGCCGTCGTTCCAGAACTGCAGGTGCAGCTTGTTGGGGTCCTTGATCTCGTCGGCCGTCACGATGCATGGCCCCATGGGGCCGAACGTATCGAACGACTTGCCCATCCAGGAGCCGCGCTTCCAGGTGAAGCGCCCTTCGCCGCGCGCCGAGACGTCGATCATCATCGTGTAGCCGAACACGGCCCGGCGCCAATTCGCCTGCGGCACCGCCTTGGCTGGGCCCTTGAACACGATGGCGAGCTCGGCCTCGTGCTGGAACACGTAGGGCTCGGTGAACTTCGGCAAGGTGATCGTGTCGCCCGGGCCGATCACGCAGTCCGGGTTCTTGAGGAACATGTTGGGCTCGCGCGCTTCGCGCTCCTGGTGCTCCCAGTAGTTGCCGATGCAGGCGAGGATCTTGCCCGGCCGCATCAAGGGCGCGCGCAGCCGTACCTTGGCGAGCGGCACGGCCTTGCCCGACTTGGCGAGCTTGGTCAGCGCCGGCTTGAGCTTCGCGTAGTTGTCGATGATGCCGATCATCCATTCGGTGGGCGAATGGCCGGCAACCCTCTTGGTCGCTGCGGCGATCGACACCACGCCGCGCTCGGTGATCAGCCCGGGCTGCACCGGCGACTTTGCGGACGTCTGGAATAGGCAGAGTTTCATTTTTGGCCTCCCTGGAAATCAGTTAGGCCGATACTACACCAGTGCGCAGTTGTCGAGAAACCGGGCGAGGCACGCGCTGCCCGCCCGCTCCAAGCCGGGGGCGAGACGCGCGGTGTCGGCGCGCAGGCCGGTCACCGATACGCTCTTGGTCGCAGCGATCTCGACCGCATGGCCGACGAACCAGCGTTCCAGGTTTCGGCCCGTGACCTCAATGTGGAATTGAAGCGCGAGGGCGCTTCGACCCACCGTGTAGGCCTGATGCCTCACCATGGACGACGCGGCGAGCAAGGTCGCGCCCCTGGGCAGGTCGTAGGTGTCGCCATGCCAGTGCAGCACAGGAGTATCGGCCAAGCCGGCGAGGCATGAATTCTTGCCGTCGTCCGTGAGGGTCACCGGAGCCCAGCCGATTTCCTTGACGCCAGACGGGTAAACGCGGCCGCCGAGCGCGCTCGCCATGATCTGCGCACCCAAGCAAATACCGATGATCGGTTTCTCGGCGCGCAGCCGCGCCTCGACCAGCTTGGTTTCCGCGTGCAGGAAGGGATAGCTGTCGGTCTCGTACGCCCCGATCGGCCCGCCGAGCACGACCAAGAGATCGGGGTCGCCCACCCGGACGAAGTCGTCGCGACCGGCCTCGACGTATTCGACATCGAAGTCGCGGGCCGCAAGCACGTCTCCCAGCGTGCCGAGGTCCTCGAAGGCGACGTGGCGAATTGCAACCGCGCGGCGGATATTACGGGCCACCGAGCTTGACCATCCGGACCTTGTTGCCCTCGGCGGTGAGCCCGAGCTTGCCATGCTTCAAGGCCAGCGCGTCCTCTCCGAACACCTCGCGGCGCCAGCCGTGCAGCGCGGGTACCTCGGCCGCGTCGCTCTCCGCCAGAGCCTCAATGTCAGCGGCAGAGGCGACCAGCTTTTGGGCCACGTGATGCCGCTCGCATTTCATCTTGAGCAGAACGCGCAGCAACTCGACGGAGGCGCCGTTTAACTGCTCACCGTGATTGCTCTCGATCGGCTCCGGGCATTCGGATTCAGGGAGGGCATGGCCGCGCTCCACGGCGGCGAGAATGGCCCGGCCCGTATCGCCCTGCGCCTGGCCGCGACCGAGCGAACGCAGATGGGTGAGGTCCTCGACCGTCTTCGGATCGTGTGCCGCGATCTCCTTCAGCGTCTCGTCGCGGACCACTCGGCTGCGCGGCAAGTTGCGCCGCCGCGCCTCCTCCTCGCGCCAGGCCGCGAGCTCGCGCAGAACGGCGAGGAAGCGCGGCTTGCCCGAGCGCGGCTTCAATCGACGCCAGGCCTCGCGCGGGTCCATCTCGTAAGTCGACGGCGCGGTCAGCACCGCCATCTCCTCGGCGACCCAGGTCTCGCGCTTCTCGTCGGCGAGGCGCTTGGCGAGCTTCTCGTAGACGATGCGCAGGTGCGTCACGTCCGAGATCGCGTAGGCAAGCTGCTTCGGCGACAAGGGCCGGCGCGACCAGTCGGTGAAGCGCATGGATTTGTCGATACGGGCTTTGGCCAGCCGGGAAGCCAGCGTTTCGTAGGCGACGGAGTCCCCGAAGCCGCAGACCATGGCGGCGATCTGGGTGTCGAACAACGGCGCGGGGACCCGCCCGGTCAAGTGGTAGAAGATTTCGATGTCCTGGCGCGCGGCGTGGAACACCTTGAGGGGTGAGGGCGCTGCCATCAGCTCAAAGACGGGGGTCAGATCGATGCCATTGGCCTGCGCGTCGATCGCCCCAGCCTCCTCCTCGCCCGCAATCTGCACGAGGCAGAGCACCGGCCAGAAGGTCCGGTCGCGGATGAATTCGGTGTCGACAGTGATGAAGCGGGAGCCCGCGATGCGCTGGCAGAACGCTTGCAGCGCGCCGCTGTCCGAAATCAACTCCATGCGCGGTGTTTACACGGAATCCTGGGCATGGGAAAGATGCGCCCCATGACCACCAACCGTTATAGGACCCACACCTGCGGCGAGCTGCGTGCGACCCATGCCGGCGCGCGGGCGAAGCTCGCGGGCTGGGTGCACCGCCGCCGCGACCACGGCAATCTTCTGTTCCTCGACCTGCGCGACCATTATGGAATCGCGCAGTGCGTCATCGACGTGTCCTCACCCTTGTTCAAGGAGGTCGATGGGGTGCGTCTCGAAACCGTCATCTCGGTCGAAGGGCAGGTGGTCAAGCGCTCGCCCGAGACCGTCAACGCCGAAATCCCGACCGGCGAGGTGGAGCTGCGCATCGACACGATCGAGGTGCTGTCGCGCGCCGACACGCTGCCCTTGCAGGTCAACTCCGACGTCGACTACGGCGAGGAGGTCCGGCTCAAGTACCGCTTCCTCGATCTGCGGCGCGAGAAGGTGCACAAGAACATCGTGTTGCGCACCAAAGTGATCGCCTCGATCCGCCGGCGCATGATCGAGGCCGGATTCACCGAGTTTTCGACCCCGATCCTGACGGCAAGCTCGCCCGAGGGCGCGCGCGACTTCCTGGTGCCTTCGCGGCTGCACCACGGCGAGTTCTACGCCCTGCCTCAGGCGCCGCAGATCTTCAAGCAGCTCATCATGGTCGCCGGCTTCGACCGCTACTTCCAGATCGCGCCCTGCTTCCGCGACGAGGACGCGCGGGCCGACCGCTCGCCGGGCGAATTCTACCAGCTCGACTTCGAGATGAGCTTCGTGACGCAGGAAGATGTGTTCGCCGCGATCGAGCCGGTGATTGCCGGAGTGTTCGAGGAGTTCGCCAACGGGCGCGCCGTGACCAAGTCGCCGTTCCCGCGCATCCCCTACGACGAGGCGATGCTCAAGTACGGCTCGGACAAGCCGGACCTGCGCAATCCGCTCCTCATCTGCGATGCGACCGATGTCTGGCGCGGTACGGAGTTCAAGATATTCGCCGGCCAGATCGACAAGGGCGCGGTGGTGCGCGCGATCCGCGCCCCAGGCGCCGCTTCGCGGCCGCGCTCGTTCTTCGACAAGCTGAACGACTGGGCGCGCGCCGAAGGGCATGGCGGGCTCGGCTACATCGTGTTCGAGGGCGGTGAGGCGAAGGGTCCGATCTCGCGGTTCCTCGATGCGACGCGCATGGCAGCGCTCAAGTCTGCGACCGGCGCTGCCGACGGCGACGCGGTGTTCTTCGTGTGCAACGAAAAAGGCAAAGCCGCTCTATTCGCAGGCCAGGCGCGGACGCGGCTCGGCGAGGAGATGGGTCTCATCGCCAGGAACCGGCTCGACTTCTGCTGGATCGTCGATTTCCCGATGTACGAATGGGACGACAAGCTCAAAAAGATTGATTTCTCGCACAACCCGTTTTCCATGCCGCAGGGCGGGCTCGACGCGCTGGAGACCAAGGATCCGCTCGAGATCAAGGCGTTCCAGTACGACATCGTGTGCAACGGGGTGGAGCTGTCGTCGGGCGCGATCCGGAACCACCTGCCCGAGGTGATGATCAAGGCCTTTGAGATCGCCGGCTACAAGAAGGAGGAGGTAGAGGCGCGATTCTCCGGCCTCCTCAACGCGTTCCGCTACGGCGCCCCGCCGCACGGCGGCTCGGCGCCCGGCATCGACCGCATCGTCATGCTGATCGCCGACGAGCCGAACATCCGCGAAGTCACGATGTTCCCGATGAACCAGCAGGCGCAGGACCTGATGATGGGCGCGCCGGCCCCGGTGCCGGGCGAGCGGCTGGGCGAGCTCGGGTTGCGCCTCGCTCCGGCGCCGAAGAAAAACTAACCGAAATAGGTCAGAATTCGCCGCAATCCCGGCGTGCTTGAGCACGGTCCGTTAACCCGGCCCTGGCACCATCGGGATCATGGTTCGAGGAATTGCCCCTACGGTCGTAACCGCGCTGTCGGCCCTGTCGCTGGCGGGCTGCGGTTTGCCTCCCGCGATCGCGATCATCGCCTACGCGGCCGATGGGGTGTCCTACGTGACGACCGGCAAGAGCACGACCGATCACGCGCTCTCAGCCGCGGTGGATCGCGATTGCTCCGTTCTCCGCGCAGCCTACGATGAGCCGGTATGCCGCAAGTCAGACAAGAACCGACGCGACGAAAAGGCGGCGCGCGATGCCGCCATGACCGCCTACGTGGCCTCGTCCGACGAGGTGGCGCCCGGGCTGGTTCGCCTCGATGGCGACGGCGTGCCCGATGAATCTGCGCAAGTCGCTTGGTTGCCACCCGGCGATGACGGCGAAGAGCAAGCAAATCCGCCTCAGCGGAATGCTGAATTGCGCGAGTTCGGCGATTTGAACGAAGTCACTCTGTCGGCGGCCGCACAACCGCAGCGGCTGGTGCCGATACCACTGCAGCAGCCCAATCTCGCCACGATACAGCCCGTTGTGGCGCGGCCCGACGCAGCGGCGGAGCCGACGGACGAATGGGTGCTCGTGCTCGGGTCCTACAGCGATGCGGTCGGGGCAAGTGGCGCGGTGCGGCGCTTCCTTGCCTTGCGGCCGACAGTGGTCAACGCGAAGGTCGATGGGCACGTCTGGCGTCGAGTCGTCTCCGGGCCCTATGACTCGCTGCAGCTGGCCTCGGCCCGCACGCGCGCGCGTGAGGCGGGTGCGGAAGGCGCCTGGAGCGCAAAGCTGTGTCCGGGAGCTGCCGAGCCGCGCTGCGTCGCGCGCGAGGCGGTTACTCCGCCGCTTCCGCGACCCTGAGCGTGTTCGCGGCCTTGCGCCGCTTATTGCAATACATCTCCATATCGGCGCGCACGAGGAGATCCTCGATCTCGTCGTGTGGGCCGTAGGCTTCGATTCCAAGGCTTACGCCGACCCGGATGAGATCGTCGTCAATCGAGTGGGCGGCGCGGTCGAGCTCGCGTTGGAGCATGCGCGCGCGCTTGGCACCGTCGCGTCGGTTAGTGTTGGTCAGAAGCACCGCGAACTCGTCGCCGCCGAGTCGCGCTACGGCGTCGATCTCGCGCACCGAAGCTGCGATCGTCTGGCCGATGCCGCGCAGTACCGCGTCTCCTGCGGCATGACCGAAGGAGTCGTTGATCGATTTGAACGCATCGACGTCGCAGAAGATCACGACGCCGGCTTCGCCGTTGCGGCGCGCGCGGGCAAGAGCCCGGCGCAACTCCTCGACGAATCCGCGACGGTTGAGAAGCCCGGTCAGCTCGTCGGTTCGTGACAGGCTCTCGAGGAAGGCGATGCGCTTGTTCTGCTCAGCGAGCTTCTGTTCTGCAGCGGCGGCGACGGCCAGCGCCCGCTCCAGCAGGGCGCGGTTGCGCGCGTCCGTCGAGCCGGCGTTCGTCATGTCGCCGACCAGTTGCTCGGCCATCAACCCGAGATTGACGACCTGATGCGACGAGGTGGGCATTTCGATATGTGGCAGGTGCTTCATGGGTTGGCTCCGAATCGTGCCATGCAAGACCCATGCCAATCCGAAGCCGCGCAAAACCGAGGGAATGCCCAGGACAGCGGGGGGAAATTCCTGCCTTGCGGCAATTTGTGCAGGGCAGCCCATTCCTTGACCGGGCCCGATGGCGGGTCTGCGCGGCGCGTGGTAATCCTCCGGCGATGCGAAACCTCGCCGCGACCCTTGCCCTAATTCTGGCGGTCCTTCCGGGCCCGGCCGCGGCGCAGAAATTCGCGCCGCATCGGGCGCTCTACGACATGTCTCTACGCTCCTCAGAGCGCGATTCGAACATCGTCTCTCTGCGCGGCGAGATGATGGCGGAATGGGGCGAAACCTGTGAGGCCTGGACGCTGGAGCACCGTTCCTCCTTCGAGATCGACGTCGGCGGGGAGCAGACGGTTCGCATTTCGACCAATATCGCCACCTGGGAGGCCCGCGACGGGCTGTCCTACCGGTTCAATGTGCGCAATATCGAGCGCGATGGCGACGAAGAGCGGATCGAAGGCTCGGCCACGCTCGACGGGCCGGGCATGGGCGGGATGGTCCGTTACGTCAAGCCCGAGACAAAGACCATGCCGCTGCCCGCCGGAACGATCTTTCCCACGGCCCATACCGAGGAGGTGCTGGGCCGGGCGGGTGAGGAGCCAGCTTCGTTCAAACGCATCGTGTTCGACGGTCTATCGGGTGACGGTTTGTTCGAGGTCTCGGCCGTAGTCGGGGCACCCTATCCGCCGGCCCCGGTGGAGCGCGAGGCGGCCAAGCCGGTCGCCGGAATGCGCGCTTGGCCGGCCCATGTCGCTTTCTTCCGCTACGGCGGCGCCGACGCCACCCCCGACAACGAGGTTTCGTTCCGCACCTATGGCAACGGGGTGTCGGATGACATGATCATCGATTTTGGACAGTTCAAAGTCCTGGCCAAACTCAAGGCACTCGAACTGGGTGCACGTCCGACATGCAAATAAACCCGTGCGGGGCCTACAAATTAAGGTTCCCCGTTCAGAGAAAGTTAACGTTCATAAACGATTTTAGGGCCCTCTAACTGGCGCCCTCGCGTCTCGAACGCAGCGTATGAGAACTTCAAACGGGTGTGGAATGGGCAAGAAGATCCTGATCGTCGAAGACAACGAGTTGAACATGAAGCTCTTTCATGACCTTCTCGAAGTCCACGGCTACGAGACGCTGCAGACCAAGGACGGGCGCGAGGCGCTCGACCTCGCCCGCCGCCACCTGCCCGACTTGATCCTGATGGACATCCAGCTGCCCGAGGTCTCCGGCCTCGAGGTCACACGGTGGATAAAGTCCGACGAAGCGCTGAAATCCATCCCCGTGATCGCCGTGACGGCGTTCGCGATGAAGGGCGACGAGGAGAAGATCCGCTCCGGCGGGTGCGAGGCCTATATCGCCAAGCCGATTTCGGTCACCAACTTCCTCGAGACCATCCAGAAGATCCTGGGTTAAGCCGACGGGGCGATGCGCGATGTCCGCCCGCGTCCTTGTCGTCGACGACATACCGGCTAACGTCAAGCTGCTGGAGGTCAAGCTCCAGGCCGAGTACTACGAAGTCGTCACCGCGCTGAACGGCCTGGCCGCCCTTGAGGCGGTGAAGGCGCACGCACCGGACATCGTGCTGCTCGACGTGATGATGCCTGGCATGGATGGGTTCGAGGTCTGCCGCGCTATCAAAGCCGACCCGCGTTCGGCCCACGTGCCTGTGGTAATGATCACCGCGCTGTCGGACGTGAAGGATCGCGTGCGTGGGTTGGTGGCCGGCGCCGACGATTTTCTTACCAAGCCGCCTAACACGGTGGCGCTGTTCGCGCGCATCCGTTCTCTCGTGCGCCTCAAGCGCGCGGTCGACGAGTGGCATACGCGCGAGGCCGCGGCCCATGTCTTCGGCGCGGATACCACCCCCGACGACTCCGAATTCGCCAAGCCTGGGCGGGTCTTGATCGTGCAGGACATCAAGCGCGGCGGCGGCCGCGCAACAAAGACGCTGCGTGATGTCGGCCATGTCGTGACCGAGGCCGAAACCATCGGCGCGGCTAAGGAGTTCGCAGACCACGAGGATTTCGACCTGATCCTGTCCGATCATTTCGTGTCTGGCGAGGACGCGCTTCGCCTGTGTTCCTGGTTCCGCTCTTTTGATCGTACGCGCCACGTGCCGGTGCTGTTGATGATTGAGGACGGCGAGCCGGAGCGCCTCGCCAAGGCGCTCGATCTCGGCGTCAACGACTACCTGCTGAAGCCGGCCGATCGTGACGAGTTGATCGCGCGTTCACGTTCGCAGCTCCGGCGCAAGCGGTTCGAGGAGGCGCTCCGCGCCAATTATCACCGCAACCTAGCTGCGGCGATGACGGACTCGCTCACCGGCCTCTACAATCGTCGCTACCTCGAGACGCATTTCGAGATCGTCAACCGCCGCCTCGCCGAGGCCGGCAAGCCTCTGTCGCTGATGATCCTCGACCTCGATCGGTTCAAGGATATCAACGACGTCTATGGCCACCGTGCTGGCGACCAGATCCTGCGAGGCATTGCCTCCCACCTTACCGATCGGTTGCGCGGCTTCGACACCGCGGCCCGTCTCGGGGGCGAGGAGTTCGTGGTGCTGATGCCGGAGTCGCAGATCGAGGAGGCGATGGCGGCTGCCAATCGCATCGGGCGGTCGATCGGCGCTACCGTGTTCGGAGCCGATGGGGTGGAGCACGGGCTGTCGGTGACGGTTTCGATCGGCGTCGCCTCGGCGGCGGCGGGGAGCTGCACCTTCGACGAGTTGCTGTCGCGCGCCGATGGTGCGCTCTACGAGGCCAAGCGGTCCGGGCGCAACCGCGTCTGCGCCGCGCCCGAAAAGGCGCTGCGCCGGAGCGCGTAATCCCCTTGGGAGATTACTTTATTTTGCCTTCCTTGAAGACGACGTGCTTGCGCGCGACCGGGTCGTATTTCTTGAACTCGAGCTTTTCGGTCTTGGTGCGCGGGTTCTTCTTGGTGACGTAATAGAAGCCCGTGCCGGCGGACGACACGAGCTTGATCGACAGGATATTCGACTTCGCCATGGCTTAAATCCTCGGATTTCGGCCAACATAGCGTCCGTGCTAGGCTCGATCAATGGCGACGTCATTGGATCGAAGCTTCGAAGTGGGCGGCATCCGCATGCCCCGCCCGTTCCGCGCCCTGCGCCTCGGCCATTTTGGGTTCAATTACAGGGATTCCAAGGCGGCGCTGGGGTTCTACGCCGACCTTTTGGGCCTCGCGGTGTCCGACGAGGAGGACTTCGCCCACGTGCTGGGCGTCGCCGACAAGAACCCGACCGACCGCATGGGATATTTCCTGCGCATCGGTCCAGACCACCACAACTTCGTGCTGTTCCCCTACGACTGTTTCGCCAAGCCCGGCCGGCCGTTGAAGCCGGGGCTCGAGACCGTCAGCCACATGGCCTGGCAGGTGGGCACGCTCCGGGAGGTAACGGACGCGCGCCAATGGGTGCGCGAGAAGCAAATGCCGGTTATCCGCCAGGGTCGTGACGCATGCGGCTCAAATTATCAATTCTACTTCAATGATCCCGACGCCTTCCCGAACGAGCTGTACTACGGGATGGACCAGATCGGCTGGGACGGCGCCTCCAAGCCCTTCGCCATGATCGACTTCTCCGGCGTGCCGCTGCCCGAGGCGCCGATCGGCGGCGATTTCCCCGACGTGATCGCGGCGTTGCGCCGCGTCGATCCGCGCGAGGGGATGCACGTGCGCGACTTCGGCCCGGCAAAGTACGACGTATCGGGGGTCATGCTGCCGCGCCCGTTCCGGGTCATGCGGGGCGGGCCGATCCGCCTGTTCGTGAAGGACGTGGGCGTGGCCGCCGTGTTCTACCGCGACACTATCGGCCTCTCGGTGACGGAGACGGTGAATTGGCGCGGGCATGAATGCGTCTTTTTGCGCGCCAATACCGAGCATCACACCGTGGCACTCTATCCGCAGGCGCTGAAGGACGAGATCGCGCTCGATCCCGCCACCAACCTGATGAGTTATGGCTTGCAGCTCGGCAATTACCGCCAGCTCAAGGATGCGATCGCGTTTCTGAAGGATCACGGCGTGCGCATCGAATACCGCCCGCCCGAGCTGTTCCCCGGCATTGACTACTCGGCTTTCGCCATCGATCCCGACGGCCACGCGATCCAGCTCTACTACTACATGGAGCAGATCGGCTGGGACGGGCGCTCGCGCCCGCACGCCGAGCGGCGCAAGGTGAACAACGCGTGCTGGCCCGACGCGCTGGACGCGCTGACGGATACATATCTGGGGCCGGTGTTTCAGGGCCCGATCGGATAGGGTGTAAGTCGATAATGGTCGGCCAACCCTTCGTCCTCGCCCCGGCCTGCCTGTGCTTCATTCTTGCACTTGGGCATCTCGTTCCAGCCATAGCGCAAACCAGCTCCTCCGCCCCGCCACATCGCGTGCTTGAGGTTGGGCCGACGCGAGCGTTCAATACGCCGTCGGCGGCATCGCAAGTCGCCCATGATGGAGACCACATTAAAATCGACGCCGGTGAATACACCGACTGTGCGGTCTGGCGCGCCAACAACCTGGTTATCGAGGCCATCGGCGGTACCGCGCATATGTCTGGTGTGACCTGTGCGGACCAAGCGATATGGCTGGTGGCAGGCAATCGCACTCTCATCAAGGGCATCGTCTTCTCGGGCGCGCATAGTCGAGCCAACAATGGGGCCGGGATCAAGCTCATCGGCTCGACGATGACGGTTCAGGATTCAAAGTTCGACCACAACGAAAATGGCATCCTGATCGGCCCTGGCGAGCGAAGCTACGTTCTGGTCGTGCACTCGACTTTTACCGGAAACGGTAAATGCGAACCCGAATGTGCGCACGGCATTTATGCCGGCCACATTGCCCAGTTGCGTGTGCTGAATTGCACCTTCTCGCACCAGAATGTAGGCCATCACATCAAGTCGCGGGCAGCGGCGACCGAAATCGTGGGCAATCGCATAGAGGATGGCAGCGACGGTACGGCAAGCTTCTCGA
>Ga0316628_100004167_pt1 | contig 11290 bp, 6 predicted proteins | sample OWC_Aug_M2_C1_D5_FD_207648 | JGI IMG/M metagenome (GOLD analysis project Ga0316628, IMG submission 207648) | Wetland soil microbial communities from Old Woman Creek delta, Ohio, United States - OWC_Aug_M2_C1_D5_C | ecosystem: Environmental > Terrestrial > Soil > Wetlands | place: USA: Ohio... | reverse complement strand
GCGACGGCGTGTTCGTGTTTGTCGGCATGGTGCCCAACACGGGTTTTCTGAAGGGTTTTGTGGAGCTGACAGACAAGGGATTCATCAAGTGCGACTGCGCGTACCTTCGCACGAGCGTTCCCGGCGTCTTCGTGGCGGGCGATTGCCGAGTCGCAGCGGCCATGCAATTGGCTACAGCGGCCGGCGATGGCGTCGTGGCCGCCATGATGCTCAAACAGTATCTGCGAGACCCAAACTGGTGGAACGAGCCGGTCAGCGACGCGCTCTTGCCCGGCCGATAGTGAAAGCAATTGACTATTGGCAATTGATTATTGACTATTTGCGCACAGCCGGTTATCAATAGTCAATAGACAATAGTCATTGTTGAAAGGACAACCTAATGGCTGGTAGTGTGATCGAGCTTACCGACGCTACTTTCGATAAAACGATTCATGATTCCGACGTACCCGTGCTGGTCGATTTCTGGGCGCCCTGGTGCGGACCCTGCAAGATGATCGCTCCGATCGTCCAGGAGATTGCCGAGGAGTATGCCGGCAAAGCCAAAATCTGCAAACTCAACACCGATGATGAGCGCGACAGTGCAATGGAGTTCGGCATCAGCGCAATACCGACCCTCATTCTCTTCAAGGATGGCCAGGTCCAGCAAAAGTGGGTGGGCCTGACCAGTAAAAAGAAGATCGCCGAGGCCATTGACCAGGCGATTGGTGCCTGAGCGCAAAATTGACAGTTGTATTGCCGGTAGCCGAAAGTGAAGCGTCAAAGCATCAGAGCAACTGCGGCGATAATAGCGGGCATTGCTGTAATAGCGTGCCTGTCCTGTCAGAATGCTGCGAGTCCAAGAACCGCTGGGGGCAGCAGGGATGGACAATCCATTTCTTTGGCGGGTGAATGGTCCTTTAGATTAGATCCCGAGAACGTCGGCGAAAAGCAGAAATGGTACGCTGGAACGCTGCCCGAGCGCATCACGCTGCCTGGCTCGACGGCTGAGCGCGGTTTTGGCGACGATGTCTCCGTCGATACAAAATGGACGGGCAAGATTGTCGATCAATCATGGTTCACAGAGGCTAAGTACGAAAAGTACAGACAGCCCGGCTCGGTAAAGATTCCGTTCTGGCTGACGCCTGTCAAGCACTACGTTGGCCCCACCTGGTATCAGCGGCTGATCGATGTGCCGCGGAGCTGGAAGGGTAAACGAGTCACTCTGTTCCTGGAGCGGTGTCACTGGGAGACGAAGGTCTGGGTGGATGGTGTTGCGGCCGGCGTCCGGGACAGCCTGTGCACACCTCAATTGCACGACCTCAGCAGCCTTCTGACGCCAGGCAAGCACCGAATCACCGTTCGTGTGGACAACTCGATGAAGTACGACGTCGGGGACAACGCTCACTCGGTCAGCGACCACACGCAGACAAACTGGAACGGCGCTATCGGCAGAATCGAACTGCAGGCGAGTGATCGCGTTTGGATCAGCGACGTGCAAATCTTTCCTGACATTCAGGAGAAATCGGCGAAGGTTCGCATCACCCTGGACAATAGCGCAGGCCAGCCGGCCCGTGGAACGCTCAGGATCGGGGCTAAAAGCTGGAATGCTAAGCGAAACCACAGCCCCGCAGAAAAGACCGTCGAATTCACCGCCTCGCAACGGCAAACCGTCGTCGAAACTGATTACGCGATGGGCGAAGACTTGCAATTGTGGGACGAGTTCTCGCCCGCGATGTACAACCTGACGGTTTCTCTTGCCGGCAGCTCGACGCGTGGCAGCCTCAAAGGCGAAGCCTTTGGGAATGTTTACTCCGTTACCTTCGGCATGCGCCAGTTCGGCGCGAAGGGGACGCAGTTCACGATGAACGGCAGGCCAACCTTTCTGCGAGGGACTCTGGAGTGCTGCATCTTCCCGCTGACGGGATATCCGCCTATGGAGGTCGAGGGGTGGCTGCGGATTCTGCGAGTCGCCAAAGCACATGGCTTGAATCACCTGCGATTCCACTCATGGTGCCCGCCTGAGGCGGCGTTCGAGGCCGCCGACCGGCTCGGATTTGTCTTCCACATCGAATGTGCCTGCTGGACCACCGTGGGCAATGGGCAGCCCATCGACAAATTTATTTATGCCGAGGGCGACCGCATTCTGAAAGCCTATGGCAATCACCCGTCGTTTTGCATGCTCGCCTACGGCAATGAGCCCGGCGGCCCGAACCAGAAGAAGTTCCTCGGCGACCTGGTTAACTACTGGAAGAACAAAGACCCGCGCAGGCTTTACACCAGTGCGGCCGGCTGGCCCATCATCCCCGAAAACCAATACCACAGCACACCCGCCCCTCGCGGCCATCAATGGGGTTCGGGCCTCAAGAGCCGTTTCAATGCCAATCCGCCCGAGACCGCCACGGACTACCGCGATTTCATCCGGGACTACAATGTCCCCATCGTAAGCCACGAAATCGGGCAGTGGTGCGTGTATCCCAATTTGAAGGAGATCGAAAAATACTCCGGCGTCCTGCGGGCATTTAATTTCGAGATCTTTCGCGATTCGCTGGCCGCACATCACATGCTCGATCAGGCGCAGGATTTCCTGACGGCTTCGGGCAAATTGCAGGCCCTGCTCTACAAGGAAGAGATCGAGTCGGCGCTTCGGACCCCCGGCTTCGGCGGCTTTCAACTGTTAGACATTCACGACTTCCCGGGCCAGGGGACGGCCCTCGTCGGCATTCTCGACCCGTTCTGGGACTCCAAAGGCTACATCGAGCCGGCTGAACATCATCGCTACTGTAACGAAACCGTCCCCTTGCTGCGGATGAAGAAACGCACGTGGACCACCGATGAGACATTCACCGCCGACGTCGAAATCGCCAACTTCGGGCCGGCTGCGATCCGGCAGGCCGTTCCCGTGTGGTCTATTACCGCCGCTGACGGTCGCAAAGTAGCCAGCGGGCAACTGCCCGAAATGACGATCCCGCTGGGCAACGGCATTCAATTGGGAGAGATTGAAGTCCCGCTTGCGAATGCAGCCGCACCGGCAAAGCTCTCTGTGACCGTTTCTATCCAAGGCACGCCATACGCGAACGGCTGGGACATCTGGGTCTATCCGGCGAAAGTCAATACTCAACCGCCCGGCAGCATCCTCATCGCCGAGCAGCTCGATGAGCAGGCTCGGGCGGCTTTGAACGCCGGCGGCAAGGTGCTGCTAATGCCGGCGCTAAATAGCATCAACAGCGACATTCCGCCGGGTTTTACAACGATCTTCTGGAATACGCAGTGGACCAAGCGCCAGCCTCCTCACACGCTTGGCATCCTGTGCGATCCGAGGCATCCCGCTCTGCGCGAATTCCCCACGGAGTTTCACAGCAATTGGCAGTGGTGGGACATAGTGACCAAATCGAGGTTCATGGTGCTCGATGAATTCGCCCCCGAGCTGCGCCCCATCGTCCAGGTCATTGACGACTGGAATACCAACCGCAGACTGGGCCTGCTCTTTGAAGCAAGAGTGGGCCAGGGCAAGCTGCTGGTGTGCAGTATGGACCTTCGCACCAACCTCGACGAGCGCCCAGTGGCACGGCAGATGCTCCACAGCCTCGTCAACTACGCCAACAGCGACGCCTTTGCGCCTAAGCACAAGATTGAGGCGGACCTCATTGAGGGCTTGTTGAAGAAGCCTTCCTTGTTGAGCGATGCCCGCGTAGTCATGGCTGACAGCGAAGCGCCCTCTTACGAGGCGGCGAACGTGCTTGACGGAAATCCCGATACGATATGGCATACCGCGTGGAACGAAGGCGCCCCGGCGTATCCGCACGAGGTCCGGATCGAGCTGCCTCGAGACCTCCAAATCAAGGGCTTGACGTATGTTCCTCGCCAGGACATGGCAAACGGCTGGATCAGCAGACATGAGGTTTACGTCAGTAAGGATGGACAGGACTGGGGCCAACCCGTCGCGTCGGGGAGCTTTGAGAAAGGCCGGGACCGCAAGACCGTCGCCTTCAAGAGAGCCGCGAAAGGGCGGTTCGTCCGGTTCGTCGCGCTGGCCGGATTCGATGGGCAGAAATTCGCCTCCATCGCAGAGCTAAGCCTTATCACTGAGTGACCGTCATTAGCCGGCTTTAGAACATTGCCTTTGCGACTGAGATCGGGAGCAGAAATGCATCTGAGCGCTTTTGACATCATCGTCTTGGTCTGTTTCTTTGCTCTTGTGGTCGGGGTCAGCCTTTTCAAGAGCAGAAAAGAGAAGAACAGCGAGGACTATTTTCTCGCCGGCCGGGGTCTGCCCTGGTGGTTAATCGGGATTTCGATTGTCGCCGCCAACATCTCGACCGAACAATTCGTGGGCATGGCGGGCCAAAGCGCTGGAGGCGTGGGATTGGCGGTCAGCAACTGGCAGCTTTTCGGAAGCGTCGGCATCGTTATCATTGCCTTCACCTTGCTGCCGCGCTTCCTTCGAGCGGGCATCTACACGATGCCGGAATACCTGGAATACCGCTACAATTCGGCTACGCGGGCGATCATGGCATTAACGACCGTGGTGATCTACGTCGCGGTTCTTCTGACCGGCGTCCTCTACTCCGGCGGTCTTACGCTGCGAACGGTTTTTGGTTTTTCCCTGGTCCGGAGCGTCTGGCTCATCGGATTGCTTTCGCTTGCCTACACCGTCTGGGGCGGATTGAAAGCCGTTGCGTGGGCCGACTTGTTTCTCGGAGGCGGGCTGCTTCTTGGCGGCATGATCACGTTTCTTCTGGGCTTGCGGGCCTGTGGCGGCTGGGAGATGTTTTCGACGACCAATGCAGACAAACTTCACATGATACTTCCGGCCGGACATGAAGGATTGCCCTGGACAGGTGTCTTCTCGGGCATGTGGATTGTCATCGTGTACTACTGCGGCTTGAACCAGTTCATCGTGCAGCGCAATCTGGGTGCAAAGACGCTTCGGGACGGCCAACTGGGCGTAATCTTCGCCGGCGCCCTCTGGTTGATCGTGCCGTTTGGGATCGTCATGCCGGGGATCATGTCTTACCAGCTTTACGGCAGCCAGATGAAAACGCCCGACGAGGCGTTTCCAATGTTGATTCGCAACCTTATTCCGCTGGGATTGCGCGGGTTCATGTTCGCGGTCATCGCCGGCGCGGTCATCAGCTCCCTGGCTTCGATGCTGAATTCCGCCTCCACGATCTTCACGATGGACGTTTACAACCGAATGATTGACCGTAACGCTTCACAGAAGCGGCTGTTGTTCTTAGGGCGCCTCATGACGGCAATCTTCCTGGTCGCGGGCTGCCTGCTGGCGCCGATGCTGGACAATCCGAAGTTCGGCGGAGTCTTTCAGTACATCCAGCAGTTTCAGGGGTATATCTGGCCTGGTGTGGTGGCGGCTTTCGTATTTGGGATGATGGTCAAGAACGCGCCGGGTATCGCCGGAACAGCCGCGCTAATTAGCGGGCCGGTTATCTACGGCCTGTTCCAGGCATTTTCGGGAAAGTTACATTTTCTGATTCAGGTAGCCGTCACATTCCAGCTTGTCCTGATGATCATGGGTCTGATCACGTTCTGCAGGCCCCTGGATAACCCCAAGGAATTGCCGGTTCGTGAAGGTATGAATGTCAAGACGCAGCCCGAAGTGAAACTCGCAGGCGGTTTGGTGCTGGTTGCAGTCGCAATCTTCTACGTCGTTTTCGTTTAGTCCATTCGATATTCTCGCCCGATGACGAGAGAATCCCCCAGACAACACTTGCAGTGCGGCGCTGTAATCTGTTATATGGGAGCATGGTGATAAATGGAGCCTATTGAAGGCCAAAATCATGAGAGAAATTTCGCCCAGGTCCATGGATAGAAGAAGCTTTATCAAAACCAGTTTGGGCACTATGGGGGCTGTATTTGCACTGGGTTCGATGGAGAGCCTCGGCGCGGATGCGGGCGATCAAAAGGTCGCGCGATTCGCGATTCTGTCCGATACCCACATCCCTGCGGACGTTCAGAACAATTATCGGGGATTTTATCCATACCAGAACCTGCTCAAGGTTGTCCCCGATGTTGCCTCTTGTTCGCCGGATGCAGTGGTCATCACGGGCGATTTGGCCAGGCTGACGGGTGAGCCGGGGGATTACGCTAATCTCAAGAAACTGTTAGGCCCGCTTGTTGAGAAGACGCCGGTTTACATGGGACTTGGCAACCACGACAATCGCGAGAACTTCCTCAAGACCTTTGAACAGCCCGCCGGACAGAAGCCCTCCGTCTCGGGCAAGCACGTAGTCGTGATCGACAAGGGACCAGTCCGGCTGATTGTCCTGGATTCTCTGCTCTACACGGATAAAGTGCCGGGGTTCCTGGGAAAGGCCCAGAGGCAATGGCTTGAGAAGTATCTCAAAGAGTCCGACAACACGCCCACGATTCTTTGTTTTCATCATAGTATGGGAGATGCCGATGGCGACCTGCTGGACGTGCTGCGCCTGTTTGATATGATCAAAGCGGTACGGAAGGTCAAGGCCATTGTCTATGGTCATTCTCACGTTTACGGTTTCTCCAAGTTTGAAGAGATACACCTGATCAACCTTCCGGCGGTAGGATACAATTTCGGTGATAAAGACCCCGTCGGCTGGGTGGAAGCGCGACTGACAGGTGAAGGGGGCGACTTTACCCTGCATGCCGCCGGCGGCAATACAGAGGCCGACGGCCGCACGACAAAGCTCGCATGGAGATAAGAGCAAGGGCATACTGAGATGCTTGTTTCGGCACGGACGCAGAATAAACAATGGGTCATTCGATCGCCGGATGACCGTTCGCAAGAGCTGGCCAGGAGCCTGAAGGTCTCACCCCTGTTGGCCCAGCTTCTGATCAATCGGGGGATCACCGAGACGGCGCAGGCTTCGGCTTTCCTGCGTCCCAAGTTGACCGACCTGATCGAGCCTGGGCGGATGCCTGGGATCGGGCCGGCCGTCAGCAGACTGAAGCAAGCCGTTGCTCAGAAGCAGAAGATTACTGTCTATGGCGACTACGACGTGGACGGCATCACCGGCGTTGCAGTCCTCTGGCAGGTTTTGACGCTGCTTGGTGCCAACGTCGAATATTACATTCCCCATCGCGTCGAAGAAGGCTATGGCCTTAACGCCGAAGCCGTGGAAAGTCTGGCCGGCTCAGGCACGCAACTGCTGGTGACTGTCGATTGTGGCATCACGGCGTTCCACTCGGCGGAGCGGGCGGCCCAGTTGGGGCTCGACCTGATTATCACGGATCATCACCAGCCCGACGTTAAGCTGCCTCAGGCAACGGCTATCGTGCACCCGGCGCTGGACAAATCCTACCCGAACGCAGATTGCGCCGGGGCGATGGTCGCTTTCAAGCTGGCCTGGGCTCTGGCCAACGAATTCAGCTCGGGTCCGAGACTCGAACCGGCGCTGCGGGAATTCATGCTCAGCGCCACCAGTCTGGCGGCGATGGGGACCGTGGCCGATATTGTGGACCTGCGAGGGGAAAACAGGGTGCTGACCAGCTATGGGCTCAAAGCGCTGCCTGAGTGCAAGCTGTCCGGCGTACAGGCCCTGATTGAATCGGCGGGCCTGACGGGGCACGAGCTCGACAGTTTCCACATCGGGTTCCGCCTGGCGCCGATGCTCAACGCGGCGGGGCGCATGGGCCACGCGCGGTTGGCCGTCGAGTTGCTGACCTCGCAGAGCCCCGTTCGCTCGATGCAGATAGCCGAGTATCTCAAAGAGCAGAACAGCCAGCGCCAGCAGTGCGAGCGCAAGATTTTCAAGCAAGCGTGCGAAATGATCGTCGAGGGCGACCTGAACCATCCCGACCGCAAGAGCATCGTTCTGGCGAGCGAGGACTGGCACACCGGCGTCATCGGCATCGTCGCTTCAAGAATCGTGGATAAGTTCAACCGTCCGACGATCATGATCAACACGGGCTCGCGCGAAAACGGCCTGGCTCAGGGTTCGGGCCGCTCGATTCCGGGTTTCTGTCTGTTGAGTGCCATCAGGGCCTGCTCGCAGCACCTGGCCGGTTTCGGGGGTCACAAGATGGCCGCGGGCATAAAGATCGAACCCGACAAGATCGATCAGTTCGCCGCCGAATTCGAGGTGCACGCACAGCAAAATCTCAATAGCGACGACACCGCCGCGAAGCTGCACATCGACGCATTAGCTCCGCTGAGCGAGTTTCGCACAGAAACGGTTCGCGAGTTGCAGTTGCTCGGTCCCTTCGGCCAGGGCAATCCCGAGCCGACGTTCGCCACAAGGGGCGTGCGCTTAGCCTGCCCGCCGAAAAGAGTCGGCTCAGGCCATGAGCACTTGCAGCTTGCAATCACCGACAACACCACGGCCATCCGCTGCATCGGCTTCCGATTCGGCAAGCTGGAAAAGAAGCTGCTGGAGCACGAATTCTTCGACGTCGCCTATCAGCCTCAGATCAACACCTACAACGGCAACAGCAGCGTCGAATTCGTTTTGACCGATGTACAATTTGAGTAGGCTTCCGCGTGGCCGGCCTTATTTTTTTCTGACGACTACCCGTTCGACTTTGAACTGGCCGAGGGTGGCGGCCAGGTTGAAGAAGTCTGCGGGTTCGCCGTCGCCGACGGCTAAAGCGATGTGGCCGGCGTCGTAGCCGCCTCGCCCGCCGCCTTTGAATGAGGCGTCAAGGCCGACCCATCTGCCGCCCAGATATGCCTGCGTCCAGGCGTGTCCCCCAAAGCCCTGATGGCCTCCGAAGTCACTCACGTAGGCTACTCCGACCACCACCTGAGCCGGTATCCCGACGGCGCGGCACATAGCCGCGGTCAAGACCGCGAATTCCGAGCAATCGCCTTGTCTGCTGGATGCGACTTCCGCCGCCGAGGCGTAGCCGACGGAAAGGCTTCGATTCTCGATATAGTCGCCCACGAAGGCTTCGATTCTCCTGGCTGCTTCGGCGGCATCCTTGGTATTGCCCACCGCCTTGCGCGCAAGTGCAATCACCTGCTCGTCGTCACTCTGGAGAAACCTTGTCGGCTTGGTGGCGTCGAGCAGGGTCTGGTCCCGGCCTTTGTAGGGGAATCTGGCACCGGCCGGTGCGGTGACGGGCTCGACCGTGACGGTGGCTCGGCCATTCTTGAGCTGCTGCACCTTCTGATTGTCGGTCGAGGGTATGACTACTTCAGGGATGTCCTGGACCGGGGCCAGATAGTAGGTGATGGATCTTGCCTGGCTGAGATTGTCTAAAGGCTCAGGGCTGGCCAAGAACATCTTATCGATCAATTCCAGCGCATCGTTACGGCCCATCGCGAATTCCTTGGCGCAGGCGATCATCTCTACCTGAATCCCCGCGATCGGCATGATGCTCTTCTGGACTTGAAGATCGTCGTCAACGTAGCTCGTGGTGACAATGTCACCCGCCCCGGGCATGTTGAGAGTCGTGGTGATTTGCTGCAGAGTCACGACACGTCCGAGCAAATCAATACTCTGCTTCGGGCCGATGCGTATCTGAGCATGAACGGCCTGCAGAATCCCCGCGCTGAAAAGCTTGGCAAAATACTGCGTTCCTTCCTGCAGCCCTCTCTTGAGACTCAGCAAACGCAGCCCCTCGGCCATCACCGCCCCCTCGGGCCATTGAAACGTACTCTTCTGCGGCGCCCCCATCGAGGTCGTTGTCAGGCTCACCTGCCCCTGCTTGTCCACTTGCCCCCTCATTGTCATCACCATCGCGCCTAACTTCTGCTCGCTTTCAAAAGCAATGGGCTCACCGGCGGTCGTCTCGATGCTGGTCTCGTTCATTTCCATCGTCATCGAGACACCCAGCCGGCTTATGGTAATGGTGATTTCTTCGCGAGTGGTCACTTGTCCGTCAGAGACGGATCGGCTTTGGATTGCGTAGCCCACCTTCTTGCCTTCCATGTAAACGGCAAGGTATTCCGTCTCGTCCGAGACAACCTTTGAGCCGGCCAAGCTCGGATAAGCCAGCCAGCCAAACACAACAAACACCAGGCAAATGCTGAAGACGCGCCGAATTGCCATGATCCATTTCCTTTCTCATTGCACTGTTGCCGCCAATGATTATAAGACCAAACGGCGATCTTTTACACCAATAATCGCCGCTGCGCCTAAACTTTTCACCGTTTTTGCCCGGACGCTCCATTTCGACAGACCGATTACGGCATCAGTCCCGTTAGGGATGGCCGAGCCATTGCATTCTTGCGGCTTTCGGCTAAGATGGTTTGCGTCCGAGTGGGCGGCAATGCACCGCCCCTTGCACGCTGGGCGGTTAGTTTAATAGAAGGCAGCATAACAATATGACATTCGAAGAGCTGGTGGCCCTGGTCCAGCCGGGCAACGCATTGCAGGTGCGCACCGACTCGCGTCTGGTGCAAAAAGGAGATATCTTCGTAGCGGTCAAAGGCACGGAATTCGATGGCCACGACTTTATCGACAAGGCCATCGCCAGCGGCGCCAGGTACATCGTCTGCCAGCGGCCTGCGAAACCCGCAGGAAAGAACGCGTCGAACGAATGGATAGTGGTGGACGATTCGACACAGGCGGCGGCAATCCTGGCGCAGGCGGCGCATGGGAATCCGGCTTCGCAACTGACAAACCTGGCGGTCACCGGCACCAAAGGAAAGACTACCGTCGCGTTTCTCGTTCGCTCGTGCGTTCAACAGGCCGGCCATAAGTGCGGCCTGATCGGTACCGTCATCTACGACACGTGTTCGGGGCACAGCTATCCGGCGCCCCTGACGACGCCGGATTATCTCGAGATCGCCGCCAAACAGGAAGAGATGGTGCGAAATGGCGCAACGTATATGGTGATCGAGGCCAGCAGCCACGCTCTGTCTCAGAACCGCCTGGTCCAGGTCAATTTCAAAGCCGCCGCTTTCACCAATCTGGCCGGTGACCACATGGACTATCACAAGACCGCGGCGGATTACCTTGCCGCCAAGGCCAGGCTTTTCTCGGCTTTGGCCCCGGATGCCACAGCGGTCCTGAACAAGCAATCTCCACAAGCCAGTCAAATCGCCGGCAAGACCGGCGCTAAGCTTTTGTGGTACGCCGTTGATGAGAAAGCCGACGTTGCCGCCCACGTCCAGTCGATGAATACCAGTGAAACAGCTTTCACGCTCGAATACGCGGGACGCTCGTCGATTGTGAAGACTCCTTTGCTGGGTCTGTACAATGTCAGCAATTGCCTGGCTGCGGCGGGATTGTGCCTGGCGGCGGGTTTCGATCTGGATACCGTGGCGGCGGGCCTCTCAGCTCTCGAAGGCGTCCCCGGCCGGCTCGAAAAAATCGACGGCGGCGACTTTTCCGTCATTATTGACTACGCCCATACCGACGACGCCCTCAAG
>Ga0316628_100004166_pt1 | contig 11290 bp, 9 predicted proteins | sample OWC_Aug_M2_C1_D5_FD_207648 | JGI IMG/M metagenome (GOLD analysis project Ga0316628, IMG submission 207648) | Wetland soil microbial communities from Old Woman Creek delta, Ohio, United States - OWC_Aug_M2_C1_D5_C | ecosystem: Environmental > Terrestrial > Soil > Wetlands | place: USA: Ohio... | reverse complement strand
CGTTCTGAAGAATCTCAAGAAATCGGAACCGATAAATCCATCACACGTTATGCGGCGATTAAATTGTCCGGAGATGTCCAGGATAGGAATTTCAAAATCTTCAACCGTCATTTGCCCGAGCGAGATACGGCCGAGTCTCGTCAAGAAAGCCTTTTCGCCCGGCTTCATGGTCGGCATCTCCATGCCCCTTTTCAGAGCGAGCTCATTCGCCGCTCTTCCGTCAACCATGGTGAGAGCTCCCGTATCGAGTATAAAGGTATACTCCTTATTATTGTCATTGATACGTGTTTTCAACATCATTCTGTGACCTTCAAGTGTGAAGGGAATGGCACATTCTTTTGCTCCATAGATCGGCCGACCGCTCGAAAATTTTTGCATGATATTGGATTGGGAATACGCGCCTCCGCAAAACAGAGAAAAGAGAACGAGCAGGCGAATGATAGATCTCAAGACATTCTTCACGACATCCTCCTCATGGCGGAAGCATTGAATCCAGATCTGCGAATGAGCAGAGGATACCCCGCACTCGACCTCATGTCAAAAGACGGCAAAAAAACACCTTTTGGTCCGCAGAAATCACCCTCCTCTTCCAAGCAAGCTTGCCCCGCTTTTTCTCCGAGGAGATTTACTCCTGGCGCAACCGCTCGGCCGGGTTGGTCCGGGCGGCTTTGGCCGTCTGGACGCTGACGGCCAATAGAGCGAAAGCGGCCGCGGCCACGCCGGCAAGCACGAATAATCCGATGTTGATCGGGGTCCTATAGTAGAAATCCCTCACCCAGGTCCGCATCGCGAAATACGCGATAGGCCAGGCGAGAATATTGGCTAAAATGACCCAACGGAGGAACTGACGGGAGAGGAGGGCTGAGATCGAAGCCGCGGAGGCCCCCAGGACCTTGCGGATGCTGATCTCCCGGGCTTTCTGCTCGGCGGTGAAAGCCGCTAGCCCGAACATCCCCAGGCAGGCGATGAAAATCGACAAGGCGGAGAAGAGCGTTAATATCGTGCCGAAATTCCTGTCGTTCTCATAGAGGCGGTCGAAGCGGTCGTCCAGGAATTCGTATTGAATCGGATGGAGCGTTTTGAACGCATCATATGTCTTCCGGACGAATTCCACAACCGCGCCCACGCGGCCCGGCCTGATCTTGACCGAGAGCCAATTGTTATAGGTTCTTTGGGCCGGCTCGTCAGGGTTTAAAATCAGGACGCCGGGCTCGATCTTCTGATGCAGGGACCGGAAATGGTAATCCTTGATGACGCCCACGACCTTTCTTTTTTTATTCGCGGAAGTGGATACTTCCCGGCCTATCGCGTTTTTCCATCCGAAAGCCTGGACCGCCGCCTCGTTGAGGACGACGGCTCCGGCCCGGTCGGCGGGAAATTCCGGAGAGAAGAACCGGCCTTGGGCGAGCCTGACATCGTAAACCTTCAGGAAATCATAGTCGATCGCGCTGAACCAGCACATGGCCTTGATTTCCTCTCCGCCCGTGCCGGACGCCGTCACCGTGCTGCCGCGCCATGTATCCGTCGGCGTATTGCCAACCGAAACGCCCATGATGTCCGGATTTTGAAGAATCTCGGCCTTGATCGCCGCCAGATTTTTTGCGACGCCCTCATCCCGCACCCGGAAAGAGAGAACCTGCTCGCGGTCATAGCCAAGGTCCTTGGTCCGGATGAAGTGGATCTGGCGGGCGACAATCCCGGTCGACAGGATGAGGGTAATGGAGATCGCGAACTGGAAAACGACCAGGGCATTCCGAACCCGGGACGCGGCGACGCCCGGACCGTCGGAGCTCTTCAGGATCCGGCCCGGACGAAAAGAGGACAGGAAAACTGCCGGATAGCTTCCGGCCAGGAATCCGGTCAAAAGGGCCGCGACCGCCAGGATAAAAAAAAGGCTCGGTTCGGAGAGAGACCGGACGGAGAAGGAACGGCCCGTCAATCTGTTGAACGACGGCAGGGCGACGGCCAGTAGCGCCAACGAAAAAAGAGCCGACAACCCGGTGACGAGAAACGATTCGACCAGGAACTGACGGATGAGATGGGCTCGATCCGCTCCCACGATGCGCCGGATTCCGACTTCCTTCGATCGTTGGGCGAAACGTGCCGTTGCCAGGTTGATGTAATTGATGCAGGCGAGGATGAGAATGAAAGCGGCGATGAGCGAAAAGAGAACGATCACCCGCCGATCGCTCGTCGCCTCCATGCCCATGTTGAACTCGGTCGCAAAATGGATTCCGGAAAGAGGAAGAAGGAAGAAGATCTTGCTCCGGGCCTCGCCTTCACTGATATGGGCGGCGATTACGCCGTGCATCTTTTTTTCGAACGCGCCGGCATTCACGCCCCGGCGGAGTTTGACGTACGTGTAGTGCCCGTACCCCCTCCACGTTTCTTCCTCCGACATGTCCCGGGACAGGATGAAGTCGAAGCGGAGGTGGGAGTTTTCGGGAACATCACGGCAAACGCCGGTGACCTGTACGTTAGATGTCCCGTCCACGTTGACCGATTGTCCCATTGGATTCGCCGTATTAAAGATTTTCCGGGCCAGCCTTTCGGACAGAATGATGCTGTTGGGCGCGGCGAGGGCTTGATCGGCGTCTCCCTGGAGGAGAGGAAAAGAAAACATCCGGAAGAATTTCCTGTCAGTGGCGATCCCGTTTTCGTAAAAAGCGGACGTTTCTCTGCGGAGAAGGGAACCCTCATAATTATCGATGCGAGTCGCCGTTTCCACTTCCGGACATTCTTTTTCCAGGGTTGACGCCACAGGAGCCGCGCTTACGGCGAACTTGTTGGAATTTTGGAGCGCGTTTTCCTTGTCCTCGAGAACAACGCGGTAGGTCCGGTCGGCGTCGGCGTGAAAGCGGTCAAAGCTCAGTTCCGAACGGACGTAGAGAAGGATCAGCCAGACGCAGGCGAGGCCCACGGCCAGCCCGCCGATCTTGATGAACGAGAACATCTTCTGGCGGCCCAGGTCCCGGGACGCCGATTTCAAGTCGTTTTTCAGCATGACGGTCCTCCAGTAGAACGACAAGCGCAGGAACTCGGGAAGGGCCGCGACGACCTGGCCCCAGTACCAGCGTCGGGCCCGCCGCCTGCCCTCAAGGCGCATGATCTCCGTGAACCATTCGTCCATGTCCCCGGCGATGGTTCGTTTCTCCTCGGATCTTGCGATGAGGTCGAAGAGAATCCGGGCCGAACGGGGGGGATTTTCGGGCTGTCGGCGCCGCATTTCAGGACAGGTCCTTGAGGGATTGGGGGAGGCCCCGCCACAGGGCTTGGCTGATTTTTCTGGCATTTTCCAGGGCTTCGTAGCCTTCGGGCGTGAGGCGGTAAAAGATTTTGCTCCGGCCTCCGCGTTGAGGCGTAGGTTCGCCGGTCCGCTTCGAGACAAGGCCTTTTTGATGGGCGATGTCGAGCAAGACCCACAACGCGCCAAGCTTCATGGCTTTGCCCGTACTGCGGGTGATCTCCTTGGCGATCGAGACGCCGTAAGCGTCCTTGCCCAGGCGCAGAATGGCCAGCAGCAGAATTTCCTCGGTTCGCGATAATATCTTCATGGCGATCATTCCTTCACTATATATACTAAAAATTAGGAAAAAGGTTGTCAAGTTGTCTAAAAAAAATAAGGAATCGCCCCGGTCAGACGGGAATATCGGATTTCACCTTCCCATCAGCCGCCTGGCGGCGTCGCAAATGCGCTGCGTGTTAGGGAGGCACTCGTCCTCGAGCCGGCGAGCGTAGGGAATGGTCGTTTGCGTGCAGACCCGGGTAAACTTGCAGGAGATGCCGGCCTCCAGGATAACCGCCGACAACTCGCCCGAGAGGCCGAAGGCTTCGTAATCTTCATCCACGACCAGCAAACGTCCGGTCTTTGCAACGGCTTCGCATATCGCGTCTTTATCAAGCGGGGAGACCGATCTCAGGTCCATCACACCCGCCGAAATTCCTTCCTTCTCCAGAATCTCCGCCGCTTCCTTGGCTCGGTGAACGCCCACTCCGAGACTGACAATCGTCAAATCGTTTCCCGCCCGGCGCAGGGCGGCCTTCCCGATAGGCAGGGGTTCCCATATCTTAGGGACAGGGCCTTTCACGCCCTCCCCGGGAACGTCATATTTCACCGTGCGCCGGCCTCCCGAACCCATAAACTCCAGCCAGGTTTCGGAGAGGAGCTTGTGCTCGAGGAAAATGACGGGACCGTCATGACGCAGGGCCGCCAGGATCAGGCCGCCCGCGTCGGCGGGCGTCGACGGGACAAGAACGGTCAGACCCGGGATATGCGCCAGCATGCCCCACAAAGACTGTTCATGCTGTCCGCCGTCCCCGTACCCGCCGCCGCAGCCCGCACGGACCACTATGGGCGCCTTCCATTTCCCGCCGGAGAAGGTCTCGACTTTGGCGGCATGGTTGAGCAAGGCATCCCAGCAAACGCCGAGGAAATCGACCATGAAGACCTCGACGACAGGCCGCAATCCGGACATGGCGGCGGCCACGCCGGCGCCCAGAAAGGCGCTTTCGCTGATGGGCGTGCCCCTGACGCGCTTGGGACCGAATCGAACGAGGAGATTTCGTCGAATCAGGGGAGTATCCTCTCCGAAAACGATGATGGCCGGATCCTCGGCCATGGCCTGGGCGAGGGCGTCGTCGACGGCTTGCGAGAAGAGCAGGGTTCTCATGACGACACCCCCTCGAGGGCGGAAGCGAGGGCGTCTTGAATCTCCTTCTCAACGCGGCCTTCCATCTCTCGCAAACGCGTCCGGTCCGACTGTAACTCCATGCGCGCGCGGCGGACGGGATCGTTGTCCTGATCCTCGCGCGGATCGCGCCACGTCGATAGCGTCGCTTTCAGCACCGTTTTCATCCCCGCCAGGCGTTCGCGCCATCCGGCTCCGCCGAAGCGCAAGAGCGACCGGGTGAGCGGGATCGCGATCTTGGGGATTTCCTTCAGCGGATGGCGGGTCAGCCTGAGGAGCTGATAGCCCAGAAAATGCCCTTCGAAATGCACGCATCGGGCCTGGAGGAAGGCGGGCCCTTGTCCGGAGCGGGCGCGCCCGATAGCCGAAGCGGCCGCCTTCGACACGGCTGAGACGTCGAGGCCGTCCACCTCTTCGGCGGGAATTCCCAATCCGCGGGCCCGATCCGCCAAATTCCCCCCGGTCATGGTCTTGGATGGGGTGGTGATCGACCAGTCATCGTCCTTGCAGACGAACAGCACGGGCAGTTTCCAGGCCGAGGCCAGGTTCATCGATTCGAGCAGCATGCCCTGGTTCATGGCCCCTTCCCCGAAAAAGGCGACAGCGACGGCCCCGGGACGGAGATACTGGGCGGAGAGGGCGAATCCGGCCGCGGCCGGACCGGCCGCGCCGACGATTCCTGAAGAGGCGGACAAATGCTCCCGGGAGAACAAATGCATATGTCCTCCCTTCCCCCCGCACAGCCCGTCCGGTTTGCCGAGCAGCTCGCGCAGGATAAGGATGGGATCGACGCCGCGCATCATCAAAGGCCCGGTGCCGCGATGATCCAAGGCCATGGCATCGCCTTCCCGGAGTTGGGAGACGACGCCCGCATAAACGGCTTCCTCGCCCGTCCCCAGATGCATCTCTCCCGAGATCAATCCGTCGTTCCAGAGCTTGGCGATGGTGTCTTCGAGCAGGCGGCTTTTCAGCATCAGGGCATAAAGCGACCATCGATCTGCCGGCATAGCCACCTCCTTGGGGCCTCGCGCCCCGCCGGATTTTCCTATTTATCGCTGGGGAACGAGTAATGCTGGGAAACGACCACCCACTTGCCGTCCCGCTTCTCCACGGTGCCCGTCCAGCGGGCGTTTTCCCAGGAGGCGGGCTGGCCCTTGTACGTGTTGATGTCGTCGAGGATGCAGAAGAACCAGGCGACTTCCCCGCAACGGGCGAACTTGATCTCCAGGTCCTTCAGCTCGTGGCGGACGTACTTGAAGTCCGGGCTCATCCAGAAGGGGAGGTTCTGCTTGACGTCCTCGAAGCGCTTGACGATCCTCGCCGTGGGCGTCACGCTGACGTAATCCTCGTCGTTGGCGATCGAACCGAAAAACAGGTCGGTGTTCTTCGTTTTCGCCCATCCGATCACGTTGCTGATGGTCTCGGCGACCTTGGCCCTTTCCGCTTCCATGTTTTGAGCTTGAGAAACCGCCGGGGCGGATTTGGCCGGCCGATCATTGATGGCAAAAGACAGGCCGATGAATATCAGAGCCGCGAGAAATAATATAAAATATTTCTTCACGAGAGACTCCTTTTCTACGATGGAATATCCCGATTTTCCTACAAATCCCGATAATCGTAAAGTCTCGGCAGAAAAGCGATAATAGGCGCTTGCTCGGGAGTCGTCCTTTCGAACCCGCCGAAATTTCGGAGTTCCCGGGCTCAGCGGCGCAAGGATTGGATCATGTCCCGAATAGCCCGGATCACATCCTCGGTCGCTTCGGCGATAACATTGTGCCCGGAGTCGGGTAAAACGATATGCCGTCCTCCGGGGATCATTTTGACCAGGGCCTCCTGGTCGAGCTTGCGCAGATCCACGGCCTTTTGACGCTCCTCGGGGCTGAGCCAGGGGGGCGTCTGAACCCGGCCGGCCGAAACGACCGTGAGGGGGACCCGCGGAAGCGAAATGATGGCCTCGGTCTGCCGCCAGGTCAGGTCGTTGCATTCGGCTTCCGCTGTCATTCCGGGCGGAGCCTCGAGATTCTTTTCCGCGGCGTTTTCCGCCGGGCGGCCGCCGTCCGCCCTCCAAGGCAGGCGGGGATCCCTAAAGCCGGTGTCGAGAAGGACCAGGCCGGCGGTTCGGTCGGGAAAGAGCGAAGCGAAGATCTGGGCAAACCGGCCGCCCAACGAATGGCCGACGATGATCGAGGGCTCCGAGATCCCCAGGGCTTCAAGGAGCGTTTTCAGCTCCCGCATCGCCTGTCGGCCGTCGCAGGATTTCGTCCCGATTTCGCTTTTTCCATAACCGGGCCTGTCATAGGTCACGACCGTGGCGATTTCGGAGATCGCCGGCACGATCGGATCCCAATATTCCTGGGGCGCCCGGAAGCCGCTCAGAAGAACGACAACCGGGGACCCTTGGCCGAAGACGCGGCAATGCAGCTTTCGGCCGCCGACGTCGACCATCCTCTCGATCCGCGGTTTCGCGTTTTGCATGGTCGCTTTCGGGCCTTTCTCAAAGGCCGCTTGAAGGACCAGCAGTCCCAGGCAGGGAAAAAGCGCAAGAATGAGAGCGAAGGGAATGCGTTTCATGATCATCGATCCTTTCGAAGGATCGATTGTATGAAAGGGGACGAGGAGTGTCGCCAGATTCGATAATGAGCGACGTTGTTTTTGTAATTCATTGATAATAGTGATTTTGGACGAGTCTAGGATTATAAAATCAATCATCGATTCCAACCCTCCCGAGCGGCCGCGAAAGTTTTGCAGGGGATAGAGGCGATCGAGACGGCGTCAAGAGGTCGGTTCGATATCGCTCAGAAGGAGAGAATACGCCGGGATTGGGGAAATCGGGCCGTTATCCGCCGAGGCTCTTTTTATATTCCGAAGGGGTCATCCCGGTCTGCAGCTTGAAGGCACGGTTGAAAGAGGCCTTGGTGTTGAAGCCGGCTTCCATGGCCGTTTCCAGGATGGAGGATCCGTTGAAAGAGGGATCGGCCAGCCGGCTTTTCACTTCTTCCACGCGGTAGCCGTTCACGAATGTCGGAAAGGAAACGTGGAACTCCTCGTTGATGATCCAGGACACCTGGTGGGGAGTCGCGTTCACCGCTTCGGCGAGCGATTGGAGGGTCAACTCCTCGTCCCGGTATATCCGGTCGTCCCGCATGGCCCGGAGAAGCTTCTCCTTGATCCGGCCGACGGCTTCCGGCGGGAGAAGGGCTTTCTTCCCGTCGCGGTTGCGGAGCGCGCGGCGCTTTTGAATCGCCCGAAGTACGAAAGGGAGAGCGGTCAGAAGCGCGATTCCGGCCAAGATGGGAACCAAGTTTTTATAGAGGAAGATGACCACTTTCGCTTTGCCGACCTTGGGAAAGGCCAGGACAATGGCCTTCCCCCGGATGATTTTGAAGCCCTTTTCATCCAGATTGAGCAGGATTGAAAGCCCGTTGTCGGAGAGAACGGCCGCCAGCGCTTCGTCCCAGGGGATGTTCGGCATCCGGTAAGTCACCGGATCATTGATCGCCGGATCCAATTTGAGCGGGATTCCCCCGGCCCTTTGCAATGCGTCGATGACGTCCTGGAGGCCGGCTTTGGAGAAAACGAAGTCGATGCGCTTTCCAGAGTATTTCTTGGCGGCGAGATTGTCCTGGAGCTGCCTCGGGGTCAGGTTCGGCGCCGGCTCTTGGGCGGAACCGAACGAACCCGTTGCAAGGGCCAGGACGCCCGCGAATATCAGCGCGCCCGCACCCAAGGCCAAAGGTCTCTTCCGGCATACGCGCGGCATGTCTTTATATTATTCCAAGGGCTCCGAAGGCTCAAGTTTGGGCGGGCCGATTTCGAACGGTAAAAACGTTACTTTGCCCCGAGTTTTTTCGGCCGCAGCTCCTCGATGACCTTGGCCGAGACCCAGTAGATGTCGCCATGGCCGTTTCCGGGGCCGTCCAGCATTCCCGTGATATCTCCGTAGGAAAGCCGGCGGATTTCGCCCGGCGTTGGATTCGTCCTGAAGCTGCAAAAGAATAAATATTTCCCGTCCGGCGACACATAGGGGGCCGCTTCATGGAATCGAGAATTGATTTTGTCCCCCATATTGACCGGCTCGAGCCATGTGCCGTCTGGACCCTTGAAACTGATGTAAAGGTCGGCCTCTCCCATTTCGCCCGGCCTGTCGGAGGTAAAGATCAGGTAGCTCTCGTCGGCCGCGATGAAGGGGTGTCCTTCGAAGTCTTTCGTGTTGACGGGCGATTCAAGCCTCTGGGGTTCGGAGAAGCCTTTTTCGGAGGCGGATGACATATAAATGTCGTAATTACCGTCCCGGTTCGAGAAGAAAACGAGCGTATTCGAGCGGGACAGGGTTGGATAATCATCATCAAAATCCGAGTTCAATGGCCGGCCCGCGGGCAGCGGTTGACCCCATCCCGAACTCGTTTTCGGCAGAATCCAGATATTCGAATCTTTTCTAATTCCTTCTTGCGCGGACAGGGGCCTGTTGGACGAGAAAAACAGTTTTTGGCCATCCGTGGCGAAAAACGGGTTATCGTCGCGAAATTCGGGCGTGCCCGAAAAAAACGCCGTCTCGGGCCTGATCCAGGTTCCGTTTTCCTGCTTCATGTGAAGAAGAACGGTCGTGAATCCCAAGGCTCTCATCTCAAAGAACAATTCGTCCTGGCGCGGCGAGAAGACGACGCCGCGTTCGTCATACCCCCGGGAAACGATCCCCGGCGCGAAAATCTCCGGCGTCATTCCCGGCGGCTTCTGGCCGAGGTAGGGGCCGGAGAGCTTGGGAAAATCGGTTTGCCGGGAGCATGCCGACGCAGTCATAAGAATCCAAATTGCGATGATCGTTCGTTTATTCAAAAAACTTCTCCCCGTTTTCGCCGCTCAGGCCGATTCATTGGGCCGCAGTTTGTCGATGATCTTGGCCGAGACCCAATAGGGATGGCACTTTCCGGACTTGAAGCTTGTAAAGAAGATATATTGGCCGTCGGGGGAAATCATCGGGCAGTTTTCCTGGGACGGGGAATTGATTTTTGGCCCCATATTGATGGGATCGGTCCAGCGTCCATCGGGCTTTTTAAAACAGATATAGATGTCCGTTCCTCCGAATCCGCCTGTCCTGTTCTTTGAAGCAAATATCAAATAGCTCTCGTCCGGAGCGATATACGGGCAAATATCCGAGTCTTTGGAATTCAGGGGAGGCGGCAGAAGCCGGTAGGAATAAGATCCGTTTGTTTCGTTTTTTATCGCCTCGAACAGATCGTACGCACCGTATCCGCCTTCCTGGATCCCGCCGAAATAGATGTTTCCGCGCGCCGAAATCGTGAACTGCCAATGCACCTGCTCGATCGGGGGATCGAACGCGGCAAAACATTCCGGTTTTTCCCATTTCCCGTTCGTTCTCTTGCTGAACCAGATCCTTTCTTTACGGGTCTTTTTATATTCATTCTGCGAAATAAAAAATATCTTGTCATCGTCGGAGGGGAAATAGGGGACATCATCATCCGGGTGCAGGAAAGGGGCTAAAACCGGATCCGTCCAGCGGTCATTCTTTCTTTCCATGAAATAGATTCCGTCTCCGGTCGGCGAATTCATGGTGCTCCAGAAAACAAAGTTTCCGTCTTTGGAAAAAGCCGGACAACTGTGAAGATCCCTCTCGACCGAAACGATGCCCGGGGCGAATAATTCCGGAATCATCCCCGGCGGTTTCTGGCCGAGGTAGGGGCCGGCAAGCCGCGGAAATTCTTCTGATTGCGGAAAAAATCCCAAGACGAAAAGAGCCGCCAATAGGGGGAGAGATGTCATGATGATTTTTTGTCGGCGTCCTTTCATCGGGGCGCTTTCCTGTCCTCTGGTCTTAATTCGTCGATGATCTTGGCCGAGACCCAGTAGAGACCGTTTCCATCGCTTCCCTCTTCATACCGGGTAAAAAAGAAATATTTGCCGTCCGGGGATAGGCTCGGACGGAACTCCTGACCGGGCGTATTGATCGCCCCGCCCATGTTCACCGGTTTCGACCAGCGACCGTCCGCCTTGCGGAAGGAAACGTAAAGATCGAATTTCCCCCGCCCGCCCGGCCGGTCCGAGCAAAAGATCAGAATGCTTTCATCGGGGGCGATGAAGGCATCCACTTCGGAATATTCGCTGTTGATAGGGAGTCCGAGGTTTTCGACGACGGGATATGTCCCGTCCTTGAGAGGGGCCCGGTAGATGTCGTCTTTTCCGCTTCCCTCCGGTCGCACGCTCATGAAATAGAGGGTTCCGTCTGTTGTGACCGTCGGATAAGCGTCGGGCCCTTCGGTGTTGACCGGAGCGTCGAACATGAACGGACGCGACCAGCCCCCCGAGGTTCGGCTTATTTTCCAGATGTTCGCGAAACGTAGTGGGTCGCCGCCTCCGGAAAGACGAAGCGAGGAGAAATAGAGCGTCCGACCGTCAGGGGCGACGGTGAAGTTGTAGGGGAAGAGGCCGTCGAACGTTTCCGGCGCCGGCTTCGTCCATTTTCCGCCGATTTCTTCCATCACCTGAACCGGACAGAACTTCCAATCCGCTCCCCCCGGGCAATATTCAAAAACAAAAATCATTCCATCGCTCATGAATCCATAGCATCCCGCGCCGTTGGCCGTGGC